>Ga0307380_10001146_pt1 | contig 39724 bp, 39 predicted proteins | sample UN3MG_FD_202239 | JGI IMG/M metagenome (GOLD analysis project Ga0307380, IMG submission 202239) | Soil microbial communities from Risofladan, Vaasa, Finland - UN-3 | ecosystem: Environmental > Terrestrial > Soil > Coastal area > Acid sulfate soil | place: Finland: Risofladan, Vaasa | collected...
CGAAATTGAGGCAATTCTTAGAAACCAGCCCTTTTTTGGAATATGTATTCTCCCACAAAGCTGCATCTTTTGACCAGAAACCGTTTGTTTTATCGCAGCCTCCACATCGACTGTAGATGAATCTAAAATTGTTTGACTAGCATCTTTTGCCAGTCGGGGGCGGATAGGTTGACTCTCAAAAAGTTGTCCGGTACTCCGTGCATCCTTTACAGCTTCTTTTAGGAGCTGGGGTTGAAGTGATTGACTTTGCTGGATTTGTATGGGATTTCTGGCAGACGTCACGGCATCTTTGACGAGTTGTGGGTCAAGTGATTGATTTTGCTGGATTTGTTTACTACCTATTACATCTCTATTCATTTGTGGATGGATTAGTTGGCTACCAACCATGTCTTTCTGAGTCTCGTCATTTTTCTTCAAATTGGGTCGAATGGGTTGAGTATTTTGTTTCTCTTTGCCACTTCTGGCCCCCTTCACAGCATCTTTGATCAGTTGCGGACGAATGGATTGACCCATAACCAAGTTTTTGCTAGCTGTTTCGTCTGTTGTGAGTTGGGTGCTGATAGGTTTGCCTTTAGTGGAGTTCTTGCGATTTATTCCATCAGTCGTCAGTGTGGAACTAATGGGTTTGTCAGATTTTCTTTTACGAGTCATCTTTCTTGTCAAGCAGTACATTAGCATCAGGACTCTCAGCTCTGGTACTTCCACAAATTACATCCAAAGATTGGTCTGCAAAAAAAGGATTAGTAATTCCTGTATTCAGAACTAGAGGTAGAGTTCCCACTAAAGACCCCCAATTATAATCAAAAGTCATCGGATTAACTTGGGAATTTTAATTTAATACCATTGTGTGGTGAAAATCTAGATTGTTTGTTACCGGTTGATAACATTGGATATCAGTTACATGTTGATAACCTTGTATCTATGTTACATGAACAATCATCTTTTTTCTTAAATTACAATTAAAAAAACTTTGAATTAAATAAATTTTGAAAATAAATTTTGAAAATAAATTTTGAAAATAAATTTTGAAAATAAATTTTGAAAATAAATTTTGATTGATTTTTTTATTTCCTTTTAAACTACACCCGGAATTTTTTGGTTTTTTCCTAATTCATGGTTTTTAGATTCTAAACCTTGAAAACAAGTTCGATGTTAAATGCAAATTAATAAAATTAGTTTGAATTCATTCCTTATTTTGTGATAGTTTATTCGACTATTACTTGCCCTTTCATCCAAGGGTGTAAAGTACAAAAGTAGTCAAATTTACCCCCATCATCAAAGGTGAAACTAAATTGTTGTCCAGGATCCAAATATCCAGAATTAAATAACAGGTTGGGTTCACCATAAAAACCAGAAGTCACACTATGAAATGCTACATCTTCATTGGACCAGGTTACTTGTTGTCCTTTTTTTACGGTTATTAGAGACGGAACATAACAGGAATTTGTTCTCTCGCAACCCGGACGCGATACCTTGGTGGGCATTATAACATCAGGCTCAACTTTAATGGATGGTTTTTCTTCTTTAAATTCTGAGTTGTCCGTCTGGAATAAAATCGCTATTGCCACCAAGATTATTCCAGTAATAATTGCAATAGAAATTTTTATTTTGCTCAAATTACATCACATTTAGAACCAAGTTATTATGTAATGTCTTCACTCGGGTCTTTAAATATCAAACATTTTGTTTTCTATTTTGATCTAAACTTTACCAGATATACTCCAGCACCTGTAATCTTTTCAAAAAATAATTTCAAAAGTAACTTAGAAAAATGAAAGAAAAGTTTGAAGTTATTTGAGCTTTAATCTAGTAGCTTTACGAAGTATTGTGGAATGATCTGCTCTAGCACTAGTAGTCAGATAGAGAAGATGTCCCTTTTCAAGTGGTATAACTATACGTTTGATTTTGCCATATTCAGCAAGAGCATACTTTCCTTTTCCAATCTTTCTTGAGAGTTGATTTCGTGCTTTCCAAATATTTGCGGATGTTTTAAGGGATTTAAGACTCTCTTGTGCTGTCAAAAGATTTTTTACTCCTTTTCTATGACCGCTAGATTTTATTCTCCCATTCAAGTCAGTAATTGTTGCATAACGAATTGAAGGACTAATTTTCATAGCTTTTTCTTGAAGACTTTGATAATCCATCTAATATGAGTGGTCTTCTAGATGTTAAAGTTTTAATATAAAAGTCGATCACTAAATTTTCGTATTCTTTTCAAAAAGTAATTTCAAACTCTAGAAAAATAAAATTAATCTTTACTTACTCTAAACTTTACCAGATATACTCCAGTACCGACAATCCCTGCCACTGCTGGCACCATCCATATCATACTTGATAGTCCACCAATTACTAGTTCTGATGAGTAAGTCAATGTTCATGGTGAGTTATTATATAATTACCCGATTCTCTAAATATATAACATATTAGAAAAATTGTTTGGCTCAAAATGAAAGTGGTCTGTTAGAATACATTCCGGGATCACAAGCACTACTACTAGAGAAAAAATCCATTCCCCCTCTAGAAGGATTTTCAGAAAACATACAAGATAACATTAAGGAACATGCAGAGAATTCTAAAAATGAAGTGGAGAAAGGGAATAATTTTCTCCAGTGGGTACTAACAAGAGTATTTGAAGCTACAGAAGATGATGCTGCAGATGCAATTGTAGATGGAGCCAATGATCTTGGAATAGATGCATATCTACCGGTAGATTTTTCAGATAATACTATTCGATTATTTCAATCCAAGTATGGAACATCACATTCTCTAGAAGCAATCGCAAAATTCAAAGAAGACTCAAAACGTCTTTTAGGAAAAGATATTGCCAAAATGAGACCAGAATTAGCCCAGCTTGTAACAAAAATCAAAGAAAAAAATTTGAAAATAAAATGTTGCTATGTAACCGATCAAAGAGTTGACTATAATGATGAAATTATTGAAATTCTAGATATTGAAAAAATTATTCAAAAGTTATGGGATAGAATAAAAAAACCAGCTGCTGGTAAAAAATCCTCAATAAAATTAGAAAAAATGTTGCGTTATGATAATACTATTTTAGGCGTCCTAAAACTAAGGGAACTTACAGAATTTGTTAGTAAAAATAAGGATTATGTTTTTGAATCAAACATAAGACAGTGGATGCAGTTTAAGACTACAGTAAATAAAGGATTACGAGAAACACTGCAAAATAATCCAGATAAGTTTTTCTTTTACAATAATGGAATTACGATTGTAGTTAATGATTTTGAAGAATTAGGAGAAAATATCATTAAACTTTACGCACCTCAAATTGTAAATGGTGCACAAACATCAAATTCAATTGTTGATCATGCAAAACGAACTAAAAACATGAACGGTTCTATGACAGTTACAATAATTAAAGCAGATGATGAACAAGAACAAAACAACATTACAAAATATCGAAATTCACAAAATTCTGTAAGAGGAAAGGATCTTGTATCCTTGATGGACTTTCATAAATCTATAAAATCTCAATTAAAAAATTGTGGTTATTTTTATGAAATTCAAGTAGGATCTTTTGATACAAAAACAAAATCCAAGCAATCAGAATATGAGGGAGATTTAGCATACAACAACTATCTTCCAGACAATCACAAAAAAGTTATTGTGGCAAAAGATGCTATTCAGGTTCTTGTTGCAGGAATTGAACAAAGACCCACTGAAGCATATAGCTCACCCGCTCAATTTCTTCCTCGTGGAAGTAAATATGATGATGTCTTTAATGATAACCTCAAAGACGATTACAAAAATCTACTTTATCCTTATCTCGTAAAAGAATATGCCAAAAAAGTGATGAAGTATGGGAAAAAAGGTGGACACAAAACGAAAAGATATGCTACTTTGTTTTATGTTGCAGTATACTTTAGGATCATGTATAAAAAAATTCTAGAAACTAAAGGTGATTTTAAAAAAGACTCTGTAAAACTTGAACCAATATTTCGTAGTTTCAAACTAAATTCTAGAATTCTTAAACTTACAGATACTATTGTTACAAAATTCCTAGAAGATACCATCGTTGAGGATGAAATTGAATTAGCCAACACCAAACATAATTTTTTCTCACAACATGTTTGGAATGATGCAATGCTTAGAGTGCTAGATAAGAAAATAAAGCGTGAAGAAGAAGAAATTCTATCCTTAAAAAAACTGGTAGATAATTTATTTTAAAGGTAGAAGTCCAACCAAGTAAAAATCTTGCAGGAGGTTTACATTGGCCAGACTACCTACCTAACTTTCATAAAATTTAGTGATATTTAACATGATTTTTTCAAGTTACTTACAGACCTAGAATGTTTTTTATATTGATTAAAAAGAACAACGGTACTTTGGGATCGAAAAATAAATGTACAATTTGCAGTGAGGAGACATCAATTTATTTTAATCCTATGAAAGAATGGATGATTGAAGGAGTGTTATGTGGAGATTGCTATTCAAAAAAACTAAGTGACTATTATCCTGGTGACCATGCCCAATTAAGCAAAAAATAATTTTATTCTATTTTTGAATACTTGTTTACATTCAAACAATTCCACGCAAGAGAATCATCTTTAACATCTTTTTCATCTAGAAATTTAATGTCGGTAACAGTTTTTTTCTTTTTTAGCAAGTTTACCTGAAAACTCTCAAATTTTTTACATTTACAAATTTCGTATAAGCATACATCCTCATCATTTTTATCATGATCCTCTGCGGTATGACCACAATTGCATATTGCATCATTTTTTACATCTACTAAATACTTGTCAGAGTATATTCCCAATCGTAAATATGCCTCCCCATCATGACCTTTTTTAAATCGTTGGTAATTTTCTGAGAGTGGTAACATTTTGAAAAATGAAACATTTGTCTGAGGGTGTCGTGAATCAGCCCCCATAATGAACCAGTAATTATCACCAGTTTCAACAAATCTTATCTTTATGGAGTGATCGTTCCACCAATTAACTGTGTCATGCCAAAGATTGGTCGCTTTTTTTCTTTCAGTAAAAAGAGGCACGACATTCATTCTTAAATCATAATAGCGATAGGCAACACCGACAAAATCATCAAACCAAGGTATAGGAGACCGATACGACAATATCAAAAAACCAAGGCTAGAGTATATTTATCTGATCTGAATCTAGTAAAATACCCTTATATTCTGGATTGTCTATATTTTGTACATGGTTTCGTATAGAACTAGCATGCAGATTATCGGAGATCTTTTGACTGTGACTGAACAGTCCGGTCAAGATGGAATCAAAACAACCAGTTTGCTCTCAAAGGCTAATCTATCATATTCCAGACTAACTAAATTTCTATCAAATTTGACTGGAGCAGGTCTAATAAATAAAATTGAATTTGATGGAAAAAATACATTTGTGATTACTCCAAAAGGAAGACAATACTTGGAGTCTTACGTAAAATTTGCAGATGTTGCTCAATCCTTTGGACTAGAATTATAAAAATTATTTTTTAGATCTTCGTTTTGCCCTTTCTTTTTGTTTTTCCTTTCGTTGTTTGAAAGAGCTATAAAGGATAATAATGATTATTCCCGCAATGGCGGCATAAAAATATGGAATTAGGGGTGGATCTCGAAGTTCCCCAGTAGTAGGTGAGAAAAAGGATATTGGAATAGTTACAATCATGAAGATTAGTATTACTAGAAGATATTTATCCACAAGTCGCCTAACTGACAAAACAATATATCTTTTTGATTGGACGATCCAAGTATCGAAAAACTATGATTAAAATTCTTGAAATTATAGGATTTGTTCTTGTAGCAATAATGACATTAGCTTTTGTTGGAGTTTTACCTCAAGTAGAAAATGGGTTATCACCAGTATTTTGGGCATGTGCCGGAGGAGCTCTTGCAATTATTATTTATCGTAAAAAAATCAGACAAAGAGAAGACAAACCATAGTTTAGTTAAGATCAATTTTATTTTTTTAGATAAATTAGATCAAGTGTATTTCAATCGGCAGATCTATAAAGGACGATTTAACGAAATAGTAAGAGAAGCTTATGACAGGAGAGAGAAAACAATGGTGGAAAGGATTAGGAAAAGATCTTGAAGTAGATATTGAAACCATAAATGATTTTAAATCATAAATTAAAAAAATTTTATAATAATGAAAGCCTCGGGTGGGATCTGAACCCACGGCCTAACGCTTACGAGGCGTTCGCTCTACCAGGCTGAGCTACCGAGGCGCTTTTGGCTTATTCTATCAGAGTTTATAAAAAGCCTTTCTGGTTTTAATCAGATGAAAAAAACTATTTCTGGCATTAGGGGGGTTTTTGGTGATGATTTTACTTTAAGGGAGGTCTTAGAGTTTTGTAATAATTTTACTTCATTAATCAAGTCTAAAAAATGTGTGATTGGAAAAGACACCAGACCATCAGGTACCATGGTTAAAGAAACTGCGTGTGCAGCTTTGCAGCAAAATGGAATAAATGTCTTTAATCTTGGAACTGCCCCAACTCCAGTTGTATTTCGTGAATCAAGAAAATACGGTTCAGGAGTAATCGTTACCTCTTCTCATAATCCTATTGAATGGAACGGGTTGAAATTCATTATTGATGGACGAGGGATAAATGAAAGTGAGCTTCCTCAAATTTTACAAACCCAGGAAAATCAGAAATCGTCATTTGGTTCTGAGGAGGAGATTGGAACCACATACCTAGAAGATGCAAAAAAGGTTATTGGAAATATCGAAAACACGCCTAAAATCGCCATAGATATAGGAGGTGGTGCTGCAAAAGAGTTTGCCCCCAATTTGCTAAAAGAATTAGGATGCAGTGTACAGGTGATTAATCCGGATTTGAATGGATGTACACGGGGGACTGATCCAACTGTAGATGACCTGACAGACCTTGTTTCAGCATCTTTAACCAAGGATATTGGATTTGCTTTTGATTTAGATGGTGATCGATTAGTGGTTGTAAGAAATGGAAAAAAACAATCCCCAGATGTTACATTAGGATTAGGAATCGCTAAAGCTTTAGATCTTGGTTACAGAAATTTTGTGTTAAGCATAGATACTAGTGTTTCAATTGAGAAATTTATTAAAGAAAATGGCGGAAACGTTCAACGCTCAAAAGTAGGTGAAGCAAATGTCATAGATTTGATGATAAAAACAAAAGCTCAAGCCGGAGGCGAAGGGAGTAGTGCAGGTTTTGTTTTACCTGAATTTAACTTCTGCAGAGAAGGAATTCTTGCAAGTGGATTAATCGCATCAATGTTAGGAAGTTCTAGATTTAATGAAGTGTTAAATTTTATGGAAAATTATTTCCAAGTACGAGAGAAAACAAACGTTGATTCATCTTATCATGATAAAGTAATAGAGAAAGTTACTGATAAATTCAATACAAAATATTCAGAAGTAGATACCTTAGATGGGATTAAAGGAATAGTTGATGAAGATAGTTGGGTTTTGATTAGGAAATCAAACACAGAAGATATAATTAGAATATCAGCTGAATCAAACAACTTGGATAAATGTAGAAAAATTGTAAAAGAGTCAATAGAACTTGTGAATCAATGTTATGAAGAAATTAGATGAATCCGAAATAATTAAAGTATTTCAAAAAACATTTGGAAATAAAAATTTTATTTCAGAAGATGTAGAATCATTTAGTATAGGAACAACTAATATCATAATCAAAGTCGATACACTGGTCCAAAGTACGGATATTCCGTCCCAGATGAGTCTAAATGACGCTTCCCGAAAGAGCGTTGTAGCGTGTATAAGTGATTTTGCAGCAAAGGGTGTAAAACCAAAATTTGGCATAATCTCAGTAAATCTACCTAAAGGAATTTCAAAAAAGAACATTGATGAAATAGCACGAGGTTTCAAAATGGCTTCAAAAGAGTTTAACATCAATATTTTAGGAGGAGACACAAACGAAGGAAAAGAAATAGTATTTCATGTCTGCATTTTTGGATCTGCAGATAAAATAGTACATAGAAAAGGCGCAGTCATAGGGGATTTAATTTTCGTAACAGGACCATTTGGATACACTGCCGCAGGATTGGAGATATTATTGAAAAATATGAAGGGAAATATCAATTTTTCAAAAAAAGCCAAAAAATCAGTAATGAAACCCCAGCCTAGATTAGATTTTGGTCTTAAAAATAAAAATTATTTTACATCATCTATGGATTCAAGTGATGGTCTTTCAACTACATTAAATGAAATGGCAAAGCAAAGCAAACGTAAATTTGTAATAAATAATATCCCCTCTAATAAAGACGTTAAGAATTTTTCAATAACAAATAAGAAAAATCTTGAAGCTTTGGTTTTTCATGGTGGAGAAGAATATGAAATTGTATTTACTGTTTCAAAGAAGAATAAATCAAAGATAATTAAAAATGCTAATCTTACCAATACTCCAATAATCGAGGTAGGTCATGTAGCAAAAGGAAGGAGAGTGTTTATTGAAAGAAATAAAAAAGTTACACCCCTAAAAGATCTTGGTTGGCATCATTTTAAAAAATAATATTAAATTATTCTCCAGAATAATAATCTTGTTCGGCTTTTTTTGCAATTTCAAAAATTTTCTCCCCTGATAAATTAGAGACACAGTCCCTTATCCATAATTCATCTAGATACCTTAGACTATCTGCATCTTCTTTTGGCATGGTCTCAAAATTTATTTCTGAATACTTTACTTGTATTTGAAATCCTTCTATTGCAATTTTCTCACATTTTTCTTCAAGTGCTATTTTTTGTGACACATTATCTATTGGTAAAAAGAATTGAAAAGCAAATGATCCCAAAATTGCAAAAGCGATTGCAACTATTATAGCGATACTAAGAATGGATTTCACACGCAAAGAAATCTGCGATCGTATATGAATTATTGTCAATTTATACCCAATTCTTAGGATAGTCAAATGGTCCGAAAATCAATGTTTTTTAAACCCCAAAGTGCCTAAACAGACATTGTCAGAAACTGAAGCCGCAGTAGAAGCCCAAGCACCAGTAGAGGAAACTCCAGCTGAGGCTAAAGTAGAAGAAACAGAGGCTGAAGTTGAAGCAAAAGCAGAAGTTCAGGCTAAAGTCGAGCCTCAGGTAAAAAAAGAAGGTCCTGCAAAGTGGGGCATTGCTCACATTTACAGTAGTTACAATAACACAATTATTCACATGACCGATCTAACTGGTGCAGAAACTGTCGCTCTTAGTTCAGGTGGAGTACATGTTAATGCCGATAGATACGAATCATCTCCTTTTGCTGCAATGAAAGCGGCAAATGCTGTAGTAGAAGTAGTAAGGACAAAGAACTTTACAGGATTTCATATACGAGTTCGTGCAGTTGGCGGAGTAGGATCTAGAGTTCCAGGACCAGGGGCACAAGCAGCCATTAGAGCACTAGCTAGAGGCGGATTTAAAATCGGAAGGATCGATGATGTTACACCAATACCTCATGATACCACCAGAAAGAAAGGCGGTAAAAGAGGAAGAAGAGTCTAAGAATCTAATAATTTAACTTTAACTTTACAGTTTTTTGATTTAAAATAGTCTGTCATAAAATTTGTAAATTTTTGTGATGGTGCACTCCAGTGGTATTTTTCTAGCATGTCTGCAAATTTTTTCTCTATTGCATTTTGTAAATCAGGTTTAATTGCTATTTTGAAAAATGTCCAGCCAAAATTAGAGTGAGGTTCACTTAATGCATAACCATTGATGCTTCCAACCAGAGTCTCCATGTGAGATAAAGCCATTTTTATTGCAAGTCTATCATCAGAATAATTTTTGGTACTAACTTCTAGTGTTGTACTCATCATTCATCATTGTTAGAACTGCTAATTTTCTCAGATAGTGATACAAATTTTCCATCTTGTTGTACGTTAATCTTTGTGTTCATCCTAACGTTGAGTCCAATTGATCTAAATATTGATAATAATTGCCCTCCATCCATTTTTTCATCAAGCTCTCCGGATTGGATTAATTTTGAGAGTTGCTCAATGATATTTTTTGTATCATTTGGGAATTGAGATTCTGCGTTTTCTAAAACCTCAGTCCCTCGAAATCCCAAATAACTAATCACAACATCACGAGGAGTTTTGGTTTCTTTTTTTTCTGGTTCTTCTACTGGCGATGTTTGTTTTAGTGATGAGATATTTTGCTGCATCTCTGCAAGTCTTTTTGCCTTTAATCTTTCTAGTTCAGAGTCTTCGCTCAACCTTTAATCACGCCTATGGGCACTAATTTTGCTACTTTGGTTGCTATTCCTAGCTCATGGGAGACATTGACTACTGCATCCACATCTTTGTAGGCCTGAGGTGTCTCCTCAACTACACCATCTCTAGTCAATGCTTTAAGGAATATTCCTTTATCATTTAATGATTTTTTAACGTCAGCTTCTGTGAAGTCTCGTCTAGCTTTTGATCTAGACATAGTTCGTCCTGCACCATGTGCAGTTGATCCAAAACTCAAATTCATCGAATTTGGTTGCCCTAGTAAAATCCAACTTGATGTACCCATTGATCCTGGAACTAGTACGGGTTGTCCAAGATGTCTATATTTCAAGGGAACCTCATCTTTATTTGCAGGAAATGCACGAGTCGCTCCTTTTCTATGAACTACAAGCTTTCTCTCCTCGCCATTTACCTTGTGTTTTTCAATTTTTGCGATATTGTGTGCAACATCATAAACTAGTTTCATATCTAAATCAGACTCTGATTGATTGAAAACTCGCTCAAAGGATTTTCTAGTCCAGTGTGTTAGCATTTGCCTGTTACTCCATGCATAATTTAGTGCTGCAAACATTGCCTTTCTATAAGACTCTCCTTCTTCAGATGTATTTGGAACACATGCAAGTTCTCTATCGTTTAGATGAATATCATATTTCTCCATTGCCTGCTCTGCTACTCGCAGATAATCACTACACACTTGGTGTCCAAATCCTCGTGAACCGCAGTGAAGCAAAACTGTAATTGTTCCCTCTGTAATTCCCATTTTTTCTGCAGCTTCCTCATCATGAATCTCTGATACCTTTTGTACTTCAAGAAAATGGTTACCTGATCCTAAACTTCCAAGCTGTGGCATACCTCTTTTTCTTGCCTTGTCTGAAATTTTATTTGGATCAGCATTATCAATTTGTCCATTTTCCTCACAGACTTCGGCATCATGTGAATTGCCATATCCATTATCAATTGCCCAGTTTACTCCACGGGTAAGGACCTCATCAAGCTGTGAATGATTTAGCTTAACAGAGCCCTTTGATCCCACTCCAGATGGAATGGAACTAAACAGATCAGTTACTAGTTCTTTGAGTTTTGCACGAACTGCGTCTTCAGTTAAGTTTGAGCGAAGCAATCGTACTCCACAATTAATGTCATATCCTACACCACCGGGGCTAATCATTCCCTCCTCTGCATCCATGGCAGCTACTCCACCTACTGGAAAGCCATAGCCTTCATGTCCATCAGGTAAAACTACACTATGGCTAACAATTCCTGGAATTGATGCGACATTTTTTGCCTGCATAATTGTTCTATCAGTTAGCATTTTTTGTAATAGAGCTTCATTTGCATAGATTCTAACTGGAACTTTCATTCCAAGATTTGAATCAGCTTCAATTTCGTATTGATTTTCACCGATTTTTTTAGGAGTACTTGATGACATGTATATTGGTAAAATTCTCTTTTGAGACAATTTAAATCCTAAGTAGAGTCATATCTGAGATTTTTCAGGAAAATTTAAAGTCCATTTAAGATTAAAAATATTACATGGACAAGTCCTTTCAAGACAAACACAACCGGGGACTAGACATGCTACAAGATTACAAGAGTTATCTAGAAAAACAAGTATTAAATTTAAAAAAATTAGATGAAAAATCTGAATTTATGAAGAGCTGGAATGAAACTACAATAAAAGAAAGACAAGATGAAATTATGGTAGTCGATAAGATTCTAAAAAGCTTGATTCGCTTTTAGCTTGAGATTATAATTTTGAGTAAATTCCAGAGAAATTAGGTATGGATTCACTGATGATTTGAAAGTATGATTTCTCAGTGCTGGTTAAATGCAGTAATGCCATACTTTTACCATGCAATGGTGCAATACAGAATTAGAGTCATTCAATTGTTTATCGTTTACCAGACCATAGACAATCCCTAAAATATCCGTCTGTGCCATAGGAGTCATTAAAGCACCATTGCATATTTTCAATTATTCTTAAGTCAATCTATGTAGATTTAGATGAATGATATAGTTAGTCTAAACACCTTTGATGATAACTAATTTCATTCTACAAATTTTTCAGTGTTTGAAAACCAATCAGTTCCAAGAAAATCAGCTATAGTTTGTTCAATATCATCATTTGAATTTAATTTTTCAAATACATCTCTATAGATTACCATATTACCTTGGTCTTCAGTTAATTCTTCTACATCTTGTGATTTGTTTTCAGGAGTATCTTTTGATAAATCAAAAAAGATTCTCATTACATTATTTGAGACAGCTAGATGTTTTTCTTTTAGGCGCTCAAAGTTTTTTTGTTTACTCCATCTATACATAAAAGTAATAATTTTGAAATTATGTCCGGATTTTACAGTGCTAACTTCTATTATGAATAAACAATTCTGAAAGGTAAACAAAAGATCAATTTCTCGAGCAATCTCAGCTTCGGATTTATTGAATATCGAACGTGATTCTATAAATGAAAAACCAATTTTATCAAGGAACTCTGCAACTTTACGTTCATTTTCATCAGTAATGGTAGAAAAATCCAATATCAGAATTTAGAAGAAGTTTACTAAATCACTTTCCAAAGAATATCCTCTAAAATATTAGATTCACCATATCTAATCATGGCTATCCTCTATGGTATGGCAGATAGTGAACGAAATCTTATCAACAATTTACCCAGTGAAGTCAAAACCATTGATGATATTCCTAGAGTCAAGAAAGAATTTGAAAAGAAACTAAAAAAAGATACTGGGTTTTTTGCAGGAATTAGAAAGTGGAACTATAAACGTCAAATCAACAAATTTGAAAAAAATGAGGATAACCCATTACATGCAGGCACTAAAGGAGAAAACAAAGTCATCGATGAACTCCTAAAACTAGATAATAATTATCATATTTTGTGTGGGGTAAGAATTGGATTGCCACGTTATGTAACCTACAATGGACAAAAAAATCTAAGATCTGCCCAAATGGATGTTGTAGTTGTTTGTCCAAAAGGAGTATTCATGATTGAGGTCAAAAACTGGAGTGATAATTATGTACAAAATAACAACAATCTAAGCCCATATGAACAGACAGACAGGGCAGGGCGAGTTCTATGGATTACCCTACAAAAAGTAGTCAAAAACATCAGAGTGACAAATGTTTTGTTATCAATTAGAGGGAATATTTCATACAATGAAAGGTATCGTGCAGTCTTTGTTTCTAGTCTTGCAAGAATAAATCAGTTTTTAGAAAAAAGACAGGATACCTTGAGTGAAATAGAAGTAAAGAAAATTGTTGGTAAGTTGAAACATAATGTTACTAGATAATAACTCATTTTTGGGAATGCTAGTGTTTATTTAAATTAAAATTCATTAATATGAAATGCCAACAGAGATTGAAACTTTAGAAAAGTAGTTACGAGAAAATGAATTTCTATTAGAGGAATTAAAAGAAGATTTGGATGCAAGTTGTCCGTACCAAAACTGAATATCATCATTGATAGTATTACGATTAATTTTCAATTCCTCTGCAATTTTTACTGCTGATTTTTTTTCTTCAAAGTGCAGTTGTAATACACGTAACTTTCGTTCTTCTTGCTCCTTTCTGGTATACCTTCCACCTTTTTTTATTGGTTCTACTAACGCCATGATCATTATACAGATTCCAACTAAATCAGACGGATCCTTGATTGATCATTGACCTTGGGTAAAGATCAAATCCCAATTTTGCCAAAAACTGCCTAGTTCTGCATAGTTATTTTTAGAAATGCCTAAATTAGGCACAAAATCCCTCAAAGAAAAAAACTCAACTCAATAGTCAGACTCTATCAAGTATATTCATGAGAATATTCCTTACACTATTACTCCTTTCAGGTATGATTTTACCCGTATTTGCTGAAGAATACTATTACTTTGAAGACCATAAACTCACAGCACCACCAGAGTTTTGCATAATTGAATTTACAGATTCACAACTCCCAGGAGCTCAAGATGTACTTTACCAAATTACACAAGATGTAATAGACGAGTGGGAAAACAAGCTAGTCCGATTCACAGGAGAAAAACAAGGATGGGGCTTTACGTACAAAATAATTTCACAGCAACAGTATGATGATATTTTTTCACAAGATATTTGTGATATTACAATTTACTATGAACGAGAACCAACAACATCTGATGAGAAAACAACTGCAGGACACACCTATGCAATGTTTGGATTTGCAGATATTACCATTTTTTATCTAGATCCAGTCTGGATTTACAATGGTCAAACAGAAATAATTAATGGTCAAGAGTATGATATTGCAGATATCTCTCACTACAAAAACTCACTTGATCCATTCAATGATGAGACAATAAAACATGAGATTGGTCATGCATTGGGTCTTGATCACTATCCTGCAAAGCAGGGGGAGATTATAAAACAAAATGGCATACACTTGGCACCATCAATTATGACAATATCTGAATATAATTTTCTAGTTGATAGAATGGAGATTACTGATTATGATATTAGAAGTCTTGTGAATTTGTATGGTGAAGATGGAATTAATGAATTGGATGGATGGTGGTGGCCATATTATGTATTTATTGTAATTATATTTTTTATCATTGTATACTTTGTAAAAAAGAGAGCCAGAAAAAAAGAAATTGATTTTGAGAAACTTGGTACTGGAGATGATGCAACCAAAAGATGTATTCATTGTAGTAGGTTAATTTCAAGTACTAGTGAAAGTAATGTTTGCAATACCTGTTTGCAAAAAAATGGTTTTGGAGTGTAGTAACTAAAGTCTAGTTCAAACTCATTTTGTATTGAAAATTATGAAATTCAGGCACAAATCAAGCCTAAAAAACCTCTAGAATCGTTAATACTCTCAGAATGAGGGGTTCCTACTATGAACAAAAGTATGCTTTTTGGAATTATCCTAACAATCCTTGTCACATCTTTTACTTTGAATCAAGCATCAGCTCAATTCACTGATTACAATGACCATGACCCAGGAGTAACATCCGTATCAATTCCATCTTGGATTAAAAACACAGCTGGATGGTGGGCAACTGACTCCATAACAGAGACTGAATTCCTGCGAGCAATAGAATATCTAATTGAAAACAAAATAATCAAAATTACAGCTATACCGATTGAGGATATTCCAGACATTACATCTACATATACACTGCCTGCAAGTCGTCAGGCAGAATTTGTTCAAGTCTCTGGAGAATTTGATATAAAACATACTGGTCCATTGACACTGACCATCATACAACCAGACAAATCAGAGCAAACAGTTACAACAATTTCAAGGGATGGAACATTTACTGCCACAATAGAATTAACACCAGAGTCACAAATTGGAGCATACATTGTATATGCTGAAATTCAAGGACAACAACTTTTAGTAAATGCATTTGAAGTCAAAGACCAAAATGCAAACAAGGTTCCAGTATGGATTAAAAACAATGCACAGTGGTGGGCAGAGGACAAAATCACAGATTCAGACTTTGTGCAGGCAATAGAGTATCTTGTTTCAAATAAAATAATTACAGTACAGACGGTATCAAAAGCAATACCAATAGGTCCTGGACTAACACAAGATGAATGTTCAGGTAATGCAAGATGTTTTTCAGGCAAAGTCACTCAAGTAATTGATGGAGATACAATTAGAATTAATGATCACTCTATTAGATTTGCATTATCATCAGCTCCGGAGCTTGGCCATAGCAATGGAGAGCAAGCACGAGAGTTTATTGGAGATATTTGCCCCATTGGATCTGAGGCCCTAGTTGATGAGGATGATGGCCAAACTGAAGGGAGTTTTGGCAGAATTGTTGCAGTGATTCTCTGTAATGGGAGAAATCTTAACTCTGAGCTATTAGATGCAAATCTAGGACATATTGCCTCAGAGTTTTGCTCAAAAAGTGAGTTTTCCGAAACTATTTGGGCACAAAAGCATGGATGCTCAGATGAACCTTTAGAGCCTGAGAATTGTGACCCGTCATATCCAGATTTCTGCATTGCATCGCCTCCACCAGATTTAGACTGTGGAGACATTTCTCAGAAAAACTTTACAGTATTGCAACCTGATCCTCACAGATTTGATGGAAATTATGATGGAATTGGTTGTGAGAATTGAAGCTAAGAACAGTGATGCAGTATTACTTGTGCAGTGGATATCAGAGATGACAAATGGAGAGATCCAAATGTCGCACCAATTTCAGTAAAAACATGTACAGATGCACAATTAAGTGATAATCAAATAACTTTACAATGCGGTGATGAACAATATGCATTTTCATTACAATAGGAATTCACATGAAAAATAGATACAAAATTTAATCGTAGAATTAAGAAAGTTGTGGTAACTATTTTGATACCAGTTAGGAATAAAAATTCGAAATCAAGTCTACGGAATTGTAAAGGAAATAAAACTTGTTTGAGTTGCCTCCGAATCATATTCAAATCCATTTCCAGACATGTCATTTACAGTAAATGTTACAGTACCGGAATCTCTACTCCTATCAGATACAGAACAGGTGCCACTTTCATTAGTAGTGCAGCTGTCATCACCTGAGAATAATCCAGTCCATGTTCCAAATACTGTAACACCACTTTGTAATATATCGCCAGAATCATAAACTCCAATTATTACAGTTCCAGTATTCCAAGGTCCCTTAGAAGATAATTCTGAAACAAGTGATCCTACATGAACTTTAGTTACTGGAGGGAGTTCATTTATTGTAACACTAACTGTTGCAGAATCAATTCCCCCATTTCCATCACTAATGGTATAACTGAAACTATCAAGACCGATACTTGCTGCCCCTGGAGTATACGTTACAGTCTGGCTATTGATAGTTACAATACCTTGGCTACCCTGGGTTACTGACTGAATAGTAAGGGCATCACCATTTGGATCAGTGTCATTTGTAAGAACATTGATTGATACTGGTTGGCCTTGGGTGGCAGTTGCAGAATCATCATTTGCAGTTGGTGGAAGATTTGGTCCTGGAATACTTCCATCTTTGTTTATGGTAATTGAGGTGCCATCAGAATTAAAATTTGAATCATGGTTGGCAGACCCATCATAATTAACGCCATTTCCTGAAATACCACTTATTGTGAATGTAAGACCATTGTTTTTGGTGCTATGTGTTACCAGGCATTCCCCAATAGAATCAGTTACGCAGCTATCAGGACCGGTAAAACCACCAGACCAATCTCCACTGACTGTCATTCCTGACAATGATGTATGGATATTACTATGAACAGAGATGGTTATTCTTGCGTTCCAATTCTTTTTTCCAGTTTTAGAGGCTTCAAGATCTCCTACATGTGCTTCTTGAAGAGCAATTACATTTACAGTGACTGATGCAGTGTCAAATCCGCCATTGCCATCAGATATTGAATATGAAAAAGATCCAATTCCTATAAAACCAGAATTAGGCGTATAGGTTATAGAGTTACCTGGATTGACCACTGCGGTTCCACCAACTAGATTTGCAGTGCCTGTTACTGACAATGAATCCCCGTCTATATCAGAATCATTAGATAAAACATCAATTATTACTGCAGAGTTTTGATTTGTGGTATCAGAGTCATCTTGTGCTAGTGGGGCATCATTTACCGGTGTGACTGTAATTGAAACTGTAGCAATATTGCTATCAACTGTACCATCATTTGCAGTAAATGTAAAGGAATCAGGTCCTGTATAGTTTCCATTTGGTGTGTATGTGAGGTTTGGTTCTACTCCAGACAAGGAGCCAGATGATGGTTGGGTTTCAACATTAAATGTGATTGAGGATTCAACATCAGAGCCAGTTAGTGTAATGTTTACCAGAGTATCTTCAGCAGTAATGACATTTTGGTCATCTGCTACAGGTGGCGTGTTTGGTACAGGTACATCAGCTACGATAATATCTACAGTGTCAGCAGTTGAGTCGGTACCATCATTATCAGTTACAATTAGACTAAATATCAGGGTCTCACCAGCTAGTCCAACAGATGGTGCAGTAAATGATGGAGTTGTAGTGTCATCTCCAGTTAGTATTACAGTAGTTCCGGCAGTCTGAGTCCATGCATAGGTTGTAATGGTTCCATCAGAATCTGTTCCACTTCCAGAAAGGTTTACAAAAGTATCCTCATTGACATTTTGATCAGCTCCTGCGTTTGCAGTTGGTGGATTGTTTGGTGTTATAGTAGTATATTCAAGGTGTAATAATGCAGCGTTTATTGATTCACCATCATATGATTCAGCAGTACGTGAACCCGTTCCATCAATGATAAAGGCCATACTGTTTCCAGGATTCCATCCTGACCTGTCTATTATTTCTTGAACCAAAGATGAAATATCTGGAGTGTTGTGTTTTTCGCTTACTGTATTCCATGCAGGAATATCACTCCAAGAAACTAAAGCAGTAGTAGTTGTTCTGTCTGATATGTTATTTGATGCCGTGGTAAAAGTAGGTGCATTATCATGGTCTTGTGCACTAATAATCACAGAAGTGATGGCAGTATCTATCTCATCTGTTTCAAACTCTACATAAGCAGACAAAATTGTTGCACCTCGTGGAATTACAATATCTTGGAATCTTAATCCTCCAAGTTGGTTTTCGTTGTGTCCAGGATCATCGCCTATCTCGATATCAGTACTTGTAATATCCATAACTCCAGAAGTAATTCGTTGTTCTGCATCATCGCTTGAAGAGTTTACTCGGATGTTTAAAGTTCCAGAAGTAGGTATAGCATCAACTGTAATTGAAACTGTAGCAGTATTGCTGTCAACTGTGCCATCATTTGCCTTGAATGTAAAGCTGTCACTTCCGGTGTAACCTAAGTTAGGAGAGTAAGTTAGGTTAGGGGCTGCTCCAAATAGAGAACCATTTGTTGGACCAGAGACTATACTAAATGTTAGTGAATCTCCGTTTGCATCAGTTGCTGAAAGTGTAAGGTCTATTGGAATATTCTCATAAATGGATACTGATTGATTGTATGAAATAGGAGGTTCTTGAGGAATATCCACACCCATAAAACTTGTAATATTAAAACTGTCTATTGTTTGTCCTGAAATATTCTTAAAGTAACATGTTGCCTTGTCTGCTTGCCCATTAACATTAAACTCACAAAATAGGGCTCCAGGTTGTGCACCTTGGCTACTCGTGTAGATGCTGGCCCATTCATCAACACATCCATATGGATAGCTAGTTGGAGTACATCTCAATTGATCACGAATGCTTTGTCCTCCTAGTCCAGAAACAAATGCAAATGTAGAGCCTTCTGCGACACGAACTTCATTTGGATCAGTCCAGGCCGGATCTATAACTTGGTTTGTGGTGCTAGTCAAAGTTTTTGTTCTCTCATAACTGTGCTCATGTGCTGTTGCAATAATTGCACCACCTTGTCGGCAGGCCTCATATGCACCCCAGCCAACTTCATCATTTTTACCTCCTACTTGCATTGCATTTTGATTTTTGTGCCATGAGCAAATACTCCAAATGGAATCATCTGCTGCTAGCTCGTTTTGAATATACGTTTCATGTCCAGAACCCAGTGTTCCAACACCAGATAAAATAAAGAATAATCCTTGATAGTGACAACTTGAATTGACACCCAAATCTCCAGTACAAACTGCTCCAGGAATAAGGGCAAGACGTTCTTGAAGTTTTTGTTGATAGCCAGACCATTGTGCTACATCATGGTTTCCAACAGATGCAAAGTATGGAAAGGAAGGACCCAAAAATGCGTTAATCTGATTGTTCCAAAAAGTGGGATTATCACCATAATCAAAATCCCCTTGATGTAAGGCCATATCCGCATTTTCTGTTGCTATTAATTGTAAAACTGCCTCAGAGTTAGTGTTGGAGCCTTGATCACCTAAGAAAGCAACTTTAAAGTTGACAGGAGGGACTTCTGGAGTGAGACTTTGTGTACCTGATGCTGCAAGAACTGCTGCCTCTGCATCGACTCGACCATATCCAAATTGATTGTCCCATCCAGGCGCTCCCAGGTCAACTGCTGAATTTTTTAGAATATCAAATGCTTCAGAAGATGTAAGTGTTGGATCTACTGAATAAATTAAATTAAGAACAGAAGCTGTAATTGGTGCAGCAAAAGATGTTCCTGAAACACCGCCGTAACTATTACCATTAATTGTTGTGTGAATACCACTACCTGGACCAGACATGTCCACATAATTGCCATAAGATGAGAAACCTGACAAATTGTCACTTGATGTGGTGGAGGAAACAAAAATTATCCGAGAGTCGTCCGTTTTGCTGACCTGACCATAATCATTTCCTGCAGAAATTACAAGCCATCCATCATTGTCTCTAAGCAATTGAGCAGCACTTTGAATCTGGCCTGAACTTCCATCAAATCCATAACTAAGATTGACAACTTTAGCTCCATGACTTACAGCCCATTCAACACCTCGCAGTACACCATTACTCCAACCATAGCATTGTGTTCCATCAATTGCTGCATTATCATTAGTAATTTTGACTGGAATTATCTGAGTATCCCATCCAACTCCGGCAATACCATTTGCATTATTTGTGATTGCAGCTGCAGAGCCCGCTACTGGAGTTCCATGACCACAATTATTTACGTGGTCTACTGGTCCCGCAACTAGTGTCAATCCGTTGTATGGATAGATTATTTGGGATGCAAGATCAGAATGATCCATATCTATTCCTGAATCAAGTATTACAATTGGAAAGACATCACCATGAGTAATATCATATGCACCAGGAGCATTAATTTTTGGTAAATGCCACTGATTCCCATAGTTTGTGTCATTTGGGATTGTAGTTGAGGGTACTGCAAAATCATATTCTGCATATTCAACTGAGTTGTTTTTTGATAATGCATTTTTTACTGCATCAAGTACAGGTTCTGGTACTGAAATAATTTTTATATCTAATAATGGAAGATGATCTATAACACTTGCAGAGTGAGAAGACAAAACAGCTGATTGACTTGATTCAGAAACTCCAGGATTAAATTTAACCATCAATCTATCTGGCGCATGAATTTGTTCTGGTAAATCATTTGTAGTCTGTGCAAATACAGAATTGTATTGTACTCCAGATATACCAGTTAAAATTAAAATCGTAAAAACAAGTGGAAGAAGTTTTTTCATTGGTAACCCTCTGATTTGTTAACAGACATTATAATGAAATCAAAAGGAAATGTTGCCTTAATAAAGATAGAAAATTGTCAATACTAAATATTACAAAAAATAAAAAATGGAAAAAAAATTTAATGATACAAAATTTATTTTCTAAATTCAGAAAACCAAAAGACCAAATTTTGCATTCATATTTTAATTTAGTTTGTTTGAAAAAAACCCAAATGACAAAAAATTATATAGAAATTATTTTTCGAGTTGGGATAAAAAAAGAAAAAATTCATCACTGATCAAATTTCTAATTATTCTGTATTCCCTATCAATCAACTGGCCAGAAGATTTTTCGCCATACTATTGGGATCTCGGTCAAAATTTGGTACACATAGGTTTCCAGAATTAAAATTAGATTTTTCATATAATTCTGAATATCCCATAATTCGTATCTGAAATATAACTAGTAATATTACAAATAATTACATCTTAAATTCTAGTTTATGATAAAATCATTTATTTTTGATACAATTAGGCTCAAAATGGAAAAAAGAAGTAGATTTATTTTCGATTCAAAGAGAGAAGAATAGTTGGCAATTTTACCCATAGATAATGGTCGTTATGGAACCCCAGAAATGATGGAGATTTTCAGTGAACAAAAAAAGGTAGACTATCAGTTGCAAATTGAAGGAGCAGCAGCTATTTCCCAAAGTGAAATTGGCCTAATACCAAAAGCAGTTGGAAAAAAAGTATTCACCGCTGCAAACTCTGGAAAAATTACAGCTAAAAGAATTAAACAATTAGAAGCCAAAAGTGACCATGATACAGCAGCTCTAGTTGAATCTCTAAGTGAAAAGTGCTCAAAAGAAGTAAGACCTTGGATTCATTATGGACTGACAAGTAATGACTTGGTAGATACTAGCAATTCTATGCAAATGAGAGATGCTCTAAAAATTATTGAACCAAAAGTTGCAAAACTAGCATTAATTTTAGCAAAAAGAGCAGTAAAGCATGGAAAGATTCCAGCAGTTGGCAGAACACATGGTCAACATGCAAGCATAATCTCATTTGGATTAAAGTTTGCCAATTGGGCAGCTGAAATGTCAAAGCATATTGAAAGGATTGAAGAACTAAAGAAAAGAATTTTGATTTGCAAAACTATGGGGGTTGTTGGTACTGGATCCTTAATGGGTGCAAAATCAGTAGAGGTACAAAGACGAGTGGCAAAACGACTAGACCTATTTCCTGCAGAAGTTACCACACAGGTAATTCCAAGAGAACGGTATGCAGAATATGTATTTGAATTGGCATTAATTGGAACTACACTTGAGAAAATTGCAATAGAGATTAGAAACTTGCAGAGAACAGAGATTGGTGAGGTTGCAGAACAGTTCAAAAAAGGCCAGATGGGAAGTAGTGCAGTACCAGTAAAAAGAAACCCAATCAAAAGTGAACGAGTCTCATCATTATCAAAATTATTACGGAGTCAAGTTGGAGTATCATTTGAAAATATACCCCTATGGCATGAACGAGATTTATCAAATTCAGCAAATGAGAGGTTTATTCTTCCAACTGCAGCTATACTACTTGATGAAATGCTTGAAACAATGATTAGAATTGTTTCAAATTTAATGGTAAATGAGAAAAAAATTGTAGAGAATCTCTACATTACAAAGGGGCAAATTTTTGCAGAATTTGTACTAGAGGCATTAATCAAAAAAGGAATTCCAAGGTTTGTGGCTTACCGAGATGTACAACGAGTAGCATTTGAGGCAAACGATAAGGGAATGCAATACAAAGATGCAATAAAGCAAGACAAGTCATTCTCATCCAAACTAACAGAGAAGGAGATTGATTCAATATTTTCCCCCCAAAAACATCTTGGAGCATCAAGCATCATTATTAGTAATGTAAGCAAGTCAGTTGCAAAAAACTGTAAAAAAGTTATCTAGTTTTTAATAATTTTTTGTGAATTTGTGTTCCATACTGTAAAGCTTTTTTTCTTTTTGTGTAGGAGATTTCTGGCACTCCGATGTCTGCTGCTAGTTTACGAATAGCATGTTTTCTTATCAAGTCTTCAGAGTCAATTATTTTCTCAGTCATAGGAACAGATTTTGCAAATGCTACAAATTCACTCGAAAGTAGTGGCTGAAGAATTGTCACTCTAAATTCAGAAGATATTAGATTGACTGCCTTCATCATTTTAATTTCATTTTCTAATTTTGCATCCATCAACTTGTTTACTTGTGATTCACCTTGGGAAATTACTTCTCGATAAGCGTTATATCCACAAAATAACTCGTCAATACCATTAGCAGTAACTACAGTATCAAGATTCAAGCTTTGTGCAAGCTGAGAAACATAGTAAAATGCAATACAGTTTTCATTCCAGGAAAGATTCTCAGTCTTTATTATTTTGTTGATATCAGAGGATATCTTTTCAAAAGTATCACCATTAATTTCTAAAACATGATGAGGAAATTCTAATTGCTCATTGACCTCTTTTGCAAATAAAATATCATGAGATTCAGAAAATCCAATTGTTAGTAGCGTGATATCATATTCTAAATCATCAAGTATTTTTGAAATCAAAGTACTATCAACTCCACCTGAAAAAGCTACGCCAATTCTTTTTTTGGAAACAGTTTTTTTAATTGTATCTTCAATATTTTTTAATAGTTCAGTATTCATTTTATTCACAAAATTTTAGACTATTCAAATTAGAAAGACGTCGGATATTATTCTTTAACTTTTAATGTAGTAATACGTTAGGAAAATTATGATGAGATTATCAACTGAAAAAATTTCTGAAGAGTTGAAAAACCTACCAGGATGGATAATCAAAGAAGAGAAATTACACAAGGATTTTGAATTTGAGGACTTTAACCATGCATTTGGATTCATGACTAGAGCTGCTATGCATATTGAAAAAATGAATCATCATCCCGAATGGTTCAATGTGTATAACAAAATTACAGTTGACCTGATGACTCATGACGCAGGCGGAATTACTCAAAATGATATAGAACTGGCAAAAATTCTAAATTCATTGGTTTGAGTTTTGATTATTAGAGTGAATAATCTTTAGGATTTTCATTATAGCATTTATAGAGCCAGAATTAAATGCCTTCACATGGCTACAAGTCCCACTATTCTTGACTCTGATTTCAAATATATCGACAAAAAAGGGAACCTTTTGAGAACAAGAACAGAGCTAACAATAGCGCAAATGCTCACATTTTTGGAAGAAGATTATCAATATGATTGTGACATAATACTGAAGAATGATAAAACAGTAAAAATTGATTTTAAAACAAAGAAAGGTCTCATTGAAGTAATAGACAATGAAGAGGATATAAAAAAATACATAGAGATCAAAGATAATACTGAAGATAAAGTCATGGCAGTGGGCCACCCAAAATATTCCGCACAAATTAAAGAGTTAGAAGATATTGTATTTTATGATAAAACACCTCAGACAGGTTCAATCTTTTTAGAGGATCAATCCTTTACATTTGATTATGCACATATCTTGCCACTAGTTGAGAAATGCTCTATCCTTCATGGACATACATCATCAGTAATGGTTGAACTAGTCGGACAGATGAAAGATAATCTCCTAGTAGATTTTGGAGTTGCAAAAAAAATAATTAAAGAAGTTGTAAATATTTTTGATCACAAGTTTTTCATCAATGAGAAATATCTAAAAAAAGAAGATGACTCACATTATCAAATTCAGTTTGATGGTCCCAAAGGAATGTTTGATCTTCAAGTTCCCAAAAATACAACATATCTTTTGAAAGGCGAAGCAACTGTAGAGAATTTATCATCAGAGATAATCAAACTATTAGCTCCCAAAATGCCATCAAATGTTGAGGCAGTCGGAGTTTACATTTATGAGGGCTACAACAAAGGCTCTCACATTATTTCCAATATTTCAAGATAGTTAAGAAATGGACCCTAAAATTAATGAAAAAGCATGGAATCCAGAATTGGAGAAAGAGATTCTCAAACAATGGGATGAAGAAAAAATTTATGCATTTACCCCTACAGATGATAACTTTACCATAGATACTCCTCCCCCATATCCATCTGGAAGACCTTGGCATATTGGAGCAGCAGCTCACTACTCACAAATCGATATGATTGCAAGAACTGCAAGGATGGCTGGAAAAAATGTCTATTTTCCTATCGGAATTGATAGAAACGGGCTTCCAGTTGAATTGTACACAGAGAAAAAACATAACATTCGAATGCGAGAGACAGAACGTGGAGAATTTCTGAAATTATGCAGGGTTGCACTTGATGATTTAGAGGCAGAAATGCTCTTGATTATGAAGAATTTGGGATTGAGTGGGGATTTTGCCAACTATTACAGGACAGATTCTGAAGAGTATAGAACCCTTACGCAATCTACTTTTATCGAACTATGGAAGAAAGGACAAATCTATCTTGCCAATAGACCCAACAATTACGATTGGGTATCAGGAACTACAATCGCAGATGCAGAAATAGTCTATCAGGATTTACAAACTAAACTAGTTTACATGAAATTTAAGATAAAGGATACTGATAAGGAAATAATTATTGCAAGTACAAGACCAGAACTTTTGTGTGCTTGTAAAACAATTATTGTAAATCCAGAAGATGAAAGATATTCTCAATACATTGGTAAGAAAGTAGTTGTACCAATTACGAATGTCGAAGTAGAACTTAGAACTCATCATTCTGCTCAGCAGGAATTTGGTTCAGGAGCTGTAATGGTTTGTAGTTATGGTGATCAAAATGACGTTGCATTGTTTCGAGAATTAGAATTAGAAGAAATAGTTGCCATAGGTCTAGATGGTAAAATGACTGAAGCTGCTGGAGAATATGTAGGATTGAAACCAAAACAAGCTAGAACAAAAATTATTGAAGATTTAAAAAACAAAGGTTTCCTTGAAAAAACAGAAGACATTAGTCATAGAACTCCAGTTTCTGAGAGAAGTAAAATTCCAATTGAAATAATTCCCATGGAAGAGTATTACCTAAAACAAAAAGATGCAGTAGAGAAAATAAAAAAACTAGGACAAGAAATTACATTTTATCCATCTATGCATAAACAAATCCTCATGAATTGGTTAGAATCAATCAATATTGATTGGCCCATATCAAGACGAAGGTATTATGGTACTGAAATTCCTATTTGGTATTGTAAAAATTGCTCAGAGCCATACGTTCCAGAACCTGGAAAATATTACAAACCCTGGTTTGAAAAGTGTCCCATAAGTCAATGTCCAAAATGTGAATCAACGGAATTTGTAGGCGAGGAAAGAACATTTGATACTTGGATGGATTCAAGTGTATCACCACTTTTCATATCCAAATTTAACAAGGACCCTGAATTTTTCAATAAAATATATCCTGTCTCAATTCGTCCACAAGCAAAGGATATTGTAAGAACGTGGTTATACTATACGCTTCTAAGGTGTGACCAGCTTACAGGAGAGAAACCATGGTCTGAGGCCTGGATTATGGGATATGGGCTTGACGAGAAGGGAATGAAGATGAGTAAAAGTAAAGGAAATGCAGTTGATCCTTTGCCGGTAATTGAGAAATTGGGAGCTGACACTTTTAGGTTTTGGAGTGCAAGTGAAATTAATCACGGTTATGATTTTAGATGCAACGAGCAAAAAATAGAATCTACAAAAAAGTTTCTAAGTAAATTATGGAATGTTTCTAGATTCTTATCGAGTTTTCCTGTAATAAAATCAGGAACACCAAATGCAACTGACTTGTGGATATTATCAGAATTAAACATCCTGATTAAAGAATGTAAACGAGGATATGAGGAATACAACTTTTTTGTTCCAGCAATTGCAATTAGAGAATTTACATGGAATGTTTTTGCCGCACATTATATTGAAATGGTAAAAGCAAGAGCTTATGGAATTGGATTCTCAGATGAGGAAAGAGATGGTGCAATTTTTACCTTACACAAAACATTATCAACTATATTGAAATTATTAGCACCAATTACTCCATTTATCACTGACCATCTTTGGAAAATTCTGTACTCAACAGAGAGCATCCATAAAGAACATCAAGTAAAAGTAGAAGATGAATATCCAGAAAATAAATTAACAAATGAAATAGCAGAATTTAATTCTAAGGTGTGGAATGAAAAGAAATCCAAAGGTCTATCTCTAAAAGATTCATTTTCTTTTATTATTCCTGAGAACTTGGAAGCATTCACAAAAGATTTGAAATCAATGCATAATTTAGAATAGGAGAAATTTTAAAAATTAATTTTTAGATTCTTTTACTAGATTTACAAAATATTTGTGCAAAGAAACATCAGTAGTTAATTCTGGATGAAATGCAGTTCCAATAATATTTCCCTTTTTTATTGCTACAATTTTTTCATTAAATTTGGACAAAACTTCAACATCTGCACTTATTTCAGATACTGATGGAGCTCGAATGAATACCCCATTGAATTTTGGAATTTTAATTGAATTCATTGAAATTTCGGCCTCAAATGATTCTTTTTGTCGTCCAAAGGAATTTCGCTCAATCTTTATCTCAACTAAATCTAAAAGTGGTTGACCTGTTTTCCCCATCACACGGTCATCGGCTGTTTTTGCAAGTAAAATCATGCCAGCACAAATGCCCAATACAGGCATCCCGTTCTCAATTTTTTCCTTGATTATTCGAAGGGAACTGTTTACAAGGGAAAGCTGTCCAATAGTAGTGCTTTCACCGCCAGGAATTATTAATCCATCTACTTTACTAACATCGTCTGCAGTTTTTACCTCCACTGCTTTTCCTTCAATTCCTAATTCTTTTATCGCTTTTTCAGTAGAAATAAGATTTTCTTGAACATCACCTTGAATTGCCAGTACCCCAACAGTCAGACTCAAGCTGAACCCCCACGGTCTTGCATTCTTAATTCTAAAGTGTTAACATCTAGGCCTAACATTGATTGTCTTTCATCAATCATTTTTTGAGCCTCTTTTACTTTTTCTGGTTCATCCCAAAAAGTTGTTGCCAAAACAATTGCTTTTGCTCTTTCTTTTGCGTCATTAGCGTTAAAAATTCCAGAACCTACAAAAATACCGTCACATCCTAAAGACATCAAATATGCTGCATCAGCCGGTGTAGCTATTCCACCAGCAGCAAAGTTTACAACCGGTAATCTACCAAGTTTTGCAGTTTCCTCTACAATATCATAGGATACTTTGAATTCTCTTGCCATTCTTACTAAATCTTGATTATCTCCAGAATCATAAATGGATTTTATTATTCGTAATTCATCATTGACTTTTTTGATATGAGTAACAGCTTCTGCTACATTTCCAGTACCTGGTTCTCCTTTAGTTCTAATCATTGCAGCTCCTTCCTCTATTCTTCGTAATGCTTCAGCTAAAGATCTTGCGCCATTTACAACAGGAGTTGTGAAATCCCATTTCCAAATATGATGATGCTCGTCTGCAGGAGTTAAAACTTCAGATTCATCAATCATATCAACATCTGTTTCTTCCAAAACCCTAGCTTCGTAAACATGTCCGATTCTACATTTGGCCATAACCGGAATCGTAACTGAATCCATTATATCTTGAATAATTCTAATACTTGCAGTTCTGGCAACCCCTCCTGCTTTTCTAACGTCAGAAGGAAGTTTGTCTAATACCATAACTGAAACAGCTCCAGCCTCCTCTGCAATTTGTGCCTGTTCAACAGTAGTGACATCCATAACGACACCATTTTTTAACATGTGAGCAAACCCACGTTTCAAAGTAGATGTACCACGAATAATATCTTCAGTATTAGATTTTTCAGAAATAATCCCTCTTGCATTCTTTCTTTCTCCTGCGAGTGGAAGCATAATCTGAGTTTCTTCTGAGCCTATTTGTACCTATTCACTTATTTGATTTATTATTTGATCAAGTTGGGATTCTACCATGGTAATTATCGGTGGAATGAATTTTTCTGTGGCATTTTGTTCTGGCCAATGAATTTGTTTTATTTGTCCATTCAAAGTAATTTTTACATTTGATTTTTGGTAATCAATTACATCTTCCTTTACCGGAAATGATTCAGAAGGAATTTCAATAAAGCCAGTTTCTTTAATCAAGGCAGTTAATTTCCGAATTTTTTCTTCACTCAATTTAGATTTTATGTCAGGTTGTGGATATCCCTCCTTCGTTACCGTATATTTTATTTCGCCATTATTTTTGATAAGAAGAATCTCAGTTTTTTGCGCACCTTCACGTTCAGTAACTCCAAAGGAAATTTTTTTTAATTGATGTTTCGTGTATTCAAATTCAATAGTATCATTTGGATTTGCAGCAGAAAAGGGAATATCTGGTTTTGTGATTAATGGTATAGCAATCAAGAGGGCTATAATTACAGGAATAGATCCTATTGCAAGTACGATTGGTTTAACCATGATTTTATTTACATTTCTAAATTCAGTTGCATTGCAATTAAACCTTAATGAAAGTAACTTAAAATTCAAGTCTGTTTCAATCTTTTCTGTGGGGTCGTAGCCTAGCCTGGTAGGGCGACAGTGTCTACAAAGATCACCGCTAAGGGCTCCAAAGGTAAACTAAGCTAAACTGACTCAGGGATGATGTAAGTTTGGAGCTGTAGTGACCCGTAGGTCGCCGGTTCAATTCCGGTCGGCCCCACGTTAAAAAATTTATTGTCTATTATTTTTCAAAACATTCAAGGCAGAGCCATTTTTGAACCACTCTATTTGAGAATTAGTATACGAATGATTGAGCAATATTTCCTCTTGATTGCCATCATTATGAGTAATTTTACATGTAACAGGTTTTTGTGGTGCGAGATCGTTTAATTCAATAAGACTAATCTTATCATCTTCTTGAATTTTATCATAATCATCAGAATTGTTAAAAGTGAGGGCTAAGACTCCTTGTTTTTTCAAATTTGTTTCATGAATTCTTGCAAAACTCTTTGTAATTACAGCTGCACACCCTAAATGTCTGGGAGTCATTGCGGCATGTTCTCTACTACTGCCTTCACCATAATTTTTATCACCTACAATTACCCATCTGAATCCTTTTTCTTTGTACTGTCTTGCAATTTGTGAAAAATTTTCCATTTGATGTGTTAAAATATTTTTTCCTTTTCCCACTTCATCATTGAAAGCATTAACTGCACCTAGGAGCATGTTATCACTAAGGTTATCTAAATGACCACGTAACGAAAGCCATGCGCCAGCTGGGGAGATATGATCAGTTGTACATTTTCCTTTCGCCTTTGCAATTATAGGTATTTCTTTAAAGTCCATACCATCCCATTTTGAAAATGGTTCTAACCGTTGAAGACGTTTGCTTTGTGGATCAATTATTACCTCAATATCATCAGTATTTTCAGGTGGCTTTACAAAAATTCCTACAGGTATCACAAAGCCTTCTTTGGGAACTTCAGGTGCAGATTTTGGTGGCTCAAGTTTAAATTTTGTTCCATCTGCAGCAGTTAATTCATCTTTTAATGGATTAAAGGACAATCGTCCACCGAGAGCAAGGGCGATGATCATTTCAGGACTACCAATAAAATTTAGCGTATTTCGATGGCCGTCATTTCGACCAGGAAAATTTCGGTTAAAGGTTGTGACGATTGTATTTTTATCATCATTATCCAATTCAGGTCTAGACCACTGTCCTATACAAGGACCACATGCGTTTGCTAAAACAGTTGCACCAATCTCTTTTAGGGAACTCATTTGGCCATCCCTTTCAATGGTTCCTCTAATTTGTTCAGATCCTGGGGTTATTAGTAATGGGATTTTTGATTTAATACCTTTAGCTTTTGCTTGTTCTGCCAAACTTGCAGCTCTTGACATATCTTCGTAGGATGAATTTGTACAGCTTCCCATCAAGGCAACAGAAATTGGATCTATGTAATTGTTAGATTTTACATCCTCTGATAAATCAGAAATTTTTCTAGCTAAATCTGGAGTATGTGGACCGACAATATGAGGTTCCAAGGTAGATAAATTAATTTCAATAATTCTATCAAAATATTTTTCTGGGTTGTTTTGAATTTCGGGATCTGCAATTAATAATTCTCTATTTTGATTTGCAAGTTCTGCTATTTTTTCGCGATTTGTGGATTTTAGATAAGTTTCCATTCTTTCATCATACGGAAATACGGAGCAAGTTGCACCTACTTCTGCTCCCATGTTGGCAATGGTAGCTTTTCCAGTACAGCTAATGGATTTTGTTCCCGGTCCAAAATATTCTATTATGGAATTTGTTCCACCAGAGACTGTTAGTTCTTGTGCTACTTTAAGAATAATATCCTTAGGTGCAGTCCATCCATTTAATTCTCCTGTGAGTTTTACACCGATTCGTTTCGGATATAGTAATTCCCAAGGCATTCCAGCCATGGTTTCAGCTGCATCCAATCCTCCTACACCAACTGCAATCATGCCTAAACCGCCAGCATTTGGAGTATGAGAATCAGTTCCAATCATTAATCCACCAGGAAACGCATAATTTTCAAGAACTACTTGATGAATAATTCCTGCCCCAGGCTTCCAAAATCCACATCCGTATTTAGCAGAAGCAGATTGTAGAAATTTGAAAACTTCATTATTTTCATCGAGAGATATTTTCATGTCGGTGTCACCCTCCACTTCAGCCCTGATCAAATGATCACAATGGACTGTGGTTGGTAAGGATGTTTGTTCAAGCTCTGCTTGCATGAATTGTAACATTACCATTTGACCAGTTACATCTTGTAAGGCGACTCTATCAGGTCTAAGAAAAACGTAATTATTTCCTACATCGAGATTTTCATCTATAAGATTCTGAAGATGACCGGACAATATTTTTTCAGTAAGTGTTAATGGTCTTCCAACTATTTTCCTATATTTTGTGATATTTTCTTGTAATTTTTTATAAACATTAGATACTAATTCTGGCGTGCTGTCAGTGTCCATAGAATTTGTGAAATTCGCTTGAATTTATTGTTAATCAAAATCTTAAAAATTTTATTGGTTAGGCATGAGTATTTCTTAACAATTATAAGCCAAAAACAGTCACATAATTGATTATTGGAGTTTCAGAATTTAAAATGAGGGGTTGGCATGGTCAATAAGGGTTTTCCAAAATTTGGAATGTCACAAGCAGGAGCCTATGTGGCTGCGCTAAAAAGTTACAATTTGCCAGATTTTATTTTAGTGATAATTGCCAAGGAATGCAAATCTGAACTTCTTGAAAGAGGAAGGATAGACGATAGATTGCAAAGTATGAATGATGATGCATTAATGCTATTACACCGAGTTTTTGTAGATTGTGAAGAAGATGATGCTGGAAAATATGCTCAGTATAGATTTTATGCATATGTATCAAGTATGTATCACAAATGTGAGGTTATTGTAAATGAAACAATTCCAGGAGCAAGTGGTACTAATCACAAAATACCAGTAGCCATAAAAAATAATGGGATGTATATTGCAGTAGCCTACAACAAGGCAACTGGTAATCCAGTAAACAAAAAGGAAACTACCAGATTTTATGAAATGGTAGATGATATTAAGAAAGGAGACCACGGGACAATGTTGGCAGATGGAATTTACGGTTCCTCAGTTGGTTTTAAGGCAGATGCTTTAGTTGAATTGGGAAATTTAAATAAATCAAGATCACATGATCCTGAAAACAAACTTGATTTTAAAACGGCAAATTTTGAAAATAATATTTACTCTGTAACCAAGTGTTAGAAAATTATTTTAAAATTCAATATTTTCTTGATGTTAAATGTCATAACTTTATTCGATTTTTTTAAATGGGAAGACTTGATGTATCGATTGCAAGAAATAGAGGTTTTCCATCAGTTTTTTTAAAATCTGATCCGTATTGTTCAAAGTATAAATCAGAGAAAAGATGTTTTGTCCAAATATCATGAACATTGTCAATAAACTTTTTGTGATTTAATTGTCTTAATAGCTCATGAGTTATTTCATGAGATATGGTGGTACAATTTTTTTCTGCCATAAACAATTGGTCATAGGGATCTTTGGGAGACTGCCACCAAATCATTCCAAAATTTTCGGAATGATATCCTTCACACGTGCAATCAGTCCAAAGAGGTCTAAAGTGACAAAGATAGAAATGATAAATTTCTTTCCCGCGTTGTTCATGATCCCGGATCAACGTAGGAGTATCTAATTTTTGAAAAAGGCTTCTAGGTTTTGTAATTAATTCATCACATTGAATTTCAAAATCTTTTCCAAATTTTTCTTTAATCCATACTTTAAAAAATTGACTCATTTGTTGTACGTAATCATATTCAGGTTTTCGTTTTTCATGATCTTCTTCTTTTACAACAAAAATAAAATGCAAAATCATATTAAAAAAAAAGGTGTTATGTCTGACCTTCTATACCCATAAGGGTTAGTGTTGATCGAATCTTCTCAATTTTTCGGATTTTCCAAGTTATTGTTTCACGTAGTTTTTCAACCGTGTCAGATTCAATCTTGGCCAAAATATCATATGCGCCAAAAGTTCCATGAACTTCCTTTACACCTTCTAGACCCTTCAATTGCTGTATTATAGCTTCTTCAGAACCTAGTTCACAGTTTATTAAAACATAAGCTGTTGCCATATTCCATATTAAACAAATCGACTATATCAATAAAGCGATTTCTAGGGGTTAATTTTGAGAAATTTTAAGAATACTTTCCCAAATATCTTTAGGTACAGGCATTACAGATAATCTAGAAATTCGAATCATCTCCCAATCCTTGAATTTCGTTTGTTTTTTCATTTCATCTAATGTAACTGGTCGCTTTAACGGTTTTTTGTATTTTACATCGACTACGATGAATCGCGGATTTTCTTCTTTTGGATTAGGATATGGTTTTGAGGTAATTTCCATTATTCCAACAGCTTGTCGTTCTGTACCAGTATGATAAAACATAACCAGATCACCTACAGACATATTTTTCATATGTTTTAAAGCAAGATTATTGTGGACACCATCCCAAATAGTATTTTTTTCTTTTTTTAGAGTCTCAAAATTATATCCTCTTGGTCCGCTTGGTTCTTGTTTTGCTAACCAGTAATTTACCAATTCAATTTCCTATTCCTACGAGGTTGTTTTATTTCTTTGATTATTCAAATGTCCCCCGGTTCTGACTCGCACAAGATCATTGGTATTTTAGCCAAAACCTCCTTGGGTTCTGAAACCGGGGTCGCCCTACATGTAGCATACCTGGGTGAATTAGAAATCATTGGTATCAATACGATCGCATCATCCTAATCCGTCTGTATGCCTGCTCTTGGGCATTTAGGAAAAGATTTAGTCAAATATTAATCCAGATAAGTTAATTTCAAAACCTACAACTGGAACGCGTATTTTATAATTTTCAATAGTATTAGAATTGATTTCGCCCATAATTCCAATTGTTTTTCCTTTAACTAAAATTGAAGCCACTCGACCTTTCTGAAAAGTTTCATGAGATGAAGTTCTTGTCTCTAGCTCTAGATTAAATCCATTTTTTAATGCCGCCTGTAAAATTGATTTTATTTCACTAAAATTTGCCTCTTTATGAGCAGATACAGCCGCAAAACTAGATTTCTCATCTATTCGATTATTTTTAATAAATATAGTTCCTGTTTCAAATAATTTTTGAGGATATGATTCATGAATATTTCTAGAAAGATTTTCTAATAATCCAGGAAGTATAGAGTCTCGTAAAATTGTGTGTTCTTGGCTTTTTGAATCAAGTACGGAAATAATCTTCCCAGGATTTCTATTAGTCATTTCATATAGAACTCGTTTGCTTGTCAAACTTGAATTCAGAGCTTCAAGGTAGCCAAGACCAATCATTACATGACTTAATAATTTTAGTTGAATTGAGATCGGACTAAATTGTCCTAGAGTTTGAGAAGGAGTTAATGTTGGCTCAAGGTTTTGAATTCCATAACCCAAAGCCGTTTCTTCGACTAAATCCATTGGTCCAAAAATATCAAATCTATATGCAGGAATGGTGCAGACAATATCTTTGCCTTTACTTGATGCATCCAATCTAGACTTTTTTAATGATGAGATTATTTTTGAAGTTGTTAAATTCAAACCAAGCATCTGATTAACCAGTGTAGAACTAATTGATATTTTTCTTTGTTCAAGTTTTGGCGAAGAATTTTTTGCACCCGAAATTTTAACAAATTCTAAAGTAAATCGTGCACTTTGTAAAATGGTTGCCACTACTGAGAGCATATCTTCAGCATCTTCCTTGTTGATACCAGTTACTTCTACAAAGAGATTTTTGGTTTTGGTGGTAACTGTTGTTATTGCGGCATTAATTATTGGAGGAAAAGATACGATATTACCACTTGAATCAACTATTATTGGAACATGTCTAGAATTCCCTAAAATGTACCCATATTCCCTGCCTACATCTGTATTTTCAAGTATTTCAGAAATAGAACTTTCTTTATTAGATTTTAAGGGGATGAATTTTGAATTTCTGTTAGTTGTTTTGTAGGTTAGAGGAAATGAAATCGGGTCAAGATCATGAATTCCAATTGAAGATTTTTTTCGCTTTCTTCCAATTCCCATATGTAGATCTTCTTGCATTTGTATGAGTTGTTCAAGAATTTCTTGATCAATTTTGCCATTCGTTGCAACTATTCCCGTTACATATGGGCGAATTACAGAAACATCAGATTTGACATCGATTGTAAATTTATTAGATTTTCTAATATTGAGTTTTAGCGCTCCAGTTTTAATTCCAAGCAGTCCTTGTAAACCTAAGGCAATCCCAATATCAGTAGAATAATCAGGTCTATTTGGACTATATTCAACCCGAACAGAGTTTTTGTCTTCTGATTCAATATCCAATCCTAAAAAGGGTAGTAGTTCCGAGACTTGTTTTTTTGACACCTTTCCAACCAATTTTTGGAGTCTAGAGTAAGACAATGTAATTACTGGCATTTTGTTGCACCTCTTAACCAATTTAGATTATTATTGTAAAATTCCCTCACATCGTCTAATCCGTACTTTAACATTGCAATTCTTTCAATGCCTCCTCCCCATGCAAGAACAGGTTTAGTTATCCCTAGAGGTTTTGTCACTTCTGGTCTAAATATTCCCATTCCAAATAGTTCAATCCATTTTCCTAACCTATCATTATAGACCATGGTTTGAAGTGACGGTTCGGTGTATGGAAAAAACGTTGGCCAAAATTTAATTTTTGTAATTCCAATCCGTTTATAAAATTCTCGTTGAATTCCCATTAAATTTCGTAAAGAAGCATCTTTTCCAACAACAACACCTTCAATTTGATTAAACTCTACAAGATGTTTGTAACTTACCTTTTCATTTCTAAATACACGGCCCAATGAGAAAACTCTAGCCTCTTCAGGTTTTTTTTCGGCTAGATGTTTGATAGTAACACAAGTGGTATGAGTTCTTAGAACCATTTTTCGTGCTTCATTAATATCCCAAAAATATCGCCAATTTTTCTTGTGAGATTCTGAAACTTTTCTAATTTGTTCTGGAGTTCCGATCTTCTTTTCAGAAACACCATCCAAATAGAAGGTATCTTGCAATTCTCTTGCTGGGTGATCTTGTGGAGTAAACAGCGCATCAAAATTCCAAAAGCTTGGTTGGATCATATTTCCCAAAATTTCAGTGAAACCCAAAGTGACAAATATTTCTCGGATTTCATCAATCGTGTCTTTTAACGGATGAGTTTTTGCAACAAATACCTCAGGGACTTTGGCTTCTACATCTATTGCTCCAGAGGATGAACTTGCGACATCTAAAGTTTGACCATTTTTTGTTAATGAGATTTCTTTTTTTTTAATAATATTTTCAACTACAAAATCAGGTCTTTTCAAGAGACTGGCCAAATCATTCTCATCAATTTGGTTTTTAGAGATCATACCATCCCCAATCTGTTTAAGAGTTTTTTCTCCAGGAAGATTAGAAGGATAATTTTTTATAAAAATTTTATTTTCCATGGCATCGATCCAACCATTCTTTTTTGCCAGTCCCATTGCAGGACCGAAAACAGATCCAAGTTCTTTTTGTAAATCTGAGATATTCTTTGGATCATTTTTTATTAAATCCAATAGTTTTCTCTCAGGTAATCCCTTTTGGAAAGATTCTAACCCGTTTTTTCCAAGCCTATATTCTACGTTTGATGATTCATCAACAATCGCTAAATCTTTGAGTTTAAGCCATTCTATTCCCCGTCTAACTTGATCAGGAGAAAGTTGTGTTAATTTCTCAAGTTTTTCTGGAGTTAATTTTAATTCCATCTTCAACACAGAAATAATTTTTTTTTCGATTTCATGAAAAACTTGTGACAATAGCAGAAAGTTTGAAAAAGACTTTTTAAACCTTAACCTAAGTGAAATTGAATGTCAACTGAGGACTTTGTTGTAACTCCATGGCATGTTGAAGGCGATATTGATTATGATAAATTAATCAAACAATTTGGAACTGAAAGAATTTCAACTAAAATTCTTGATAGAATCAAAAAAATTACAGGAGAGGATCACTTTATGCTCAGAAGAGGTGTTTTTTTCTCCCATAGAGAAATGGATAGAATTTTAGAAGATTATGAAAAAGGCAAAAAATTTTTTCTTTATACAGGAAGAGGTCCATCAGGTCATACACATATAGGTCATCTAGTACCTTGGGTTTTTGCAAAATGGTTACAGGAAAAATTTGATGTAAATATGTATTTTCAGCTTACTGATGATGAGAAATTTTACGCAAAAGCCAATTTAACATTAGAAGATACCAAAAAATTTGCATATGAAAATGCCTTGGATTTTATTGCTCTTGGGTTCAAACCAGAGAACACAAAAATTATTATCAATACAAGAAATATTCAAACTCTGTACCCCATTGCAGCTCAAGTTGCAAAAAAAATTAATTTTTCAAATACCAAAGGAGTTTTTGGATTTACAAATGAGACCAATATAGGGATGATATTTTACACATCTTTACAATCAGCCCCATGTTTTATTGAAGATAAACCAGTGTTGATTCCTTTAGGAGTAGATCAAGATCCTCATTTTAGAATTACAAGAGATGTTGCACCAAAAATAGGAAAACCAAAACCAGCTTTGATACATAATATTATGATTCCAGCATTAGAGGGCCCAGGAGGAAAAATGTCAGCATCCAGTGAAAATGGAACTATATTTACTACAGATAGTCCTAATACTGTGAAAAAGAAAATTAACAAGTATGCATTTTCTGGAGGACAGTCAGATGTTGAGCAACACAGAAAATTGGGAGGTAATCCAGATGTGGATGTATCGTATCAATATCTCAGAATATTTTTTGAACCTGACGATAATAAATTAAAATCAATTCATGATGATTACAAATCAGGAAAAATGCTTACTGGAGAACTGAAAGGAATTCTCATCGAAAAAATAAATTCATTTCTTGAAGTCCATCAGGAAAAAAGAGAAAAAGCCAAAGATCAGTTTGAACAATTTCTTTTTGAGAATAAATGAAAGTTAAAGTAAGTTGTGAGGATAAATACGAATCACGTAAATTAGCCAGTCTTATTTTTATCAAAGATTCTAATGAAACATACATTAAAAAAATTCTAAACGTAGTTGAAAATGAAGTAGTGGTTGAATTAAAAGATAAATCGGCACATAGTATTGTTTTAAAGGACGAACATCAAGTTGAAAAATTTGTTGATTTCATTCAATCAATAATTGAAAAGAAGCATAAAATAATATCAGCGAATATTTTTGATCAGGATGTTGAAATAGTAAAAGAATGAAAACTCAAAATAATTACCACATTTATTAGAATAAGCATAGGATTTTTTTGGAATAATTAAATTCAATATTCCAAAGGTTAAATGCCAAAAGCGGCCCAAAGACCAACAACGGCTACTATTACTATTAGGCTTATGCCTAATGCCTTAAAGTCACCATTCATGATTAAAGTTTGAAATTATTATAATTAAAGTGTTAATAAATTCTCAGGTCTGATTTTAAGAATTATCTTGGAAAACGATTATTTTTTTTCTTGAAATCACCAGTTTTTTTTTCTGGAGGTGAACTTGGTTTTTTGAGTTCATTACAGTTTAAACAAAGAATTTTCAGTTCATTTTTTGCCAATTGAGGATCGGAGATATATTTTCCCCATGAGGATGCAGATCCTCCTCTTCGGACATCATCAAAAGTATTTTCATCATGAATGTGTCCAAATCCTAATGCTCGTTCATCTTTGAATCCGCAGTTAGAACAAACTTTACCACCTAGAATTTCAAACAATTTTTCTTTTAAGGCGCCATAGAATTTTTCAGAGCCTCCAGAATAGAAACTCTCCTGTTTTTTCAAAAATTTACCCGTTTTTGGTCTTTTTTCTGAATAACTATCTCTACTTGAGCGGGAATCTCGATTATTAAAATTTCGTGAACCTCTATCATC
>Ga0307380_10001147_pt1 | contig 39721 bp, 40 predicted proteins | sample UN3MG_FD_202239 | JGI IMG/M metagenome (GOLD analysis project Ga0307380, IMG submission 202239) | Soil microbial communities from Risofladan, Vaasa, Finland - UN-3 | ecosystem: Environmental > Terrestrial > Soil > Coastal area > Acid sulfate soil | place: Finland: Risofladan, Vaasa | collected...
CGTGTTGCGGGGCCGCGATGAGCGAGACGACCGGATATGGCGGTCTGGCTCATCGGTGGGGCGTGTTGCGGGGCCGCGATGAGCGAGACGACCGGATATGGCGGTCTGGCTCATCACACTGGGCCCGCGGCGCGTCGCCAGACGCTGTTCACCGGCTTCGGCCGCAGAACCCAGACCGAAAGGGTTACCTCGGCTGACGAGCGAGACGGGCCAGGCCGAGACCCGTTCCGAGGAGCACGATCGCGGCAAGTGTGGCCCAGGTCGTTCCACTCGGTCCGGTGGCGGGCAGTTCCCCGGAACCTGCACTCGGTTGAGCGGCGGCCGGCGGGCTCGTGGCACCGCCCGGCGGCAGGGCGGCAACGATGGTCGTGGTCGCAGTGGGTGATTCGGGCACGGTCGTGCCTGGCCCCACTTCCGGCGGGGCGGTCGTGGGCGGCACAGTCGTGGGCGGGACGGGCTGTGTGCAGTCGACCGTGATGAAGACACCGCCGCTGGAGATCCTGTCCGGGCCCATACGCAGGCTGACATCGACCGTGGCGCCCAGCGTGAGCGGGATCTCGATGGTGCGTACGCCGAACGCCTCGGTCTCGAAGTTCTGCAACTCGCCGGACGTGTTCCCCGAGGCGATGATCAGGTCGTTGCCTTCGTGCTCCGATTGTTGGTTGTCGACTTCGACCACGGCAATGCAGTCGGTCCCCTGGAATTCACCAGGCACCGGGGCGGAGGCGACGAGCGTCACGGAATTCTCGGGCGCCCGGAGGACGCTGTCGACCGGGATACGGATGATGTCCTCGACAATCTGGGCTGAAACGGCGCTGCTGGCGCCCAGCAGAGTCGCTGCACCGAGGATTCCTGAGAAGATCAATCTGCGTATCATTGACTCAACAAGATACTGACTTCGTCAAGAAATCATCAATTTTGTTGTCCCCTTGGTGGTCGAGACCGGCGTCGATCCGGTGACCCCACGCTTTTCAGGCGTGTGCTCTGCCAACTGAGCTACTCGACCGTACTGATGGCGAGTCCTTCGACTCGACCGTACTGATGGCGAGTCCTTCGACTCGACCGTACTGATGGCGAGTCCTTCGACTCGACCGTGCTGGCGTCGGACCTGGCATCCGACACCGGGTGTTCCTACAGAAAAGCCACCCGCCATCTTGCGATGACGAGTGGCCCCCTGCTGCGGTCCCGACGGGACTTGAACCCGCGACCTCCGGCTTGACAGGCCGGCGTGAACTCCAGACTTCACCACGGGACCAGATATGTATGACGCTTTCGCGCCGCACCCCCAACGGGATTCGAACCCGTGCCGCCACCTTGAAAGGGTGGTGTCCTAGGCCACTAGACGATGGGGGCCTGAAGGCAATGGCCTTGTCTCGTTGAGAGCGACCCGAATCTAACAGCGCCGCCTCGACAATCCACCACGCAATCCGAGACCCAGCACCCGTCAGCCGACGGCGGAGGGGGCCGGCACCGCGAACGGGTCGCGGTCGGTGGCTGCCGCGCGGGCTCGCAAGTTGGTCGGCACGATCGGAGCGAGCATGCCGTAGGGCGCAGCGTTGTACAGGTGGTGGATCCTGTGTGCGTCGGCGAGCCGCTCGAGCGATGCGATCCGACGGGTCCCGAATACGCCGAGTCGCCGATGGATGTACCCATCGTGCACCAGCGCGTAGGCCATCCCGTACAGCGTGATGCCGATCCCGAGCGGGATGAACGCAGTGAGCGTCGTGTTGAATCCGAGCCAGAACCCGATCATCACGATCGACGCGAACGCAACTGGAAACCAGTCGTTGCGCTCCCAGCCAGGTGTCCGGACCGCTCGATGATGGCTGCGGTGGAACCACTCACCGATGCCGTGCATCACCCATCGGTGCGTGGCCGCTGTCAGCGGCTCCATGAGCACGAACCCACCGATCACGATGAGCGCGAACGTTGCTGGCGACACGTCCGCAAGGCTACTCGCGCTCGGCGCGATCAGCCTGCGTAGGTGGCCAATGCCTCGGCGAGCGTGGCCTGCATCACGCCGTGTTCTCGCGCGACCGCATCCAACCATTCGGGGCGGAAGACGCTGGCGACGGCGATCGGTTCCTCCAGCTCGGACCCGGCGAGGGCGAGCCGCACGAACAGCGCCGCATAGTCGGGTGGCCGGAGGTCGCGGCCCAACTCGACGAGGGCGTAGGGGTCCGGGGTGCTGGCACCGATCGGCAACGAGAAGAAGCTCTGCGACGTCGGTCCGGTCGGCCCCCCGGCGAGGCCGGGTCCGTCGACGAGGATCGCGCCGCGCACCTGGGCCGCACGTGCACCCGCGATCTGCAGGGCGACGTAGGCCCCGAGGCCGCGACCCACGACGGTGATCGAACGCGTCGGGTCGCCCTCGGTCAACGAGTTGAGTGCGGCGTCGGCGTCACCGAGCAGCAGTTCGGCGGTGTAGCCGCCGCCCCGCGGGATGGTCGAGGCGCCGTGTCCCGTGAAGTCGAGCGCGGCCACCGGCCCCGGCCAGGCGTCGGCCCAACGGGGAGCACTGCGTGGCGCAGCCTCGCCCAGCCCGTGCAAGATCAGGAGCGGTCGGCCGCCGGCGGCAGTGGCGTTGCGCACATGGTGCAACGCCAGCGCGACCTTGCCATGGCGCAACATGGTGACGGTGTCGAGACTCATGCGTCTGTTCCCGATGCCGCTGCCTCTGGCGAACCGACGAAGTCGAGCACGATCTCGGCGACCAAGCTGGGTCGCTCGATGTGGACGAAGTGCCCGACGTCGTCGAGGATCTCGCACCGGCCGTCGAACGGCATGTACGGCAGCACCTTCTCGGGAGGGGTCCCCCATCCCATCTCCTCCATCTCGCGACCGAGAATTCCGAGGAACGGCATCGGCAGCCCGGGGAGGCGCATCAGGGTCCACTCCGGTCTCCACGGCCCGAACCCACCGAAGCGCATCGACGGGTCGATCTTCCAACGCCACCCGTCGTCGGACTCGAACCCGCCGGTCGTGACGAGACGCTTGAGCCAGTCGGGATCGAGTCGCGGATTCATCCGGCCGCGACGCTTCGCGAGTTCCTCGATCGTGCCGGGCTTGCGCTGTGCGGTCGCCGTCGCTCGGCGATGGTCGAGCCATCCAGCGATCTCGGCGGACGCCATCTTGGTCCGTTCGTGTTCGGCGACGTCGGGAATCCGGCGGTTGTAGGGGATGCCGTCCATGTTGATCAGATGGGTGAAGCGGAACGGCTGGGCGTCGGCGAGCTGCGTCATCAATGCACCGCCCTTGGAATGACCGACCACCGGAAGGGGCCGGCCCGGGCTCACGTGGTCGAACACCGTGAGTGCATCACGCATGTCGGCATCCCACGAGTACAGCTCGGGATGCTCACTGTCGCCGTGACCCCGCTGGTCCCAGCTGACGATCCGCCAGCCGCCCTCAGCGAGTTTCGGCGCGAACAGGTCGAAGGTTCGTGCGAAGTCGAAGCCGCCGTGCACGAGCAACATCGGAGGCGCATCCGCTTCGCCCCATTCGTGCACTGCGATCTGGAGGCCGTTGGCGTTCAGGTGGTACTCGCGAGCGGGATGCTCGGCGTCCGGATAGGGAAAATCTGCCGTCGGATCGCCGAACGACCGGTCGGGCACGATCGGGGAGGGGGTGCTCGTCACGGCACCCGACAGTACGACGCTGCCCGGGTTTCGCCGCCATCACACCGCAACAACGGTCGTCTCGTCGGCGGCGCGCGTGCCACCGACAGCGTGGGAGGCCTAGCATCCGTCGCCATGAAGCTTCCTGATCGCGCGGTGACCGCGGCAATCGCCACGGTGCTTGCCGTGTCGGTGGTCGCGTGCGGAACCACCGACCCCGCCTCGCAGGAACGCCTCCCACCGATACAGACCACGACGCCGTCCACCACCACGACGACCACCACCGTCGCACCGGGCGACTTCCTCTACGTCGTGCAATCCGGCGACACGCTGGGCAAGATCGCCGAGCGGTTCAACGTCACCATCGTCGCCATCGTCGAACGAAACGGGCTCTCCAGCGCCGACGACATCCAAGCCGGTCAGTCGCTCGAGATACCCGAGGGTCTGCTCGTCGTCGACGACGGCCGGACCGCCGACACGACCCAACCCTGACGAGCGGCAAGGGTCACAGTGCCCTGGTCGCGCTGGGTCCGATTCGTAGACTTGCCATCATGAGCTTCTGGCCGACCCTCGATCACTGGAGCGTGGCGATCCCGCTCGACACCCCGCACCGCCGCCTCGACGCGCTGTCAGCGACCGGTTTCGTGGCACTCCGCGACTTGCCCTACGAGATTCCCGATGCCGAGTTCCGCAACCTCGAGTACATGGACTGGAAGTCGGGCGGCGACACGAACTTTGCCCCGCTGGCATCGGCCGATGGCGAACTCGACTGCCGCGGATTCTGGGACAAGGGCAAGACCGACAAGGGCGCCTTGTGGACCTCGAACGCCGAGATCGCCCCGACGATCCGTGACTACGTCGACGACGTGGGCGCAAACTTCGGGCGAGTGCGCATCATCAAGCTCGAGCCGCAGGATCGCGAGGAAGCGATCAGATCGCTCCATCGCGACGACAACAACCGCTTCAACCCTGACGACGAGGGGTGGGTCGTGCGTTCGTGGATCGAGCTCACCGACAATCCCGACAGCTACATGTTGTTGATGGACAACGGTCCCGACGGTCTGCCCGACCCGTCGACCGAGCAGCGCGTGCCATTGCACAAGGGAGCGCGGTTCGTCGTCGACACCCAGCGCCTCTGGCATGTCGTGGTCCACAACGGCAATGCCCCGCGCTATGCCCTGATCACGAGCTTCGAGTCGAGCGACGCCCTCGACTCGTGGATGGAGCGCGAGCAGCGCCAGCCGGCCGCCGTCTGACCTCGTCCCGATCCGGGTTTGTGTGAGCAACAACAGCGGGCGCTGATCTCGCCGCTCACACGAATCGGAATGAAAGTGCGTGGCTGAACGCTCGCCGGATCTCTGTCACAGCCCCCCGTCATGATGAGGTCATGACCAATGTGTACCGTCGACTCGTGGCGGTTGCGACTGGTCAGCTGGGCTTGTTGTCACGGCAGCAGGCGAACGGCGTTGGGATGACCAACGCGCAGCTTCGGAACCGAGTCTCGAGCGGTTTCCTCCTCCAGGTCGGCACGGATACGTTCCGACTCCCCGGCGCTCCTGTCGGTGCACTCGTCGACCTACGCGCCCTGATGCTCGACATCGGCGGTGACGTGTGGGCGAGCGGCCCGACCGCAGCTGCCCTCCACGGCTTCGATGGCTACCGCTTGAAGCCACCGTTCGACGTGACGGTCCTGCGGGATCGCAACATCCGCCGGATCGGCCATCGGATCCACAGCACGACATCGCTTGACCTGATCGACCGGTCGGTTGTGGGCGACACCGCGTGTACCAGTGGTGCTCGAACGCTGATCGACCTGGCTCGGACCGAGTCGATCGAGCGGCTGACCGTGGCGTTCGACTCGGGGCTCCGCGACGGAAGGTTCAACGAGTCGCTCGTTCACCGTCGCATCGTGGCGTTGCGTTCGAGCGGGCGTTTCGGAGTGCCCCGACTCTTGTCTGCCATCGAAGGGGTTGAGGCGATACGTGGCGGTCACAGCTGGCTCGAGCGTGAGTACCTCCGGATGCTGTCGGCAGGTGGTCTGCCCCGACCAGAGACGCAGGCGGTGCTGACGCGAGCGGGCGACAAGATCGTGCGAGTCGACTTCCGGTTCCCTGGCACGCCGGTCGTGGTCGAGGTGCTCGGCTACCACTCGCACCGGACCAAGGAGCACCTGCAGCGTGACACGCAACGTCTCAATGCACTGATCACCGACGGTTTTCGGCCGTACCAGTTCACCTACATCGACGTCGTCGAACGACCATCCGACGTGCTCGAACAGTCGCGACTCGCGCTCGATCCGTTCCGCTGACTCGCGCCTGGTTTGTGTGAGCGGCAACGCACGTGCCGGGCGTGTGCGCTCACACAAATCGGGAGCGGATCTGGATCAGGGGGCGCGGTGGGAGACGGCGAGGTCGGCGACGTCGCGCATGATCTTGGCGAGTTCGAAGTCCTTCGGGGTGTACACCGCGGCGATGCCGAGCTCAGCGAGGCGCGGACGGTCGTCCTCCGGGATGATGCCGCCGACGATCACCGGAGCCTCGACGCCCATCGCCTTCAGGTGGCCGAGCACGTCGGGGACGAGATCGAGGTGCGAGCCCGACAGGATCGACAACCCGATCACGTCGGGATCCTCGTCGCGCGCCGACGCCGCGATCTGTTCGGGCGTCGAGCGGATGCCCGAGTAGACGACCTCCATGCCGGAGTCACGGGCCGCCACAGCGATCTGCTCGGCACCGTTCGAGTGGCCGTCGAGACCGGGCTTGGCGACGAGGAACTTCGGCGGGCCGCCGGCCATCGACTTCACGAACGCGACGACCTCGCCGAGGCCCTGCGCCGAGCCGGTGGCGCCGCTCACACCGGTCGGCGCCCGGTACTCGCCGAACACCGAGCGCATCACGTCGCCCCACTCGCCGGTGGTGCCACCCGCCTTGGCGAGGGCGATCGAGGGCGGCATCACGTTGTCGCCCGACTCCGCAGCGCGACGGAGTTCGTCGATGGCCGCGTCGACCACCGCCTGATCCCGAACCGACCGCCACTCGGCGATGTCGCCCACCAGCCGTCGTTCGATCGCCGGGTCGACCTTGAGAATCGCGCCGTCGCCGCCCAGCGGAGACTCGGCCGCCTCGACGAAGTCGTTGACGCCGACGACGATCTGCTCGCCCGCTTCGATCCGACGAGTCCGCGCCGCCATCGAGGTGACCAACCGCGACTTCAACGTCTCGACCGCTTCGAACGCCCCACCCATCTCCAACACGTCGTCGAGTTCGGCCTGGGCGGCAGCGCGCAGCTCTTCGGTGCGAGCCTCGATCACGGTCGATCCGTCGAAGATGTCGTCGTACTCCAACAGGTCGGTCTCGAACGCCAGCACCTGCTGCATCCGCAGCGACCACTGCTGGTCCCACGGACGCGGGAGGCCCAACGCTTCGTTCCATGCCGGCAGCTGCACCGATCGCGCTCGGGCACGCTTCGACAGCGTGACCGCCAGCATCTCCAACACGATGCGCTGCACGTTGTTCTCGGGCTGTGCCTCGGTGAGGCCGAGTGAGTTCACCTGCACGCCGTAGCGAAACCGCAGCGCCTTGTCGTCGGTGACCCCGTAACGCTCACGGCCGATCTGCTCCCACATGTCGGTCATCGCGCGCAGCTTGCAGACCTCTTCGACGAAGCGGATTCCGGCGTTGACGAAGAACGAGATCGACCCGAACACCTGGCTGAACTGCTCGGGCGACACCTGACCCGAATCTCGCACGGCGTCGAGCACGCCGATTGCGGTAGCCATCGAATACGCGATCTCCTGCTCGGGTGTCGCGCCGGCCTCCTGCAGGTGATACGAGCACACGTTCATCGGATTCCACAACGGCGCGTGCTCGGCGCACCACGCCACCATGTCGACGATCAGCCGGCGCGACGGCGCCGGCGGGAAGATGTAGGTGCCCCGTGACAGGTACTCCTTGACGATGTCGTTCTGCGTCGTGCCGCGCAGTTCGCTCGGCGCGGTGCCCTGCTCGTCGGCGTTGGCGACGTACAACGCGAGCAGCCAGGCCGCTGTTGCGTTGATCGTCATCGACGTGTTCATCTGCCCCGGGGGAATCTGATCGAGCAACGCGCGCATGTGGCCGAGGTGAGCGACGGGCACGCCGACCTTGCCGACCTCGCCCCTCGACATCAGCGAGTCAGGGTCGTAGCCCGTCTGCGTCGGCAGGTCGAACGCGATCGACAGGCCGGTCTGACCCTTGGACAGGTTCGTCCGATACAGCTCGTTCGACGCCTCGGCGCTGGAGTGGCCCGAGTACGTGCGCATCATCCATGGACGGTCGGTCTTGCGCGTCATGGACGAAGTGTGGTGCCTGGACGAAGAAGTACTCAAGTCCGGTTCGCGCTCGACCGAAGTAAAGAGCGTCCCACGGGACGACAAACGGAACGGATCTTCTCCCTCCCCCTTGGAGATCCGCTCCCATGAGGTTTCCCCTCTGGCGGGAACCCCGCCGGCCGAATGGCGGATTCGGCCGGCGAAGCTCTCGGAGCGGGTGGTGGCGGACCACCCGCTCCGTGTATTTTTCAGCTCTCGACGAGCACGGCAGATCGCAGCCGGACCAGGTAGTCGGCGCGGGGAATCCCCACGGCCCCGAGCGTCGCGAGATGGTCGGTGACCCATTGGACGTCGAGCAGTTCTGCGCCGGTGTCGTTCAACCAGGCGACGAGGGAGACCAGGGCCGTCTTCGACGCGTCGGTCGCGGTGTGGAACATCGCCTCGCCGGCGAAGAACCGCCCGATCCGCAGGCCGTAGAGCCCGCCGACCAGCTCGCCGTCGTCGAACACTTCGACCGAGTGACCCCACCCGAGTTCGAACAACGTGGTGTAGGCGTCGACGATCGGAGCGGTGATCCAACGACCGGGACGTTTCGGATCGCCACATGCGCGAACGACGTCGACGAATCGTGTGTCCATCCTGACCTCGAATCGCCGCATGTTGCGACGCAGCGAGCGGCTGACGTGCAGTGCGTCGAGCGGGATGATGCCGCGTGGGTCGGGCGAGAACCAAGCCATCTTGCTGCGGCGTCGGCGCGGGTCGACCGGCATGGGGAACAGCCCGCTGCGGTAAGCCGCGAGCAACGTTCCGGGCTCGAGGTCGGCGCCGACCGCGACGAGGTCCTCGCCTGCAGCGATCTCCGAGGGGTCGGGTATCGCGAATCTCGACGGCGGTGGCTCGATCGGACTCACGCGCCGACAGGTTACGCAGGTGCCTGGCACCGCGTCACCGGTCAGTAGGAGCGGAAGCCCTGCTTGGTCTTGCGACCGAGCTGACCGGCGGCGACCATGCGACGCAGGGCCGGCGCGGCGGCGAAGTTCGGATCGCGGAATTCGGCGTACAGCGCGTCGAGGATGGCCAACGACGTGTCGAGGCCGACGAGGTCGAGCAGCGCGAACGGTCCCATCGGGAAGTTGCAGCCGCCCATCATGGCGGTGTCGATGTCGTCCATCGACGCCGTGCCGTTCTCCCACATGCGAATGGCGTTGTTGAGGTACGGGAACAGCAGTGCGTTGACGATGAAGCCGGCTCGGTCCTCGACCTGGACGGCGTCCTTGCCACACGCGGCGGCGAACTCGAGCGCCGTGGCGATCGTGTCGTCGGACGCGGTGAGCGGCCTGATCACCTCGACGAGCTTCATCATCGGCGCCGGGTTGAAGAAGTGGATGCCGCACACCTTGTCCGGACGCTCGGTCGTCATCGCCAACTCGACGACGGCGAGCGTCGAGGTGTTGGTGGCGATGATCGCCTCGGGCTTGACGATGCGGTCGAGGTGTTCGAACAGGTCGCGCTTGGCGCCCATGTCCTCGACGATGCTCTCGATGACGAGATCGCAGTCGTGCAGCCCGTGCAGATCGTCGGTCACCTCGATGCGCGCCAGGATGGCCTGCCGCTCGTCCTCGGTGAGGCGCTCGCGGGACACTTGCTTCGTGAGCCCGGCGTCGATGCCGTGCAAGACGGCATCCGCCCCCGCCTGGGTGCGAGAGCGGACGACGACCTCGAATCCGGCGCGGGCGGCGACTTCGGCGAGGCCCGAGCCCATGATCCCGGATCCGATGATTCCAACGGTGCTGATCGTTCCCATACGCGCAAGTTACCTACCGATCGGTAACCCGGCCAAAGTGGCCCGTCATCGCGGTCGGGTCGAGCGGAAGTGCAGTTGCTCGCAGGTGCAACGCGTAACGTCTGCCCGGCCAGATGTTCTTCCTTCTCCTCCTCCATCTCGTCGTCGGCATCGGCATCGTGGCCGGTGGTGGCGCGCTCGGGCGACGGGCGTTCGTGGTCGCCGCTGTCGCTCCGCTGGCTACGGTGATCTGGGCGGCGACGCGGGCGAGCGGGGTCCTCGACGGCGAACCGGTGACCGAGTCGTTCGCGTGGGTCGAACAGCTCGGGATCACGATCGATCTCCGCCTGGACGCGTTTGCGCTCGTGATGGTGGCACTCGTGTCGGGAATCGGCCTGTTGATCTGCGTCTATTCCCTCGGCTACTTCAGCCACGACAAACCGGGACTGGCCCGCCTGGCCGGCGTGCTCACGTTGTTCGCCGGCGCGATGCTCGGTGTCGTCCTGTCCGACCAGCTCATCGCGCTGTTCATCTTCTGGGAACTCACGTCGGTCACGTCGTATCTCCTCATCGGCAACGACGACACCAACCCACGAGCTCGCGCGGCTGCCCTCCAGGCGATCTTCATCACCGGCGTCGGCGGGCTCGCGATGCTTGCTGGACTGATCATCATCGGACAGGCCGGTGGCACCTATCGGATCTCCGAACTCCTGGTCGACCCGCCGAGCGGCGCTGTGGTCAACGCGGGCCTGGTACTCGTGTTGATCGGCGCGTTCACCAAATCGGCCCAGGTGCCGTTCAGCAGCTGGCTGCCGGCCGCGATGGTCGCCCCCACGCCCGTGAGCGCCTACTTGCACTCGGCGACGATGGTGAAGGCGGGGGTGTACCTCGTGGCGCGCCTGGCTCCGATGTTCGCCCTCACCGGCAGCTGGCGGGCGCTGGTGCTGGTCGTCGGCGCCACCACGATGCTCGTCGGCGGGCTCCGTGCGCTGCGACAGCACGATCTGAAGCTGCTGCTCGCCTACGGAACGGTCAGCCAGCTCGGCTTCATGATGTTGCTCTTCGGCGTGGGCGACTATCACATCGCTGAGGCCGGCATCATCTTGATCCTCGCTCACGGCGCCTTCAAGGCGGCACTGTTCATGGTGGTCGGCATCGTCGACCACGAGACCGGCACCCGCGACATCCGTGAACTGCACGGGTTCTCCGCCGCGCCCGGCTGGCGTGCGGTCAAGGTCGCTGCGGTGATCAGCGCAGCGTCGATGGCCGGCCTCCCACCGCTCTTCGGATTCATCGCGAAGGAGAAGGCGCTCGACGGGTACGTCGAGCACGGCGACTTCGCCGGTGGCACTGCGGCGCTCGTCGTCATCGTGCTGGCTTCGATCCTGACCTTCGCGTATTCGGCCCGGTTCGTGCTGGGCATCTTCGGTGCGTTCGGCGAACGCGACCGTGACGTCGTGTCCGTCGACGCCCACGCGCCCTCGGCGGTGTTCGTCGGCCCGTCGGTGGTGTTGTCGATCGCCACGGTGCTGTTCGGGATTGCGCCGGTCCTCATCGACGGGCTGATCGAGGGGGCGACCACCGCGCTCTATCCAGGCTCAGAACCCAAGCCGGTCGAGTTGTTCGCCGGCTTCAACACCGCGCTGTTGCTGTCGGCGGTGATCATCGTCTGCGGCATCGCCCTCACCGTCCTGCGAGCCCCCGTCGCGGACCTTCAGGCCCGAGCGTCGGACCGGTTGCAGGCGGTCCCCTCGACCGAGCAAGGGTTCCTCGCCGTGCTCCGATCGATCTCGGTCGTTTCGACCCGCGTGACCGCCACCGTGCAGAACGGATCGCTGCCGATCTATCTCGCCGTCATCGTGCTGACGGTCACGGTCGTGCCGCTCGCCGCGTTCGCCTCCGAACTCGACGACCTGCCGCAGTTCATCGAGACCCCCGCGCATGTTGCGCCGGTCGCGATCATGGTGGCGGCAGGACTCGGCGCATGCATCGTGCGACACCGCATCGCCGCGGCGCTCATGCTCGGTGCCGTCGGCTACGCGATGGCCGGCCTCTACGTCGCGCAGGGAGCACCGGACCTCGCGCTCACTCAGTTCTCGATCGAGACGCTGAGCACGGTGTTGTTCGTGTTGGTCCTGCGGTTCCTACCGCGTTCGTGGCGCCACCGCGCCCCGGCGATCGCCGCGCCGATGCGCATTGCGGTGGCCGGTGCGGTCGGCGTCGCCGTGTTCGTGTTCGCCCTGTCGGCGAGCAATGCGCGTTCCGACGTGGACGAGCCGTCGATGTCCCAGGTGATGATCGAGAACTCGTTGCCGAAGGGCAAGGGGTCCAACGTCGTCAACGTGATCCTCGTCGACTTCCGCGGTTGGGACACGATGGGCGAGATCACGGTCTTGCTGGTGGCAGCGATCGGAGCCGTGAGCCTGGCCAGGCCGGGACGGCGCCGCGACGAGCCCGAAGGCCCGGTGTTCGAGGAGATCCTCGACGTCGGCGACGAGCCCAAGCTCCCGGAGGCGCTGCGATGAGCCGCCTCGTCACACAGCCCGACGCAGCTCGCGACCGGCGGATCCTCATCCTCGACACGTCGATCAGGATCCTCTATCCGTCGATCCTGGTGCTCGCCATCTACTTCGTGTTCTCCGGACACAACCGGCCGGGTGGCGGCTTCGTCGGTGGCCTCGTCGTCGGCGCCGCGCTCGCGTTGCGGTACGTGTCGGGTGGCGCGGCGGCGGTTCGTTCGACGTTCCGGCTTCCGCCGCACGTGATCCTCGGGGCCGGGCTCTTCCTGTCTGCGTTCACCGCGTTCCTGCCGCTGCTCTTCGGCGGCACGATCCTCGAACACGGTGACGTCGAGTTCCACCTGCCGGTGTTCGACAAGGTGAAGATCACCAGTGCGCTCACGTTCGATCTCGGCGTCGACTTCGTCGTCATCGGCCTCATCCTGATGGCATTCGCCGCATTCGGTGAAGACCTTCCGGACGCGCCAGATTCGAGCGACGACGGCAGCGATGGACCCGTCGCACCGAGCGGTCGTCGCCGTTGGAGGGTGCCCTGATGAGCGTGCTCCTCGCATTCGCAGCGGCGTTCCTGTTCGCGTCCGGCACGTATCTGCTGCTGCAACGGCGGCTGTCGCGCATTCTGATCGGAGTGGGCCTGATCGGCCACGGATCGAACATCATGCTGCTCACCTCCGGCACCGGTCGCGGTGTCGCTCCGATCATCGGCACCGCCGACCCGACCGACTTCGCCGATCCGCTCCCGCAGGCCCTCGCGCTCACCTCGATCGTCATCACGTTCGGTGTGACGGCGTTCCTGCTCGCGCTCGGATACCGCAGTTGGAGGATCACCCACGACGATGTCGTCGAGGACGACGTCGAGGACCGGTTCATCGCTCGTCGCCGCGACGGCGACCAGATGGTCGAGGAAGAAGCGCTCGCCGAACGCGAGCAGGCACGAGAGGAGGACCGTCGGTGAACGCCCTCGTCCCCCTCCCCGTGATCGTGCCGCTGCTCGGTGCATCGCTGGCGGTACTCGCTGCACCATGGCGTTGGGCACAGCGAGTCATCTCGCTGATCGCACTGACCATCAACGTGGTCGTCAGCGTCGTGCTGCTCATCGACGTCGACGACGGTGAGATGCTGGTGATGCAGGCCGGTGGATGGAAGGTGCCGCTCGGCATCACGCTGGCGGTCGACCGACTGTCGGCGGTGATGCTCGTCGTGTCGTCGATGATGTTGCTGTCGGTGCTGGTGTACGCCATCGGCCAAGGCGCCGAGGAGTCTCGTTACGCCTCATTCAACCCGGTGTACCTCGTGTTGGCCGCAGGCGTGTCGGCCAGCTTCGTCACCGGTGACCTGTTCAACCTGTTCGTCGCGTTCGAGATGATGCTCGTGGCGAGCTATGTACTGCTCACCCTCGGCGGCCGCCCCGGCCAGGTGCGCTCAGGCATGTCGTACGTCGTCATCAGCCTGGTCGCGTCGACGTTCTTCATCACCACGCTCGCCTTGATCTATGCGGCGACCGGCACGGTCAACATGGCGGAACTCAGCGAGCGGATCCCCGAGCTGTCCGACGGTGTTCGCACCGGCTTCTCGCTGCTGTTGATCCTGGTGTTCGGCATCAAGGCCGGGTTGTTCCCGCTGTTCTTCTGGCTCCCGGACAGCTATCCCACAGCCCCTGGAGCGATCACCGCCGTCTTCGCGGGACTGCTCACCAAGGTCGGCGTCTACGCGATCATTCGCTCGCAGACGCTGCTGTTCCCTCCGGATGCCCAGCAGGGCTCGTTCCTGCTCATGCTCGCCGGGTTCACGATGGTCGTCGGCGTGCTCGGCGCGCTGGCGCAGGACGACCTGCGCCGCATGCTCTCGTTTCACATCGTCAGCCACATCGGCTACATGATCTTCGGGCTCGCGCTGTTCACGCTCGCGGGTGTCGCCGGCGCCGTGTTCTACGTCGTGCACCACATCGTGGTGAAAACGGCGCTGTTCCTGGTCGCGGGACTCGTCGAGCGTCGCGCCGGCTCCGATCGGTTGTCGCGTATCGGCGGCCTCGTGCGCAGCGCGCCCATGATCGCCGTGCTGTTCGCGCTGCCCGCGCTCAGCATCGCCGGCCTTCCGCCGTTCTCCGGCTTCGTCGGCAAGTTCGCCTTGGTCGGCTCGGGTATCGAGTCCGACGAGTGGGCGATCGTCGCAGTCAGCCTCGTCGTCAGCCTCTTGACGATGTACGTGATGGTGCGGATCTGGTCGGGTGTGTTCTGGGGGGAGCCGGAGGACCCGGCGATCGCGTCGTGGATCGCGTCGGACAGCTCGCGGGTCCCGCGCCTGATGACCGGTGCGGCCACGACGGTGGTGGCGCTGTCGGTGGCGCTGATGATCTTCGCCGGGCCGCTGTACGACTACTCCAAGCGCACCGCCGAAGACCTGCTCGAACCCGAACGCTACGTCGAGGCCGTGATCGGAGCGCACGAGTGACACCGTCCGTCCGTCTTCCCGCGCTGGTGATCTGGCTCACGCTCGTGTGGGCGCTGCTGTGGGGCGACCTCGGTCTGGCCAGCCTGTTGTCCGGGCTCGGCGTCGCCGTGTTCGTCGTGGTGATCGCCCGTCCGACCGGGGTGCACGGCATTCAACTCACGTCGTTCCACCCGGTGTCCGCAGTTGTGTTCCTGGCCTATTTCCTGGTGCAGTTGGTGAAGTCGAACTTCCAGGTGGCCTGGGAGGTGATCACGCCGGGTTCCAATGTCAATCGGGCGATCATCGCCGTGCCGCTGCACGTGACGACCGACGGGCTCGTCACCGTGGTCGGCAATGCGATCACATTGACGCCCGGCACCCTCACCGTCGACGTGCGCGCCGATGATCCCGAGCGGCCGCCGGTGCTGTACGTCCATGCGCTGCATTTCACCGACGTCGAGTCGTTGCGCCACGACGTCCTGCGACTCGAGCGTCTCGCCGTGCGAGCGTTCGGCACCAAGGAACAGCGCGCCGAACTCGATCGTGTCGTTGCGGCGTGGCCGGATGGAGGTGCCGAGTGACGACGTTCGCGCTCGTGCTGTTGGCGATCGGCGCCGCCGGATTCCTGTTCCGTCTGTTGCGTGGACCGAGCTTGTCCGACCGGGTGGTCGGCCTCGACGGGCTGCAGTCGATCGTGGTGATCGCCATCATCGTCGCCGCGGCTCGCAGCGACAGCGGCATCACCATCGAGACGGTGCTCGTCGCGGTGCTGGTCGGGTTCGTCGGCACCACCGCGCTCTCGCGCTTCATCGAACGGCGGGGCAACTGATGGACATTCTCAGTGGTGTCCTGATCGTCGCCGGCTCGGCGCTGGCCATGATCGGTGGGATCGGCGCGGTGCGATTCGGTGATCTCTACTCGCGCATGCACGCGGCGGCGAAAGCGCCCACGCTCGGTCTGGTGCTCGTGTCGATCGGTGCGGCGATCGCCATCGACACGCTGCTCGCCTACACGACACTGCTGCTGGTGGTGATCCTCCAGCTGCTGTCGTCGCCCGTCGGCGCACACGCCCTCAGCCGTGCGTCGCGCCGTCAGACCCCGGTCGCCCTCGACGGCCCCGACGACCTGTCACGCGACGAGGACCGGGCCGCGAGCCGACACGCGGAACCATCCGACTGAGTCGCGCCGCCAATCTGTCGCGTCTCACAGCGATGAGCGAAGCGACCGCATACGGTCGGCCGGCTCATCGCAGCCGGGTGGGTGCGAGCGGGCCGGTCAGGACTGGACGATGCGGATCGACTGGATCTCGACCAGCTCCGATGGCACGCCATCGGGGAATGTGCCGGTGGCTGCCATCGCCCCGACGGTCGTGTCGAGGCCGTCGGTCACCTGGCCGAACAGTGCGTACTCGGGTGGGAGCGCAGCGCCGTCGGAGCCGGTGACGATGAAGAACTGGCTGCCGGCGCTGTCGGGCGACTGCGTCTTGGCCATCGCGATCGAGCCGATCTGATACGCCTCGGGAGCCGGCGGCTCGTCGACGATCGTGTAGCCGGGTCCACCGGTTCCGCTGGCCGTCGGGTCGCCGCACTGCACCACGAAGTCCGGGATGATTCGGTGACACACCGTGTCGTCGAAGTACTGGTTGCGTGCGAGGAACACGAAGTTGTTCGCTGCGACCGGTGCCGATTCCTGATCGAGGGCGATGGTGAGCTCGCCCATGTTGGTCGTCACGATCGCTTCGTACGCCGCCCCGGCCTCCAGGCACGCCGGGGGCGGCGCAGGGAACTGGCGGGTCTGTGTGTCGGCGCCGTCGGTCGGCGGACACTCGGCGCTCGGCGCGGCGCCCGCGGACTCGCCGTCCGCAGCGTCAGGGGCCGCGAGTTCGCTCGTCGTGGCATCGGACTTGGCGTCGTCGCCGCCACAGCTTGCAGCGAGGATCGCCGTTGCCGCCAGGCCAACCAGGAGTCGCGAAGCGGCCATCTCGATCAGCCCCCGGTCGTCGCCGGGACGCTGTCGCCGATCGTGTCGGGAATCGTCTCGGGGAGTGTGACGGGTGTGACCGGAGTGCTCGGTTCGTCGTCGCTACCGACCACGTTGCTTGCGATCCAGACGAACAGCACCAAGGCAGCAACGGCAGCGACGCCGATCGCCACCTTGCGCAGGAGCTTGCGACGGCTCTGTGCCTGCTGCTCCTGCTGGTGCTTCAGCGCACGGTTGGCCTTCTGACGTTCACGTTTCTCGGTACCCACAGGACGGGCAGGCTAGCGGTCGGGGGTCGCCTCAAGTCGGCTGCCGCTGCGGCCGATGATGCCTGTGAAATGAGGCGGAACGCGGCAGAAGGTACAGCGGTGATTCCCGCCGTCCAGTGGATGGGTCGTTTCGCGGCCGTCGTCGGCCTCGTCGCGTGGTCGGTGTGGCTTGCGTGGCGGGCCTCGACGTCGACCGGCGCGATCAGCGTCGTGGTGCTGGTGCTCGAGGTCGGGGCCCTGCTCGCGGCGGTCGTGCTCAGTGCGGCCATGTGGTCGCTTCCCGACCGGGATCGCTCGTTGACGCGGTCAGACTCGCTGGTCGACACCGTCGCCGAGTTGCTCGGCATGGACCAACTCGCTTCGGTCGAGGCGCATGGCGCTGACGACACGGGCGAGGTGGCGCGTGCGCGGCTGGGTCTCGAACTGCTCGACCCACGGACGGCGCGCTCGGCCATCGGCTCGCGCCTCGCGGTGACCGCGTGGGCGATCGTTGCCGTGGAGGGCATCCGCCGGATGCTGTTCGTGACTGTGCTGGTCGTCGTTCTGCTGAGTGGCCGCTTTCCATTCGAGATGCCAGCGGGGACGACGCTGGCCGCGCTCGTGCTCGCGCAGGTGATGTTCTCGATGAGTCACTGGCTGCTCTCCAACGGGGTGTTGTGGCCCAGCGTCCGTCTGCGCTGGTCGATGGCCTCCGTCGGTGCCGGACTGGGCGACGGAACGTCGCGAACCGGTCTCCCGATCCGATGGACGGCCACACTGGCGACGATGGTCGTGCTGAATCTTTCGGTGGCCCTGCGGGGCGTGAGCGATCGATGGACGCACGGCCTCGGACCGATGCCCCACGACGAGCGGGTGCTCGCCATGGTCGTCTCGGGATGGCTGGTCCTTGTCGGCTTCGCAGCCTTGAGAATCCTGGCCCAACCCTCGCTCGGCTTCTACGGCGCCACTCGCCGACTGGAGGAGACATCCACCCGCCGTCTCGCGCTCGGGGCAACCCTCGCCGTCGCGTTGGTCGGCTTCGTCGCTGGTGTACTGCCCGCGTGACCGGCCCCAGAACTGGCCGAGCCGTCGCGCGAACCCGGTCTGTCGCCGACGGCGCTTGTAGATTGGTGATCGTGCCACGACTTCGCCTGTTCGCTTCAGCCCGTGAGGCTGCCGGAACGGGGAGCGATGTGGTCGACGGCGACACCGTTCGCGAGGTGCTCACCGCGGCCGAAGCGCGTTATGGCGCTCGGTTCGCCGAGGTGCTCGGCACCTGCCGAGTGTGGGTGAACGGTGAAGACATCTCGATCGACGCCCCCGTCGGTCAACATGACGAGGTGGCAGTTCTGCCACCCGTGTCCGGAGGATCCACGTGACCACCACCCAGCTGCCCGACCCGGCGAGTCTCTCGTTGGACGAACTTCGCAACCTGCGCAATCAGCTCCAACTCGAAGACGACGCGGTGTCGTATGCGCGCCGCGTCGCGCAAGCCCGCCTCGATCTCGTCAAGGCCGAGGCGCAGCATCGAGTGGCCGGCGCCGAGGTTGTCGTCGACGAGGAGCTTCGTACCGTGCTGTCGAGCCATCTCACCGGCGGTCCGGCTCGACCCCCGCGACCCACCGAAGATCTGAGCGATCATCCGCTGGCCGTCGAACTCGACGAACTCTGCGCTACAAACGGCCTGGGTCGCCTGAAGTCGCTCGACGACGCCCAACTGCTCACCTTGACCGAGGGCATTGCCCAGTTCGAGGCGAAGGTGTCGTCCGATCGTCGCGCTCGCTTCGACCAACTCGATGCCCTCAGCGCGGAGCTCGTTCGGCGATACCGCGACGGCGAAGCCGACGTCGACAGCCTCCCCGACTGATCGAGGTCGCCCCGGGCTCGGGGAACCGGCGAAGCGTTGTTATCGTCTGACAGGTTGTGCAACGTGCCGCAGTGATCTCACTCCACACGTCTCCGCTGCTGCAACCGGGATCCGGCGACAGCGGCGGGATGAACGTGTACGTGCGCGAACTGGGCTCCGCACTCGCCCAGGCCGGCGTCGAGACCACCACGTTCACCCGCGCCGACCGCGAGGGACTGCCCGATGAGATCGTCGTCGAGCCGGGCCACCGTGTCGTCCACATCCACGCCGGCCCGCACCATCTCCCGAAAGAGGCACTGCCGGAGGTGACCGACGAGTTCCGTCGTGGAATGCTCGACTGGTTCGCCCGCAACGAACGGCCCGACGTGATCCACGGCAACTACTGGCTCAGCGGCCTCGTCGGACACCGACTCAAGCACGAACTCGACGTGCCGTTCGTGTCGACATTCCACACGCTCGCTCGCGTCAAGGCCGCCCATGGCGACCCCGAGCCGGCGTGGCGTGATCGCGCCGAAGCCGAGATCGTTCACTGCGCCGACGCGATCTGCGTGAGCTGCGACGAGGAGGCCGACCAGTTCCGCCTTCATTACGGCGACCCGCAGGGCCGCCTCGAGATCATCGCTCCCGGTGTAGAGCATGCGTTCTTTGCGCCTGGCGACCAGGCCGGCGCCCGCCGCGCGCTGGGTTTCGACATCGATCGTCCGCTGCTGCTGTTCGTCGGCCGTATCCAGCCGCTCAAGGGCCCTGATGTGGCGATCCGGGCGCTGGGTGCGCTCGGCGACATCCGTGCGCAGTTGGTCATCGTCGGCGGTGCGAGCGGCGCCGAGGGCGACGTCGAGACGATGCGCGCTCATGCGCTGGTCGACGAACTCGGCCTGCACGACCGGGTCCGATTCGTCGAGCCGCAGCCGCACCACATCCTGTCGACCTACTACCGCGCGGCTGACGTGGTCGTGGCGCCCAGTCGCAGCGAGAGTTTTGGTCTCGTTGCGCTCGAGGCAGCGGCGTGTGGCATCCCGGTGGTCGCCAGTGCGGTCGGCGGCCTGCTCAGCCTCGTCGACGACGGACGCACTGGTCGGCTGATCGAAGGTCGCGACCCCGACGACTACGCGGCCGCGATCGCCGGAATCCTCGGCGACGACTCGCTGCGCGGGCGGATGTCGTTCGCCGCCGTCGAGCGGGCGCGCCGCTACACGTGGAGTTTCGCTGCTGCGCGTCTGCGTCGCTTGTATGGCGATCTCACGGTGCGCGAGTTGGTCACCTGTCGATGACCGACGCCTATGACGCCGGTCAGCTCGCCGATCTCGACCGTCGGATCGATGCGTGGCTCGCTGAGTTGGCCGCCGAACACGACCACATTCTCGCGATCGATCGCACCGACGATGGTGCGACACGGTGGTACGTGCGGATGCGCGGCGAGGACAAGGAGTTCACCACCGTCTGGCTCACGTTGGGGCAGCGGACTCTTCGGTACGAGACCTATGTGATGCCTGCGCCGGAGGAGAGCGCTGCGGAGTTGTACGAGCACCTGCTGCGCCGCAATGACGCGCTGGTCGGCGCACACTTCTCGATCGGGATCGAAGATGCGGTGTTCCTCCGCGGCGAGATGCCCGTTGTCCACGTCAGTCTGGCGGAACTCGATCGCGCGCTCGGAACGCTGTACGCGCAGGTCGAAAAGTGCTTCCAGGCGCTGCTGCGTATCGGATTTCGCAGTCGCTTTGCCTGAGCGCCATCGCGTTCGATCGATCCACGCCTTTTCCGTTCGCGTCCCGTCGTCGCCCACTGTCGGGTGTCCGGGTGGGTGCGCTCGGGGGAGTCGGTCCCACTCGCACCCATTCGGACAGCATGCACACCGGTCCGCAGGGTCGGCGATGAGCGAGCCGACCGTCTGCAGGTGCTTCGCTCATCGCGACACGGCCTGATCGGTCGGGATGATCCGAACTGCCGCCGCCGTCGCGGGGCTAAGTTGCGGCGCGTGGACGACGACAGCGCGCAGGTCGAATTGGCGATCATCGGTGGTGGGAACATGGGCGCAGCGTTGCTCGGTGGGCTCCTCGACTCGGGTGCGTTCGATGCCTCGGTGATCGCAGTGGTCGAGGTCGCTGCGGGTCGACGAGACGAATTGGCGTCTCAGTTCCCGGGGGTCCGTGTCGAGGTCGTGGTACCCCGTTGTGCGGGTGCCGTGATCGCCGTGAAGCCGGCCGACACACCCGCAGCGGCGTCGGCGGCCGGTGCGAGTGGGGCGGCCCGCGTGTTGTCGATTGCCGCAGGTGTCCGCCTTGCCACGATCGAGGCGGCCGTCGGTCGCGACGTCGCCGTTGTTCGAGCCATGCCCAATACCCCGGCGCTCGTCCGGCTCGGTGCCTGCGCGATCGCAGCGGGAACCAGCGCCGACGCCGACGATGTCGCGTGGGCTCGCCAGATCCTCGCGGCGGTTGGCACGGTCGACGAAGTCGACGAATCGGCCCTCGACGCGTTCACCGGCGTCGCCGGATCAGGACCCGCGTACGTCTTCCTCGTCGCCGAAGCGCTCATCGACGCCGCGGTCGCGGAAGGTCTCGAACCGGACATGGCCGAGCGTGTCGTGCGCCAACTGTTGCTCGGGTCGGCGACGCTGCTGGATCGCGATGGCGACCCGACGCGCTTGCGCGAGATGGTGACCTCGCCGAATGGAACGACTGCGGCCGGCCTCGATGCGCTTGCGGAGTGTGATCTGCGAGGGGCGTTCGGCGCGGCCGTTCGGGCGGCCACGAAACGCAGCAGCGAACTCGGCTGACCCCGTCGCCCGAATTCCGACCGAATGCATCAAGAATTTCATCGCTGTTTTTCCCATGTGCCACTTTTCACATGGCCTCGCGTGCCCTATGGTGAACCCCGTGGAGACGCGTCCGCCGGAAACGGCGGGCAGCGCCGACAGGGCTGGTGCCATCGGGGGGTTGGCACCGGCCCTTGTCGCGTCTGGGGCTCGGATCCGGGGGTCGTCGCTGTAGGTTCGCCGCATGGGCCGCCGCTACGAGACCGTCTCGTTCCTCTCCGACTTCGGCACCGCCGACGAGTTCGTCGGCGTGGTCCACTCGGTGATCCGCGACCTCGCACCGCACGCCCGCGTGATCGACCTCACCCACGGCGTGGCACCGTTCGATGTCCGTGCGGGTTCGCTCGCGCTCGCCCGGAGCATCAGTTACGTCGCATCGGGGGTCGTCCTCGCCGTCGTCGACCCCGGCGTCGCCACCACCCGCCGAGCGATCGCAGTCGAGGTGGCCGGTGGCGAGGGAGTGCTCGTCGGGCCCGACAACGGCCTGCTCGCCCCAGCGGTGGCGTTGGCGGGCGGCGCCGAACGCGCGGTCGAATTGACCGACACCACCTGGCACCTCCCCAGTCCCGGCGCCACATTTGCCGGGCGTGACGTGTTCGCACCGGCAGCCGCGCAACTCTGCAACGGCGTCGATCTCACTGCGCTCGGTGCATCGATCGACCCCGATCTGTTGTTGCCCGGGGTGGTCGCGCTGCCGCAGGCCGATGACGACACCGTCATTGCGCAGGTGCTGTGGGTCGACCGCTACGGCAACGCGCAGTTGAACGTCGGTCCGGATGATCTGCCCGACCGGTTCGGCGCACGCATCGACCTTCGGTTCAGTTCGCCGACCGATCCGACCGGTGGGGTACGGCGCAGCGCGTTGCGGGCGGGCGCGTATGCGGAACTCGGCGGTGGCACCGTGGGCCTGGTGCTCGACTCGTCCGGCCTGCTCGCGGTGTCGATGGATCAACGTTCGGCGGCCGAGGAACTCGGGCTGGACGTCGGCGATCAGGTGACCCTGACAGCCTCGGACGACGACGGCATCACCCAGCAGGTCACGCTGCGCCGCCAGCCCTGAGATCTGCCCGGCTCCCGCCGGATAGCCTCGACGCATGCGCCCCGCCACCACCTTGACGCTCGGATTGTTGCTCCTGGTCATCCTCGTCGCTGGGGTGATCTCGCTGGTCAACCTCTGACCGGTGACGATGCCGTAAGGAGTGCCAGTCGCCGCGTAACCCGAGTACCATTCGCGGGAGCGCAGCAATGGGCTGCGTAGGGGGACTCCGTGAATCTCGCGAACATCATCGACGGTCATGACGCCGACTCGGTTGCACTGATCTGGCGCAATCGCGTCACCACGTACGGCGAACTCCGCGAGCAGGTGGCGGCGTTCCGCGGCGGGCTCGCCGCCAGCGGGGTCGTCGCCGACGACCGAGTGGCGCTGATGGTCGGCAACTCGCCGCATTTCGTCATCGCCTACCTCGCGACGGTCGGACTTGGAGCTGTCGCAGTACCGCTCAACCCGGCGAGCCCCGGTCCCGAGCTGCAGTCCGAACTCGGTGTTGTCGCGCCGCGAGCGGTGGTCGTCGACCCGACCGGATCTGTGAACTGGTCGAACGTCGACCGCGCCGGTGTGCCATCGATCGAGGTCGTCGTCGTCACCGACGCGGCAGGTGCGACCGAAGGCGTGGTCGCCTTCGACGATCTCCTCGCCGCTGCACCGGTCGAGGTCGTCGATGTCGACGACTCGCAACTGGCGGCGCTGATGTTCACCAGTGGCACTGCAGGCTCGCCCCGCGCCGCGATGCTCACGCACGCCAACCTGCGGGCCAACCTCGATCAGAGTCGGTCTGCGCAGGGCCATATCAGCGCCGACGACGTCATCTACGGCGTGCTGCCGCTGTTCCACATCTTCGGACTGAACGTGGTGATCGGACTCGGGTTGTGCGTCGGCGCCTCCATCGTGTTGGTCCAGCGCTTCGACCCAGCCACTGCCGCGCAGTCGATCCGTGACCGAGGGGTCACGGTCATTCCGGGTGCTCCGGCGTTGTGGGGGGCGTTCGCCCATTTCGATGAGCTCGACGGCGACACGTTCTCGACGGTGCGACTCGGACTGTCCGGCGCCTCGCGGTTGCCCATCAGCGTGGCGCGCACCATGCAGGAACGCTTCGGCATCGAGATCCGCGAGGGCTACGGCCTCACCGAGGCATCCCCGATCGTGACCACCTCCACCGGCATCACGCCCCGATTCGGGTCGGTCGGTCGCGCCCTCGACGGCGTCGAGATCCGCCTGGTCAACTCCAGCGGTGATGCCCTCGTCGGCGACGTCGGTGAAGTCTGGGTGCGCGGCGAGAATGTGTTCGCCGGCTACTTCGGCGATCCCGAGGCAACCGCCGAGGTCCTCGACGCCGAGGGTTGGTTGCACACCGGCGACATGGCAACCACCGACGACGACGGCTACCTCTACCTCGTCGACCGGTCGAAGGACCTGATCATCGTGTCGGGGTTCAACGTGTTCCCCGCTGAGGTCGAAGAGATGCTCGCCACACACCCAGCCGTCGCTGAGTGTGCGGCCGTCGGCGTTGCGCACCCACACACGGGCGAGGCGGTCAAGGCCTACGTGGTGACCGCGCCGGGCTCGGATGTCGACGAAGAAATGCTGATCGAGTACTCGCTGGACCACCTTGCTCGGTACAAGTGCCCGAGCAAGGTCATCTTCGTCGACGCGCTACCCCGCAATGCGTCGGGCAAGCTCGTGCGTCGGAACCTCGACGACGCGCTCCGTGTCGGCGCTTTGTGAAAACGTGCACGAGCGCCCTAACGTGGTCGCACCATGGCAGGCCAACGCACACGACGGCGGATTCCCGAGGCAACTGTGGCTCGCCTGCCCGTGTATCTGAGGATTCTTTCCGAGCGGTTCGAGGCGGGCGTCACCAACATCTCGTCTGAGGAACTCGCCGAGTTCGCTGGTCTCAATGCCGCGAAGGTCCGCAAGGACCTGAGCTATCTCGGCAGTTACGGCACTCGCGGCGTCGGCTACGACGTCGAGTTCCTCGTGTATCAGATCCGACGTGAACTCGGCCTCACCCACGATTGGCCGGTCGTCATCGTCGGCGCCGGCAACCTGGGCCAAGCGCTTGCGGGCTACAACGGGTTCGGCGACCGCGGGTTCCCGGTTGGTGCCATCGTCGATGTCGATGACACCAAGGTCGGCTCGGTCGTGGGTGGCGTGCGGGTGCGCCATCTCGACGAGCTCGCGCAGGTGGTCCAGGCGCGCAAGATCTCGATCGGCGTCATCGCCACACCGGGCTCGGCCGCTCAGCAGGCGGCCGACGCGCTCGTCGCTGCCGGGGTCACCAGCTTGCTGAACTTCGCTCCTTGCGTCATCGGCGTGCCTCACGGTGTGAGCGTGCGCAAGGTCGATCTCGCCGTCGAGCTGCAGATCCTCAGCTACTACGAGCAGCGCCGGGCCACGGCGGCTCCGGCTTCCGGATTACGCGCGGTGCCCGGCGAGCCACGGCGCGGGGTCACGGCGTAGGCTGAGCGCGAATGTCCATTCTCGTCGTCGGCGTCAACCACCGCAGTGGTCCACTGGCGTTGCTCGAGCGCGTCACGATCCCGGCTGACGATCTCGCCAAGGCGGTCAGCGGGCTCGCCCAGCGTGACAACGTCCGCGAAGCGGTGGTGCTGTCCACCTGCAACCGCACCGAGGTGTATGTCGTCGCCGAACTGTTCCACGGCGCCTATGGCGACGTTCGTGATCTGCTGTGCGAGCTCGGCGACCTGGGCGTCGACGAACTCACCCCGCACCTGTACAGCCAGCACGACACCGCCGCGGTGACCCATCTGTTCGAGGTGTCCGCGGGGCTCGATTCGGCGGTGCTCGGTGAGGGCGAAATCCTGGGTCAGGTTCGCTCGGCGTGGGATGTCGCACAGCGCGAAGGTGCTGCTCGATCGACGCTGAATCAGCTGTTCCGGAGCGCGTTGGCAACCGGCAAACGGGCACGCAGCGAAACCGGCATCTCACGCGGCACCGCGTCGATCAGCCACGCAGCTGTCGAAATGATCTCCGATGTCGTCGGCGAACTCTCCGGACGACGGGTGTTGGTCATCGGCGCCGGATCGATGGGCGAGGGCGTTGCGGTCGCCCTGCGTCGAGCGGGTCGCGCCGAGATTCTCGTCGCCAACCGTACGGCCGATCGTGGATCGGCCCTCGCCGAACGCGTCGATGGCGTTGCCGTCGGCTTCGATCGTCTTCCCGAAGCCGTCGCCGCCGCTGACGTGATCATCGTTGGCACGGGAGCGGATCAGGCAGTGCTCACTCGCTCGCTGGTGGCCGATGCGCGTGCAAGGCGAGCCAGCACCCGTCCGCTGCACATCGTCGACATCGGTGTCCCACGGAACGTCGATCCGTCGGTCGGCGAACTCGCCGGGGTCACCTTGGCCGATCTCGACGATCTGCGCGATTGGGCCGATCGAGGGTTGTCGCATCGTGCTGCCGAGGCCGAACGCGTCCGAGTGATCGTTGGCGAGGAGGTCGAACAGTTCCTCGTCGACTCGACTGCCCGCCAGGCGGCCCCGCTCGTGGCCTCGATGCACGCTGCCGCCGAACGGGTCCGTCTCGCCGAGCTCGACCGGTTCGCTGCTCGGTTCGCCGAGCTCGACGACAGTCAGCGTGACGCCGTCGACTCGCTCACGAAGGCGATCATCGCGAAGCTGCTGCACGAGCCGTCGGTGCGGCTCAAGGGCCAAGCCGGCACGCCGCAGGGCGAGCGCAACGCGGCAGCGATGCGCGACCTCTTCGACCTCGGGTGACCACGCCGTGAGCCCGCAGGTGCCGCTGCGACTCGCCACCAGAGGTTCGCGTCAGGCCCTCGGGCAATCGCGTGCCGTCGCGTCGGCAATCACGTCGGCGACCGGTCGCGAGGTCGCGCTGGTCACCATCGAGACGACCGGCGACGTGCGCCTCGACGTCCCGCTCCATCAGATCGGCGGCCAGGGCGTCTTCGTCAAGGAAGTGCAGCGAGCGGTACTCGACGGGCGGGCCGACCTGGCGGTGCACTCCGCGAAGGATCTTCCGTCGGCGCCTGCCGACGGGCTCACTCTTGCGGCGTTCTGTGAGCGCCGAGACCCTCGCGACGCCCTCGTCGGGGTCGACCTCGCATCGCTCGCCGAAGGGTGCACCGTGGCGACCGGGTCGGTTCGCCGCCGCGCCCAGTTGCGCAGGGTGCGCCCCGACCTCCGGTTCGCCGAGCTGCGCGGCAACATCGACAGCCGACTCTCGAAGATCCCCGACGGCGGCGCGATTGTGATGGCCGTCGCAGCGCTCGACATCTTGGATCTCAACGATCGGATCGCAGGGATCCTCGCGGTCGACGAATTCGTCCCGGCCGTGGGCCAGGGATGCGTGGCCGTCGAGTGCCGAGCCGCCGACGAGGTCACGCACACCGTGCTCTCGGCGATTGATCATCCCATCACTCGCCACAGCGTCGAGGTCGAGCGAGCATTTCTGGCTGAACTCGGCAGTGGGTGCTCACTCCCCGTCGGAGCCCACGTCGCTGGGAACACGCTGTGGACGTTCCTGGCCGACCTCGACACCGGGGTGTCGGTCTCCGACGAGATCGAACTCCCGGGCGGCCCCGCCGACCTCGAGATCGCCCGCATGGCAGCGCACGCCGCACGGCGCGCGTTGCCGTGAATGGTGTAGGCGAGTGACCCGTCCGCTGGACGGTTGCCGTGTGCTGGTCACGCGGGAGCGCCCGGGGGAGCTCGCGGCGAAGCTCACCGAGCGCGGTGCGACGGTGATCCACGTTCCGCTGATCTCCGTCGCTGAGCCCAGCGACGGGGGTGCCGCGTTGAACGAGGCGCTGTCGAACCTGGCGGCGTTCGACTGGCTCGTGGTCACGTCGCCGGCTGGTTCCGAACGGGTCGCCGATGCGGCAACCGCCGAACCTGGCGTGCGTCTCGCCGCCGTCGGCACCGCCACTGCCGGCGTGCTGGAACGCCGGACCGGCCGACCGGTCGACCTTGCGCCGGCGGTGCAGCGTGCCCAGGCGCTAGCGGCCGCATTCGTCGCTCAGGCCTCATCGCCACAACGGGTGCTGATCGCCCAGGCCGACATCGCAGCGCCGACAGTTGCCGAGGAACTCCGCCGTGCAGGGCACGAGGTCACCGTCGTCACGGCCTACCGAACCGTCAGACTCGAGCCGGATCCGGCAGCGATCAGCGACGCCGACGCCGTGCTGTTCGCGAGCGGCTCGGCGGTCGAAGGCTGGTGCAGCGTGTTCGGAACCAGTGCCCCGCCGTTCGTCGTTGCCATCGGCCCGACGACGGCCGCGATCGCCCACCGATTCGGGCTCAAGGTGTCGGCCATTGCGGCCGATCACTCTCTTGACGGACTTGTGACCGCACTCGAACGTCTGCTGAGCGAATCCCGATGAGCGGCGTTGCGGACATGCGCCGTGTCCGGAATTGACGCAGACCTGCCAGAATTGGTGCCAGTTCGAAGATGAGACACAAGGTGAGGAGCGAGGTGACCGAACGCAGCGGGCGTCGACGCGTCGTCGGTGCTCTGTCAGGTGCCCTGTGCGCCGGGTTCGTCCTGAGCGCCAGCGCGGTCGACGCGCGCCCGATCGTCATGCTCGACCAAGTGGACCTCGGTGGTCCCGTTGCCACGATCGCCCCGGGCGATCAAGCGCTCGGATCTCGAGCCACGGTGTCCGGCGACGGCCGATTCGTGGCCTACGAGGGACGACCGGGTGCTGGCGACCCGGCTGTCGCTGCGATCGATACGCGCACCTCGACGGTGTACCTCACCGATCGCGAGACGGCGACGACCACCGAAGTGACCGTTGTTCCGGCCGGCCTCCGACCCGGGAATTCGATCCACCCCGTGTTGTCCGGTGACGGATGCAGCATCGTCGTCGTGACCGAACTGGCCCTCGATGTCTTCCGCGACGACGACACCGGGCTGCGCTGGGACGTGTATCGACAGCGGCTCGAACCCTGCGGCGGTACGCCGGGCGACTGGGAACTGGTGTCGAGCCACGCAGATGGCTCAGCGATCGCACGCGACGACGTGGACATCGACGATCCGCCGGCGGTGTCTCGCGCCGGCAACGCGATTGCGTTCACGCACCCGGCCTCGCAACTCCTCGACGGCGACGGGATCACCACGGTCAGCCTCGTCGATCTGGGACAACCGATCGGCAGCCCGGACCGTTCGCGGCCCGTGGCCGGCATGCCGATCGTCTCCCCGGACACCCAGTACGTTCACGCCGGCATCGATCAACCGGCGATCTCCGGCGATGGTCGGTTTGTCGCCTATCGCTCTGACGCCGCCTCCACCGACGCAGTTCCCGGCTGGGGCTACGGCGCAGTCGAGGGCGGTCCTGCGACACCGCAGGTCTTCGTGTGGGACCGTGCGCAGGCCGATCCGTTCGAGGCCGTCAAGCTGGTGTCGAAGCGTGTCGATGGGCTCCCGACGATGACCGGCGCCGCTGAGCCTGGGCTGTCGCGAGATGGCCGGGCCGTGGCCTTCACGAGCAGCGACGTCGGTCTGGTTCCGGCGGTCTTTCCGCCCTGCGGTGACGGATGCCCTGCCCAGGTGTACCACCTCGACCGCGACATCGACGTCAACGGACGCTACGACGAGGCGGACCGTACCGAGATGACACTGGTGAGCAGCGAGCCGGAGACCTCGCCGGTCGTCGCCGGAACCGCACCCTCGTCACAGCCGTCGATCAGCGCCGACGGCCACCTGGTCGCGTTCGTCACCAAGGCCACGAACCTCCAGGTGGTCAAGGCCGCCGGCGGCGGTGCCGCCGGCGACGGCGATCTACTCATCGCCGACGTCGCGCGAAACACGTTGCGTCGGGTGACCATGATCGACGGAGGCGTTCGGCCGGCCGTCGGCGCCCACTCGGGCCCGCAGCTCAGCGACACTGGACGCACGGTGGTGTTCGACTCGTTGGCCGCAGCCCAACTGGTTCCCGGCAGCCCTGCGGGCCGTCAGGTCGTCACCACGGTGAGCCCGCCCACACTGTCGCTCGCCGAGGGCGATCTCGGGACCACCCTGGTGGGGTTCACGAGCGACGAATGGTACGTCGCTGTCAACAACGACGGTCCCACCACGTTCACCCCCTCCTCCGTTTCGGTGTCCGATGGCCGCTTCCGGGTCAATCAGGAACAGAGCACGTGTGCGCTTGGTGTGCCGGTGCCTCCCGGCGGCGACTGCACGGTTCGCCTCACGTTCACGCCGAGTGCGCCGGGCCCGGTCACGGCGAAGCTCACCGTCGCCGAGAGCGGTTTCCAAGCTGTCTCGGTGTCGACAACGGTCCGTGGCTCTGGCGGCGATCCGATGCTGCGCACCACTCCGGCCGGTCAAGCGCTCGGCTCGGTCGTCGTCGGGCAGTCCGGCTCCGAGTTCCTCTTCGATGTCGAGAACATCTCGTTCCTGCCGACATCAGTGGCATCGGTTCGCGTCGTCGGCCCCCACCCGTTCGACTTCGTGATCTCGTCGAACAGTTGCGAACGACGTTCGTTGAACCCTCGTTCGACATGCTCGATCGGCGTGACCTTCGCCCCGACAGCGGCCGGGCAACGCTCGGCAGTGATCGAAGTGGCGACGCCGACCGGGCAGTACACCGTGATGGTGCCCGATGGTCTGGGTCGCTACGAACCGAACTTCGTCCTGGACCGCGCCGAGGTCGACGCCGGCCGCGAGTTCGGAATCGGCGGTAACGGGTTCCCGCCATCGACGCCCGTGGCCATCCTGTTCGGCGACGATCCCTCGAGCCGGGTCGACATCGTCACCAATGCCGAGGGTGCGTTCCTCATGTCGATTCCGACACGCAGCAGCGAACGCGGCGGCAACCGAACGGTCGTGGCGCAGGCCGCCGACGGCACGACGGCATCGGCCCCGCTCCTGGTCGTCGAACAGCCCACGGCGATGACCGGCATGCCCGGCTTCGGACTCGGCGGCTGACCCGAAGCTCAGCCGGTCTCGCCGGCGACGCTGAGCCCGGTGAGGTTCAGCGCCGTGGTACACGTCGATCGGCTCGTGTCACCGATCTCGTCGCAGCGCACGGAGAACGTGACGTTGTCGCCGGCGTCGAGTCTGATCGGCGTGATGCGCGGCTCGAAGTACGACCCTCGTACGTCCTCCAACGACCAGATGAACATGGGCTCGCTGTTGACCAGCAGCGTTGCGACGCCGCGGTCGTCGTACGGGTTCTCGACACGGATGTCGGTCATGTCGAACACCGCGCCGGCCGCGAGCGTGATCGATTGATCGGCAGTCTGTGTGAGTGGAGCGTCGACGGCGAGGCGGAAGAAGGTGGAGGTGCCGACGGCCTCTACGGCGTCGCCTTCGGGCGGTGTCGTCGAAGGTGTGGTGATGTCCGGGTCGCCTGCGCCTGACGGTGTCGATGATTCGAGCTCGCTGACCACGCTGTCGACCTGCTCGGCAGCTGCATCCTCGATCGCGGGTTTGACCACGGCGAACCATGCGAGTACGGCTGCTGCGGCGAGCCCGACGACGGCTGCGATTCGACCGAGTGCTGCACCAGGAATCGTGGGCGACTGGACCAGTGACATCGGCGACACCACCGGAGGAAGTCCCTGCCGGCCCGCTTCGACCTCGAAGTCGAGCGTGCGTGTCGATCGTCGGAATCCGCCACGGTTGGCACGCGCCTTGAGCCGGACCAGCGTGGCTGCACCCGGGCCGACACCGACGGCTGGCGGGTCGAAGTCGCCGTCGACGCGCTCGGACGGATCGACCAGGTGGAGTCGGCAGCTGGCCACCGTGTTGCCGTGGTTCTCGACCATGAATTCGTAGGTGGCCCGGTGACGGGTGCGTTGGATCGGTTGCAGCGCCACGATCCGACAATCGTCGAATGATTCGATCACCAGGGTTGCCTCGGCGACCACGGCGTCGTCGGAGTCGCCGAGCGGGATCACCCGGATCGCAATCGCCGTCGGCCCCGCAGTGGTCGATGAGAGCGCGGGCGGGGAGATCGTCACGTCGATCACATCCTGCGACCCCCCGAAAAGTGTCAGGTTGCCAGGCGTGATCGCCGTCCAGCTGGCGGTGAGGCCCGCCGGCACGATCGTGTACGACTCGGTCTCGTCACCCAGATTGTGGACGGTGAGCGGCAGCGTCAGAGCACCGCCCGGAGCGAGGGACAGCTCGTCGTTGGAGAACCATGCGTGGACGGACACGTCGAGCACGCTACCGCGTGGCCGGTCGGCGAACTCGGCGCTGCAGAGTGCCACCGTTAGGCTCGGCATCGTGCCCAGCCCCGAGATGCTGACCCCCATGGTTCGTCCGCGCCGCCTTCGTCGGACTCGTGCAATGCGTGAACTCGTCGCGGAGCACCATGTCCGGGTCAACGACCTGGTGGCGCCGCTGTTCGTGCGTGAGGGCATCGACGAACCTCGGCCGATTGCCTCACTGCCGGGCGTGGTCCAACACACCTCGACGTCGTTGCGAGCCGAGGTCGCTGCGTTGGCCGAACTCGGTGTGCGTGCGGTGATCCTGTTCGGCGTGCCGGCTTCGAAGGACGCCACGGGGAGTGGCGCGTACGACCCGGCCGGCATCGTGCAGGTGGCGTTGCGCGACCTGCGTGACGACCTCGGCGACGACGTCGTCGTGATGGCCGACCTGTGCGTCGACGAGTACACCGACCACGGCCACTGCGGCATCGTCGCCGCCGACGGCACGGTCGACAATGACGCGACGCTCGAAATCTACGCGAGGGCTGCGCTTGCCCAGGCCGAAGCCGGCGCTCAAGTCGTTGCTCCGAGCGGCATGATGGACGGCCAGGTCGCGGTGATTCGCGAGGCGCTCGACAGTGCCGGTTTCGCCGACGTCGCAGTGATGGCCTACGCGGCGAAATTTGCCAGCGCCCTCTACGGGCCGTTCCGCGACGCCGTCGATGTGTCGATCGCCGGGGGCGGCGACCGCAAGGGCTATCAGCAGGACTTCCGCAATGCCCGCGAGGCGCAATTCGAGATCGAACTCGATGTCGCCGAAGGTGCCGACATCGTGATGGTGAAGCCGGCGCTCGCGTATCTCGACGTCATCGCCGAGGCATCGGCCCGAGTCGATGTCCCTCTGGCGGCCTATCACGTCAGCGGCGAGTACGCGATGATCCATGCCGCCGCCGAGCGTGGGTGGATCGACGGCGACGCCGTCGCTCTCGAGCACCTCACTGCGATCAAGCGCGCCGGCGCCGACATCGTGCTCACCTACTTCGCTCGATGGTTCGCCGAGTCCGTGGCGAACGGCCGGATCGCATCGTGACGCTCGCAGCGGCGGGCGGCATCGCTCCATGTGACCCGGTGTCGTGCGAACGCGCCGGATGCACCCCCACGGTGTGCACCGGCGCCGGTGTGGCGTCGAATGCGGTGTTGTTCGAACGTTCTCGTCGAGCGATCCCCGGCGGCGTGAATTCGTCGATCCGGGCGTTCAAGGCGGTCGGCGGCGAGCCCTATGTCGTGGCCAGGGCATCGGGTGCCACGATCACGGACGTCGAAGGCGCCACCTACTACGACCTCGTCCAGAGCTATGGCGCCGTCATCTTGGGTCATGCCCATCCGGCGGTCACCGCAGCCGTTTCAGCGGCCGTCGTCGATGGTACGTCATACGGTGCTCCGACGCCTCGCGAGATGAAGCTCGCCGAGGCGATCGCCGACCGGGTGCCGAGCTGCGAACAGGTGCGGCTGATGAACTCCGGCACCGAGGCCACCAGCACGGCGATCCGACTCGCCCGCGGCGTCACGGGACGCGCCCGGATCGTCACGTTCGCAGGCAACTTCCACGGCGCCACCGACGCCTTGTTGGTCGCCGGTGGGAGTGGCGTCGCCACGCTCGGGCTCCCTGGCACCGCAGGTGTCCCGGACGCAGCGGTGGCCAACACCATCGTGGCGCCGTACAACGTCGTTCCAGAACTCGACGACCGCGTTGGCGCCGTCATCGTCGAACCGGTCGCTGCGAACATGGGTGTCGTCGCCCCGGCGCCGGGGTTCCTCGAGGGGCTACGGGCCGAATGCGATCGTGTCGGCGCGCTGCTGATCTTCGACGAGGTCATCACGGGGTTTCGTCTGGGCGTGGGCGGCGCGCAGGCTCGCTTCGACGTTCGTCCGGACATCACCTGCTTCGGCAAGGTGATTGGCGGCGGACTGCCGATCGGAGCGATCGGCGGTCCCGTGGCCGTGATGGAGCACCTGTCGCCGATCGGCCCGGTGTTCCACGCCGGCACGCTGTCGGGCAACCCGATCGCCACAGCAGCAGGACTGGCCGCGCTCGACAACCTGACGCCCGACGTGTACATCGAGTTGATGGCGCGAGCCCGCCATCTCTCGGCGTTGTTGCGCGACGCCTGCGAATCAGCCGGGTTCGATGCGGCGTTCCCGGTCGTCGGCACGCTGCTGGGCATCGTGTGCGGGTCCGAGGCGGGCACCGTGACGAACTTCGACGATGCCAAGCGGACCGACGAGGCCGCCTATGCCGCCTTCTTCCGGGCGATGCTCGCCGAAGGGGTCGCACTGGCACCCGGAGCGTACGAAGCGCTGTTCGTCGGCCTCGGCCACACCGATCAGGTGCTCGAAGCGATCGGCGAGGCCGCCCACCGGGCCGCCGCCGCAGCTCGGGCCGATCTCGCTACCTTGGAGACGTGAGGCAGATCTTCAACTGGCGGCTCGTCGCGGCGCTTGCGGCGCTTGCGGCATTGGCCTTGCTGGCGCGGGCGATCCTGACCGATGACGCCTCGATCGAGGCCGTGATCGAACCAGAGGTGATCGAACGACGGATCGACCTGATCGAACCGATCCAGTCGGCAACGCAATCGGCGACGTTCGCAGTGGCGCCGTCGGGTGTCACGACGGGCTTTCTCGATCTGGCGGTCGATGCCGAACGGGTCGTGCGCATCGTGCCCGGCACGCTCGGCGAGATCGACTGCGACGAACTCGATGTCTCGAACCGCTGCGCCATTTTCGCCGACATGCTCGGCGATGCGGTGGTGTGGTTCGCCATCCTTCCGCAGGCGCCTCGTGCGACGGTCGAACTGGCGCCGATCATCGACCTGAACGACGGCCTCGCGGTGTTCGAGAGCGGTTGGCGGATCCCGTATGCACCGGTGATCGAACGCGAGTGTGGAGGCGAGGACATCCCGACGTTCAGCGATTTCCTTCGCCGTTTCGGCCCCGACAGCGTCACGATCGTCGACCTCGAGTCTCGTCAGGTCACCGCCGTGCGCTGCGGCGAGGCGGTCGACGGTTGATGGCGTTCAGCTGACAATGGCGTGCGCGGCGGCCAGGCCGGAGTTGTGTGCTGCTTCGACTCGCGGACCGTCGAAGGCATCGCCGGCGAGAACGACGGCGCCTCCGTTCGCGATCCAGCACGGCTCGGGCCACGACGTCCGCGGCGTGGCGAACCGCCACTTCTTCACCTGAGCCTCGATCACGGTCGCGTGCCCGAGCCATGGCCCGATCAGATCGATCAGGGCGGTGCGCAGCATGTCGGCATCGTCGTCCCAGTGCGCCTCGCTCCACGCCGCCGATGCGTGCACGGTGATCGCCGGCGTGTCGCTGACCCCTTTTGCCACGTTGTCGGAGATGAAGCTCAGCTCCGGGGCCGGCCCTTGGAGGCCGCCGGGGTCGGCGATCGCTGGTGCCCGATCGAGGGTCACCAGCAGGGCGATCGTTCGGTCGTACTCGGTTCGCATCAACCCCTGATCGAGGTGGATTCCTGAGTCGGCGAGGAGCGCGAAGGCCTGCGGGAGCGGCGTGGTCACGATCACTGCGTCCGCTTCATGTGCGGTGCCGTCGTCGATCGCGACCTCCCAGGCGGCGCCCGAGTCGGAGGCGGCCGGTCGAATACCGAATGCCATCGTGGAACAGCGGACGTCGAGCCCGACGGCGAGATCCTTGGCCAACGAGTTCATGCCGGACATGGCCACGTAGCGGGGATGGCCGTCGTCGGAGGTGAATCCGTGTGACCAGACACCGACGAGCCCACGTTCGACCCAGTCGTCGACCTGGCGTCGGAACGCCGGCGTACGCACCGTGAAGAACTGTGCGCCATGGTCGACCGTGGCGGTGCCGATTCGACGAGTCGCCAGCCGACCTCCGGGTGACCGGCCCTTGTCGACCAGGACGACGTCGGCTCCGGCCTCGACAAGACGCCGCCCGGCCACGAGTCCACAGATCCCGGCACCGACCACGACGACTCGCATGCGCAGGGTCTAGTGGCCTCAGCCGGCGAGCGCTGCGTCGAGCTCGTCGTGCTCGGCGCGACGAGCCTGGTACGCCCGCTCGGCACGACCGAGGAATTCCAGCAGCACCCGGTTGAACGTCGTGGCGTGCTCGACCATGAACCCGTGCGCGGCCCCGCTGATCACGACGAGCTCCGCGGTCGGGATCGTGGCGGCGAGGTCCTCGCTGTCGCCCCTCGGTGTCAGGATGTCCTGGTTGCCCACCATCACGAGCGTGGGGACGTCGATGGTTGGCAAGCGCTCGATCAGCTCCTGGTGGGACTCACCCGCGGCCAGGATGGCGTCGCACTGTGCCGCGAACGCGTGTGCCGGCCCGCCGAGAGCGAGCGGGCCGAGCCAGCCGATCGCGGGCAGGAGTCGGCGGAACGAGCGCGGACCGATCATCCAGCGGGCCGCGTCCGATCCCATCGAACCGATGCCCCGCTCGAGCGCGGTGTCGCGCCAGCTGGCCAGCAGCTCCTCGCGCCACGGATGGTTGCGCCCCGCCGTGCACGCCAACGTGATCGAACGCGTGCGTTCGGGGTACTTGACCGCGATGATCTGGCTGATCGCGCCACCCATCGACGCACCGACCACGTGGGCCGTCTCCTCGCCGGCATGGTCGAGCACCGCAATCGCATCGTCGGCCATCTGTTCGAGCGAGTACGTCCCGTGGGGTTTGTCGCTGCGGCCGGCGCCACGATTGTCGAGGGCGATGCCCCTATACCAGGGGGCGGTGGCGAGCCGTTGGAGGTTCCAACCACTCTTGTCGGCACCGAGTCCCTGAATGAACAGGATCGGCGCACCGTTCGGACGACCGGTGACCCGGTAGTGGATTCGGATGCCGTCGGTACTGCGGACATAGGTCATGAGGCACCTCCGACACCGCGCAGCGGCAGCCAGTCGACGGGTGTGCCGGTGCGGAGATCGCCGAGCTCCAAGAGCAGCAACTCGATGTCGCAGCCGACCTGGTCGGCGAGTTCGAGTTCGCTGAGGGGACCGCGACGCCGCCGTGGCGGGCGCGACGCCACGCCGATCTCGAGCCGTGCCGCACGCCCGATCGGGTTCGATGACGTGGCCGCCGGAAACACCTGGACGCCGGCCGCGAGGGCGCCGCCGATGAGTGCGTGATCGACCCGGCCGACCTTGCGGAGCCGTTCGTTGTGCGCGGCCCCCATGATCACGAGTTGACCTGCTGCGAGTGCTCCGGCCACTTCGTCGGGGTGGTCGAGCAGCCCACCGATCCGGCGCATGAACGCACCGACCGGTGCGGTGTCGGGCCGGCCGACGAATCGAACCGGGCGGTCGACGACCTCGCTGAGCGCCAACGCGGCGTAGACGGGAGCCAGCGCAAAGGCGCGAGCGTTGACGACGATCAGCGCTCCCTTGCGCCGTGGGAGTCGCTGGTCGCCGCCGACCGTGACGTCCCACCGAAGCCGGGAGGCGGTGATGATCGTGCGGACGAGGCCCGGATCGCGGCCCCAGTCGTCGACGACGCCTGGCTGTTCGTCGGTGAACCGGATGACCGACGAACCGACATCGGTCGCGGCGCGGGAGACCGCTGCGCCGGCTCGAGCGGCGGTGTCACGAATCGGGAAGTTCACGACGCGTCCGAGGGTCGAGGTCATCAGGCCACCTGTACTCGTGCGGGTTGATGGATGATGCTCGGCCAGTGGTACAGCCGGTCGATCACGTCGACCGTGCCGTGCTCGGGCATGACGCCGAGAAGGTCGCGCATCCGGCTGTTGTCGGCCAGGCGTCCGCGATGCAGCGCCTCGGACACGTGGTCGGGGATCGGGGCGCCGAGCAGAAAGCTGAGGGCACGCGCCACTCGCCAGTCGGGTCCGACGAGCGGTATCGGGATCCGACGGCCCCGACGGGCGGCTTGTAACGCCGTGATCGCGCCGGAGGCGACCACGTTGACCGGCTCGGCGAGCCCAACGCGGGCTGCAGCAACGATTGCCCGTGCTGCATCTCGATCTTCGATCACCGCGAACGGCGGATCGGCGAGCACGCTGAACGGCACGCCTGGTTGACGCAGCAGCCTCCCGAGCGGTGACGGCACGTGGGGGCCGAGCACCGGGGCGAGACGAACCGCTCCCACGGTGACACCCACCCGTTCACCGACCTTCGACGCGGTCTGTTCGATCGCTGCAACGGTGCGTCCCCAGTCGCTCGTGGGGGCGATCGGGGCCGATTCGTTGGGCCGTGTGAGGGCACCGCGGCCTCGCCCGTAGATCTCGATTCCGCTCCGCACGACCACGTGTTCGAGGGCCGCGCACTCGGCAGCAGCACCCAGAATCGAGGTTGCCGCTTGATCGGTCAACGTTGCAGCGGCACTCGGCGCAGCGCGTGCATCGGGCTCCCAAACACCCACGTGGACGAGTACGTGCGGGTTGAAGCGGGCGACGGTGTCGACGATTCGATCGTGCTCGTCGGGATGAATTCGGTGAAAGACCGTACGATGCAGGCGGTGCCGAGGCGGATCGGCGTCGATACCCGACAGATCCCCGACCCATGACTCGCTCTCGAGTAAGCCAGCGATCGTGGTGCCGAGTTCCCCACCCACACCACTGACGAAGACCCGTTTACCACTCATCACCATGAACGCTAGTCCCACGAGACGCCAGCTGATCGGTTCGCCAGCCTCACACGGTGAGGGGCTCGACGCGGTCAAGTCGGTCCAAACCGGCGCCGATGACTCTCACATGGCACACGAGCGCGATCCTCGTTCGAGCCGTCGCGGGTTCCTGGGCGCGATGCTGGGTGCTGCGTGCGCCTGCGGGCTGGCAGCGACGGCGTCGCCGCGTGCACGTGCCCAGGGGTCGATTGCCCGTCTCGACGAACCTGGCACGGCGTTGGAAACCGCGGAACGCCTGGCGCTGCGCACGCCACCGGTTCCCGAGGGCAAGCTGTTGTTCCCGGTGTCGGCTGCATCCGACTGCTATGTCCTCGACAACTTCGGTGACGCACGTGGTTCGACCCGCCTCCACGAAGGCGTCGACATCATGGGGTCGGCAGGTTTCCCGGTGTTCGCCGTGGCCAACGGAGTGCTCACCCAGCGCTACACCAACACCGGCACGGCCGGGTGGGGCTGGACGCTGTTCGACGCCTCGACGCGGACGACGTACAAGTACTTCCACCTCGCCGAGGATCCCGTCGGCCTCGTTGAGGGCAGTTCGGTGACGGCTGGACAGACGATTGGCTACGTGGGCAAGAGCGGTACGTTCGGCGAGAACAACTACCACCTGCACTTCGAGGTGCGCCCGAACAATGTCGCCATCGATCCGCTGCCGTTGCTCGTGGTCGACCGCGACGCCTGTGGCGTGTCGCCGCCGCTGCGGGCCTGAGCCGTTGGTTGCTCAGTCGATCAGCGAAGCGTGTCGGCGCGCAGAATGATTTCGCGCGCGAACGGATCGAGCTGGCGGCCGGCGATGCGTTCGGTGACCTGGATCGCCTGCGTCGGCTCCTCGACGAGCCCCGCCCACCGGATGTAGCCACCCATGATCCCGATGATGCGGTCGCCGACCTCGTCGCCATGGACGAGCACCTTCGTGCCGTGCTTGAGGAATTCGCGGATCTCGGTGTACAACGCCGTCAGATACTGATCGGTGTGCTCGGCATTGAACGGGCGGTGCCGGTACGGAAGCTGCAGTTCGTCGTAGTTGTGCAGGTTGTGCGGCGCAATGATGATCGAGATCACGCAGCCGAAGCCGTTTTCACGCAACCAGATGATCTCTTCCTGGCGCCGTACCCGGCGGTGGCTGTCACCGACGCCCCCAGGGCGCTCGCAGATTGCCAGCTTGTCCTTGAGGATCCACGTGAAATTCCGTGGCGTGATGCCAAGTGCCCACTTCCCACGAAGACGAGGTGGCATCAGTGGGCAGCTTCTGGACGTACGCAACTTGACATGACG
>Ga0307380_10001148_pt1 | contig 39709 bp, 29 predicted proteins | sample UN3MG_FD_202239 | JGI IMG/M metagenome (GOLD analysis project Ga0307380, IMG submission 202239) | Soil microbial communities from Risofladan, Vaasa, Finland - UN-3 | ecosystem: Environmental > Terrestrial > Soil > Coastal area > Acid sulfate soil | place: Finland: Risofladan, Vaasa | collected...
CCCGAGGCACCCGCGTTCATCAACGAACTCGTCCAGTGGGGCGCCGGGCCGCGGGCCAGCATCTACATGATGCTCGCCGCCAAGGCCCGCGCCATCCTCCACGGCCGCTACCACGCCACCACCGAGGACGTGCGGGCCATGGCCCTCCCCGTCCTGCGCCACCGCGTGATCACCACCTTCAACGCCGAGGCCGCCGGCATCAAGGCCGACCAGGTGGTCGAGCGCCTCCTGGCCGAGGTGAAGCCGAAAGTCGAAGAGTCCGTTGCCGTTGCGAGGTAGCCCAGGATGCGTGACGCGTGACCCGTGACGCGTCATGGGAAAGCTCAGAGAATGTCTGACCCAACGGCTGCTCCCAGGTATATGCGCCTCCTCGACCCCGACGCTCTGTCGAAGATCGGGCGGATGGAGATGATCGCCCGCGGGGTCGTCGAGGGCTTCGTGGCCGGCCGCCACCGCAGCCCCTACCGCGGCTTCTCCGTCGAGTTCGCCGACCACCGCGAATACGTCCCCGGCGACGACACCCGCGGCCTCGACTGGCGGGTCTACGCCAAGAGCGACCGCTACTACATCAAGCGCTACATCGAGGAGACCAACCTCCGCTCGATCATCCTCCTCGACGCCTCGGGCTCGATGAAGTACACGGGCGACCAAGCCGCCCGCCGCCACGGGGCGCGCCTCAGCAAGTTCGAGTACGCCCAGTTCCTCGCCGCCAGCCTCGCCCACCTGATGATCCACCAGCAGGACGCCGTGGGCCTCGTGACCTTCGACACGAAGATTCGCCGCTACATTCCGCCCCGCAGCCGCTCCAGCCACCTCCGCTCGATTCTCGAGGAGCTGGACAAGACGACGCCGGGCGACGAGACCGCGCTGCCGCCCATCTTCCACGACATCGCCGAGCGCATCCACCGCCGCGGACTCGTGATCATCATCTCCGACCTCTTCGACGACCCCGAGCAGATGGTCAAGGCCCTCCACCACTTCCGCTACCGCAAGCACGAGGTCATCGTCCTCCACGTCATGGCCGAGGAGGAGTTCAGCTTCCCCTTCGACCGCTGGAGCCTGTTTCGTGACCTCGAGGTGGCGGGCCAGAAGGTGCAGCTCGACCCTCGCTCCATCCGCGCCGCCTACCTCGACGAGATCCAGAGCTTCATCGGCGGCATCGAGCGCGGCTGCGGGCAGATGAACGTGGATTACGTGCCCATGACCACCCGCCGCGACTTCGACGTGGCCCTGACCACCTATCTCGCGCGGCGAAGGAGCCTGGCGAAGTGAGGGAGTGTGGGACCCATGGGACAGGCGCGGCCTGCCCGTCCCACAGGTCCCATTGGTCCCATATGTCCCATGCCCTTGACGGCCTGGTGACGCCATGAAGTTCAACAACGCCCTGATGCTCATCGGCCTCGCCGCCCTGCTGGTGCCGATCCTGATCCACCTGCTGAACCGCAGCCGGGCGAAGATCCTCGACTGGGGGGCGATGCGCTTCCTGCTGGCCTCGCTCACGTCGCAGAACCGCCGCATCCTGGTCGAGGAGATCATCCTCCTCACGCTCCGCTGCCTGCTGGTGGCCCTCGTGGTGATGGCGATGGCCATGCCCTTCCTGCCCACCCGCTCGCAGGTGCCGTGGGCGATTGCGCTCCCGGCGTTCCTCGGCGCGGCCATCGCGCTGGCCGTGGCGACGGCGATGTGGCACCACCGCAAGGCGCGCTGGGCCATGCTCATCGTGGCCCTCGCGCTCGGGGGCGTCGCGGGCCTGGCCTCCGGCACCGAGCAGTGGTGGCAGTGGCGCAAGCTCGTCGGGGGCCGCGGCGAGCGCGACGTGGCGATCCTCCTCGACGCCTCGATGTCCATGACCCTCCAGGTCGAGGGGAAGACGAACTTCCAGCGCGCGGTGGACGAGGCCCACGCGATCATCGCGGCCTGCAAGCCGGGCGACGCCGTGAGCCTCTGGCTGGCCGGCCCCGTGCCGCGAGCCGTCGTCGCCACGCCCACGGCCGACCGCCAGGAGCTGGCTGCCGCCCTCGAGGGGCTCACCCCCGTCGGCGGCACGATGAGCGTGCTCGAGGCCCTCAACGCCGCCGCAGGCTCCCTCGACCAGGGCTTCAACGTCACCAAGAAAATCGTCCTCATCACCGACGGGCAGAACGCGGGCTGGGACACGCGCTCGGAGGCCCGCTGGCGCTTCCTGGCCGAGGGGCTGAAGGAGATGAAGTCGCCCCCCCAGATCATCTGCCGCCGCCTGTCGCTGCCCAAGCTCCTCCGCAACGCCGCCGTGGCCGACATCACGTTCTCCCGCAGAGTCGTCGGCACCGACCGCCCCGTGCGCATCAACGTCAAGGTCGCCAACACCGGCTCGATGCCGCTCCGCCCGCAGGCCGTGGAGCTGAGCGTGGACGGCGCGAAGGTGGCGAGCGAGAAGCTGGCCACCGACATCGCGCCCAAGGCCGCCGAGACCGTCCGCTTCGACCACCGCTTCGAGCACCCCGGCCCGCGCCTCGTCTCCGCCCGGGTCGTCCTCCAGGACGACTTGCCGGCCGACAACGCGGCCGACCGCGTGCTCACGGTGATTGGTCGCCTCTCGGTGCTGGTGGTGGACGGCGTGCCGTCGCCGTCCCCGCTCGGCGGCGCGGCGGCTTTCATCGAGCTGGCCCTCACGCCGCGCGGGACGCCGGAGGAGGACGAGCCGACCGAGGTGGACGTGCCCGAGGACCTGCCCGAGGAGGAACGCGAGGGCAGGGACGCCGCGGAGATCAAGGACCTCGAGGAGCTGCGCTTCCTGGTCGAGCCGACCGTGGTGCCCGCGCCCGAAATCGGCACGGTCAAGAGCTTCCGCGACTACGCGGTCGTCATCCTCGCCAACGTGCCCACCTTGCCCGCCTCGGTGGCGGGCGACCTGGCGAGCTTCGTGCTGTCGGGCGGCGGGCTGCTGATCGCCCCAGGGGCGCGGGCGACGCCGAAGTTCTACAACGACTGGGCCACCGCCTCGTCCGCCCCCGTCCTGCCCGCCAGCCTGGCCGAACGCCGCGAGGTGCACCAGGCCCCCGCCCGCCTCGAGCCGCGGAGCTTCAGCCACCCCGCCCTCCAGCTCCTCTCCGACGCCAGGTCGTCCGACGCCGCGCTCGCGCTCGTGAAGTCCTACTGGAAGCTCGACGCCGACGAGCGCGACTCCGACGTGCGGGTCGGCGGGCGCCTGAACACGGGCGAGCCGTTCTTCGTCGAGCGCAAGCTCGGCAAGGGCTACGTCCTCCTCGCCGCCACCTCGCTCGACCCGGCCGGCAGCAATCTGCCCGCCCTCAAGAGCTTCGTGCCCATGCTCCACGAGGCCGTCTACTACCTCGCCTCGCCCATGATGCTCGAGCCGAACGTGGCGCCCGGCACTGAGGTGACGCTCGAGCTGCGCGCCCGCGGCGGCAGCGGGGCCGCTCGGGCCGGCGGCGGCCTCCGCGCCGAATACTTCGAGGGCAAGAACTTCGAGCGGCTGCGCGACACCCGGACCGACCCCAACATCAACTTCGAATGGCTCAGGAACCGCCCCGCCCCGACGGTGCCCGCCGACGGCTTCTCCGCCCGCTGGACCGGCTTCGTCGTGCCGCGCTACTCCGAGCGCATCACCTTCCACGTCCTGGCCGACGACGGCGTGCGGCTGTGGGTGGACGGCAGGCTGCTCGTGGACGCCTGGCGCGGGCAGAACCCGACCGAGTACTTCGCCACGCTGCCGCTCGAGGCGGGCCGGCGCTATCCGCTCAAGATGGAGTTCTTCGAGGACACGGGCGATGCGACGGCCAGGCTCCTGTGGTCCGGCGACCACCAGCGCCGCGAGGTCATCCCCCAGAGCCAGCTCTACCCCGCCGGCTCCACGCCCGGCTCGGCCTCTCGGCCCGAGGGCGAGGTGGCCGAGGTGCTCACCCCCTCCCAGCGCCACTGCCCGGCCCGGCTGGCGCTCGACAACGGGCTTCTCCGCGTGAGCTTCACCGAGACCCAGGAGCCCGGGCTCTACACCCTCACGCTCCCGCCCGAACTGGCCAAGGCGTATGCCCCGGAAGGCGCCGACGCCAGGGGCATCCCCTTCGTCGCTCTCAGCCGCGTCGAGGAGAGCACGCTCGACGTGCTGACCGCGGCGGACCTGGACCTGCCGAAGCGCGCCGTGGACATCTTCGAGACCCAGCGCACCGACGAGGCGGCGGCCGAGGCCACGGGCGGCATCGCCGGCGAGGAACTGTGGAAGTACTTCATCATCGGCGCCCTCCTGGCGCTTCTCGGCGAGATCGCCGTCGGTCGCTGGATTGCCGTCCAGCGCCGCCTCGGCGCCGCGCCCACGGTGCTCTTCGGCTCCGAGGTCGTAGACGTCCAGACCTTCCGCGACCGCGCCCAGCAACTGCTTCGCGTGCCGGGCACGTCCGAGCCCGTGGCAAGGCCATGAAGCCAGAATAGGGCAACCACGGATGGCACGGATGGGCACGGATAGGTAGAAGACGATGGAAGAGAGAGTGATCCACGAGGACGAGAGCGGGGCGATCATCGGCGCCGCCATGACCGTCCTCAATGAACTGAAGCCGGGGCTGGATGAGAAGCTGTACGAGAACGCCCTCGTGCTGGAGCTTCGCGAAAAGGGCCATTCGGTGGACCAGCAGAAGCAGTTCCCCGTCCACTACAAGGGCACCCTGATTGGCAGGCTGATCCCCGATGTGATCGTGGAGGACAAGATCGTCGTGGACACCAAGGTGGTCGCTTGTTTCAACGGAGACCACATCGCCCAGATGCTCGGCTACCTTGCCATCACGGGACTTCGGGTAGCCATTCTCCTCAACTTCAGGCGAGCGAAACTCGAATGGAAACGAATCGTTCGCTGATGGCTTGCTTGTCTTTGGCTCGATTATCCGTGCCCATCCGTGCCATCCGTGGTGGGTCCTGGCTCTCCTGTGTGATGGGGGCGCGAGCGCTGTGACGCCAGCAGCCGGCCAACACGCGATCCTGCCCTTGCGCCTGGCGGCGGCGCCGGCGCTGCTACTGGCGATCGCGCTGGTCGCGGCGTGGGTGGGGGTGCATGCGCTGCGGCGGCGGGCCGCGTCGCGGTGGCGCAAGGGGCTGTTCCTGGCGGCGGGGCCACCCATCGGCTTCCTGGCGCTCCTCACGGCGTTCGACCTGATGCAGCGGGTGGTGGTGCTGGCAACGAACTGGTGGATCTGGCCCATCGCGCTGGCCGGCTCCGTGGTCGTCGAGGCCGTGCTGCTGCTCTACGCGCTCGAGCGGCGGATCGTGCCGCGCCGCACGGGCCTCGCACTCGCCGCACTCCGCGTGGCCATGGCGCTCCTCGTCGTGGTCATGCTCGCCCAGCCCGTGCGCTCGATTGACCTCAGCAAGACGCTTCAGCGCTTCGTGGCCGTGCTGGTGGACGACTCGGCCTCGATGCACGTGCCCGACACGCAGATGACGCCCGCCGAAAAGGTCCGCCTTGCCGAGGTCCTCTCGCCCCAGGCGCCCGCCCGGCCCTGGCGCACCGAGGGCATGGTCCGCCGGCTCCGCGAGAGCCGCGAGCAGCTCGGCGCGCAGGTGGATTGGCTGGCGTCGCTCCGCGAGGCGAAGCCCGAAGCCCGGCAACGCCTGCTCGAGGGCCGCCGCAGGGCCACGGCCGAGGCCCTCGACGCCCTGCGCCGCGCCATCGGCGAGCAGCTCAAGCTCGCCGCCGAGCCGCTCCGGGGAAAGCTCCCGCTCGACGCCCGCACCGTTGCCGCCATCTCCCAGCTCCGCGACCAGTTGACCAGCGAGGTCCACGACCGCATCGTCCAGGCCCAGGAGATGCTCGCCACGAGCCGGCTGCCGATGGTCGCCCGCGACCCCGAGCCGGTGATCGACATCCTGCGCCGCGCCGCGGAGGCGCTGACGAGTCTCGAGCCGCGGGCCGCCGGCCTCGGCGACGCCCTCGACGAGGCCCTCTACGCCTCGCGCTCGCCCGAGGAACGGGCGAAGATGGACGCCGTGGCCCTCAAGGAGCGCTTCGCCCTCGCGCAGGACCTGCTCCACCGCGCCGCCAGCGAGCCGGGACCGGGCGCCTCCCGCCGCGGCCTCCTGGGCGACCTGGCCGCCGACTACGGCGTCAAGCTCTACACCTTCGCCACACAGCCCACCGAGATCAACCTCGCCGAGGGGCTCCCCGGGACAGCTCCACGACCTGTCACGGCCCCGCCCGACAAGGACAAGAAGGGCTCGACGCCGAGGACGAACGGGAGTGCTGCTGACCTGCCGGCGGAGCAGCAGAAGACCGACATCGCCGCGGCCCTCGAGAAGGTGATGACCGAGGTGCCCACCGACCGCCTGGCCGGCATCCTGCTGCTCACCGACGGCCAGCACAACGCCGCCACCGGCGTCGAGCCGCTCGCCCGCAGCATCGGCCTCCGCCAGGTGCCCATCTGCTCCATCGTCTTCGGCGGCGGCGCCAAGCCGACCATCGACGCGGCTGTCGTCGGCCTCGAGGCCCCCGAGACCGTCTACACCAAGGACAAGCTCTACCTCAACGCCGACCTCAAGCTCGACGGCCTCGCGGGCAAGACGGTCCGCGTCACCCTCTACGACCGCGACACGCCCGTGGACTCCGAGGAGGTGCGGGTCGAGACCCACAAGCTCCGCACCCGCATCCAGCTCGCCGACGAGCCGAAGGAGGCCGGCCTCCACGCCTACCGCGTGAGGGTCGAGGACGTCGAGGGCGAGGTCCTCGCCTCCAACAACGAGCGCCCCCTCTCCGTCAGCGTCACCGACGATCAGACCCGACTCCTCGTCATCGAGGGCCGCCCCCGCTGGGAGTTCCGCTACCTCAAGAACCTCTTCGCCTCCCGCGACCGCACGGTCAAGCTCCAATACGTCGTCCTCCACCCCGACGAGATCCCCGGCCAGCCCCCGCGCCGCAGAGTCCACGCCTCCGCCGCACGGCCCAAGGACGAGCCCGAGGCCACCGCCCTCCCCGAGAACGAGGCCGAGTGGATGAAATTCGACGTCATCGTCCTCGGCGACGTCGAGCCCGACATCCTCCGCGAGCCCGAGCAGAAGATCCTCAGGAAATTCGTCGAGGACCGCGCCGGCGTCCTCATCGTCATCGCCGGCCCCCGCTTCATGCCCCACGCCTACGCCAACGCCCCGCTCGCCGACCTCTTGCCCGTCGCGTTCCAGGCGGCGGAGACGCCCGACGACTACGTGGCCTCGCCCGACGAGCGCTTCCACATCGAGCTCACCCCCGAGGGCCGCCAGCACGTGATCACCCGCCTCAAGGTCGAGCCGGCCGAGAACCTCGAAACCTGGGCCTCCCTGCCCGACCTCCACTGGCGCCACCCCATCACCACCACCAAGGAGACCGCCCTCATCCTCGCCTACGCCCTCCCGCCCCAGGCCCCCGACTACATGAAGTTCGAGCCTGTGGCACAGCCGCCCTCGGTCGCGCCGGCCAAGGGCCCCTCCGACGAGGTGATCCGCCAGCGCCAGCAGTACATCCGCGAGCACGCCCTCCTCGTCACCCACAACGCCGCCCTGGGCCGCGTGCTCTTCGTCGCCACCGACCACACTTGGCGCCTCCGCTACCGCGTCGGCGACACCCATCACCACCGCTTCTGGGGACAAGTGCTCCGCTGGGCCACCGCCGAGAAGCTGCCCGCGGGGACGAATCTCGTCAAGCTCGGCACCGACCGCCCCCGCTACTCGCCCGACCAATCGGTCCGGGTCCGAGCCAAGATCACCCAGGCCGACTTCACGCCCGTCGAGAGCGACGACGTGGCTGCCGTCGTCTACCTCGCCGACAAGCCGGTCCTGCGCCGCAAGATGGACTACGTGAAGAACTCCCTCGGCCTCTACAGCGCCGACCTGGGCAAGCTCGACGGCGGCACCTATCGCGTCGAGCTCGAGGCCCCCGCGGCCAAGAGCATCCTCGCCTCCGAAGGCGCCGACAAGGTGGCCACCGAATTCTTCGTCGAGCCCGCCGTGCCCCAGGAACAGGTCGAGCTGGCCGCCAACCGCGGCCTCCTCGAGCGCATCGCCACCCTCACCAACGGCCAGGTCGCCGACCCCGCCCACGCCGCCGAGGCCCTCGCCGCCCTCGGCTCGCCCACGCTCGTGCTGCCCGACCGCCGCCAGTGGTCCCTCTGGAACTCCTGGCCCCTCCTCGTCCTCATCGTCGCGCTCGGCGGCACCGAGTGGTTCCTCCGCAAGCGTGCCCGACTCGCCTGAGCCCTGCTCTCGACCCCGCACGCGCTTGACGGCTCGCCGCCGCCATGCTATGCATAGGGATGGCTGTGGCGTCGGAGGCGGGAGGCGAAGACTCGGCCTTTCGGGAAAGGAAAGCCAATTGTCGAAGATCAAGACCCTGGTGTACTCGGGCGGCGAGATTCACGACTGGAAGGGCTGCGGCGACGCGATTCACGAGGCCCTCGAGGCCGCCGCCCAGTTCGACATCACCCGCGTGAACAACGACCTCGACTGCCTGGTCGCGCCCAACCTCGACCCCTTCGAGGTCATCGTGTTCTACCACACCGTCGGCTCGATCACCGACGCACAGCTCCAGGGGCTCCTGAAATTCGTCGAGGGCGGCAAGGGCTACGTCGGCGTCCACTCCGCCGCCGACTCCTTCCGCGAGTGCTCGGCCTACCGCTACTTCGTCGGCGGCTACTTCGTCACCCACCCCCGCTACCGCCAGTACCAGGTGAGCGTGGCGGACCCCACCCATCCCATCACGAAGGACATCGAGGAGTTCTTCGTCACCGACGAGCAGTACATCACGGGCTACGACCCGCGGAACAAGGTCCTGGCCACGGCCCTCTGGAAGGGCGCAACGGTGCCCGTCGTCTGGACCAAGTCGCACGGCAAGGGCCGAATCGCCTACATCGCACTGGGCCACAACGCCGAGAGCTGCCGCGACGCCAACTTCCGCACCCTCCTCACCCGCGGCACCCTCTGGGCCGCCGCGAGGCCAGAGGGCTAGCCACAGAGACACAGAGGACACAGAGAACAAGAAATGAGCAACCTGTTTGTCGGAGCCATTGTGGTGGGGCTTGTCGCGCTGGCCGAAGCGGGGCAGGTGCCCGCGAAGTTCGAGATGCCCTTCACCGCGAAGTCGAAGGAGGAGGCCGTCGAGTGGCAGAAGCAGGCGCGGGCGCGGCTCCTCGAGCTGGTCGAGAAGCAGGCGCCGCGCGTCTCGGCCCAGGACGCGCCGATTGACCTCCAGCTCGGCAAGCCCGAGGACAAGGGCGACTACACGCTCTTCACCGGCTCTTTCCAGGGCAACGGCAAGCCAGGCAAGCGCTACCCCGTGCGCCTGTGCGTGCCCAAGGGCAAAGGCCCCTTCCCCGCGGTGCTCTGTCTTCACGGCCACAGCGGAGCCGCGGAGCCCCTCTTCGACCCGAAGAGCCTGTACCACGCCATGGCCGACCGCTTCGCACGCGGCGGCTACGTGGTCGTCGCCCCCTCGTTCGGCCACCACAAGTACGCCGCGATGGCGCTGTGGGACCTGATGCGGTGCGTGGACATCCTGGCCGCGCGGCCCGAGGTGGACCCGAAGCGGATCGGCGTGGCCGGCCTCTCGATGGGCGGCGAGTGGACGATGTGGATCGCCGCGTGCGACGAGCGGCTCCGCGTCGCCGTCGTCAGCGGCTGGATGTGCACCACCGAGGGCGTCTTCTCGGTCCACAACTGCCCCTGCTGGTGCCTGCCCGGCTTCGTCGAGCTGATGGACGTGTGCGAGGTGCACCTCCTCATCGCCCCGAGGCCACTGCTCTTCGAGAGCGCGGAGAAAGACAACTGCTTCCCCATCCGCTACACCCGCGAGGGCTTCGCCCGCGTCCGCGCCGGCTACAAGGTATGGGGCGCCGAGGAGTCAACTATACAAGACATCTGGTCTGCCGGACACGAGTGGCACGGCGCCGTGGCGTATGGTTTTGTGGACAAGGTTCTCGGTGGCCACGCTGCGCAGGCGGACAAGGCGGGGCATTGAGTGCTGCCCCACAGGGGAGAGGGTACAAGGCCCATCCGGCCCAAGCGATCATCCGCGCGGCGTTCGACACGCGTCTCGCCCATTAGGCGCTCACCTGTGCGCCACAGGGGGTGAGCGCCTAGTGCGGGGCGGCGGAACAAGTGCCATGACAGCCGTAAGCGCCCACTGCATAGAAGGTTACAGCTCACGAGGAGTCCACCACAGCCAGCCTGTTGCGCTAGGCGCTCACGTGTGCGCCATAGGGGGTGAGCGCCTAGTGCGGGGCGCCTGGGTGGGCCGCTCCGCGTGATCGCTTCAGTCGAATGAGTCGAGCACCAGAACCACGCTCTGCGGCCTTCGTACCGAAGGCACGTCAGGACTTAGCCGGGCGTCCCTGCGGGACGAAGCTCGAGGAAATCCCGCCTCACGACTACGCGCCTCTCTCCGTGCAGCGGTAGTGAGGAGGGCGCGGCGGCCCCTATGGGGGCGGGCTCGTGAAGACATTCACAAGCCCATCGGGCGCCCTTGCAGACGTAACCGCTTCGCTGCCAGCAGTTTGCGGCTCCAGGAAAAACGCACGTAGAGGGGCCTGGGGTGCGACTTCTCGGCCCTGCGCGACCTGGGAGACCTATGGCCCCCGGAAGCCGGTGCCATGCATCCACAAGTGTAGCCCTGTGCATCACTTGCGGAGCCCCCTTCGCCTCCCTCCTTCCCGGCCAAAGTCGCGTCCTGGGCCAAATTCGCCCGTCGGCCCCCGACCCGCGCGGTCCGCATCTCGGACTCCGTAGCCCGCCGACGGCGGGCGGCAACGTCGGCCCCCGACCCGCGCGGCCCACATCTCGGACTCCGTAGCCCGCCGACGGCGGGCGGCAGGCGGTAGCCCACGGCGTAAGCCGTGGGTTCGGGCGGGGACAAGGCCCAGCCCCCGCAGGGGGCGGCAGAAGCGTTGGCCGCCGGCGCAGGGGGCGTTGAACGGGTGGCCCCGGTCCGCTATAATCGCCTCCGGCCCGCGGCAGTGCCCCGCGGCCGGAGGCAGCGTGCCGTGCCCGAACACTCCCGCGCCAAGGAACTGCCCACGCCCTTCTCGCAGCTCGAGGCCCCCGCCCCCTCGCAGACGGGCCTCACCGGCGAGCAGCGCCGCCGCATCTTCCTCAAGGACGCCGCCCTCGCCGACAACGTGGACGTGCGGAAGAACATCGAGACCTTCGGCTGCGACCTGTCGCTCATCGAGTTCCCCGAGTGGCAGCGCACGAAACACGTCCACCGCCTCCACCCCTACCTTGGCAAGTTCATCCCGCAACTGGTCGAGCTGTTTCTGCGCCGCTTCTTCGCGGCCGGCGACACGATTCTCGACCCGTTCGCGGGCTCGGGCACGACGCTGGTCGAGGCCAACGCCCTGGGCATGCACGCCCTGGGCATCGAGCTGTCGCCCTTCAACTGCCTCATCATCCAGGCCAAGACCCGCCGCCACGACCTCGCCCTGCTGCGCCGCGAGGTGCGCGACGCCTTCCGCCGCATCGAGGAGTTCACCCGCCAGGGCAAGGGCGGGGGGCTTCTGCCCCTCTTCCCGAGGCCCGGCGCCTTCACGGCCGACAGCCCCTACCTGAACGCCTGGATCGCCCCGCAGGCCCTCCAGCAGATCCTGTTCTACCGCAGCATCATCCCCGAGTACCGCAACCAGGACCTCCTGAAGGTGGTCCTCAGCCGCACGGCGCGATCGTGCCGCCTCATCCCGCACTACGATCTGGCGAGGCCCAAGAAGCCGCTGAGGCCGGGGGAACAATACTACTGCGTGAAGCACCGCAGGATGTGCGAGCCGATCAGCGATGGCCTGAAGTTCTTCCGCCGCTACTCGCGCGACACGGTGAACCGCATCGAGGAGTTCGACCGCCTCCGCACCCACGGGCTGGAAGCCTGTGCCACCGCCACGGTCGTCGAGGGCGACGCGCGCACGACGCGGCTGCCCGACGGCGTGCGGCTCGACGGCGTGTTCACCTCGCCGCCCTACGTGGGGATGATTGACTACCACGAGCAGCACCGGTATGCTTACGAGTTGTTCCCCGAGCTGGCGCGGCGGGACGAGAGCGAGATCGGCCCGATGTCGCTGGGCAAGGGCAAGAAGGCCCAGCGGGCCTACCAGGCCGACATTGCGGCGGTCTTCCGCCACCTGCGGCCGTGGCTCAAGCCCACGGCGAAGCTCTTCGTCGTGGCCAACGACCGCCACGGCCTCTACCCCGCCATCGGCGAAATGGCCGGGCTGCGGCTCGTGGACACCTTTCACCGCCCCGTGCCCATGCGCACGGAGCGGGACACGGCGACCTACTTCGAGAGCATCTTCTGGTTCGAGCCCGCGTGAAGCAATGTGTTCCGGCCCCCACCGACCTCGCGTCGGTGGAGCCAGGGATTGACAACTAGAGCGGGTGCCCTCACCCCCATCCCCCTCTCTCACCCCCTCTCCCTTCCAGGGAGAGGGCGGGGTGAGGGTGGGGCTTCGATGGGGGGGTACACCCTCCCCCTGCCCCCTCCCTCTGAGAGGGAGGGGGGTGGAAGCGTGGCCCACGGGTAGTGGCCAATCCTTCGCCCCACCGAGACAAGCTCGGTGGGGGCGTTCGCATCGTTGGCCTGGAGTGTTGCGAAAGGAGAGCGACCATGAAGAGGACAGTTGCGTCCGGGTTGTTGGCGCTGATAGCCGCAGCGGCTTTCGCCGCCGAGGCGACCGAGGAGGGCTTCGTGCCGCTGTTCAACGGCAAGGACCTGGCGGGCTGGGAGGGCGACGCGAAGCTGTGGGTGGTCGAGGAGGGCGTGCTCGTCGGCCGCTCGGCAGGGATCAGGTACAACGACTTCCTGGCGACGGAGAAGTCCTACGGCGACTTCGTCCTGCGCTTCCAGGTGAAGCTCGTGGGCGAGAAGGGCAACAGCGGCGTGCAGTTCCGCTCGAAGCGCGTGCCGCCGCCCTCGCACGAGGTGTCGGGCTACCAGGCCGACATCGCGGTCGGCTGGTGGGGCAAGCTCTACGACGAGGCCCGACGCAACAAGGTGCTCGCCGGCCCCAAGGCCGAGGACCTCAAGGGTGCCCTCAAGCCCGGCGACTGGAACGACTATGAGGTCGAGGCCGTCGGCAACAAGGTGAAGCTCTCGATCAACGGGGTGGTCACGGTGGACTACACGGAGCCGGACGAGAAGATCGCCCGCGAGGGGATCATCGCGGTCCAGATCCACGCCGGCGGGCCCATGGAGGTCCAGTTCCGCAGCCTCCGCATCAAGGAGCTGAAGGAGGCGAAGTAGCCCCGAGCCGCGAGCCGAGAGCCTGGAAGGAACGCATGAGCGCCACGCCACAGAGCCCCGCAAGCGAGACTCCTGCCGCCCAGATCGCGCGCTCGGCGAGGAGCGTGGCGGCCTGGCTGTGGGCCAACGTCACCATGGGCGCCTTCGGCGTGTGGGTGGTCGGCGAAGTGTTCCGGGACATGAACAGCCTCACCGGCGCCTGCTTCCTGGTCCCCACGTCGCTGTGCTCGGTGGCCCTGCTGGTCGCGGCGCTGCTGGCGTTCGCCAGCGGCTGCCGCCGCGTGGCGCTGGCCGCCGCGGTGCTGTGGCTGTTCCCCACCTTCTGGCTCTTCTTCGTCGAGAACCAATGGGTCCGCCCGCGGGTCCGGGGCGACCCGGCGCACGCCCTGCGGCTCGTGCACTGGAACGTGGGGCCGATCGGGGGCCGGCCGGGGACGATTGCCGAGGCGCTCAAGCCGCTGAACGCCGACATCATCGTGCTCTCCGAGCTGTTGGGCCAGGAGGTCTCGCGCCAGGTCGCGACGACGCTGGGCCGGGACTACACGGTGTGCCACGTGCGGCAGATCGCGGTCATCGCGCGCGGCTCGCTGCGGCGCGGCCCGAAGGACGAACGGATGCCGAGCCGGGTGTACACCATCGAATGGACGTCGCCGCGGGGGCCGCTCAAGCTGATGGCGGTGGACCTGCCGAGCCGCCCCCTCTACTCGCGCCAGCCGTGGCTCCGACAGGTCCACGAGCGCATCGCGTACATCGGCCCCGACCTGGTGGCGGGCGACTTCAACGCCCGGCGGCGCTCCCACTGGCTCGGCAGGCTGCCCAGGGGCTACGCCCACGCCTACGACGCGGCGGGGACCGGCTGGTGCTACTCGTGGCCCGACGGCTTCCCGCTGTGGGACATTGATCAGTGCATCCTCGGCCCGCGCATTCGCGCGATCCGCTACAAGCTCGTGGGCACGGGGGCCAGCGATCATCGCCTCCAGTGCTTCGACTTCTCCATCGCCCCGGCGCCAAGTCCGTAGGAGGCCCCCTTGGTTGTGCGGCCCGCGATCTGGCTGGGCATGGCCGCGGCCGTCGCCCTGGGGGGTGAGGAGCCGATTCTCTCTCACTTCCGCGGCGAGCCCGGCGACTCGCTCATCCGCCGGCTCGAGCCGCCCGCCGCGCCGCCGACGCTGCCCGACGGCCTGGTCCTCCGCCAGGGAAGCCGCTGGCTGTCCGAGCTCGGCTTCGCCCTCATCGAGAGCACCCTCGTCAACCAGGGCAAGGCGCCCGCGACGCTACAGAGCGTCGTCCTCGCTGACTGGACCTTTCGCCTCGCGGCGCCGGGAGCCACTCCCTACAGGCCGCTCGCCTACCGCAACGACACGTGGTACGGCTCGACCTACTGGACCGGCCCCAACTGGACGCGCGTGGGCAGGGACTGGCAGCACCCCGGCCAGAACACGCCGAGCATCCGCCGCTTCACCTGTCCGCGTGATGGCAAGGTGACGGTCACGGACCGCGTCGCCAAGGCCCACGTGGATGCGAAGACCGACGGCGTTCGCCTCTTCATCCGCCACGGCGACAAGGTCGTGTGGCAGGCGGAGATTGACGGCGGCGACGCGAAAGGCCTCGAGCCCAAGCTCGCGCTCGACGTCCGCAAGGGCGACGCCATCCGCTTCGTCGTCCACAAGCGCGGCCAGATCTTCTGCGACACCACTCGCTGGGACCCCGCCATCGCCTACCCCGACGGTGAGTCCTTCACCGCCTCGAAGGGCTTCTCGACCACGCGGCAGGGCGAGGGCGGCTGGTCTTACGAGATGGAAGGGCCACCGGGCGAGGAGAAGACCGGGTTGCCCATGCTGCACGCACTCGACAGGAGCTTCGTGCTGCGGCACGACACATTGACCACAGGGCAGGCAGTCGAGCGTTCGGCAGCAGATGCCCTGCCGCTCTTCGCCCTGGCTGACGGACGCGACCAGAGCGGCGTCGTGGTTGCCGTGACGCAGCCCGGCCCGTGGAGACTTCGCTGCGCGCTGGACAAGGACGGTCGCCTCCGCGTCGAGATGGCGGCGAACGATGTGTCGGTGAAAGCGGGCGACTCGGCTCCGCTGCCGCAGTTGGCCTTCGGCGCCTATCGTGGGCCGTGGGCGGCCGGCGTTGCGCGCCTTCAGAGGCTCCTTGACGAGAAGGCGCCCGAACTCAAGGTGCAGCTCGCCGATGCCTTCCATCAGGCCATCGGCCCCGCCGACCCGCCCGAGCTGGCCCTCTGGACAATGGTGCAGGACGATTGCCTGCGGAAGGAGACCCCACCCATTCCCCGGGAGGCAGTCGGGGCATACGTGCGCGCTCGTTGGCTCAAGCGCCAGGCCACCTTCGCGAACGCGCCGCTGCCGCGCGCGCCGCTGCTCTTCGTCAAGCGCGTACCCACCTCCTACAGCCACCTGGTGATGCAATACTTCGGCTGGCGGGCGAGGCCGGGAGGGGGAATCTTCGTGCTCGACGAGCCAGGGCGTTCGCTGAAGACCCGCCGACTCTTCGATGCCTCGACGGGCAACGTGCTCGAGCCGCGCCTCTCCTACGACGCCAAACGCACTGTCTTCTCCTACTCGAAGTGCACGAAGGAAGACCCCTTCTACCACATCTACGAGATGAACGTGGACGGGACGGGACTGCGGCAGCTCACGAGCGGGGAGTTCGAGGACCTGATGCCGAGCTGTCTGCCCGATGGCGGCATCGTGTTCTCCTCGACCCGCCGCAAGGGCCACGCCCGATGCTTCGGCGGCCAGTTCGGCCCGCGATGGCACGTCTACACCCTCCACCGCATGGACGCCGATGGCTCGAACATCCGCACGCTGTCGTTCCACGAGACCAACGAGTGGTTCCCCACCGTCGCGCCCAGTGGCCAGGTGCTCTACAGCCGCTGGGACTATGTGGACCGCCATCCCGTCGTGCACCAGAATCTGTGGGCGTGCCGGCCCGATGGCACGAACCCCGTCGCCCTCTGGGGCAACCACACCGAGACGCCGCACTGCACGTTCCAGCTTCAGCCCATCCCCGGCACCACGAAGGTCGTCTTCACCGCGTCGGCCCATCACTCGATCACGGGCGGCTCGATCGCCATCGTGGACACGCGGCTTGGGAACAATGGCGAGCAGGCCATCACGCGCATCACGCCCGAGGTCCGCTTCCCCGAGGCCGAGGGGGGGATCCGCGAGTACTACGATTCGCCCTGGCCGCTCTCCGAGGACTGCTTCCTCGTCGGCTACAGCCCGAAGCCGCTCGTGATGGAGCCGCGAGCCAACGGCCCTGCCGCCCTGGGCATCTACCTTCTCGACCGCTGGGGCAACCGCGAGCTGCTCTACCGCGACCCCGAGATCGGCAGCAGCAACCCAATCCCCCTCGTGCCGCGGCCCGTGCCGCCGATTGTCGGCGACACGTTGCCACCTGACGCGCCGCCCACGGGCGAGATGGTGCTGCTCGATGTTTACGAGGGCCTCGGCGACGTGCCGCGCGGCAGCGTCAAGGCGCTTCGCATCGTGCAGATTCTGCCGAAGACCACGCCCGTGGCCGATTCGCCCCGCATCGGCCTCGCGGGCCAAGAGCCGGCGCGAGCCGTCCTCGGCACCGTGCCCGTCGAGCCCGATGGCTCGGCCCGCTTCACCCTCCCCGCCCGCAAGCCCGTCTTCTTCCAGGCCCTCGATGCCGACGGCTTCGCCATTCAGACGATGCGCTCAATCACCTACGCGCAGCCGGGCGAGCGGGCGACGTGCATCGGCTGCCACGAGCACCGCATGACCGCGCCGCCGAGGCGCATGCCCCAGGCGCTCCTTCGCGCGCCCTCGGCCATCGAGCCCGGCCCCGACGGCACGAGGCCGTTCTCCTACGTCCGCCTCGTCCAGCCCGTGCTCGACAAGCACTGCGTCAAGTGCCACTCTGTAGGCGGGACGTCCCCGTCCCGCGTTCCCCCCAAGGGCCTCGACCTCACGGGCGCGCCGCACGACGGCTTCACCCGCAGCTACTGGGCGCTGTGCGGCGGCCTGAGCTTCTGGCACGGCGGCACGAACGCGAAGAACGCCGCCGAGGCCCTCGTGCCCCGCTACGGCGGCTGGAACCCCGTGCACCGCACCGAGCCGGGCGGAGCCTACGGCGCCCGCGGCAGCCGCCTGATGAAGGTCCTGCTCAAGCGTCGGGGCGCCTCGCGCCTGCCGCCCGAGGACCTCGCCCGCCTGGCCCTCTGGATTGACCTCAACGCCGTCTTCTACGGCGTCTACGACCCCGCGGCCCAGGCCCGCCAGCTTCGGGGCGAGGTGGTGCCGATGCCCGAGGTGCAGTGAGGCGCGGCCCGCCGCTCCCTCGCTTGCGCGAAGAGCCGGCCGGCCTATAATGTCGGCGAGCATTACAGCAGGAGGTCGCAAGTGCTGATCGACATCCACGTCCACACGACCGTGCGCCCCGGGCCGCTGCGTCCCAACGGCGAGACGTATGCCACGCCCGAGCAGCTCATCGCCATGCACGACGCCCGCGGCATCCGCATGGGCGTCATCCTGCCCGGGGGGGCGCCCGAGTGCGCCCATCACCAGCTCTCGCAGGACGAGTGTCTCGACGTCGTCGCCCGCCACCCCGGCCGCTTCGTCGCCTTCTGCAACCCCGACCCGCGCATGCTCACGAACTCGCCAGAGGCGAACTTCACGCCGATGCTCGAGTACTACAAGAGCCAGGGCTGCAAGGGCGTGGGCGAGGTGTGCGCGAACCTGCCCTTCGACGACCCCCGCGTGTGGAACTTCCTCGTCCACTGCGAGGCGTGCCGGCTGCCCGTGACCTTTCACGTAGCCACCCAGATCGGCGGCACCTACGGCCTCTACGACGAGCTGGGGCTCCCCCGCTTCGAGGCCACGCTGCGGAAGTTCCCCCAGCTCATCTTCCTCGGCCATTCGCAGCCGTTCTGGGCCGAGATCAGCGGCGACGTGACCGAGGCGACGCGCGGCGGCTATCCCAAGGGGCCGGTCGCCGCGGGCGGGCGCGTGGTCGAGCTGATGCGGAGTTGTCCCAGCCTGTGCGGCGACCTCTCGGCCGGCAGCGGCCACAACGCCGTCAGCCGCGACCCCGCCTTCGGCCATCGCTTCCTCGAGGAGTTCCAGGACCGCCTGTTCTTCGGCACCGACATTTGCGCGCCCTCGAACAAGACGCCGCTCGTCGAGTTCCTCCGCGAGGCCGTCGAGGGCGGCCACATCTCACGCGAAGCCTATGAGAAGATCGGCTGGCGGAACGCCGAGCGGCTGCTCGGCCTCCGCGAAACCCCGAAAGGAGAGGAGCCGTGAAGAAGCCAGAGCCCCTCAAGCTCGGCGTGGCGCCCACGCGGCGCGTGATCTTCAGCATCGAGGAGGCCGCCCGCCAGAAACGCCTCATCGAGGCCAAGCTCAAGACACTCGGCGTAGATATCGTGACCATTGACGAGGTGAACCCCGAGGGGCTCATCTTCAGCCGCAACCACGTCGAGCCGGCACTCGAGGTGTTCCGTCGCGAGAAGGTGGATGCGCTGTTCATCCCCCACGTGAACTTCGGCACCGAGGACGCCACCGCCCGCCTCGCGCGCGACCTGGGCAAGCCCACGCTCCTGTGGGGCCCCCGCGATGCCGCGCCGCTGCCCGATGGCTCGCGCGACCGCGACACCCAGTGCGGCCTCTTCGCCACCAGCAAGATCCTCCGCCGCATGAACGTGCCCTTCACCTACATCGTGAACTCGGCGCCCGACAGCGTGGTCTTCGAGCGCGGCGTCACCAACTTCGTCGCCGCCGCCGCCGCCGTCAAGGCCTTCCGCAACGCTCGCATCGGCCAGGTGAGCACCCGCCCCGCCGCCTTCTGGACCATGATGGTCAACGAGGGCGAGCTGCTCGAACGCTGGGGCATCGAGGTCGTGCCCGCCACCCTCGGCGACATCCTCCGCGTCGCCCGGAAGATGATCGACTCGCAGGACCCCGCCGTCGCCCAGCAGGTGCAGTGGATCCGCGACAACTTCGAGGTGGGCAACGTCGAGGAGGCCGACCTCGCCAAGGTCGCCGCCTTCAAGCTCACGCTCGCCCAGTGGGCCGAGGACGCCGACCTCGACGCCATCGCCCTCCAGTGCTGGTCGGCCCTCCAGGCCGACTTCGGCATCTTCCCCTGCTTCGTCCACGGCCTCATCACCGACGAGGGCGTGCCGCTGGCGTGCGAGACCGACCTCCACGGCGCCCTCGCCTCCTACATGGTCCAGGAGGCGGTCGGCCGCAAGTCCGCCACCTTCTTCGCCGACCTCACCATTCGCCACCCCAGCGACGAAAATGCCGAGCTGCTTTGGCACTGCGGCCCGTTCCCGCCGAGCCTGGCCATCGAGTGCCGGCCCAAGAAGCTCAGCGGCCACTACATGGCCGGCAAGAAGGCCCCCCTCGCCGTCGGCGAGTGGGAGCTGCGCGGCGGGCCGATCACCGTCGCCCGCTTCGACGGCGACCACGGCCGCTACCAGCTCTTCCTCGGCCACGGCGCCGGCACCGAAGGGCCGTTCACCCGCGGCACCTACGTGTGGCTCAAGGTCGGCAACTGGCCCCTGTGGGAAGAGCGCCTCATCCGCGGCCCCTATGTCCACCACGTCGTCTGCGTCCACGGCTGCGTCGCCCCGGCCCTCTACGAGGCCTGCCGCTTCCTCGGCATCGAGCCCGACTGCGTCGAGCCCACCGAGGGCGAAATCCAGGCCTGGCTCCGCGGCGAGCCCTGGCCCGGCGAGGCGAAGTGAGGCCGCCTGCTCCCATCCTCACCAATCTTGACCACCTGCGCAATACGCGGGGGGGGGGCAAGACTGGCCCCAATCGTCCTCGTCCTCGAATCCCCCTCGTCCCTGCGCTCCGCGTGGGGACGCAACCCCGGCCGCTCCGCGTCCATTGTTGCCGCCATCCTCCATAGTCGCGCCTTCGCGCGCAAGGCGAGGGGCGCGACGATGGGGGGCGCGCCTAGTGCGAGGAGACGCGAAAGGGGGCGAGAAGTGATCCTCTGTAGCACCTGCGGCGCCGGTGGCTCGCGGGGGCGCTTCCGAGGCCGCGGGGACTTGCCGCGCCCGGCGTGGGGGCTGCTTCGTTCCGTTTGACAGGGGGCGGGCCTTCCGATAGCCTTGCAGGAAAGGAAGCAAGAGGCGAGCGCCTTCGGGCGCTTTGTGTTTTGCCGAGGAGCGCGGGGCACGGAGGCCCCGCCCACAGGGTGAGTGTTCGAGGACGAGGACGATAGGATGCGCCACAACGTCACGCTGCTGTTTGTCGTGTGCATCGGCTACGGGCTGACGAAGGGGCTCACCGACTTCGCGGTGCCGCTGTATCTGAAGGCCAAGGGCTATTCGTTCCGCGACATCGGCACCATCTTCACGATTTCGGCCATCGCGATCTTCTTCCTGCGCATCTACCTGGCTCGCCTGTCCGACCTCATCGGGCGGAAGCTGCTCTACGTGGGCTCGCTCGCGCTCACGAGCCTGTCGTACCTCGGCTTCCCGTTCGTGGAGCGGCTGGCCGCGATGGCGGGGCTGAAGACGGCCTCCGACCTGAGCTTCGGGGTCCGCGAGACGATGCACGCGACGGCCCTCTACGAGTCGCGCGCCCACGGCTACGTGCATCTCCAGGGGATGACGCGCGGCACGGAGATGTTGTTCATGGGCCTCGGCACGGTGGCCGCGGGGTTTCTGATCGTGGGCTGCGGCTACACGGTGCCGTTCGCCGCGGCCTTCCTCGTGCTGGCCGCGACGACGCTGGTGTTCGCCCGCTGGTTCACGGAGCCTGCGGAGGTGGGGCGCAAGGGGCCGCGGCTCGGCCTGCTCGCACTGCTCACCACGTCGTTTCCCAGGCCGATCCTGGTGCTCACGGTCTCGGGCTTCATCTTCGGCATCGCGGTGTCGGCGAGCCACTACTACCTGCCGCCGCTGTTCTTCCAGCAGAAGTTTGCCCTGGGGGAGCGGACGATTGCCTGGATTCAGCTCGGACACATGCTGTCGCACGTGCCCGCGCTGTTCCTCGTGGGCTGGCTGGTGAAGCGGCGGTGGAAGGCGGTGTTCTTCTGGACGCTGCTGGTCGAGGGCATTCTCCTGGCGCTCGTGGGGTGCTTCGCGACGCTGGGGCCGACGCTGGTGTTCTGGTGGACGCACGACATCATCGGGGCGGGGCTGTGGGCGCCGCTCCAGTGGGGGCTGATCCAGCACTATGCGCGAAAGGAGTCGCGGGGGCTGGACGCGAGTGTGGTGCCGGCAGTGACGGCGCTGGGCTGCATCTTCGGGCCGCTCCTGGCGGGGCATCTGGCCGAGATGAAGGGCCTACCGCTGCTCGGCATCGCCGCCATGGTCGAGGGGCAGGGCGTGAGCTTGCCAATGATCGCCAGCGGCGCTATTATGGTGGCGTCCGCGTTGCCCCTGCTGTTGCTGCCGCCCGATAGAACCCGCGAGGCGACCCCGTGATCTGCGACCGTTGTGGCGAGGACCGGGTCCGAGGAGACACGTGGCTCCTGGCGTTCCCTCGGGCCGGCTGGCCGCCGCTTCGCTTCGCGCGCGTGTGCCCGGGGTGCCGCGAGGAGCTTCGCGGGAGCACGTTCTACAGGGTGCTCTTCCTCCTGAGCTGCCTCGCCCTCGTCGCCGCCGTCGCCGGCGCCGGCGTGGGCATCGTGTACCTCGTCCAATGGCTCATCCGCTCAAGCTCCACGTAGTCACCTTCGGCTGCCAGATGAACAAGCTGGACAGCGAGGTGGCGGCCGGCCACCTCGTCGAGGCGGGCTACGTCGCCACCGACTCCAGCCCCGAAGCCGACGTGATTCTCATCAACACGTGCAGCGTGCGCCAGCACGCCGAGGACAAGGTGTGGTCGCTCCTGGGCACGCTGCGGGCGCGCAAGCAGCAGCGGCCGGGTCTGGTGATCGGCGTCATCGGCTGCATGGCTCAGAAGGAGCGCGAGCACATCCGCGAGCGCATGCCGCACGTGGACCTCGTGTGCGGCCCGATGGAGCTGGACCGGTTGCCCGCGCTGGTGGAGGAGGTCCGCCAGCGGCACGGGCCGGTCCTGGCCGTCGGCGAGGGACACGTGGGCCACCTGCCGCGGGTCGTCGCTCGGCGGCCGAACCGCTTCCAGGCATTTGTGGCGATCATGCGAGGCTGCGACAACTACTGCGCCTACTGCGTCGTGCCCACCGTGCGCGGCCGCGAGGAGAGCCGGCCGCTCGCCGAGGTCGCCGCCGAGGTCGAGGCCCTCGTTGCCGACGGCGTCGTCGAGGTCACCCTCCTCGGCCAGAACGTCAATTCCTACGGCCGCACCCTCGGCGGGAGGGGAAATGACACCAGGAGTCTTTTGTGCGAAGCACCCGAAAGGGCCGTGGACGGCAAAAGACTCCTGGTGTCATTTCCCCTCCTCCTGCGGCGGCTCGACCCCATCGCAGGCCTCGAGCGCCTCCGCTTCGTCACCTCGCACCCGAAGGATGCGACCGACGAGCTGTTCCGCGCGATGGCCGAGCTGCCCCGCGTGTGCCCCTACCTCCACCTGCCGGCCCAGAGCGGCTCGAACCGCGTGCTGCGCGACATGAACCGCCGCTACACCCGCGAGCACTACCTCGAGCGCATTGCCCGCCTGCGCGAGACTGTGCCCGGCGTCGAGGTCGCCGGCGACTTCATCGTCGGCTTCCCCGGCGAGACCGACGCCGAGTTCGAGGAGACGGTGGACCTTGTGCGACGGGTCGAGTACCAGAACTGCTTCGTCTTCAAGTACTCTCCGCGCGAGGGCACGAAGGCGGCAGAGCTGCCCGACGACGTGCCGTGGGCGACGAAGCAGGAACGCAATCGCCGCCTCCTGGCCGTCCAGAAGGACATCATGCGGCGGCGCAACGCCGCGATGGTCGGTCGCGTGCTCGACGTGCTCGTCGAGGGCATCAGCCCGCGGGACCCCGCCAACCTGGCCGGCCGCAGCCGCGCGAACCACATCGTTGCCTTCCCTGGCGACGGGGCGCTGGCGGGGCGCACCGTGGCGGTGAGCATCACAGACTCCACCCCGCTGACGCTCCTTGGCACGCTTGAGCGCCAGGAATGACCTGCCTGCTCGTGTTTGCTGTGCTCCTGACGTTCCAACATTCTGTAGAATGTTAGAATGTCGTCCCGACCCCTAACCGCCCACACTGCTACAACGACTTGGCTCCCCGCTCGGCCATGACCGCACGAGTTGGCTTCGGGAAGCCAGTGCCTCGGTATCCACCCGACGGCCAGAGCGCCGCCGCTATTGACGCTCCGTGCCAAGCCCGTGCGTGAGCCCGCCGCGAGCGGAGACTCCAACATTCTGCAGAATATTGGAACGTTCACGCTGTGCCCGACTCCGGACACTCTCCACGGGAACGAAGCACTGGTCGTGCCGCATTCGCACGAGTCGTCTGAGCCGATGGTCCGACATTCTGTAGAATGTTAGAGCATCGTCCCCGCACCCGCTGTGGCGGCCTCGCTACTGGCCTGTCGCTCAAGCGTCCGCAGGAGGGAGAGGACATGGGGTGCACTTGGGGTGAGCCGGTGGCGCACCCAACGGCCGTGGTTCCGCTTGGCCACAAGCCCGGCCAGGACCAGTTTGCGCATGTGCTCGCTGCCGGCCTTGAGGCCCACGTGGAGGACCTTGCACACTTCCATCAGGGACAGGCCCTCCCGCTTCTCCAGGAGCCTCATCATCTGGATGCGCCGATGGTTGGCGAATCCCTTGACGATTCGTTCCAGCCTCCGCTCGCTGCTTGCCGCGTGCTCCATGCCAACTCCTCCTGTCCGTGGTGAGGTGGTGGTGCGAAATGTTCTCACATTCTACAGAATGTTGGACCGTCGTGCATCTCTGCATCTCTGCGTCGCGTCACATGTTGGGGCGCTGGCCGGCCGGCGGCGGTTTCGCCGCACTGGTGTCCGCTCTGTAGCCGGCGGCCCCCGCGGTGCGTCGGTTTGCTCCAGTCGGGCGAACCGCCGTGTCGCCCCCTGTAGCGCGGAACCAGGTTTCCTGCTGCCGAGGCTCCTGGTCTGTGCCTTTGCTCGTCTCTTCGGGGGGAGCGGCAGCTTTCCTCAATACACCGACCGGCGGCGCGCTGTGGGCAAGAGCCTTTCGCGACCGGGACATATGCACTTGGCCGCGGTCATGCCGTTTGTGTGCAGCCCCTGCGTCACTGAGGCACGAGTAGGCGATATTCTAACATTCTACAGAATGATGGAATGAGGCCCCTCCTCCGGAACCTGCGCCGTGGCCGGCCCGCTGCCGGTGTGCGCCCGCAAAGCACGCGTCGCTCGACGCCGGATGGTCCAACATTCTACAGAATGTTGGAACGACGGCTCGTCACCACCGAGGTGAGACGTGCGTGTCGTTCCTCGTGCCTGTGTGCGTCACGGGAGAAGGCGCGGCAGGCTCACCGCTTCTCGGCGGCGAGTTGTCGGCACAGTTCGACCGCCCGCTGTTCGGTGATGCCGCGGTCAATGACGAGTCGCACGCGAGCGGCCGTCGCCTGCCCCGCCTTGAGGTCGCCGCCGAAGAGCGACAGGTAGGTGGAGTAGTGGCCCGCCACGCCGTCGGGCGGGGTCATGTTGTAGGGCGTCTCGATGGCGAAGCAGTCCTCGGGCCGCGACAGGAACAGCGCGGTGAGGTCGCTCTTCTCGTCCCGCCGCATGGCCATCGGGGCGGCCAGGTAGCGGGTGACGGACCACTGGACGGGGTTGTGCCCCAACTCCCAGCGGCCATCAAGGACGATTTGCGCGGCGGCCAGGTCGCGCGGGAAGGCGAGATAGGTGCCCTGGAGCAACGGACTCACGTCGGCGGCGAGGAAACCGGGCTTGCCGCTGCCATAGCGGGCAGGCTTGACGTAGACGAAGCTGCGGAACTCCTTGGCGAAGTAGGACGACAGGAACACCTCGAAACGAGGCAGGTCCTGCGTCGGCTTCACGGTGGTCTCGAGGTCAATCGTCGTGGGCGACTTCCAGCGGAACAGGGCCTCCATCTCGAACGGATTGGCCTCGTCCGCGGGCCAGTGGATCTTCACCGCGCCGTCGGGGAGCAGCTTGTTGGTCGTCGGGCGGCTGCGTCCGTCGGCGTAGCGTTTGCCCGTCGAGAAGAGGCGGTAGTAGCTCAGCACGCCGACGGAGTGGGCGAGATTCGCCCCGCTCCTGGTGTCCACGAGCGGGATGATGCCCTGGCACTTGCCGTCGGCGCGCAGTGTGCCCTTCAGCGCCCCGGTGTCGAAGGCGAACAGCCCCTCGCCGCTGGGCTTGAAGGCCAGCTCCGGCTCGCCCGCCGCGGCGACGAACGCAGGGAGACACATGCAGAGAGCGGTCCAGCGGCGATGCATGACTCACCCCTTTCAGCCAATGGCCTGCCGAATCTCGCCAAGCGTGGCCTGCGCCATCATTTTCAGGAACGCGCCGTCGGAGCCGGCGATGATCACGCGCGCCCCCTCGGCGAGCCAGCGCCTGGCGTAGGCCGCGCCCGAGGTGATGACGCCGAACGCCTTGCCCGCCGCGTCGGCCGCCTGCCTCACGCGGCGAATCCCCGCCATGAACTTGTCGCAATCCCAGTCGAGCGGCACGCCGATGTTGATGCTGAAGTCGGCCGGGCCGACCATCAGCGCGTCCACGCCGTCCGCCGCCGCGATGGCCTCGGCGTTGTCGAGGGCCTCCTGCGTCTCGATCTGGCACAGGACCAGGATGTTCTCCTCGGCGTGGCGGAAGTAGTCCATCTGGTCGGTGGCGAAGCGGATGGCTCGGCGCGGCCCCCAGCCGCGGTTGCCGCGCGGCGGGTAACGGGTCGAGGCGACCGCGGCCCGGGCCTGCTCGACAGTGTTGACCCAGGGGAAGACAATGCCCTCGGCCCCCACGTCGAGCGCCTGCTTGACGCGCACGAAGTCGTTCCACACGACGCGCACGACGCCGGTGGCCGGCGTGTCCTTGAGGGTCATCATGTGGGCCTGCAGGCCGGTCGCCGTCTGCGGCGCGTGCTCGGTGTCCACCACCACGAAGTCGAACCCCACGTCGGCCATGATCTCGGTCGTCGTCGGGTCCTCCGACACCACCCAGCCGCCGATCGCCGTCTTGCCGTCCTTCAGCAAACGCTTAGTTCGGTTCTCGCGCATCATCTTCTCCTGAGTTCAAGCGCCGTGACCGAGCACGGGGCCAGCTTCAGCGATGCCTTGCCGCCGTTCACGGTGACTTCCTGTTCACGGACGGTGACGTTGAGCGGCTCGCGCTCGTTCGTGGCGTCGCAGGCGGGGCCGGTGAGCGCCCAGGCCCTCGCCTCGGCAGTCGGGAGGCCCTCGGCCTCGATGGTGCAGGGCACCGGCTCGCGCAGGCTCTTGTTCACGATCATCAGATGGAGCACGCTGCCGTCGCGGCTCCTGCTCGCGTTGACGGTGAGGAGGGGCGCGGCGCCGTAGCTCTTGGGGCGGAACTTCTGGACCTGCACGCCGCGGTACCACGCCTTGCCCTTCAGGGCGCCGGCCCCGCTGATGCGGCGGCAGATGACCTGGAGGTTCTTCGTGTCGCCGAGCGTCACGTAGTCCAGCTCGAGCTTAGTCCAGTCGCTCGTGCCGACGACGGAGGGGGAGCAGGAGGCGGAGTGGGTGGCAGGCCAGCCGCGGCCGTCGCCGGTCTGGAAGCCGGCGCCGCTGCCAGTCGTCAGCCCCTCGGTCTTCACCCAGCCCGTCAGCCGGTAGCCCGTGAGCGGCTCGGCGGGCATCGCCTTCTGCGCGTGGTGGTAATTCACGTCCTGCGTGCCGTCGAACTCGACAGCGACCACGCCATCCTCGATGCGGTGCGTGGCGCCCTTGGTCGCCGAGAGGGCCCAGTCCTGCTTCGGCAGCAGGTCGTCGGGGAAGAGCTGGAAGGGGCCGGGCTGGCCGCGGCGGGGGCGGACGCCGTAGCCGCCGTCGGACTCGAAGCGGCTGCACGTCACGTCGGCCTCGACGAGCACGTCGCCGAAGTGCTGGTGATACAGCTCGAAGACGTAGTAGTTGGGCCGCTTGACGTAGGGCGGCTTGTAGCCCTTCACCGAGCCCCAGTATTCGTTGGCGAACTGCCAGTGATTGGCCAGGGCGATGTGGTGTTCGGGCTGCATCAGGACGCGGAGCACCTCGGCGTTGACGAGCGCGTTGCCCAGGCAGTGGCGATACGGGACGGGCTTCTGCTGGACGAAGTGGCCGTTGAACTCGGTGATGGCGAGGGGCACGTCGTCGCGGCCGGTCAGCTCGCGGATGAGGGCATTCAGACTGCGGTAGAGGTCGGCGATCTGCGCGTCAGCGGCGAGGCTGAGGGCGAACAGCTCCTCAGCGGGCGGCTTGCCGTCATTGGCATAGTAGCCGGGCACGTAGCAGTGGTGGATCGCGAAGTCCAGCTCCTTGGCGGTCGTCTTCAGCACTTCGCGGGTCCAGGGGCCGACCTGGCCGGTTTTGGTGTTTTCGAGGACCGCTCCGAGCTTGATGCGGGGGTCCACGGCCCGCATGGCGCGGCGGGTGGCGAGGAAGCGCTCGGCGTATCCCTTCGGTGTGAACTTGCCGCCCTTGTGGTCGCCGTGGTCGGATTCGTTGCCGAACTCGAACCACACGACGCCCCAGGGCTCGGGGTGGCCGTCGGCGGCGCGGAGGGCAGCCCAGTCGCGTCCGCCGTTGGGGTTCTTCCCGTCGTTGGGCGCGTTGAGGTATTCGACCATGTCGGCGGCGTCCTCGGGCGAGATGACGAAGTCGCCGAGGGTGATGACGGCGATGGCGCCGATGTCGGCGCAATTCTGCATGAACTCGGGCAGGCCGAACCTCTGGTTGGAGCGCTCGGCGAGGGGTCCGACGGTTTTCTTCCACTCGAAGCGGTGGGCCTCGCAGCCGCCGGGCCAGCGCGAGCAGCTCAGGCCACGGCCCTTCGCCAGGGCCACCACCTCGGGCACCGAGCATCGCTTCTCGGGGTCCCAGATTCCAGCTCCCAGGTTGCAGTACTCGTTGCGGCCATTCGCGTAGCCGAGCATGTTGTCGCCGAGAATCAGGCGGTTCACGGCTCCGATGGCGCGCTCTGGTCTCACGCGGATTGTGGCGTTCTCGGCGGCGTCCGTGACGCGTGACGCGTGACCCGTGACCAGGAGAAGCCAGAGAAAGGCACGGGTAGCTGTTCGCATGCGAATGCCCTCGGCACAAGGCGTCTTCTCTGATCACGCGTCACGAGTCACGCGTCATGAGCTAGCCGACAATTCTGCGTTTCATCTCCCCTGCATAGTGCAGGTAGTTGGGCCACGACACGTCGTCGGGAATGCCGTGGTCCAGCTCGGGGATGTAGCGGCCCTTCTCGACCGCGGGCCAGATGCGGTCCAGCTCGGCGTCAATCGCCTCGGGGCTCTTGGCGAGGGCGCGCTTGTCAATGCCGCCCATCATGCCGAGCGTGGGGAAGCGCTCGCGGAAGAAATTCACGTCGCAGCCCGCGGCGACCTCGAACGGCCACAGGTAGTTCACCCCCGCCTCCATCATCGGCTCGATGATGAGCAGCGGCTGGCCGTCGGTGTCCACCGAGATGATGGGAATGTCGTGGGCGTCGGCGAATGCCTTGATGCGGCGGTAGCACGGCCCCATGAACTCGCGCCAGTGGGCCGGCGAGATCAGCGGGCCTTGCTTCCCGCACATGTCCTCCCAGATGTGAATCACGTCCACCCGCACGCCCGCCTCCACCACGGCCCGGAAGACGGCGAGGTAGACGTCGGTCATGTGGTGCATGATGTCGTGGACCACGTCGGGCTGGGTGTAGAAGGCCATCAGGCCCTCCTCGTCGCCGAGGAGCCAGCGGACGCTGCCGAAGACGCCCACGTCGGGGAACGAGCCGAGCTGGATGGGATAGCCCTTGGCCATCCAGTCGGCGCACTTCTCCCGCCAGTCGCCCGCGAGGCGGGCGGGGTGGTGCGGCGAGAGGCGCTCGGCCCTGTAGCGCTCCCACTCGTCGCGGTTGGCGATGGGGAACTTGACGAACTCGCACATGGACTCGCCGCGCTTGTAGTCGCGGCGCACGATGCCCCAGTGGTCCACGTGGGTCTTGTAGCTGTCGTCCTCCGAGAGCACCTTGCGTTCGAACTGCGGGCACGGGCCGTAGTTCACGGGCACGACGCAGGGCGGGCAGTCGGGATTCATGAAGCTGCGATGGTTCGCGATCTCGGGCGGCTTGCCCTCGCGTTCCCAGCGTTGCCAGGTGCGCCCCCACCCGCCCCAGAAGAGCCAGAAGGGCACGCGATCAATCGGCTTGCCGAGCACGCAGTTCACAAATCGCTCGCGGTCGGTCATGGCTCTCTCCTTGATGGAACTCGCGCCTATTGTAGGCGTCAACACAAACACAGGCAAGTGCGCCCAGGGCGCCGAGTCTGGCTCCCAGTCTTGGCGCTCAAGGTGTTCAAGATGTTCACTGCGCAACACGGGAGGTGAACACCTTGAAATGACTGAGTTCCAGCCAGCGAGGCATTGCCATAAGCTGAGTTGCAATAAGCACATGTGGCTCGTCAGACTCCCTGGCGGTGAGGCCGTGGCAAGATGTTCAGGCCGCTTTGGAGTAGGGGGGTGAACATCTTGAGGCCAGGGGATACCCGGACCGGGGCTCCAGGGAAAACCCGCCAGGATTGAGGGCCATGCTCCAGGGCGTCGGAGCCTGGCTATTGCAGTTGCCGGTGGCCGCGCGGAGCACCTGACAGGAAAAGGCGACATGTCGCCCGCGGAGTGGCGGGTGTGGTGGAAGGCCAACGGCGCGACGTTCGTCTTCACGCCCGAGATTCTCGCGGGCTACGAGAAGTGGCGTGCCGCGCGCCCCCAGTACCAGCGCTGGCGGGATGCGACGTTCGACAAGCTCATCGAGGACGAGCGCCGCAAGCTGGGGATCAAGTAGCGCCGCGCAGAGCCTTGGCCCCGAAGTCAATGGCGGAGAGGATGGCCTCGCGCGTCAAGTGGGGGTGCGCCTCCAGGATCTGCTCGATGCTCTCCCCGGCCCCGAGTTTCTCCAGGATGCGCTCCACCGTGATCCGCGTCCCAGCCACCACCGGCTTGCCCATCATCACGCGGGGGTCGGATACGATCAGTTTCTTGGCCATCGGCTATACTCCATGTATGCTAGCCCTTCACTGTCAAGATTATGCATCATGTTCCCCAGTGCGTCAAGCCTCGGCGGTTGCCCGATCCACTCGATTCAGGTAAGATGGAAGTTGTCGGGCTGCACGCGGATCCCGCCCTTTCCCGAAAGGCAATCCAATGGCTGATGCGCTGATTACGAAGGACTTCATGCTCGAAGGCAAGGCCGCGGTGCGGCTGTTCCACGAGCACGCCGAAGACCTGCCGATCATTGACTACCACTGCCACCTGCCGCCCGCGCAGGTGGCCGAAGACCATCGCTTCCGCAATATGACCGAGATCTGGCTCGGCGGCGACCACTACAAGTGGCGGCTGCTCCGCACGGCCGGCGTGGCCGAACGCTTCATCACGGGCGACGCATCCGACTGGGAGAAGTTCCTCGCGTGGGCGGAGACGATGCCCAAGCTGCTGCGCAACCCCATCTACCACTGGTCGCACATGGAACTGAAGCGGCCCTTCGGCATCAGCGATCGCCTGCTCAACGCCGACACGGCGAAGGGCATCTGGGACCAGTGCAACGCCCTCCTCGCCCAGCCCGAGTTCTCGGCCCGCGGCATCATGCGGCAGATGAGCGTCGTGCTCGTCTGCACGACCGACGACCCGACCGACAGCCTGGAGCACCACCAGGCCGTCGCGGCGGACGCGAGCTTCGCCATCCAGATGCTCCCCGCCTGGCGGCCCGACAAGGCGATGGCGGTGGACAACCCCGCCGTCTTCCGCCCCTGGGTCGAGAAGCTCGAGGCGGCCAGCGGCATCGCCATTCGCAGCCTGGCCGGTTTCCGCGAGGCGCTGCGCAAGCGGCACGACTTCTTCCACGCCAACGGCTGCCGCCTCTCCGACCACGGCATCGAGACGTTCTTCGCCGAGCCTTACACCGAGTCCGACCTCCGCCGCATCTTCATCAAGGCTCGCAGCGGCAACACCCTGGCGCCCGACGAAATCCTCCAGTTCAAGTCGGCCATGCTCTACGAGTCCGCCGTGATGGACTTCGAGCGCGACTGGACGCAGCAATTCCACATCTCCGCGCTGCGGAACAACAATCGCCGGCTGCTCAGGACGCTCGGCCCCGACGTCGGCGGCGATTCGATCGGCGAATGGCCCGTCGCGGCGCCGATGTCGCGCTTCCTCGGCCGCCTCGACGACGAGGGCCGGCTCGCCCGCACGCTCGTCTACAGCCTGAACCCCACGCACAACGCCGTGCTGGCCTCGATGGTGGGCAACTTCCAGGACGGCTCGGTGCCGGGCAAGCTCCAGGTCGGCAGCGCCTGGTGGTTCAACGATCAGGCCGACGGCATGCTCGAGCACCTCGAGGCCATCTCGAACATGAGCCTCCTCAGCCCCTTCGTGGGCATGCTCACCGACTCGCGGTCGTTCCTGTCGTACACGCGGCACGAGTACTTCCGCCGCCTGCTGTGCAACCTGTTGGGCGGCGAGATCGAGCGCGGCCTGCTGCCCCGCGACTTCGGCCTCGTGGGCGGCCTGGTCCGCGACATCTGCTACCGCAACGCCGCCCGTTACTTCGGCTTCGAGGGGCTGCCGGCGTGTTAGTGCCCAGCCTCCCGCGGGTTTCAAACCCGCGGGAGGCTGGGGTTGCCATTCCGTCGGCAACGTGCTATGCTTGGGGCAGTGGAACCGTGTCGAGGTCGTGCCATGAGTACCGGGAAGAATCAGATGCCATCGGGGAAGAACTCGGGGGAGCTGTTCGCGGCGCCCGGCCCCGCGGCGGCGACAGTGCCTCGCAACGGCAGAGAAGCAAGACTGGCCCAGAAGTTCCATGCGAAGCGTGAGGCTTGGGCGAAGCATGGCGGGTCCCTCACGAGCGTTCATCGGATCTACCTCGGCGACGCTCGCGAGATGCGGGGTCTTGCTCCCGAGACTGAAGTGCACCTGGTCGTCACGTCCCCGCCCTACTGGAATCTCAAGCGGTACGCCGGTGACCATGACGGCGCCCAGCTCGGTCACATAGATGGCCGCGAAGCGTTCCTGAAGGAACTCGGCAGAGTCTGGCGCCGATGCTTCGATCTGCTCGCGCCCGGGGGACGGATGTGCGTCATCGTGGGCGACGTCTGCCGCTCCCGCCGCCGGCACGGCCGCCACCTCGTGGACCCCCTTCACGCCTACCTGCTCGTTCAGTGCCAGGAAGTCGGCTTCGACCCGCTCGCGCCGATCATCTGGCGGAAGATCGCCAACGCCACGACCGAGGCCGACGGCAACGGCTCGGCCTTCCTCGGCAAGCCGTACGAGCCCAACGCGATCATCAAGAACGACGTCGAGTTCATCCTGATGTTCCGCAAGCCGGGAGGCTATCGGCACCCGACGCAAGAGCAGCGCGCTCTCTCGATGATCGAGAAGAAGGACTACAGCACGTGGTTTCAGCAGGTCTGGGAAGACGTGCCAGGCGAGCTCCAACGAGGGCACCCCGCACCGTTTCCCGTGGAGATCCCGAGGCGCCTCATCGGGATGTTCTCCTTCGTGGGCGACACCGTCCTGGACCCGTTCATGGGCCTCGGCACCACGACGCTGGCCGCCATCGAGATGCATCGGAACTCCATCGGGTTCGAGGTGGACGAAGGGTACTTCGCGCTGGCCAAGAAGAGGCTCCTCTATCTTCCTGCTCTTGCGGAAGTGAACTTCTATGAGTCCTAACCCGCCTTCGTTCATCCGCCACCTCCAAGAGCGCGGCTATCATCCCCGGTCCGACAAGCACTCCAACGCCCTGGCCGAGGCGATCGTGCGCGACCTCCTCTCTTGCTCTGCCTCCATGGCGGAGCGGGCCGCGGCCGGAGCGTTGGTCTACGATCTCAACTTCACCATCAACGCCGGCACGTCGGACTGGAACGTTGACCTCGTGCTCGGGGCTCCGCCGCCGGGCACCCTGCCGCCTGAGGGGGGCGAGCTGATCCGCAGGACGCTGCCCTCAACGGTGCAGATCGCCATCGAGATCAAGAGCGTGATGACCGAGCACCACAAGGCCGTGAAGAACCGGAAGCGAGATCTCGAGGCGCACCACGAGCACGTCCACCGCTACAGCAACAAGGCGATTGCTGGGGGAGTCCTTGTCGTCAACTCCGCGGCAAGCTTCATGTCTCCCTTGCGGACGGAGCGCACCACGCACAGGAACCCGGCCGCGCTGGTCGGGCATTGCGTGCGGCAGGTGAGAAGCATCACGGGCCGCTCGGGCCTGCACGGCGAGGGCCTGGAGGCCAGGTGCGTTCTCATCGTCGACATGGACAACGAGCACCTGAGTGCCACGAGCTTCGTCACGGCCCCGCCGGCTCCACAGATTGGCGACCCCCTCCATTACGACGCCTTCAGCCAGGCCGTCGCCAGCTTCTACACCGAGCGGTTCGGCTAGACGGATAGCGTGCCGGTCGCTCTCGTGCCGCGCGACCCCGTGGGCGGCCTGGTCCGCGACGTGTGCTATAACAACGCTGCACGCTACTTCGGCTTCAAAGGCTTGCCGCAAGGTTAGGAGAGAGATGTTCCGAATTCGCCGAATCTACGATCAAGTGCTGCCGCGCAACAAGGCGGCGTTGAAGCAGTGCGAGGAGATTCTTCGCGCCTACTTCAAGGCCGTGCCCCAGGCCGAGCTGGAGCGCCTGGCGGAGAAGCTCCAGAACCCCCTCAAGACCGGCTTCCGCTCGATCCTGTTCGTGGCCGAGGATGGGCGCCGCAAGGTCCTCGGCCTCGCGCTGCTGTATCACGACCCGCAGCGGCACTTCTCCTTCCTCGACTACCTGGTGACGGGGAACCAGCTCCGCAGCAGCGGCATCGGCGGGGCGCTTTACGAGCGGGTGCGCGAGGTGGCCGTGGAGCTGGGCGCGCGGGGCGTGTTCTTCGAGTGCCTGCCCGACGACCCCGCCAGAACGCCCAGCCCCGAGATGCTGAAGGAGAACATCGCCCGCCTGCGCTTCTACGAGCGCTACGGCGCCCGCCCCATCGTCAACACCCTCTACGAGCTGCCCATCAGGCCCGCCGCCCGGTGCACCCCGCACCTGGTGTTCGACGGCCTCGACCGCGGCGAGCCGCTCGCACGCGAGTTCGCCCAGAAGGCGGCCCGCGCCATCCTCGTCGGCAAGTACGGCCACGTGGTCACGCCCGACTACGTGCGCGACGTGGTCGGCTCGTTCCACGACGACCCCGTGAAGCTGCGCGAGCTGCGCTACCACAAGCCGAAGGCCCTCACCACCGAGGTGCCGCCCCTGCCCCGCGAGCCGATCGCCCTCGTCGTGAGCCAACGCCACGCCATTCACCGCGTGAGCGACCGCGGCTACGTCGAGTCGCCCGTCCGCGTCAGCAACATCCTGGCCGCCCTCGAGCCCACGGGGGCGTTCGAGCGGATCGAGCCGAAGCACTTCGGCGACGGCCACATCACGGCCGTGCACGACAACGGCTTCGTCTCCTATCTGCGCCGCGCCTGCGAACTCATGGGCACCGAGGAGTCGCTCTACCCCTACGTCTTCCCCATCCGCAACAAGGCCCGCCCGCCCAAGGAGCTGACCGTCCGCGCCGGCTACTACTGCATTGACACCTTCACGCCGCTGAACCGCAACGCCTACCTGGCCGCGCGCGACGCGGTGGACTGCGCGCTCACGGCGGCAGGCGAACTCCTCGAGGGCCGCCGCATCGCCTACGCCCTGGTGCGTCCGCCCGGCCACCACGCCGAGCGCGGCGCCTTCGGCGGCTTCTGCTACTTCAACAACGCCGCCATCGCCGCCCACTACCTCAGCCAGCACGGGAGAGTGGCCGTCCTCGACGTGGATTACCACCACGGCAACGGCACGCAGGAGATCTTCTGGGAGCGGCCCGACGTCTTCACCGTCTCGCTCCACGGCCACCCGAGCTTTGCGTATCCCTACTTCAGCGGCTTCGCCGACGAGTGCGGCGCCGGGCCGGGCGAGGGCTTCAACCTCAACCTCCCGCTGCCCGAGGAACTCGACGGCGAGGGCTACCGCAAGGCCCTGGCCAAGGCCCTCAGGGCGGTGAAGGACTTCGGCCCGGCCTTCCTCGTCGTCGCCCTTGGCCTCGACCCCGCGCGGCTCGACCCCACGGGCACGTGGACCCTGCGTGCCGACGACTTCGCGGCCAACGGCCGGCTGATCGGCGCGTTGGGCCTGCCCACCCTCGTCGTCCAGGAGGGCGGCTACCGCACGCGCACGCTGGGCGCCAACTGCCGCGCCTTCTTCGACGGCCTCCTCGCCCCCTCCGCGGTGTGACCAGATTCCACATTCACATCTGCTACTGCCTGATGACCAGCCAGGCACATTCCTGTTGCTGGCTCAGTCGCGCTTGCGTCGGGGAAGGCGGTCGGAGTACTTCGCCCAGTCGGGCAGCGGGGCGCCGGGGCCGCGGCTCTCGCGGAGCTGTGCCTCGACCTGCCGGCGGAGGGCCATGAGCTCCTTGAGTTGGGCCTCGGTCCACGGGATGGGCGACTCGCGGTCGGGGCGCAGGAAGTCCCACAGGTGGTAGTGGGCCTTGTAGTAGTCGCGGCGCTTGACGAGGGACTGGATGAGCTCGACGGCCACTTCGCGGAAGAACTTCAGGATGTCGGGGTCGAGCTGGCGGATGTCGCCGCCCGCCTTCGCGGAGAGCTCGCTGATGAGGCCGATGGCGATGGAGCGGAGGTTGTTCGAGGCCACGTAGCGGGCGGCTTCCAACTCGTCCATCTGGTTGCGGAGGGCGGGGTAGGCGGGGTCGTCGCGCTCGAGCTTCGCCATCGCGGCCTCGAGGGAGAGGATCTTCTCGTCGAGCCCGCGCAGGCCGCTCGAGCCGGTGCGAATGGCCAGGAGGGTCTTCTGCGTCTTCTCCTTCAGCCGCTGCTCGGCGAGCTCCTCGACCAGCCGTTCGCGCTCGGCCTGCTCGGCCCGGCGGATGCGGCGGGCCTCGGCCCGATGGATGGCGAAGCCGCCGAAGGCCAGAAGCAGGAGGAGGGCGGTGCCGGCGGCGGCGGCGAGGGCGTGGTGGCGCCCGATCCAGTTGCCCAGGCGCTCGATGGGCCCGGCCCGGTAGGCCGACGTGGGGAGGTGGTCGCGGTAGAGGCGGATGTCCTCGGCCAGTTCGCCGGCCGTGGGGTAGCGCTTCTCGGGGTCCTTGCTGAGGGCCTTCATGCACACGGCGGCGAGGGTGCGGCTGGCCTGGCGGTTGAGGTGGCGCGGCGGCGCGGGGTCGTGGTAGAGCACCTTCTCCATCACCTCGGTGCGCGAGTGGCCGGAGAAGGGCAGCGAGCCGGTGAGGACCTCGTAGAGGATGATGCCGAGGGCGAAGACGTCGGTGCGGAAATCCACGTCGGCGCCGCTGCCGCTCGCCTGCTCGGGCGACATGTAGGCGGGGGTGCCCTTGACGATGCCGATCTGGGTGGCGACGATGCCCTGCTCCTCGGCGCTGACGTTGAGCTTCTTCGACAGCCCCCAGTCGAGGACCACGACCACGCCGAACTCGTCCACCATGATGTTCTCGGGCTTCAGGTCGCGGTGGAGGATGCCGGCAGCGTGGGCGTAGGCGACGGTCTGGCAGACCTTTTCGAAGATGCCGACGAGGCGGCCCGTGTGGCGGCGGTCGCGGAAGTCGCGCGAGCCCATGCCCCGCAGGATTTCCCGGAGGGTGCGGCCGCGCACCTTCTTCATGGCGTAGAACGGCCCGTAGCCGGGGAGGGTGCCTGCGGCGAAGACGGGCACGATGCCCGGGTGCTCGAGCTGCCCAAGGATGCGGGCCTCGTGGAGGAAGCGCGACTGGAGCTCGGCGTCGCGGGCCAGCGCCGGCTTGAGCACCTTGACGGCGACCGAGCGCTCGAGCGCGGGGTCGAGGGCCTCGTAGATGATGGCCATCCCGCCCTCGCCGAGCACGAGGCCCAGGTGATACGGCTCCATCGTGGGCCGCGCCGGCGGCATGGCCGCGCCGGGTCCAAGGAGCGGGCCGGGCGCCGTGTCGGTCTTCTGCGTCGTGAGGTGGGACGCCACCCAGGGGTCCCGCTTGTCCTGGCCCGAGCCGCCGGACGGTTCCTCGGTGCTCATTGTGGCTTTCCTCTGCCTCGCCTCGGGGCGCTGGGTGTCATGCTCCCATTATACGCGCCGGCGCGGGCGCGACTCAAGATGCAATGCGGGAAAGTGCTTCCCGTTGACCGTGCCCAACCCCTCCGTGGCCTCGAGGGTCGGCAGGTTCAGATACGTCGTATCCTGGAGCACCAATGCCCACTCGCATCCCCGGAGCGCACGGCCCGCGTGATCGTGAATCGGCGACCAGAGCAGCTTGGCCGACACGCGCTTGCTCTCCAGGAACCGATACGTCGCCTTGACCACTACAGGACTGCCTGCACCTGGCGGGATGCTGTCGCTCGGACGGCCCCCCCGCTTGTCATCATCCGGATGTAAGTGCTGTACTCAAGGCTACTTGTGGCTGACGGGAGGAGTTTCGCATCGGCACTGTCAGATTCTAGGCTGAGAGGAATGAGTCGATTGTAAGTGGATGGTATGGCACGACTTGTGGCTCTGTTCGGTGGGGACACAAGGGGCCGTGTCAGGCGGCTTTCGCATCGGCCTTTCGGTGCGATGCGGCGGTCAGTTCAAGAAGCTCAATCCAGTCGCTCGTGGGCAGCAGGATGTCCGCGAGGTCCGCAGCGGTCTTGCCTTTCCGGACGCTGCCTCGGCCAAAGGTCCTCATGTTGTGGTAGACGGCCAGGAGGTAGACGAAGTCTTCGCTGAGGTGCTTGCGGGCGACCTGGACGACCCGCACCCGCGAGTTGACGCACTCCACCGCCGAGGAGGACCGCACGGCGTAGTCCACCGCCTCCACGACGGCGAGCTCGACCTGGTCGGCCAGGGTGCCCTTGGAGGCGGCCCGCAGAGCGTCCACGGGGTCCTTGTCCCGAACACGCCAGCGCACGGTCTCGGCCACGAGGCGGCCCAGCCGGGCCTCGCGGCCCGGGCCGACCTGCCCGAGGTGGAAGCCGCCGAGGCGCTCGGCCAGAACCCGCAGGTGTTCGAAGGCGGGATGGCGCTGCGCGTTCTTCACCCCACGCACCAGACCCTCCCCCGCATCCGACACACAGCGCTGGAGGCCCTCGAGTGCCGCGAAGACCGGCGCCCAGTCCTCGGCCCCGCACCCCGCCGCCAGCCGAAGCCCCGTCACCAGCAAGCTCCGCGGCTCCACCACCAACATCAACGGCAGGCGGCCCAGGAAAATCTCATCCGCCGCACCCACGGTGGCCTTGTCCGCAAAGTAGCGCCGGCTCACGCACCCGTGCCCCCGCCCACGAGCCACCCACATCCCATTGACAACTTCCAGCGGAGAGATAAAAGCACCATTGGCTTCTCCTCACTCTTGAGCGCTCTTGGCCACCAAGCCACGGGGATTACACGCTCATTGTGCGGAGAAGCCGCTTTCATATCAATCCCTGTCTCACCTTCTTCCGACCCAAAACTGCCCGATTCTGACAATCCCGTCCATCCTCCATCGGCGGGCGGCCCAACTGCCGCCGCAGCCGCTGCTTACATACATCCTCGTTCGGCAGAGAATATCAAGGGGAATCTCGCATCGGCACCTCACAATCCCCTTGCCCTCGCCTCCGGCGCCTGTACAATGGGAGCGCCGCCCTCTCCACGGAGCCCCTTATGCCGGAGCGCGTCGTCGTCCACCTCGACACGGACGCCTTCTTCGCCGCCGTCGAGCAGCGCGACCGGCCCGAGTTGCGGGGCCTGCCGGTCGTTGTGGGCGCCGACCCCAAGGGCGGGCGGGGCCGGGGCGTCGTCTCCACCTGCTCCTACGAGGCCCGCCGCTTCGGCATCCACAGCGCCATGCCCATCAGCGAAGCCTGGCGGCGCTGCCCCACGGCTGTCTACCTCCCCGTCCGAATGGAGGCCTATGCCCAGGCCTCCGAGGTGTTGTTCAAAGTCCTCGACGAGTTCACCCCCGACGTCGAGCCGGTGAGCATTGATGAAGCGTTCCTCGACATGAGCCGGTCCCTGCATCTCTTCGGCACCAAGCTCGCCCTGGCCGAGCGCCTCCGGCAGCGGATCGAGGCCGAGACGCACCTCACCGCCTCCATCGGCATCGCCCCGTGCAAGATGGTGGCCAAGATCGCCTCTGACCTCCGCAAGCCCCGCGGCATTGTCATCGTCGAGCCGGGGGAGGCCGAAGCCTTCCTCCGCCCGCTGCCCGTCGGCAGGCTCTGGGGCGTCGGCAAACGCACCCAGGAGGCCCTCGACCGCCTCGGCATCCGCACCATCGGCGACCTCGCCGCCCGCCCGCGCGAGGACCTCGTCCGCCGCTTCGGCACGCAGGGCGCCGACCTGAGCGACCTCGCCCACGGCCGCGACGACCGCCCCGTCGAGGCGGCCGGCCAGGCCAAGTCCGTCGGCCACGAGAACACCTTCGAGCACGACACCC
>Ga0307380_10001150_pt1 | contig 39669 bp, 47 predicted proteins | sample UN3MG_FD_202239 | JGI IMG/M metagenome (GOLD analysis project Ga0307380, IMG submission 202239) | Soil microbial communities from Risofladan, Vaasa, Finland - UN-3 | ecosystem: Environmental > Terrestrial > Soil > Coastal area > Acid sulfate soil | place: Finland: Risofladan, Vaasa | collected...
CGAGGTGAAGCATCGTCTGCACGCGCTGATGAACGAGGCCAGCGAGGGCCAGGATTACGAGCGCGCGGCAAGCTTCCGCGACCGGATGACGGCCCTGTCACATATCCAGTCTCGCCAAGGCATCAACCCGCACACCGTGAAAGAGGCGGATGTGTTCGCCGCGCACCAGGATGCCGGCCAGACCTGTATTCAGGTGTTCTTCTTCCGCAGCGGCAATAATTGGGGCAACCGCGCCTACTTCCCGCGCGCCGACAAGGCGCTGCCTGCGGAGGAGGTGCTGGAATCGTTCATCGCCCAGTTCTACGACGACAAGCCGCCGCCGAAGCAGATCCTGCTTTCGCACGAAATCAAAGGCCGCCGTCTGCTCGCCGAGGCCCTAGCGCTGAAAGCAGGCCATAAGATCAATGTCACCACGCCCCAACGCGGCGAGAAACGCGAACTCGTGGATCATGCGCTGGTCAACGCGCGCGAAGCGCTGGCGCGGCGCTTGGCCGAATCCGCCTCGCAAGCGGCGATCTTCGCCCGCCTCACCGAAGTGCTCGACCTCGACGAGGCCCCCGAGCGCGTCGAGGTCTACGACAACAGCCACATCTCCGGCTCCAACCCGGTGGGGGCCATGATCGTGGCCGGTCCCGAGGGTTTCATCAAAGCGCAGTATCGGAAGTTCAATATGAAGGGCGAGGATCTCGCGCCCGGCGACGACTACGCCATGATGCGTGAAATGCTCACACGGCGCTTCAGCCGTCTGGTCAAGGAGCGGGACAAGGACCAGGGCGAAGGCTGGGCCGCGCCGGACCTGGTGCTGATCGACGGCGGCCCGGGGCAGCTATCGGCGGCGCATGAGGTTCTCGACGAGCTCGGCCTGTCGGATATCAGGATCGCGGCGGTCGCCAAGGGTCCGGACCGCAATGCGGGCCGCGAGCGCATTCATCTTAAGGGAAAACAGCCTTTGCTTTTGGAACCCCGGGACCCTGTGCTTTATTGCATACAGACGCTCCGGGACGAGGCGCACCGCTTTGCCATCGGGGCCCATCGCGCGCGGCGGAAAAAAGGCATCACCGCCTCGCCCCTCGACGAAGTGCCCGGTATCGGCCCTGCCCGCAAGCGGGCGCTGTTGCAGCATTTCGGTTCGGCCAAGGCGGTCAGCCGCGCCGGCATTGCCGACCTTGAAGGCGTGGGCGGCATCAGCGCGCAAATGGCAAAGACGATCTACGATTACTTCCACGAGCGTGGATAGAGAGTTGGATGGATAAGATATGGCGGAGCAAGGATTGGCAGATAGACGCAGCGCCCCCAGAGGCCATTTCGGCAGCCTGCCGAATATTCTCACCTATGGGCGTATCCTCGCCATCCCGGCCCTGGTCGCCTGTTTCTTCGTGACGGCGGATTGGGGCCGCTGGCTCGCCATGTGGATCTTCATCGCCGCCGGCGTCAGCGACTTCCTAGACGGCTATCTGGCGCGCGCCTGGCAGCAGCAAAGTGCCATCGGCAAGATGCTCGACCCCATCGCCGACAAGCTGATCGTCGCGGCGGCACTTTTGATGCTCGCCGCCGACGACACGATCGCCGGCTGGTCGCTCTGGGCCGGCGTCATCATCCTGTGCCGCGAGATCTTGGTCTCCGGCTTGCGCGAGTTTCTCGGCACGCTGAATGTCGGCGTACCGGTCACGTCGCTGGCGAAGTGGAAGACCGTGGTGCAGATGGTTGCCATCGGCTTCCTGCTGGCGGGTTCCGCCGGCGACAAGATCTGGCCCTACACGACCTTGTTCGGCTTGAGCCTGTTATGGATCGCCGCGATCCTCACCCTGTACACCGGCTACGACTATCTGCGTGCCACGTTCCGTCACGTGGTGCCCGAGGAAAAATGATGCGGCTTCTCTATTTTGCCTGGGTGAAGGAGAAGGTGGGCCACGCCACCGAGGACGTGGATGTCCCGGTGGATATCGCCACCGTGGCCGAGCTGATGGCCTGGCTGAAAACGCGCGGGCCGGAATTCGCCCATGCTTTCGAGCGGGCCGAGGTGATCCGCGCCGCGATCGACCAAACCCACGCCCGGCACGACGCGAAGATCGGCGGCGCGCGGGAGATCGCCTTCTTCCCGCCGGTCACCGGAGGCTGAGAGTATGACAACTGCCGTCATCCTGAGGTGCCCAGCGCGTGCTTCGAGGCTCGCTTCGCTCGCACCTCAGCATGACGCGCCGGGCCGCGAAGGATCGCAGCCGTGATCAAAGTCCAAGAACAAGACTTCGACGTCGGCGCGGAAATCGCCGCGCTGAAGGCTGGCCGCACCGATATCGGCGCCATCGTCAGCTTTATCGGCACGGTGCGCGATGCGCACGGCGACGTGGCGGAGATGACGCTCGAGCATTATCCCGGCATGACCGAGACGGAGCTCGAACGCATCGAATCCGAGGCCCATACGCGCTGGCCGTTGCAAGCCTCGCTCATCGTGCATCGCGCCGGCACGCTAAAGCCCGGCGACAACATCGTGCTCGTTATCACCGCGTCCGAGCACCGCGACGCCGCGTTCGACGCGGCAAAGTTCCTGATGGATTACCTCAAGACATCCGCGCCCTTTTGGAAACGCGAGAGCGGACCGCAGGGCAGCAAGTGGGTCGAGGCGAAAGCGACCGACGACGACGCTGCCGCGCGCTGGTCGCCCGGGAAACACGCCACGGAGTAGCAACACGCAACCTCCCGCCGTGCAGCGAGCGGTCTACTCCGGCTCCATCGAATTTGAAGATTGCGCGTCCGGTGTCGAGAATGGGTCCTCCACCGTCGACGGTTGATCCTCGAGCTTCTTCACCACGTATTTCCGGCCGAAGTCGGTCAGGCCCCAGCACGTATAGAGCGTCGTCTCGCCTTTGCGGTGGCAGGTGCCGGCGGCAATCAAGCTTTTCGAGTCCAGGCCCTTCAACTCGTAGTCGACGCGCCCCACCGTCAAGCTGACACCCTCGCTGATCGTGCCTGAGCGCGCCCCATCCTTCTCGAAGAGATAGCGCAGGATCGATTCCTGCTCGGGGTTGAGTTCCACCGCGTCCAGTTTTTGCTGGGTGAACGTGAACATCGGCTCGGACGCCGGGCTGTATTCCCACTCCTCGGCGGCGGCAGTGACACTGGCTTGCTGCGCGGCACTCAGCGCCGCTTGGAGCTCACCGACCGTGCGCTCCAGGCTCTACTCTGACTCGCGCGCGATTTTCAGCTGCTTCTCCTGATGGACGTTTTCATCCCTCAGAAGGCTCAACTGCCGCTCCGTGGTCCGGTCGACCACATACCAGGCCACGCTGACCAACGTCGCGCCGAACACGGCGCCGACGGCGAAGGCGACCGGACGCGCGACCGCGGCGGTATAGGTCTCCCGGACGGAACTCTCGACCAACGCAACTTACTCCTCTTCGACCGCAGGATGCCCCATGTCGAATGAGGGTTCAACACGGCCAAAAGTCATGGAATTCTTGGACTTATGCTCGCGCGATGAGCGCGGCGCAAGCACGGCGCCGAGTCGTCAGCGGATGCGGATGATGCGCGCGTTCGGCGGCAGCACTTTCACGTAAGGCCCCCAAACGCAGACATCGCGCCATTCGCAGAGGCCACGGCTGCACGCCCTCTGGTACTTGCAGGAGCGGCATTTGTAGCGGGGCTTGCAGCCGCTGCAGAGCGCGATCTCCTGGCAGTCCTTGAAGACCTTGACCGGCGTGGCGATCGGCGCAGGGGCATCCTCGAAGCCGCCCGGAACCCAGGGACCGGCCTGCCCTTCGAGCGTGAAGAACGCGGCCAGGCACAACGCCAAAAGGGCCGCCAAGACGAACGTGGTCTTTGTGGTCCGCAAAACGATGCCCCCTTCAGCGGTGCCCCCACCGCGTTACCCGCTAAGAGTGCCCTTAAGGCCGCCCCGGATCAAGCACGCGGATCAGCGCCGGACCACGACCCCATCGGGGGCATGACGGTGCTCCCAGCCTGCCCGCTCGAGCGCCGGCGTATCATCCTCCGCTTGGGGATAGCCGAGGCACAAAAGCCCGATGAAGACCCAGTCGGCCGGCACCTCCAGGATATCGGTCATGCGCGCGGGATCGAGGATCGACACCCAGCCCATCCCGATCCCTTCGGCGCGCGCGGCAAGCCACAGCGTATGCACGGCGGTGACCACCGAATAGTCCAACGTCTCCGGCATGGTGAGGCGGCCGAGGCCGGCGCCTTGCGCCGTGGTCCGGTCGGAGAACACGGCGAGCTGCACCGGCGCATCGTCGAGCCCGGCGAGCTTGAGCCGGGCATATAGCGCCGCCTTGTCCGGGTCCTGCATTTCGAGCGCGTCCTTGTTGCAGGTCTCGAAGTTTGCGCGGACGCGTGCGCGCCGGCCCTCATCCTCCACCAGCACGAAGCGCCAAGGTTCCGAAAGACCGACGGACGGCGACAAGCAGGCCAGCCCGATCAGCCGCTCGAGTGTGCCATCGGGTAAAGGCGTTCGCTGGAAGCGGCGCACATCGCGACGCCATCTGAGAAGATCGTAAAGCCGCGCGCGGGTCTCCGCATCGAAACGCGGCGGGACGCTTTGCGCGCTGGGCGCCTCGGTATCTTGCGGGGTGCGCTGCGCGAATTGTTGGCGGGACGGCTCCATGGCCCGAGATTAGCACGGATATCCACGTGCAAACGCGCTGTCGGTACGCAAATGCGATCCCCAATCTCCCACTTATCCCAATCTGCCCCGACTGGAATTTATTCCTAGTCCGGTTGAAACGATCCTTCCGCTTATTCGCATCCGCGTTGTCACGACTGACTGTGATTACTCGATGCCCGCCTTCGCGGGCATGACAAACGCAGCGGAGAATCCCCTACCCCGCGGCGGCGACCTTGGCCTGCGCGGGGCGCACGAGCGCGGCGTAGTCGTCCATCAGCGTGCTCGTGATCTCGCCGGGCGTGAAATTGTGCTCGCCGATCGCGCCAACCGGCATGACCTCGGCGGCGGTGCCGGTGATGAAGCACTCTGAAAATTCGGCGAGCTCTTCGGGCATGATGCCTTTCTCGATGACCTGCCAGCCGCGCTGCTTGGCGAGCCCGATGACGGTGCGGCGCGTGATGCCGTCGAGGAAGCAGTCCGGCGTCGGCGTGGTGATCACCCCGTCTTTCACGAAGAAGATATTGGCGCCGGTGCATTCGGCGATTTGCCCGCGCCAGTCGAGCATCACCGCGTCCGCATAGCCTTCGCGCTCGGCGCGGTGCTTCTCGATGGTGCAGATCATATAGAGGCCCGCTGCCTTGGAGTGGACCGGCGCGGTGCGCGGATCGGGCCGGCAATATTTGGCGAAGGTGAGCTCCAGGCCTTTCTCTCGCGCGGCCGGATCGAAATACGACCCCCAATCCCACGCGGCGATGGCGACATTGATGCTGGTCTTCTGCGCCGAGACGCCCATCTGCTCGCTGCCGCGCCAGGCAAGCGGCCGGATGTAAGCGTCGGAGAGATGGTTGGCGCTGACGACCTCGCGGGCCGCCTTGTCCAGCTCGGCGACGGAGTACGGCACCTTGAAGTCCAGAATCTCGGCGGAGGTGTGCAGGCGCTGATTGTGCTCGGTGAGCTTGAAGATCTCGCCGTCATAGGCGCGCATGCCCTCGAACACGGCGCTGCCGTAATGAAGCGCATGGGTGAGGAGATGCACCCGCGCGTCGTCCCACGGGATCAGCTCGCCATTGAACCAGATAACGCCTTCGCGCTGATCATAGCCCGACATATGTCTCCTCCACGCGCAAGAACAGACCGTTCTTGAGATGCGGCCCCGTCCCGAAACCAGTGTAGCCCCTCATAGCATCTGCCGCGGCAATTGCGAGCAAGGGGCAATTGCGCGAGCGGGCGGCGAGGCGTATCAAGGGTCCAATTAAGTCAACATGGCTGACATAAACCAAGCCAAAAAATATGTCAACATGACTGACCTAAATACACCCATCGCGCCCGGCGGAAAAGCCGACGACGCCAAGATCCCCGGCACCCCCGCCGGCAAGGGCGCCGCTATGTCCGAAGACAAGCTCCAGGAATTCGCCGAGCTGCTGTTCTTCGCCTATCGCGACTTCACCGGCGATCCGGACGCCATTCTCAAGGATTTCGGCTTTGGCCGGGCCCATCACCGGGTGCTCCATTTCGTCAACCGGCACTCCGGCCTGCGGGTCGCCGACCTGTTGGAAATCCTCAATATCACCAAGCAAAGCCTCAGCCGCGTGCTCAAGCAACTGATCGATCAGGGCTATATCGAGCAGCAGGCGGGCGCCTCGGACCGCCGCGAACGCCTCCTGTTCCCGACCGATCAGGGTCGGGCACTGGCCGAACGGCTGGCCGCGCCCCAGCTCGTGCGTCTGGCCCATGCGCTGGAGGCTGCGGGACCGGGCGCCGAGGCCGCGCTGCGGCGCTTTCTCGAAGCTATGATCAATGCCGAAGATCGGCCCAAAGTCTCCTCCATAATGGCCGCCTCGCCCGTCGTACCCGATGACGGCGGCAAGAGGGAAGAGAGTTGACCATGCCGACGGCGATCAAGACCCATCGCGGCAGCGGCCCCGACGACAACGCGCCGCACATTCTCGTGGTGGATGACGACAGCCGCATCCGCGATCTGCTGGCGCGCTATCTCCACGATCACGGCTTCCGCGTCACCACTGCGGACGATGCGGAATCGGCCCGCGCCACCATGCGCAGTCTCGCCTTCGACCTTCTTATTCTTGACGTGATGATGCCCAAAGAATCCGGCATCGACTTCGCCAAGGCGCTACGGAAGGACAGCCAGGTGCCGATCCTCATGCTGACCGCGCGCGCCGAGCCCGAACAGCGCATCGAAGGGCTTGAGACAGGCGTCGACGATTATCTCGCCAAGCCGTTCGACCCGCGCGAGCTTCTGCTGCGTGTCGGCAACGTGCTGCGGCGCGGCACCACGGCGCCAGCAACCGGCGAAATCCGCATGGGCGATTTCATCTTCCATGTCTCGCGCGGCGACCTGCAGCGTGACGGCGAGAGCATCCGTCTCACCGAGCGCGAGCGCGAGCTGCTACGCTATTTCGCGCAGCGGCCCGGCACGCCGGTCTCGCGCCACGAGCTTGCCAAGGGCGCCGATTCGGGCGGCGAGCGCGCCGTCGACGTGCAGATCAATCGTCTGCGGCGCAAAATCGAAAACGACCCGGCCAACCCGGTCTATCTCCAGACCGTGCGCGGCAAGGGCTACATTTTGTATTCCGAATGATGACCGCAGTCTCCGACGCCACCCCCCTGACTCAGCAGCGCCCGCGCCCGCTGGGCCGCTTCTTTTCCATGCTCGGCGACAAAATGCCGAAGGGCCTTTACGCACGCGCGCTCATCATCATCATCGCGCCCATGGTGCTGCTGCAATCGGTGGTGACCTTCGTGTTCCTGGAACGCCATTGGCAAACCGTCACTCACCGGCTGTCAACGGTCACCGTGCAGAACATCGCCATGCTCATCGATCTTTACGAGCAGGATCCGAAAGGCGCCGGCAGGTGGACGACGCTGGCGGACAACGATCTCGGACTTCGCGTCAGATTCGCAAAGGGAGAAGACCTGCCGAAGGTTCGCTCCAAGCCGTTCTTCGACCTGCTCGACTCCACGCTCTCCGACGAGCTGGAACATCGGATCGGGCGTCCGTTCTGGATCGACACGGTCGGCCGCTCGGACTTTGTCGACATCAGGATAAAACTCGACGACGCGGTGATACATGTTCTCGCCCGGCGCAGCCAAACCTACGCCTCCAACTCGCACATCTTCATCGTGTGGATGCTCGGCACGTCGTTCGTGCTTCTGACCGTCGCCGTTCTCTTTCTGCGCAATCAGATCAAACCGATCCTGCGGCTCTCCCAAGCCGCCGAAAGCTTCGGCAAGGGCCGGCCCATGCCCGTCGACTTCAGGCCGCGCGGCGCGCGCGAGGTGCGTCAGGCAGCGCACGCTTTCATCGAGATGCGCGACCGCATCGAGCGCCATGTGGAGCAACGCACCGTGATGCTGGCCGGCGTGAGCCACGATCTTAGGACCATTCTCACCCGGTTCAAGTTGCAGCTTGCGATGTTCGAGGAGACCCCGGAACTCGACGCCATGCGCGCCGACGTCGACGAGATGCAAGCCATGCTGGAAGATTACATGGCGTTTGCCAAGGGCGACTCTGGCGAGCCCATCGACCGGGTCGACATCGGCGACGTCTTGAGCGAGGTGAAGACGCAGGCTCACGGCGACAAGACCATCAATATCGCCGTCGAGCGCGGGCCGGTGGTGGTGCCCGTGCGCCGCCATGCCTTCAAGCGCGCCGTGTCCAACCTTGTGAACAATGCGGCGCGCTTTGCCGGCCAAGTGAATGTCAGCGCCGCCAAGCGCAATGGCTCCCTCAGGATCGCGGTCGAGGATGACGGGCCCGGAATCCCGGAGGAAGAGTGGGAGCATGTCTTCCGCCCCTTTTATCGGGTCGACCACGCCCGCAATCAGGACGCGGGCTCTACCGGCCTTGGCCTGGCCATTGCGCGAGACATTGCCCGTATACACGGCGGCGACATCACCCTTGGCAAATCGTCGCTCGGCGGATTGAAAGCCGTGCTAAGGGTACCGGTCTAAAAGTCTTTTGGAGATGCTTTCATGCACAAGATGATTGTCGGACTGGCCGCTTCATTGGTCATGGCCTTCGCGGGCCCTGCCCTGGCGGACTCGATAACGGACGAGGTTCAGGAGAGCGAGCAGCCCGGCTCCGCGTTCGAGCTGGACGTCGATGACGACGGCAAGGTCGAGTTCGGCCGGGAGGGCAAGCTTGATGCCGAAGAAGGCAGCGGCGCGGAAACCGGGGGCAATCCTCTAGAGATCGGCGACGAGGATACACCCTTGCTCGATCCACTCGACGATCCGGACATGCCCGACGATCCCGATCCCATCGACGCGGAGCTCCCCGGCGAAGGTCCGGAGAGTCTTTCGGGACCCGACGACGACGACCCGCTTCCCTACTAGGCGCTGCTTGGATCAGACAGTGGCGGCCGGCGCAGGATCTGCGTCCGGAGGCGGCTGGTCGCTCGACTTCCGCCTCCAGCCGCGCGGCACAAGCCCGCACAGCATGCTGCACGTCTTCTCCATCTTCTCGAGCGCGCGCTCGCCATTGCTCAAGGCACGGTCGAGCACCGCCATGGTCTTGTCGAGCGAGGGCGATGGATCCTCCAGCCAGACCTTGAAGGCCCGGCTGTAGACCGCCGTCAGCCCCGCGACCCGGACCGCGGCCCGCGCGCCGTCGAGCTTCGCGCCGGCGCCTGCCAGCATCCAATATTGCGTGGCGAGGATGGAGCAGGCGAGCAGCGAGGCCTCACCCGGGCGGCAGCGCAGATAACAGGCGATGCGTTTCAGCGCCGGCTTGTGGGGCGCCATCACCTCGAACCGCGTCATGATCATGTCGAACACGCGGTCGCGCACGCTTGTCTCCGCGCCGGCCGGTTTCACCTTGGACAGAACCTCTGCGTCCACCTCGGCCTGAAAGGCCCGCAGGATGTCGCTCTTGCAGGCAAACTCCCGCCTCAGATCGGCGAGATCGAGCCCTGCGTGCTTGGCGATGTCGGCAAGGGTGACATCGCCCCAATCGCGCTGCTGCGCCAGATCTAGGGCAGCCCGCACCGCTTTGTTGCGTTTGGAGAATTCTTCGAACATGGGCGTACTCCTTGTGCGTATTCTCTGCCTAGGAACATAAGCCCTTACGATGGCCATCTAAAGACGGGCAAATTGTCGGAAGAGTGCGCTAGGACGACAGCTCGCGGGAGCGCTTGGTGGCGGCGGCGACCGCGCGGGTCACAAGGCCCTTCAGCGCATCGTCGCTCATCAGTATGTCGAGCGCGGCCGCCGTGGTCCCCTTCGGCGAGGTCACATTCTTGCGCAAGGTGGCGGGCTCCAAATCCGACCGGCACAACAGTTCGCCGGCGCCGGCGACCGTGGCGCGCGCAAGCTGCTCGGCGAGATCGTGCGGCAGCCCGGCCTCGATGCCGGCGGCCTCCAAACATTCGGCTAGAAGAAACACATAGGCCGGACCGCTGCCGGACACGGCGGTGACGGGATCGAGCAGCGCCTCGTCCTCCACCCAGATCACCTCCCCGACCGCCGAGAGCAGCGCATCGCACTCGCCCTTCTGCTGCGGGGTGACCTTGGCGTTGGCGACACAAACGGTGATGCCCTGCCCGACCGAGGCGGGCGTGTTCGGCATGGCGCGAACGACCGCGGCGGTCTCCGGCAGGTGGCATGACAGGCTTGCCAGCGTCCGACCCGCGGCGATCGAAAGGACCACCGAGGTCTCGCCGAGCATGGGCTCCACCTCCGGCAACAACTTCTCGGCCACGTCGGGCTTCACCGCGATCAGAATGACGGCAGGCGGCGCAGGCAGCTCCGGCGCATCGTTCGCCACGATGCCATGACGCGTGGCAAAGGCCTGCATCATGTCGGAAAGCGCGGGGTCCTGGATAAAGACCGTTGCCGGGTCGAGGCCCTGCTTGAGCCATCCCTCGAGCAGCGCCCCGCCCATCTTGCCCGCACCAACGAGGAGCAACGGACCGGCGAGGCGGAGGGTCATGCGGTTCCTTGCGTCTCGAGCATCGTGGCGGCAAGCGCCTCTTCGGCCGTTTTGCCCGCCCACAATACGAACTGATAGGATTGATAATAGCGCTCACACGCCTCGAGCGCCGCCTTTAACAGGCCCTCGCATTGGCCGATATGGGTCTCCGCCCCGGCCAGCAGCAGCCCGTTGCGGTAGAGCAGCATGCCGTCCTCGCGCCACAGATCGAAATGGCCGAGCCAGAGCTGCTCGTTGATCTGCGCCAGAAGGCGATGGACCTCGGTGAGCCGCTCCTTGGTCACCCGAAAGTCGAAGGCGCAAGCCAAATGCAGCGCCTCCAGATCCTCCCGCCAGGTCAGCGAGACATGGTAGTCGCACCACGTGCCGGCCACCGACAGGGTGAGCTCGTCGGGCGCGGTACGCTCGAATGTCCAGTCGTGGACGGTGGCGATCTGCTCCACCATGTCCACAGGGTTGGTGAAATGGTCGTAAGTCGCTTGCATAGAAGCCATGCGTGTCCTCTGGGGCCTCGTCAGGGGTCCGCGCACCAAAAACAGCCGCCGCGAATCAGTAGATGAATCAGTTATATAACGGGGAGTCTGCGAGTAAAACGCAGCCAGAGTCCCGTAAGCGCGAATTGCTGTGGACGGTTTGAAAAACCTGTGGATTGTTTGGAGACTCGACTCGACTCCCGCTGGTCCGCTAATGGGCTTTCTTGGACTCGCCCTTAGCGCCTGACTTAGCGGCGGCGGCTTCGAGCGCGGCGATGCGCTCTTTGAGCGTCTCGTTCTCTTCCCGCGCCTTCTGCGCCATGGCTTTCACCGCCTCGAACTCCTCGCGCTGGACCACGTCGAGATCGCGCAACACGCGCTCCGCTTGGGCACGGACCACGGTCTCCACTTCTTTGCGCACCCCATCGGCGGCACCGGCCGCGTCGGTCAGGAGCTTGCCGAGCTCATCGAAGAACCGTCCGGTGGTCTGCGTCATCGCGAAACATCTCCAGCAGCCAAAGTGTGAAGCCAAACTGTCACTTAAGCCGACTATTGCGTGCCGGGATGTCCGAAGCAAGCCGCGCCGCCTGAGGCCTTGAGCGCCTTGACAGTCCGGTGTGGGCGGTAAAGGGTCGCCCCGATTTCATGACCGAGGCGTAATGCAGCTCTTCCTTCTCCCCTACCCTATTGTCGACCCCGTAGCGATCCAGGTCGGCCCTGTGGAGGTGCGCTGGTACGGGCTCGCCTACATGGCCGGCATTCTGTTCGGCTGGCTCTATGGCCGTTATCTCGTGTCGCGTCCCGCGCTATGGAACGGCAAGCCGCCGATGACCGTCGGCCAGGCGGACGACTTTCTGCTTTGGATCACGCTCGGCATCGTCGTGGGCGGACGTCTCGGTTTCGTGCTGTTCTACGAGCCGAGCTTCTTCTGGCAGAACCCTGCGGAGATCCCCGCGGTGTGGAACGGCGGCATGGCCTTCCATGGCGGCCTTCTCGGCGTCGTCATCGCCGTTGCCGTGTTCTCATGGGCCAAGAACATCAATCCGCTCTCGCTCGGCGACGTCGCTTCGGCGGCGACGCCTTTCGGTCTGTTCTTCGGCCGCATCGCCAACTTCATCAACTCCGAGGTGATCGGACGCACCACCGACGTGCCGTGGGCCATGGTGTTTCCCGGTACGGACGGCCAGCCGCGCCATCCAAGCCAGCTTTACGAGGCCGCGCTTGAAGGCGTCGTGCTGTTCGTCATCCTGCGCATTGCCACGCATCGTTACAAAGCGCTGAACCGACCTGGCACGGTTTTCGGCCTGTTCCTCATCTTCTATGGAATCTTCCGCAGCGTCGTCGAAGAGATTGCCCGCGAGCCGCACGCAGGCCATCCCTTGGACGTCGGCATTCTGACACCGGGCATGGCCTATTCCATTCCCATGGTCCTGATCGGCGCCTGGCTTATCTGGCGCGCAAGACGGAAAGCTCTCGCAGCCACGTGATGAGCGCCACGCGAAAGCCGCACACCCTGAAGAGCACGCTGCTCGCCGTGCGGCTGAAAGAGCGCGTCGCCCGTGAAGGCCCCGTCACCGTCGCCGACTACATGGAAGCCTGCCTCGCCGACAAGGACGCGGGCTATTACCCCTCGCGCCAGCCGATCGGCGCGGATGGCGACTTCATCACCGCGCCCGAGGTCAGCCAAATCTTCGGCGAACTCATTGGCCTTTGGGCCGTCGCGGTGTGGCAGTCCATGGGCGACCCGAAGCCTGTCGTCGTCGCCGAGCTGGGGCCGGGCCGTGGCACGCTCACGGCGGATGCGTTGCGCGCCTGGCGCAGCGTGCCGCGTTTCCTGGAAAGCGTGCAGGTTGCGATGGTCGAGACGAGCCCCGTGCTGCGCGACGTGCAGCAGACGGCGCTGCACGGCGCCGAGGCGCCGATCCTTTGGTGCGACCAGCTTGCGGAGGTACCGAAAGGCCCTGTGATCGTCATCGCCAACGAGTTCGTCGACGCCCTGCCCGTCCGGCAACTCGTATGGCGCGATGGGGCGTGGCGCGAGCGCTGCGTGTCGATCGGCTCGAGTGGCGGCTTCGCATTCTGCGAGGGCCGTGCCGTGCCCAATGAGAATTTGAAGGACGCGGCACATGCGCTCAATGTGCCGGACGGCTCTATTCTGGAGATCAGGCCCGCCGGCAACGCGCTCATTTCCGGGCTGGCGGCCCGCGCCCGTGAAGCCCCCCTCGCTGTACTGATCCTCGACTACGGCCATGAGGAAACCGCGTGCGGCGATACGCTCCAGGCCGTCTCCCGCCACAGTTTCGTCGACCCTCTTCAGGCGCCGGGTGACGTGGACCTCACCGCTCATGTCGACTTCGCCGCGCTGAAGGACAGCGCGATAGCGCACGGCCTCACCGCCTATGGCCCAATGCCGCAAGGTGAATTCCTGCTCAGGCTCGGACTCGAGGCCCGTCGCGACGCCCTGTGCAAGACCGCGACGCCCGGGCAACAGCAGGAAATCGTCTCCGGGACGAACCGGTTGACCGACCCGTCCGGCATGGGGCTCCTGTTCAAGGTGCTGGCGTTGACGCGCGCCGGGCTTGCCCCGCCGCCGCCCTTCGGAGACATTTAGCTGTAAGCCCCGCAGACGACTGAGCGCTCGCAATGGTGACCGAAGACAAGATGATGTTCAAAGCCCCCAGCCTCGCCGCGATCGACGGCGTAGGCCACGGCTTCTTCACGCGGCTCGGCGGCGTGTCCGAAGGCATCTATGCCTCGCTGAACTGCGGCCCCGGGTCCAACGACGAGGCGGCGAACGTTTCCGAGAACCGCGCGCGGATCGAAAGGGCCTTGGACGCCGAACCCGGCAAGCTGGTCAGCGTCTACCAGAAGCACACGAACACGGCCGTGGTGGCCAAGAAGCCTTGGACGAAGGACAAAATACCCGAGGCAGACGCCATCGTGACCTCAACGCCCGGGCTCGCCATCGGCATTCTCACCGCGGATTGTGCGCCCGTGCTGCTTTGCGACCCGGAAGTTCGCGTCATCGGCGCAGCCCATGCCGGCTGGCGCGGTGCGAAGCTGGGCATCGCCGAGGCGACGGTCGAGGCCATGACGGGCCTGGGCGCCCAACCGGAACGCATCCGTGCGGCAATCGGCCCCGCCATCAGCCAAGGCGCCTATGAGGTTGGTCACGACTATCGGGAGCAATTCCTGGCCACCGAGCCCGACAGCGAGGCCTTCTTCATTATCGATGAGGGCTCCGGCGAGCCGCATTTCGACCTTCCCGGCTATGTCGCCGAACGCCTTGCCCGGGCAGGCGTGGGCGAGGTCGTCGATCTGGGCTTTTGTACCTATTATGACGAGACGCGGCTGTTCAGCTATCGCCGGTCCCAGCACCACGGCGAGGATGACTATGGCCGTCAAATTTCCGCCATTGTGCTTGCCTGAGCTGCGTTCACCATGAGGTGCATGGCCCGGCCCGACGGGGACGCTAGAACTGGACGCAATTGGGACGGGGCAGGTAAGCTATTGTTAGGTAGAGGGTTGGGAGTCCCGCCGCGGGCATTTCTCGCGAACGGTGCTGCGCGGCCAACGAGGGAGTATTTTGTTGGACGCCGACTCAAGACACGTACGCGACCTTGTGAGACGGGTTGCCGGGCTTGCACTCGCCGCTCTCGCGGCCGCGAGTCTTGCCGGTTGCGGCGGCGGCTCGGGTTCCGGCATGAGTGGTCTCCTGAGCGGCGCCTCCGGCATGTTCGGCGGCTCTCCAAAGGTGGCCGTCGCGCCCATTATCGGTGCGCCGGAGAAGGTCACCAAGGAGCTGACACAAGCCCTGGTTGTCGCCGGCCAAGATCGCAATCTGACCTTCCTCCCCGGGGCGAGCGGGGCCGACTACACGCTGCGCGGCTACCTTCTGGCGGCACCTGAGCGCCGCGGCTCCAAGATCTCCTACATTTGGGACGTCACCGACGATCAGGGCGCCCGGGTGACCCGCGTTTCCGGCGAGACGACGGCGCCGCGGGGCACGCGCAGCGATCCTTGGCGCGGCGTAAACTCAGCAGAGATCCGCGAGATCGCCAATAAGACCGCCTCGCAGCTCGCCGCCGACCTGCCCGGCGGCAGGAGCGGTTCCAGTTCGCCGGCGGTCGCCGCCGCTCCCGCTGCGACGGCCACCACGGCCGCGGCCGCGCGGCCAAAGCCCGCGCCAAAGCCTTCCGGCGTGCTTGTCGCCTCGGTGTCGGGCGCACCCGGCGACGGCCGGCGCTCTTTGGTGACGGCCCTGAAAAAGCGGCTCTATAAGGACGGCGTGAAGCTGGCGAACGGCGCCGCAAGCAATGTCTACACGGTCAAAGGCATCGTGAAGCTCTCCAGCGCGAGCGCCGGCAAGGAGAAGATCCGCATCGACTGGCAGGTGATTGACCCCAATGGCAAGCGCCTGGGCACGGTGTCGCAGCAGAACACGATCCCCAAGGGCTCGTTGAACGGCCCCTGGGGTGCCATCGCCGACGCGGCAGCGGGCGCCGCGGCCGACGGCATCATCAAGCTCCTGCCCAAATCCAGCTGACCTCATCCACAGTCAACACGTCCCAAGGGCTTAGTAAGTTTACATTGGTGCCACGCGCTTGTTACAAGCGCGCCGTGGCGTGGGCGCCAATCGGGCTCTCCAAGCCAAGGCTGGGTCTCAAGGAACGGTCGCATGAAATTGGTTGCAGGCAACAGCAACCGCCCTCTCGCCGAGGCGATCGCCGCCTATCTCGATAGTCCCCTCGCCCGCTGCGTTGTCCGCCGCTTTGCGGACATGGAGATTTTCGTCGAGGTCGAGGAGAACGTTCGCGGCGAGGACGTCTTCGTCATTCAGTCGACCTCCGCTCCAGCCAACGACCACCTGATGGAGCTGCTCATCCTCATCGATGCTCTGAAGCGGGCATCGGCGCGGCGCATTACGGCGGTCATCCCCTATTTCGGATATGCCCGGCAAGACCGGAAGCCCGGTCCACGCACGCCGATCTCCGCAAAACTGGTCGCGAACATGATTGTGCGCGCCGGCGCCGATCGCGTGCTGACGCTGGATCTCCATGCCGGCCAGATCCAAGGCTTCTTCGATATTCCCACGGACAACCTCTTCGCCGCACCGGTCATGGTGCAGGACATCAAAGAAGTCATGTCTAAGGACAACATCATGGTGGTCTCGCCGGATGTCGGCGGCGTGGTTCGCGCCCGCGGCCTCGCCAAGCGCATCGACGCCCCGCTCGCCATCGTCGACAAACGCCGCGAGCGGCCTGGCGATTCCGAGGTGATGAACGTCATCGGCGACGTTGCCGGCCATAGCTGCATTCTCGTCGACGACATTGCCGATTCGGGTGGCACGCTCGTCAATGCCGCCGAAGCGCTCCTCGAACAGGGCGCAAGCCAAGTTGTCAGCTATATCACCCATGGCGTCCTGTCCGGCGGCGCCGTCGCGCGCATCATGGCCTCCCGGCTGAAAGAGCTGGTCATCACCGACTCGATCCTGCCGAGCGACTCGGTGCTGAACGCTCACAATATTCGCGTGATTCCCATCGCGCCGCTGCTTGGCGAGGCTATCGCCCGGACAGCCGAAGAAAAGTCCGTCTCGAGCCTGTTCTACTAGGCGACCCATAGAAATCCGAAACGCCCCTGCCACAAATCCGGCCCCGGCGCGTTGATATCCTGATCACCCGCTTATCAACCGAACGAGGAGAGTTCTTATGCACGTAACCCTGGAGCATGCCGAGAAGGCTATCGAAGCCGCGCGAAAAAAGGCGATCGAGTTGAACACACAGATGTGCATCGCGGTGGTGGATTCCGGCGCGAACCTCAAGGCCTTCATCCGCATGGACGACGCCTGGGTCGGCTCCATCGACATCGCCTTCAAGAAAGCCAGAACCGCCTGCTTCTTCGGCATGGCAACGGGACAGCTTGGCGGGCTGTCGCAGCCGGGCAAGCCGCTCTACGGCATCGAACACTCGAATGACGGACTGATCACCTTCCCGGGCGGCGTGCCGATCGTGGACGAGGACGGCGTGCTGGTGGGCGCCATCGGCGTCAGCGGCAGCGTGGTCGAGAACGACCACGCGGTGGCGGAGGCGGGCGTGAAAGTTCTCGGTGTGACCGAACTGCCCGAGCATCCCTGGCGGACCTGACGGTTAAAAGACCAGATCCTTCGACAAGGCGTTGACGTCGGCGGTCCCCGTCAGCGTCATCGCCTCGTCGAGTTCCTGGGCCAGCAGCTCGAGCGCTGCGCTGACACCGCGCTCGCCATGCGCGGCCAACCCGTAGACGAAGGCGCGGCCGATGAAACAGCCATTCGCACCGCGTCCGAGCGCCTTCAAGATATCGAAGCCGGAGCGAATGCCGCTGTCGAGGATCAGCTCGACGTTGTCGCCAACCGCTTCACGAATTCGAGGGATCATTTCGATCGTGCTGCTCGCACCGTCGAGCTGACGTCCGCCGTGATTGGAGATCACGACAGCATCGGCGCCGGACTCAACGGCGAGCTTCGCATCCTCGGCATCGAGGATGCCCTTCACAATCAGCTTGCGGGGCCACGTGCGCCGCAACCATTCGAGATCTGAGACGGTGACGGAGCCCTTGAAGCGCGGCTCGGCCCAAGCCGATACCGTGGCCAGGTCGCGTCCATCCGGCGAGTAGGGCGACAGATTCCCAAGCGTCGGCTTGTTGCGCATCCAATCGAACAACCAGCGCGGCTTCTGCATGATACCGGCTATATGACGCGCCCGCAGCTTGAGCGGAATCATGAATCCATTGTCGAGGTCGCGATTGCGCCGCCCCTGCACGGCCGTATCAACATTGACCACAAGCGCGGGGCATTTTGCGCTTTCCGCTCTTTGAAGCAGCGCGGTGTTGATCGCGCGGTCCTTCATCAAATAGAGCTGAAACAGAAAGGGCGCTTCGACCGCCGCAGCGACATCTTCAATCGAGCAGCTGGCAAGCGTGCTGAGGCAATACGGCACGCCGAACGCACTCGCCGCTCGCGCGGCATGAATCTCGGCGCACGGATAGAACACACCTCCCATCCCGATTGGTGCAAGGGCTAAGGGAATTTCGGCGCGCTGCCCGAACAAGACCGTGCGCATATTGCGAACGGCAACGTGATCGAAAACGCGCTGCCGCAAACACAGCGCTTCGAAGTCACCGCGATTTCTCTTCAGCGTCACCTCGTCATTGGATCCGCCTTCGAGAAAGTCGAAGACCACCGACGGGAGGCGCCGCTTAGCCGCGGCCTTCAGATGGCCGGCATGCGGTGCAAGCTCCGGCGGCCTGACCATGGCCCCTCCGCGCAGCTCCGGCCTGTCGATCGCTGCAACCCGTTCGGAAGTGATGTCGGCGAGTTCATTGTCGAAACGCTCGTTCATACCTACGCTCTTATCCCGATCCGAACGAATCGCAAACTCAATGAGGGGGGCAAACTTGACGCACCCTCTGACCAAAGAGGTTATCTCGGCATACCTACCCCGGGCCGACGGAAACCCGACCGTGCCGGGCAAATAAGCCATCATTGTGGTCCGGGTTGTGATGATTAAGCCCTGCAAGGTTAAGGCGCGCGCATGACATTCAGTCCCGAGACGTCGATTTCCGTCGCAGGCGCGGGAAGCGTCGGCTGTTATGTCGGGGGCTTGCTCGCCGCTGCCGGACGGAATGTCACGCTCCTTCTCCGCGCGCCGCTGGCGGAGACCATTGGTCGGCATGGCTTGCGAGTGTCCGATCTCAACGGACGGGACCAGACCGTCTCGCCAAGTGCGCTCAAGCTCACCACCGACCCCGAAGCGGCGTTGTGCACGGCCGAGGTGATCCTGATCACGGTCAAGTCGCAAGACACCGCTTCCATCGCCGCGTTGATCGGCACGCATGCACCCAAGGACGCCACCGTCGTAAGCCTCCAGAATGGCGTGGAGAACGCCAGCGTGCTTCGTCACGCCCTCGGGCCGGATCATCGTGTGGTCGATGCGATGGTGCCCTTCAATGTGGTGCAGAGAACCAGCCCTGGCGAAGCGCCGCGCTTCCACCGGGCAACCAGCGGCACCGTGCAACTCCAAAGCAACGTCGCGGGGTTACGGGATCTCCTCGACGTCCCAGGCGCTCCCTTCGCCGAACATGCCGATATCGAGGCGGCGTTGTGGGGCAAGCTGTTGGTGAACCTCAACAATGCGCTCAATGCCTTGTCCGACCTGCCGCTCGCCCAACAGCTCGGCGACCGCCGCTGGCGAAGGCTGATCTCCCGCCAGATGCGCGAGGGATTGGCGGTCTTGCGCGCGGCCGGCATCCACCCGGCCGGCGTCGAGGGCATGCCGCCGCGGCTCATTGCCTTGGCGCTGCTTCTCCCGGACACCCTCTTCAGGATCTCCGCCAAGGGCATGCTCGCCGTGGACGAGAACGCCCGCTCCTCCATGTGGGAAGATCTGCGCATGGGCCGCCCGACCGAGATCGATTACCTGCAAGGCGAGATCGTCCGGCAGGCGGAAACCCATGGGGTCGCCGCGCCCTTGAACCGGAGGGTCCTGCAACTGGTCAAAGAGGCGGAAAAGGCCCAAAAAGGCTCGCCGGCGCTCTCCCCGGAGGCCATCGGCGGCACGTAAAAGGACCGCAACCGCAAGCCTCATAGGCGATTGTCTTCCCGTACGCCCTTGGGCTATAAGCCTTTCAAATTCCGTCGCCGCGGTCTCGAAGGCCGTGTCGCGCCCGATCCAGCGGGGCCGGTTTCCGGCCCCCTCATTATTTTAGACGCTTGGAGGACTACATGGCTGAGGCAATCGAACTCAAGGCCTGGACGAGGGCGCGTACCGGCAAAGGCGGCGCGCGCGAAGTCCGCCGCGAGGGGCGCGTTCCCGGCATTATTTATGGTGGCAAGGACGAGCCACAGAATATCGCGGTGGAGACCAAGGAAGTCTCAAAGCAGATCAAGACCGGCCATTTCCAGAGCACCATCTTCATGATCGACATGGACGGCACCAAAGTCCGCGTGATCCCGCGCGACGTGCAACTCGATCCGGTGCGTGACTTTCCGATCCACGTGGACTTCATGCGGCTCGCGAAGGATGCCTCCGTGACCGTGGATGTGCCGGTGCACTTCTTGAACGATACGGCCTCACCGGGCCTGAAGCGCGGCGGCGTACTCAACGTCGTTCGCCACGACATTCCCGTGCGCTGCCCCGCCGACCATATCCCCGAGTCCTTCGAAATCGACCTCACAGGCATGGAGATCGGCGACTCAATCCACATCTCCTCCGTCAAGATGCCCGAGGGCGTGGAGCCCACCATCACGGACCGCGACTTCACCATTGCCACCATCGTCGGCCAGAAGGCCGAGGAGGAGGAAGAGGAGCCGACGGAAGAGGCCGAGGGCGCCGAGGCTGCGGAAGGCGCTGAGGAAGAGGACGAGGACAAAGAAGACACGGAGAAGAAGGAGTAGCTTTCTTCTTTGGCTTCGCGGCCGCGTCCGGCCGCCGATCGGGATGACGCGATGAAGCTCTTTGTCGGCCTCGGCAATCCAGGGGCGGAGTACGCGTTCAATCGGCACAATGTCGGCTTCATGGCCGTCGATGCCATTGCCGCCGCCCATAACTTTCCCGCCTGGCGCCAGCGCTTCTCTGGGCTTTTCACCGAAGGCCGGCTTGGGCGCGAGAAGGTGCTGCTGCTGAAGCCACAGACTTACATGAACGAGTCGGGCCGCTCGGCCGGCGAAACCATGCGCTTCTATAAGCTCGACGAGAAGGACGTGACCGTCTTTCACGACGAGCTCGACCTCGCCCCCGGCAAAGTCCGGGTGAAGACCGGCGGCGGTGTCGCCGGACATAACGGGCTCAAGTCGCTGACCGCTCATCTCGGCAATGACTATGTGCGCGTGCGCATCGGCATCGGCCACCCAGGTCGTCGCGAGCGCGTCGTCGGCTACGTGATGCACGATTTCGCCAAGGCCGACTATGACTGGCTCGAGCCGTTGCTCGGCGCCATTGCCGACGCCGCTCCCAATCTTGCCGACGGCGCCAACGACAAGTTCCAGACCCAAATCGCCTACCAGACGCAAGGCGACGAACCCGAGAAGACGAAGGCGCCCAAGCCCAAGAAGGCCCCTAGGCAAGAGCAGGCGCCGAAGCAACAGCAGGCGCCGAAGCAACAGCAAGTGGCCGACAAGGTCGAAAAGAAAGCCGAGACACCGGCGAAAGAAGGTCCGCTTGCGGGCATGCTCCGCCGATGGCTCGACTCATAAGGAACAGCAGACAACATGGGTTTCAAATGCGGCATCGTCGGGCTGCCCAATGTGGGCAAGTCCACCCTGTTCAACGCGCTGACCGAGAGCGCCGCGGCGCAGGCCGCCAATTATCCGTTCTGCACCATCGAGCCCAATGTCGGCGATGTGCCGGTGCCAGACCCCCGGCTCGACACGCTCGCCAAGATCGGCAAGTCGGCGCAGACCATCCCGACGCGGCTCACCTTCGTCGATATTGCCGGCCTCGTGCGCGGCGCCTCCAAGGGTGAAGGCCTCGGCAACCAATTCCTCGCCCATATCCGCGAGTGCGACGCCATCGCCTATGTGTTGCGCTGCTTCGAGGACCCGGACGTGATTCATGTGGAAGGCAAGGTCGACCCGCTCGCCGACGCCGAGACCATCGAGACCGAGCTGATGCTTGCCGACCTCGACAGCCTCGAGCGCCGCATTCCCACCCTGGAGAAGAAAATCCGCGGCCAGGACAAAGAGGCGAAAGCGACGCTGGCGCTTCTGGAACGGGCCCTGATCGTTCTGCGCGAAGGCAAGCCTGCCCGCCTCGCCGCTGTCGATGACGAGGACCATGCCGCCTTTCGAACGCTCGGCCTCCTCACCTCGAAACCCGTGCTGTATGTGTGCAATGTCGATGAGGCCTCCGCCGCCACCGGCAACGAATACTCAAAGGCCGTCGAGGAGCGCGCCGATAGCGAACTGGCAGGCAGCGTCGTCATCTCCGCCAAGATCGAGTCCGAGCTCGTCGAACTCGATGCGGCGGAGCGCAAGACCTATCTCGCCGATCTCGGCCTGCCCGAGCCGGGGCTCAACCGCCTGATCAGGGCGGGCTATGGGCTCTTGGATCTCATCACCTACTTCACCGTGGGCCCCAAGGAGGCGCGCGCGTGGACGGTTCCGCAAGGCACCCGCGCACCCCAAGCGGCGGGTGTCATCCACACCGACTTCGAGAAGGGCTTCATCCGCGCCGAGACCACGGCCTATGACGACTATGTGGGCCTTGGCGGCGAGGCGGGCGCTCGCGACGCCGGCAAGCTGCGCCTGGAAGGCAAAGACTATGTCGTGCACGACGGCGACGTCTTGCACTTCCGGTTCGCCAATTAGGTGCCCGACGACTTCGCTTTGGCCACCCGCTTTTTGCGCGGGGCGGCCGTCTTCTTCGCGGTTGGCGCTTCGAAAATCACGGGCTTCCCACCAGCGGGCATGTTCGCCGGCGGCGTGACGCCCATGGACACATAGACGTTCATCAGCCGCTCGACGCCGCCTTCCGCCGGCCTCACCCAGTCCGCAGGTACGTAGATCAGCGCCCCGCCGAACGGCACCGGCGCCGACGGCACCAGCACCGGCACATATTTATGCTCGCCGATCTCGACCGGCTCGTGCGACGGCATGAGCGCCAGCACCGCGGCACTGCCCTCCCCGCCGAAGAAGCACCAGACCGGGCTCATGCTCTTGAGGCTGTCCTCGTCGCCGCCGCGATCCATGATGGCCACGAAGCGCTTGGACAGGTCGTAAACATTGGAGACCAGCGGAATGCGCGTCATCAGCAAATCGAAGCTCCTGGCGATCCACGACCGCAGGCCGGATTCCACCAGGAGCCCGAGTACGAAGATGACGGCCAGGATGATCCCGAGCCCAATGAAATAGGCGATGGTCGATGAGCCGTAGACGTTCAGCCCGAGCGAGGTGATGAGATTGCCGAGGAAGCTGCCGGGGCCTGCATAGCTCGCGACCAACGAAGCGACCCAAGCCGTCACGATCACCGTGACCATGATGGGCAGGAGCGCCAAGACTCCCGACAGGAAAATACGGACGATGCGTCCCACGCGGCCCTCCTCGCTTTGCGGAGGGAGGCTAGCCCATCACGCGCGCCAATGCATCAAACGCGAAATGGTCGGGCAAAGCCCGGCCACATACGCAGAACCTGAAACCGAAAAACTCTAGCTCGCGCGATTCAGCGCATCCGCCGCCGCCACTTGGCGCAAGAAGTTCTCCACCGTGTGACGAAGCTGCTCGGCCTGGCGCGACAGATCTCGGGAGACACCCAGCATTTGCGTCGCCGACTGGCTCGTCTCGTCCACGGCCTTGGTGACGCCCGGCATATGCGCCACCACGTCTTCGGTGCCGCGCGCCGCCTGGCGTACGCTGTGGGAAATCTCGGACGTCGCCGCCGATTGTTGCTGCACGACGCCGGCGATCTCTTGGGTGTTCTTGTTCACATCGCTCATGGTCGTGACGATTGACTGCATCGCATCCACCGCACCACTGGTCGAGGTCTGAATGGCCGAGATCTGCTGCTTGATGTTCCCTTAGGATCGCCCCCGATCTGGGCGTCCGGGCGCAAAAAATTTGCGCGTCGGGATCTAGCGCAGTGCCGCGGCGATATTTCCGCCGTCCACCGTCTCCACATGGCCGGTCGTCTTACGCGCTTTGGCGAGCGCCAGGAACGCTTGAGCCACGTCGTCCGCCAAGACCTCCGCATGGAGCAGGTTGCCGCTCATATAGTCGGCTTCCGACAGCCCGCGTGCTTTGGAGCGCGCGGCGATCATCTCATCGGTCAACAAACCGCTGCGGATACGGTCGGCATTGACGCCGTTGGAGCGGATGCCGTCCGCGCCGTAATCGAGGGCGTATTGGCGCATGAGCAACATGGTCGCCGCTTTCGGCAGCCCGTAGGGCCCGAAATTTTGCCCCGGGTTTACGGCCTGCTTGGAGATGTTGAATAGAAGCACGCCTCCCGTGTCTTGCTTCAGCATGATCCGCACAGCCTCACGGGCGACGGTCTGATGGGCGAAGAAGTTGAGCTCGAAGCTTTTGCGCAAGGTCTCGTCGGAGACCTCGCCGATCCGGCCCTGCCACGCGGCGCCAGCATTCGAGACGAGAATGTCGACCCCGCCGAAGCGGTCACAGATCGCGGCGAAGGCACGCGCCACCTGGTCAGGCTTGGTGACGTCGCACGTTACACCGAGCCCCTTCACCGCGGCGGCGGCCACCCGCGCCGCCTCGCCATCGATATCAAGCAGGGCAACCGCGGCCCCGTCGGCGGCAAGTGCGCGCGCCGTCGCAGCGCCAATGGCCCCGGCACCGGTCACGACCGCGATTTGACCGGTGAGCGGTTTGGCGACCTGACCCTTGAGCTTCGCCTGTTCCAGGCTCCAATATTCGAGCGCGAAGAGATCGCTTTCAGGCAGCGGATCGTAGCGGCCGATGGCCTCGGCATCGGTTACCACCTTGACCGTGTTCTCGGCGAGATCGCCGGCAATGCTCGCATCCTTCGCCGTGCGCCCAAGGCCGAAGAGCCCGATACCCGGCACCAAGACCACGCGCGGCATGGCGTCGAGCTTCGTTTTGGTGCCGCCCACGGCCGCATTCTCACGTTCGAAATAAGCATCGTAATCGGCGATGAACGACGCGACCGCTTCCTTCACCGCGCCGGCGAAATCATCGAGCTTGCCGGCTTCCGGCGCCGGGACCACCAAGGGCTTGTTCTTGGTGCGGATGATGTGATCGGGCGTCACCACGCCGCGCTGGCTGTAAGAGGTGAGCTCTGTGCCGTTCACATAGTCGAGGATTTCCGGCCCGGTGCGCAGCTCGGCGATGAAGCGGATCGGCTCGGCACCCGCTTTGCGGATGGCGCAGGCCCCGCGCAGGACCGGCGCGATCTCGGCAGCGGTCTCGAGCCTGCTCGCAATGTCACCCCTCGGAAACACCACGGGGCGCCCTTGACGCAAGCGGCTCTCGGCCAGCGACACCATCTCGATCATGCGCTCATAGGCTTCGCGGGCGGTCTCGCCGAAGGTGAAGATGCCATGCTTGTGGAGGATGAGACCCTCCACATCGGGCTTCTCATCGAACACGTCCGCAGCCGCCTTGGCGAGACCGAAACCCGGCGCGATATAGGGGACGATCCCCATGCGGCCGTCATAGACCTCGCGCGCCAGCGCCTCGCCGTCGGGTTGATCGACGAGCGACAGCACCGCGGCAGCGTGGGTGTGATCGATGAATTTGTGCGGCAGGAAGGCATGGAGCAGCGTCTCGACCGAGGGGTTCGGCGCGGAGGCGTCGAGCAGGTTGAGCCGCTGCATGTTGACCATCGCCTCATCGGACAAGGCATCGAGTGCGCGCATCTCCCGCAACGGCCCGAGCTTCACCGCGGGCAGGCCCCAAGGCTCCATATCGGCCATGTCCGCGCCGGAGCCCTTGACCGCGATGACTTCGTGCTCCTGGCCAAGATCGTCGGTGGCCTTGGTCTTCACCGAGGTGTTGCCGCCCCCGTGCAGGACCAGCAGCGGCTCGCGGCCGATCAGGCGCGTGGTGTAGACGCGAAGGGCGATGTCCTCATTGACGCCCTCGGCGCCATGGGTCTCGATAGTGGTTTTCGCGGTTTCGTCGTTCCATTGGCTTTGCATGGCGCGGGTTTTGGCAAGTTTCTGAAGGCGCGGCAAGGAAAGAGGGCCTTTTCGGCCCTGCGGCCAAAAATCCTCATTTCCGCCTCGGTCGGATACCGATTCGCAACATATTTCCATGAATTATAGGAAGTTAGGGGCGTATCTGAATGAGGGAAGTCAAAGGTGGGTAGTTTCCGTAACGCGTATCGGCCCGAGCGCCATTACATGCGTGGCCCTGGGCCCAAATGGCATGCCAAGCACACGACCTCGCTCGTCGTCGCGGCGAGCCTCCAGCCTGCAGTGAGCGCAAGCGTACCGCACACCGGAGCAATAGCGCACAGCACCCTCGTGACCTGGATTGCACCGACCGCGGCGGCCGCCGTGCTCGGCTTCATGGCCGTGATGGTGCTGGCCTAGGAGCTTCAGGGCGCACGGCGCGATGAGGGCGCGGTGTCAGAGCCCGCGCGCCTTATCCGTTCCTCAACCTGTGAACGCATAAAGTCTTGAATTCATGGGGTTCCCTTTTCGGGAACCGATCCCCACCTATTAGGTTCGCTGAGGGAGGGGGATAACCCCTAACGCTCGAGGTAAACGCCTATGCGCGGAATACTCTTCACGGCCCTGGCGGGCCTAATCGCCATCTTCGCCGTCGCAAGCCCCAAGCCTGCGTCGGCCCTACCGGCTGCCGCGGCGCTGAACTACAGCCACGCCAGCGCGGATCTGGTCGAGGTCAAGCGGTATTACAAGAAGCGCCGCTACTACAATCGTGGTCGCTACTACAATCGCGGGCGCTACTACAAGCGCGGTCCCCGCTACCGCTATGGATACCGGCCCTATCGCTACTACGGTCGCCCGTACGGTTACTATCGACCGTACTACCGCCGCCCGGGCGTCAGCGTCTGGCTCGGCTGGTAGACCGATTGCGCTGATTTGATCGACAAGGCGCGGGGCTTCGGTCCCGCGCCTTTTTTAGTCCCGGATCACCACGAGGCGGTCGGTGCCCGACTCCGCGCCCCACATCTCACCCGGGCGCCCGAGCACTTGGCGCACCGCGGCGCCGTCCTTGTCGCTGGGGAAGCTCTCGAAGGTCTCGGTCTCCGGGTCGAACTTCAGAATCGCGTTGGCGCCGAAATCGCTGACCCAGACCTTGTCGCGATCATCCACGAACACGGCATAGGCATGCGGCTCGTCACCGGGGAGCTCATAGACCGTCCAAGACTTTGTCTCGGGGTCGAAAAGGCTGAGATGGCCGGCGTTCCACTCGCTGACCCACAGGCGTCCCTTGGAGTCCGACCACACCCGCCGCGTGCCAACGCCTTCGCTCTTGGGTTCGATCACAGTGGTCTCGCCTGTCTCAAGGTCCGGCTTGCCGAGAAACGAGCCCGCGAGCGACGCATAGTAGATCTCGCCGGCCGGGGTCGCGGCGATACCGTAGGGGCCCCTACCCTTCGGCGACTTCCAGACATCCATCTTGCCGGTCTTCGGATCGAGCCGTCCATAGAAGCCGGTCTGCCCGGTGAACCAGACACGGCCCTCGCCATCGAAGGCGGCCGTATTCAGGTTGGCGTTGCTGGCGGCCTCCGGCAGCGGAAAGACCTCGACCTTTTCGGTCTTGCCGTCGACACGCACCATGGCGTTGAGCCCGCCATCGGTGACCCAGGCGTCGCCCTCGGGTCCGACGATGACGCCATGGGGACGCGCGCCTTCGCCTAGCGGAACGCGGGTGATCTTGCCCGTCTTGGGATCGAGCCGGCCGAGTGCGCCCTTGTGCTGAGCCGTATACCAGACCGTGCCATCGGGAGCGGGCGCCACGTCATGGGGATGATCGCCCGGACCCACATCGTAATATTGGACCTCCGCGGCATGCACCGGGGCAAGACTAACAACAATCGCGAGCGCGAAGCCCGCGAAAAAGCGGTGGTGTGATCGCATGGGGCGAGCGTACTGCGAGATTGTGTACGCCAAAAGGCACGCTAGGCTGCCGCTTGCTTGCGCTGCTCTGGATAAAGCAGCCGCAAGCCGTCTTCGGTTGCCGGTGTCACGCCGCGCTCGGTGATGAAGCCGGTGACGAGCCGCGCCGGCGTCACATCGAAGGCGAAGTTCGCAGCCGAACTCCCCTCCGGCGCAATCGCGACCGTGGCGATCGAGCCATCCGGCAACTGGCCTGTCATATGGGTCACCTCGCGCGCGTGACGCTCCTCGATCGGAATGGCACTCCCATCGTTGAGGCTCCAGTCGAGGGTCGAATGAGGCAAAGCCACGAAGAACTGCACGCCGTTATCCTTGGCGGCGAGCGCCTTCAGATAGGTGCCGATCTTGTTGGCAACGTCGCCATTGGCCGTCGTGCGGTCGGTGCCGACAATGCAAAGATCGACGAGCCCCTGCTGCATCAGGTGGCCACCGACATTATCGGCGACGATCGTGTGCGGCACGCCATGCGCACCAAGCTCGAACGCCGTGAGTGAGGCGCCCTGATTGCGCGGCCGCGTCTCATCCACCCACACATGGACGGCAATACCCTCGTCATGGGCGCGATAGATCGGCGCAAGCGCCGTGCCCCAATCCACGGTGGCAAGCCATCCGGCGTTGCAATGGGTGAGGATGTTCACCGGCGCGCCAAGCTTTTTGTCGGCATGCGCCTTGATCAGACCGACGCCGTGCTCGCCGATCTTCCGGCAGGTCTCCACATCCTCGTCGCAGATCTCGGCCGCACGCGCGAAGGCGGCGGCCACACGGGCGCCTTGCGGCAGCGCCTTGAGTTCCGTCTTCATCTCATCGAGAGCCCAGCGCAGATTGATGGCAGTGGGGCGCGTCGCCGCGAGCACCTCGCAGGCCCGGTCGAGTCCGTCCTCGGAGGCATCCGCCCGCATGGCGAGCGCGACCCCATAGGCGGCCGTGGCCCCGATCAGCGGTGCCCCGCGCACCTTCATGGAGGAGATGGCTTCCGCCGCGTCGTCCAGCGTCTTAAGTGGGACGGTCTCGAGCGCGAAGGGCAGCTTGGTCTGGTCGATGATCTCAGCCGAAACGCCGTCTTCGCCGAGCCAGATGCTGCGATAGGGTTTGTTGTCGATATTCATGGATGTGGCTTAGCACAGCCAGGACGCCAAGTTGAGGGGCCTAGTCGCCCTCGAAGGAGATCAGCGTGTGACACTCGACGCCGAGTTCGGCGAGCTTGGCACAACCGCCGAGATCCGGCAGGTCGATGACGAAGGCGGCGCCCACCACCTCGGCCCTCAAGCGCCGCAGCAGTTTGACCGCGGCGACCGCCGTGCCGCCAGTGGCGATCAAATCGTCGACGAGCAGCACAGGCTCACCCGGGCTCAACGCGTCCTCATGGACTTCGATGACATCGACCCCGTATTCCAGCTCGTAGTCCTCGCCGATGGCCTTATGCGGCAGCTTGCCTTTCTTGCGGATCGGCACGAAACCACAGCGCAGCCGATCGGCCGCGGCGCCGCCCAGAATGAAGCCGCGCGCCTCGATGCCGGCGACGGATTCGACGCGCTGATCTTGGAACGGCGCCACCAATTGCTCCACCGAGGCACGGAAACCCGACGGGTGGCCGAGCAGCGTGGTGATATCCCGAAACATGATCCCGGGCTTCGGATAATCGGGAATCGTCCGCACGAGACCCTTGAGGTCGATATCTGTCAGGTTCATGCTGGGTCTCTAGCCGTTCAGGACCCGGCCCGCAACCGCATCGAGCTTTTTAAGGAGCTCGGGATCGCGCGCTTCCGGCGCGGTGATGATCGCGGTGTCCAGCGCCCGATCAGAACCAATCGGGCACGGCTCGTGCTCGCGCGGGAAGTCACGCGCCAGCCGCGCCACGAGACCGGCCGCCTTCTCCGCATTGGCCATGAGCACGCGGATGATGTCTTGCACGGTGACCGCATCGTGATCGGGATGCCAGCAGTCGAAGTCGGTGACCATGGCGACCGTGGCGTAGCAAAGCTCCGCCTCGCGGGCGAGCTTGGCTTCCGGCAAATTGGTCATGCCGACGACCGAATAGCCAAGCCCCTTATAGGTGAGGCTCTCGGCGAGCGTGGAGAACTGCGGGCCCTCCATGCACACATAGGTACCCTCGCGGGCCACGGCGATGTTCTCGGCATCCGCGGCTTCCGCGATATGCATCCGCAAACGCGGGGACGTCGGATGCGCCATGGAGACATGGGCGACACAGCCGGTGCCGAAGAACGACGTGGCGCGGTTATGGGTGCGATCGACGAACTGATCGACAATGACGAAGGTACCCGGCGGCAGCTCTTCCTTGTAGGAGCCGCCGGCCGACAGCGAGATGAGGTCGGTGACGCCGGCGCGCTTCATCACGTCGATATTGGCGCGGTAATTGATGTCGGTGGGAGAAAGCCGGTGGCCCTTGTCGTGACGCGACATGAACACGATGGGAAGCCCATCGATGTCGCCGATCCGCACGGCCGCAGACGGCGCGCCCCAGGGGCTGGCGATATGCTCCTCGCGGACGTTTTGAAGCCCAGGCAGCTCGTAAAGTCCCGAACCGCCGATAATGCCGAGCACGGCTTTCGTCATGAGGTCCCCTTTGGCGGCGGTTACTCGCCGATATGCATGTAGACCAATGCCCAGACATGACTACCACGGTGATCCTCGCTCGGCGCGGAGCCTTCTTCACGCGTGTTGATCAGCCAGAGCGGCCCCTGCTGCCCGACGCCGAGCGGCACGCCGTCGGCCTCAAGTGCCAGAATGTAATCGGAGCCGTCGATGTCTTCGGGAAGCAAGTAGCCGGTATAGCCATCGGCTGCGACGAACGTCGTCGTCACCTTCGCCGCTTCGATGAGCCCGAGCACCTCGCTCAGAAGCGGCCCCTTGAAGGTCGCCGCCGTCTCGAACTCGATGGGCTTGGTCGTCACCGTGCCTTGCGGCAGCGCGAGCAGCATGGCGCGGTCAAACGCGAAGCCATGTTTGAAGTCGGCCTTGAGCGTGGCCAACAGACTGTCACGCTTGGGATCGAGGGCTCCACGATTGGGCTTGCCCACGAAGCCGCCCACGGTAAGCACCACCATGTCTTCGGGCTGCGGGGCATCGTCCGCGGCGAACGCCGGGAGGCTCAGAAGCGCGGCGAGAAGGGCAACCAAGACGCGCTTCATCGGCCGTCTCTACGCTTCGTGAGCGTGATCGCGGCGGTGCAGACGCGCCCAGACGGCCCGCTTCGAAAGATACATGATCACAGCAAATACGAGGAGGAAGATCATGATCCGCGCGCCGACCTTGTAACGCTCCTCAAGCTTCGGCTCCGCCGCCCACATGAGGAAAGCGGAGACGTCTTTGGCGTAGTTGTCGACCGTGGGCTTGGTGCCGTCGGTATAGGGAATGACGCCGTCCACCAAGGGATTGGGCATGGCAATCTGATGGCCCGGGAAGGCCGTGTTGTACTGCATGCCCTTGGACATCTCCATGTCCGCTGGCGGCTGCTCATAGCCGGTGAGCAGCGCGTAGATGTAGTCTGGGCCACCCTCCCGCGCCTTGGCCATCACCGAGAGATCGGGAGGCAGCGCGCCGTTATTCGCCACCCGCGCCGCTTGGTCGTTGGGATAAGGCGAGCGGAAACGATCGGACGGACGGCCCGGCCGCTGGAACATCTCGCCCTTGTCGTTGGGCCCGTCGGTGATCTGGGCCTGCGCCGCAAGCGTCTCGACCGCCTCCGGCGAGAAGCCGGGGCCGCCCGGCTCGCCGAGATTGCGGTAGGACAGGAGCCGCATGGAATGGCAGTTCGCGCAGACCTCCTTGTAAACGCGATAGCCGCGTTGCAGCTGCGCCTTGTCGTAATGGCCGAAGGGTGGCGCGAACGACCACTCCTGCGCCTCGATGACGGGCCCATGGCCGTTGCCGGCCTCCTCGGCCAGAGCCAGGCTCGGGATACTCAGCGCGATCAGAAAAGCGGTGACAGTGCGCAAAGTGCTCATCATACCGCTCCCTCGCGCACAGGCTCGCGCGCCACAGGTGGCGGCGCCTCCGCCGGATGCGATCCGGGCCCAAGCACGGATTGCGTGATGCTGCCGGGAAGCTTCTTGGGCCGCTCGATAAAGCCGAGAAGCGGCATGATCACCAGGAAGAACCCGAAATAGTAGAGGGTGCACACACGCCCGAAAAACAGATACCAGCCCTCCGGGGCTTGCGCGCCGAGATAGCCAAGCACCAGGCAATTGATGACGAACAGCCAGAAGAACCATTTGTAGATCGGCCGGTAGCTCGTCGAGCGGATGCGCGAGGTATCGAGCCAGGGAACGAAGAACAAGATGCCGACGCTGCCGATCAATCCGATCACGCCGAACAGCTTGCTCGGGATGGCGCGCAGGATCGCGTAGAACGGCAGGAAGTACCACTCCGGCACGATATGCGGCGGCGTCTGCAGCGGATTGGCCGGAATGTAGTTGTCCGGATGGCCGAGGAAGTTCGGTGCGTAGAACAGCAAGCCCGCGAAGAGGATCAGGAACAGCACGAGCGCGAAGCCATCCTTGATCGTGTAGTACGGATGGAACGGAATCGTGTCCTTGGCCGATTTCACATCGACGCCCGTGGGGTTGTTGCTTCCGGGCACGTGCAGCGCCCAAATGTGCAAGATCACCACGCCCGCGATCACGAAGGGCAGCAGGTAGTGGAGCGCGTAAAGCCGGTTCAACGTGGGACCGCCCACCGAGAACCCGCCCCAGATCCATTGCACCAACGAGGTGCCGAGTCCCGGGATCAGCGCATCGAGCGACGAGAACAGATTGGTGATCACCGTCACCGCCCAGAAGCTCATCTGCCCCCACACCAGCGAATAGCCCATGAAGGCGGTGGCGATCATCAGCAGGAGTATCAGCACGCCGAGAATCCATAAAATCTCGCGCGGGGCCTTGTACGAGCCGTAATAGAGCCCGCGGAAGGTGTGGATGAAGGCGGCGAGGAAGAACATCGAGGCGCCGACCGTGTGCGCGTAGCGAAGCAGCCAGCCCCAATTCACGTCACGCATGATCTTCTCGACCGAGTCGAACGCGCCGTCCGCCGTCGGCACATAATGCATGGCGAGCACGATACCGGTCGCCATCTGCGCCGCGAGCATGAAGGTGAGAATGCCGCCGAAGGTCCACCAATAGTTAAGGTTGCGCGGCGTGGGAAAGACCAAGAACTGGTCGTGCATCACCCGCGGGATCGGCATGCGCGCGTCGAACCATCTCTCGATGCCGGTCGACGGTTCGTAGGTTGAAGGATGCGACATGGCTTCGCCCTACCCGATCTTGATCTTGGTGTCGGCGGTGAATTCGTAAGGCGGGATGTACATGTTCTCCGGCGCCGGCCCGACGCGGACACGGCCCGCCGTGTCGTACTGCGAACCATGGCACGGACAGAACCAGCCCCCATACTCGCCCTTGTAGTCGCCGACCGCCTGCCCCTTCGGAATGCAGCCGAGATGGGTGCAGATGCCGATCATCACCAGCCACGGCTCCCGCTCCGGTGCCGCGCGGTTGTCATCGGTCGCAGGCGCATCGTCGGGCAGATTGGCGTTGCGGGCCAGCGGATCGGGCAAACTGTCGACCTTGATGTCTTTCCCCTCCTCGACTTCCTTCGCCGTGCGATGGCGAATGAAGATCGGCTTGCCGCGCCACATCACCGTAATGGCCTGGCCCTCTTCGATGGGCGCCAGGTCAACGTCGATGCTGGCCAGCGACAGCGTCGAGGCATCGGGGTTCATCTGATCGAGCAGCGGCCATAGCACCGCCGCGCCGCCGATCGCAGCAAACGCGCCGGCGCCGATCAGGATCACGTCGCGGCGCGACGGATCATCATCCGCAAGAAGGGACGGGTCGGTAGAACTATCGGGATTGGCCACGGGCCAAAGCTCCTGACGATTAAAGGAGCCGAAGAGAGCAACAGCCCAGCCTCTCGGCTCTCTAAGCCGGCAACAAATGCGCCGAACTTCTGTTATTGCCTCTCTGGTGCCATAACCCGGCACGGTGGATGCCGGTTTTCTGGCATTGCTTCTCCAGGTTGTCCAGCGCCCACGCCCGCCTATAACATGGGCAAATTGGCGCACGCGCCGGGGAGCCAACTGCTAGCACGGGTCGGAATGCGTGGGAGTTGATCCCTGTCAAAGCCACTGATCGCTCCGCGCGATGCCATTCCCCACGCGAAGCAGCTATAGGGATGGTCGAAGAGGCGCTGTCGTTGAGCGCCTCCCGCCAAGAAGCCAATGGATATGAAAACAGACGAACAGTCAGACGGTGGAGCGCCGATCGGCGATTTCGAGGCCAATAAGGACCGCGCCAAGCTCTGGTTCGAGACCTTGCGGGACCAGATGCTCACCGCCCTCGAGGCCGTGGAAGACGCCGCCGAAGACGCGCCGGGCTGCGAGGGCAAAGAAGCCGGCCGCTTCACCCGCGCGCCCTGGACCCGCGAGGAAGGCGGCGGCGGGGTGATGTCCCTGATGTCGGGCCGCGTCTTCGAGAAGGTCGGCTGCCACACCTCGACCGTCCACGGCGAATTTCCGAAGGAGTTCGCAAGCCAAATCCCCGGCGCAAGCGAAGATCCGAGCTTCTGGGCGTCCGGCATGTCCTTCATTGCCCATCCGACCAATCCGAATGCACCGACCGGCCATATGAACACCCGTATGGTGGTCACATCGAAGGGATGGTTCGGCGGCGGCGGCGACCTGACCCCGGTGCTTAATCGCCGGCGGTCCCAAGAGGACCAAGATTCGCAAGCTTTTCATGCCGCCATGCAGGCCGCCTGCGACGGCCAGCCATCGGCCGACTATCCCCGCTTCAAGGCCTGGTGCGATGAGTATTTCTACCTCGCCCACCGCAAGGAGCCGCGGGGCATCGGCGGCATCTTCTACGACTATCTGAACACGGGAGACTGGGAGGCCGACTTCGCCTTCACCCAGGACGTCGGCAAACGCTTCGTCGCCGTCTATTCGGAGATCGTGAGGCGGAACATCGGAACGCCCTGGACCGACGCAGACCGCGAGGAGCAGCTGATCCGCCGCGGCCGCTATGTGGAGTACAACCTGCTCTACGACCGGGGCACGATCTTTGGCTTGAAGACCGGCGGCAATGTCGAGGCGATCCTGTCCTCTATGCCGCCGCTGGTGCGCTGGCCTTAGCCTACCCGCGCACCCCGGCGTACATGAGCGGCGGGGTGGCGGCGTTGGCGGAGGTCGATTCCAGGGCGATGGAGCCGGTGTGCTCGAAATCGGCAAACGGGGCATCGTAGGCGAGGCGGGCCGCGAAGATCGCGAGAGCCATAAGCACCAGAACCGTAACGATTTTCCACATATCCGCTCCCCTTCCTTCGGCATCGGCGGCGCGTGTTCGCGCTCACCTGATGCTGGGTTTAGGGGTTGGCGGCTGAACCCAATCTGAGGCGGCCGTTCATCTGGCGTTTAGGTTGGGATTTCGGGCGCAGTTCCCACTTGCCAAGGGGTTCGGCATCGCCCATCTTTCCAGGACCGGGCGCCCAAGGCTTTGGGCGCGGACTTGGACGACGGCAAGTGACTATCGCGGCTCTACCAGCACGACGACCTTTCCTGACATCTCAAGACGACGAGGGTCTCCCGCTCGCGGGTAGGCCAACGGCCCGTTACGCAAACTTTGAAACGGGAAAGGATTCCCCCAAATGTCTCGTGTGAATGGCACAGTGAAATTCTTCAACCACACGCGCGGCTTCGGCTTCATTCAGCCGGAAGACGGCAGCAAGGACGTTTTCGTCCATGCCTCGGCGCTCGAGCGCTCTGGCATTCAGCCCCTCAACGAGGGTGACAAGGTCTCTTTCGAGCTCGAGGACGACCGCCGCGGCCGCGGCAAGCAGGCCGCCAACGTGCAGCTCGCATAAAGCTTTTCAGCGCATCGCTGACCTTGAGAACCGCCGGGCCTCGCCCGGCGGTTTTTTCATGACGGCGAGGTGAGCAGTCCGACCACCGCCCCCGTGAGGCAGGTGGCAAGCGTGCCGGAAATGATCGATTTCGGCGCGAGCGCGACGATCTCGCCCCTGCGCGCCGGGACCATGGTCGAAAGCCCGGCCATGAGAATGCCCAGACTGCCGAAATTGGCGAAGCCACACAGCGCATAGAGCATGATCAGCCGGGAGCGATCGGACAGGGCGTCCGCCGGCAGCTCCGACAGGCGCACATAGGCGACAAGCTCGGTGAGGATGGTCTTGATGCCCATCAACTCGCCGCCGGTCAGCGCCTCGCGCCACGGCATGCCCATCAGCCAGCACACCGGCGCCATGACGTAACCCAATACCCGTTGGAGCGTAATCGCCTCGCCGCCGACCGCCGGCAACAGGCCGAGCCCCGCGTTGACGAGATGAACCAGCGCAATCAGCACAATCAACATGGCGATGATGCTGAGCAGCAGCTCGAGCCCGACGGCCGTGCCCTTGACGATGGCGTCGACCGTGCTTGCGGCGAACCGGCTCCGGCGGGTGAAGCGCGGCCTCGGTTTGCCCCTCTTCGGCCTCCGGCACCATGATCTGGGAAATGACCACCGCGGCCGGCGCACTCAGCACCGAGGCGACGATCATTGTCCGGCGGCGTCGGGCACGGCGCCCGATAAGATGGTGGCGTAAAGCACCAGCACCGTGCCCGCGATGCTCGCCATGCCGCCGGTCATCACCAGGAACAGCTCGGACCGCGACAGCCGGGAGAGATAGGGGCGGATGAACAGCGGCGCCTCCACCATGCCGACGAAGATATTGGCGGCCGTGGCGAGGCCCGCCGCGCCGCCGATCCGCATGGTCCGCTCAAGCACCCATGAGAAGCCCTTCACCACCACGGGGAGGATGCGCCAATAAAACAGAACCGTCGTGAGCACGCTCGTCACGAGAACGATCGGCAAGGCCTGAAACGCCAGCACGAAATCCGAGCCCGGCGTCTTCGGATCGAATGGCAGCGGGCCGCCCCCGAGATAACCGAAGACGAAGGCCGTGCCGGCGCGGCTGGCGTCCGCGACCGCGAGAAACGGCGCGTTGGCGAGCGCGAAGAACGCGCTGACCGGCGGCACTTTCAGGCAAAGCAGCGCGAGCGCGATGGTGACGCCCACACCAAGCGCCGCGTGGCGCACCGAGACGGCGGCGTGACGCTCGCTCAACGCGAAAGCAAGGCCGAGCAGCGCCAGCACGCCCAAGCCCGATTGCAGTGTCAGCACCCCGCCCCTCTTTGTCCGAATCCTTGAACCCCGGGCGAGCTTAGACACGTTTCTGGCGCCGCGCCAAAGACCAGGGCGCCGCAGGCGTTTCGCATGCGTGACCAGGAACTTAGGCCCCCTGAATCCGTTCAGGCTCGGTTCATCTTTACGGCTCTAAATTGCCTCAAAGCGGGGGCAAAAATCTCGCTTGACCCTATCCCTGGGGGAACCCTCCATCTGTGCGACGCGCCCTGGCGTCTCACGTTTAAGGAACGCAAACGATGGGTAAGACAACCTTCACAGCACTGATTGCTGCGCTTGTCGGGCTCTTCGCCCTGACGATGGCCGCACCGGCGGAAGCCGGCCGTGGTCATGGAAATGGCTGGAAAGGCGGCGGCGGTGGCCGCTACGTGCAGAATAACTATTATGGTGGCCGCGGATACCGCCGTGGCGGCGGCTACAACGCTTTGGGCGCCGGGCTTATCGGATTCGGCGTCGGCGCCATTGTCGGCAGCGCGCTTACCCCGCGCGATGTCTATGTGGCGCCGCCGGCACAGCCTGTCTATCGCGCCGGCTACGGTCCCGCGCCCTGGACGCCGGACTGGTACACCTATTGCTACTCGAGGTACCGCAGCTTCAATCCCAATACCGGGACCTTCGTCGGCTATGACGGCTACGAGCATTTCTGCCGCTAGAGGCCCGGGAGCGACCTAGAACGGCCTGTCAGACCGGCTTGCCGGTCCGGCGGGCCCTTTCTTTTTTGCCGGGTCGTTTTCCGACGCAGAGGGGCCTAGCTGTCTGCGCAGGACAATTCGGACGTGAACTTTTCCGCAAGATTCCTGTGCTCGGCCGCGTGCGGCAGATCACAAAGACCGCCGCCGAGATACAAATGATGCCAGAGCTGAGTAGCCACCACGCCGCCCAACCCCAAGCTGGCGAAGGTGCCGAGCGTACCGCCATTGCCCCTCGCCAGCAGATCGCAGTCTGCCCGCACGCGTTCCACGTCGAAATAGCCGGTCCGTGTCAAGGACTCCGAGCTAATCAGATCGCGCACGAAACCGGGCGGGGACGATAGGAACGTCTCGGCCAGCGGCGCCCTGAACATGGCTTTCCGCCGCTGCGCCACCGCCTCCGGCAGCAGACGCGCAGCCGCCTGCCGCAACAAATATTTATCCTTCAGCCCACGCCGGAGCTTGAAGCGTGGATGGATGCGCGCGGCGAAGGAGATCACGTCCTCGTCGAGGAATGGGTAGCGCGTCTCGACGCTGTTCGCCATGGCGACGCGGTCGCCCTTTTGGCTCAGCAGAAGGCCGGGGAGGTGCACCTTGTAACCGAGATACAGCGAGCGGTTCAGCGGGTGCCAGCGGCGCAAGCGGTCGAGGTCGAGCTCTAAGTCCTCATAGGCGACGAACGAACCAAGCCTCTCTTTGAGGTCTTGGCTGTAATACAGGTCACGCGACGTCGCCACGAGATTGTACATCACCGACTGGGCGTGAGGCCCAGCGATGAGGCTATCGATGCGCGCGAAATCGCCGAAGCTCAAATTCGGCGCCGCCCATTTCCGCGCGACTCTGCTGATACCCGTGGTCGGGCGAAAGCTGTCGCCGAAATCGAGGTTGCGCACAATCTCCCTCATCTTGAACCAGACATACCCTGCGAAAGCCTCGTCCGCGCCCTCGCCGGTCAACACCGTCTTGAAGCCCTTGCCATGCACCTCCTGCGACAGAGCCAACAGCGCAGCGCAAGAGGTATCGAGCACCGGGCTCTCAGCCGCGCGAATCAGCTCCGCATATCTGTCGGCGATGAAAGCGGGTCCGGCTTCCACGACCGTGGCCGCGCCCCCGATATGGCGTGCCGCCTCGGCTGCGTTCTCCTCCTCGTCGAGCACTGGGTCAGGCACCTTGACCGTGAAGCTCGGGAGCGGCCGGCCACTCACCTTCGAGGCCATGGCGAGCACATAGGCCGAATCGACGCCGCCGCTGAGATAGCCGGCCACCGGCACGTCGGCCCTGAGCCTGATCTCGACCGCCCTTTGGAATTTCGCCTCGAACTCGTCGATGAGGAGGGATTCGTCGGCGGGATCGTCCTCGTCGCCCCAATCGGGAAAATCGAGATCCCAATAACGCCGTTCGGCGACCTCGGCTGCCTTGCCGTCACGCCGGAAGGCGATGCGAAGATAGTGCCCGGGCAAGATCGATTGCACGCCTTCGAACATGGTGCGGCGTGAGCTCAACGCAAAAAAAGTGAACAAATGGTCGAGCCCTTTGACATCCGCGACGGGCGAGACCGCGCAGGAGGCTATGAGCGCCTTGATCTCCGAGCCGAAATAGACGGTGTTCCCTTGCTGCGACCAGAACAGCGGGCAGATGCCAACCCGATCCCGCGCGAGCAGCACGAGCTTCTTGGTAAAGTTGATAAGCACGAAGGCGAACTGACCCTTCAAATGCTCGAACACATCCTCGCCGTGCTCCTCGTAGAGATGCACGATCAGCTCGCAATCACTGTCGGTTCGGAACACATGACCCCGGGCCTGCAGCTCGGCCTTTCGCTCCGTGTAATCGAACAACTCGCCGTTGCACAGGACCGCGATGGTACGATCCTCGTTGAAGATGGGCTGCTGACCGTTCGCCACGCCGACGATGCTGAGACGCCGATGAGAGACCCCGATTCCCGGCGCGAAGAGCGTGCCGGAATCGTCCGGGCCGCGATGGAACAGCACCGCGCCCATGCGCGCGACCAAGGCCCGATCGGGTTCTCGTCGACCGGTAAGGTCGATCACACCTGCCAAGCCGCACATATTGCCTCGCTAAAAATTCGCTTACGGATAGGGGTGAGCGCCCGATTTCTAAGACCGTACGGTTCCCGAAC
>Ga0307380_10001151_pt1 | contig 39658 bp, 28 predicted proteins | sample UN3MG_FD_202239 | JGI IMG/M metagenome (GOLD analysis project Ga0307380, IMG submission 202239) | Soil microbial communities from Risofladan, Vaasa, Finland - UN-3 | ecosystem: Environmental > Terrestrial > Soil > Coastal area > Acid sulfate soil | place: Finland: Risofladan, Vaasa | collected...
GAGCGCCTTGACTCCCACTCCCACCAGCGAGCCCACGATACGCTTGTTGACCAGGCCCGAGAGCACCATCTCCACCACCTCTATCGCCGCGTCATCAGTAATGCGCAGGCCTTCGTGAAAGCCGGTCTCGATTCCCAGTTTCTGGAGCAGCCTCCCGATATCCTTGCCTCCGCCGTGCACGATCACAAGCCGCCTGTCTATGGTGGTGACAAGCTTGGCAAAAGAAGCCAGATAGTCAGGCTTGTCCACCTCTCCGCCGCCCACCTTGAGCAGCATTGTTGTCTTGGCATTCATTTTCAGATCCTTGGGCTTGACGCGGCAAGCCCTGTGGTTTCGTCAAGGCCGAAAAGAATATTGAAATTCTGCACTGCCTGACCCGCCCCTCCCTTAATCAGGTTGTCGATAGCCGCTGTGATCACGGTAAACGAGGTGTGCGCAGCCTCGTGTACACCGATAACACAGGCATTGCTGCGCTCTACATAGCCGAGCTGAGCCGGCTTGCCTCTCTCGAGCACTCTGACAAACGGTTCGCTGCGGTAAGCTTTCTCGTAAATAGAGCGAATCTCTTCCGCAGTCTCTCTAGTGTCCTTGCCGGGCTTGACCGCGGCAGATATATAAATGGTGAAGAGAATCCCGCGTGACAGAGGCGCAAGCTGTGGGGTGAAAACAACCTTCACCTCTCTTCCGGCAAGGCGGGTGAGGATTCCTTCCATTTCTCCCACATGGCGGTGGACCCGCCCGATCTTGTAGGGGATCAGATTCTCGTTCACCTCGACAAATTGTGTTGTCAAATCCGATTTTCTACCGGCTCCGCTGATACCGGTTTTGGCATCCACTATCACCTCATCGAGGGCGAGGAGCCCGGCCCGGACTGCCGGAGCCAGGGCCAGCAGGGTGCCGGTAGGATAGCAGCCCGGGTTGCCGACAATGTCGCAGGCTTTGATTTCATCCCGGAAAAGCTCGCACAAACCATAGGCGCTCTTCCCGAGAAGCTCCGGCGCCAGGTGTTCCACATCGTACCACCGCTGGTAATCCGCGGGGCTAGTGAAACGGAAATCAGCGCTCAGATCGATCACTTTGAGCCCGGTACGGTAAACTTTAGCAATCAGCTCCATAGCGGTGGTATGCGGAAGACAGGTAAAGATCGCCTCCACGCTCGAGGGATCCGCATCCCCGCTTGCGACCAGGCGCTTTTCGATCCCACAGGGGAAAACCTCTGAAAGAGCCTGGCCCTGATAGGTTTCAGAGGTCATAAAGGCCAGCTCGACCTGCGGGTGACCGAGAAGTATCTTGACCAGCTCATAGCCCGTATACCCTGTGGCCCCGTAAATACCTACTTTTATCATAGATCTGCCGCCTGTCAATATTTTTTATCGTTAGTCAGGGAAAAGAAAAGACACAGCCGTTTTTTCACCCCGGCTGCTGCTTGAGGATTTTTGACCACAATGATCACTGTATCGTCTCCGCCCACTGTGCCCAAAAATTCTTTCCAGCCCAGGGCATCGATAGCCGCAGCCACGGACTGGGCGTAACCCGGCTGGGTGCGCGCCACAAGCAAGTGACCGGCTGAACTGATAGAGTTCACCACCCCGCCGGCAGCCGGAGAATCCCCGGCACGGCCCTCTCCCCGGGGGAGGTAGCGGTAACCCTGCGTTCCGCTGGCCACCTTGACCAGGCCCAGTTCCCTGATATCCCTGGAAACCGTGGCCTGAGTGGCTTTCAGCCCGCGCGAGTGCAGTTTTTGAAGGAGGACTTTCTGGCTTGAGATGACCTCGCCGGAGACAATGTGCAAGATGGTCGACTGCCTCTCTTTTCTGCTTGCAGCCATACTTTCCTCAAGAATCTTGTGAATAATTATGCAAAAGGGTCAATAAATATAAACCAATAATCTTTTCTGTCAATCCTTTTATTCCTGGAGCACGCTTTTTTCGATTTAATAAGCCTGGTATAATCAGGGCGTAAAAAATCATGTTTGTGTCAGGGACGGGGGCGGGCCGGCTGTCAACGATCTAAGACCGGGGGCGAATTCTACCGGCACTCCAGTTCGGGCTTATCATAAATAATCCGGCCCAGGTCGAATCGCCTGGCTATTGCATTTATCTACCGGGGGTGATATGTTTTTTCTTAGCTTTCAGAATCTAATCTCTCCCTGGAAGGGCGGATGAAAATAGAACGGAACCTGATCATTCCGGGAAAGCTCTCCTACGTGCGCGGGAAAAAGCCGGATGTCGAATGCATTCTCTGCGCGGTGCGGGACAGCGACAAGCGCGTGCCCAGACTGGTGGTTTCCCGGACAGAGCTGATGATTGTCTCACTCAACCTGTTCCCTTACAATCCCGGGCACCTGATTATCTTCCCCCTGAGACACCTGAACGATATCAGGGAGCTTAACCATGACGAGGCGCTCGAGCTGTTCAGTCTCCAAAAACAGTGCATGTCCGCACTCGAAGCTGTCTACCGGCCAACCGGTTTCAACATAGGATTCAATATAGGCTCCTCCAGCGGCGCCAGTATCGAACACCTGCACTGCCATGTGATTCCCCGCTACAGAAACGAGATCGGTTTTGTGGAGATGGTCAGCTCCGGCTCCCGGATCCTGGTCGAGGATCCCCGGGAAACATTGAAAAAAATTCGCCATTCTTTCGCCGAACTTAACCGCTCGGTATAAAATGCGCCGGAAAAGTCTCTGAAAACTCTTCGGCCTCTAACTCAAAACAGGAGGATAAGAATGACCAGTTCAAGGTTAAGTGTGACACGGCTGCTGGTTCTGACCTGCTGCTGTGTGTGCGCAATGGCGAGCTGCGCCCGCAAGCCCGCGCAAACGCTCGACTGCCGCAAAGCGCCTGGAGAGATCAGTATCGACGGGAGGATCGAAGAATGGAGCACGGCGGACACCCTCCGGCTGGATGATTCAACCGCCGTTGCCGACCCTGACCAGGTCACAATTTACACCCTCTGGGATGAAAATTACCTTTATGTCGCCTACGAGGTCAAGGACAGATATCTGGTATGCCACCAGACCGAAAGGGACCACCGGGACCTGTACAAGGATGACATGATCGAGGTGCTGCTCGACCCGCGTCAGGATGCCGGAGAAAAATGGCTCGAGGATGACATAGTTTACCACATCAATGTTTTGGGGCAGGTCAAGGACGACCGCGGCACACCGGAAGGAAAGAGCGATGCCGGCTGGCAGAGCGAGGCACATTTCGCCACCCGCTGCAATGGCACACTCAACGATTCCACGGACACTGACCGGGGATTCAGCGTGGAACTTGCCATACCCTGGTCAGAGATCGGCAAGACCCCTGCGCCCGGTGTAACTCTCGGTATAGATTTTGCAGCCGGAGACGCCGAGGGCGCGGATGAACACCTCTGGGACTGGTGCGGCGCCCATCCTTTCAGACAGCCCAGCGCCTATGGTGCTCTGGTGCTTAAGTAGCTTTATACCGAGTTTTACTCGATGGAGTGTGATAATGATCCGCCTGGTAATCTCTATGCTAATCGGACTGTCTCTCAGCGCCGCGGCCACCCTGTCCCGGGCCGAGATATCCCCTGTCGGCGGCAGAGATTTGCTGCCTGACCAGGTTATGCGAAGTATGCAGGCCTATATGTTGGAGAAGCGATTCGACGGCTGGCTTTTTTCCGGCCAGGGCAGTTTCGATGACCTGGAGAGGGAGTTCCTCGGCCTGAAAGGTCAAACACGACACCGCTGGTTTATCTTCTATCCCGCGATGGCGACTTATAAAAAGCCATACCTGTTGTACCACAAAGCGGATGAGAGCCTATTCAGCGGAATCAACTTTTACCCGCTGACCTACCGCAGCCGGGATGAAATGCTCAAGCAGATCGTGGATTATGTGTTTGCTATCGCCAGGAAAATCTGTGTCAATTACTCGCCCCAAATGGAGGTCCCCGAGCTTTCCAGGGCAGACGGAGGAATGCTCGAATGGCTTAAAGATAAAGGGTTCACCGTAATCTCGAGCGGCTCGATCCTGTCCTTTTACAACACCCGCTGGCAGGTCTCTGATCTGGAAACCCACTCCCAGGCTGCAGCCGGGCTGGATTCGATTCTCCCCCAGGCGGTCACTTTCCTCAAGGGTAAGATCCTGAAAAACAGCAAGGTGACAGACTACGATCTGGTTAATTTCCTGAAAAAAAGGCTCAAGAAGCTGGGACTCGAGCCTGTGGAAGAGCCTGTCGTGGCTGTAGGAGAAAAAACCCTTGAGGAGCGCTACACTCCATCCAAGCGCGAGGCGAAGGGCATTACGATTAAAGACATTGTTTATATCGAGCTCTCAGCCCGCCTGCGAAAGAACAGCGAGGCCATGCACGCCCGTCTGGGCTGGAGCCTCTATGTGGGAGAAGATGTGCCTGAGCCGCTGGCCAGTGACTGGAGGCGCATAGCCGCAGCCGCGGATTCAGCGGTCGCTGTGCTGAAATTTCACCTCCCCAATGAAAAAAAGATTCTCCAGGGTTACCAGGTAGACCAGGCGGCCCGGCTCCATCTGGGTGATGATCCCGACATTCTGCCGCGCCCGGTCGGCTTTAACCTCAATCCTTACGGGCACCTTTTCGGTGTGCGCTTCGACAACTACCTGGCCCATGATGACCGTGAGATCATGCCCGGCATGGGGTTCACCCTGGAGCCGGGGATCTACCGTGAAAAACGCGCCTTGCGCATGTGCGCGAATATCTTTATCGACGGGGAGCGGCAGGTCAATCTCTCGGCACCGCTCGAGCGGGAACTGATCGCTGTGCTGGCCCGGGAAAAGGCGGAATAAAAGATTAAAGAAAGAGGCTCGATTTGGTTCCTAAGTTAGAACAGTGTACTAAAATTTCAGGGGCGGTTTCCGGACCGCCCCTGTTTGCATTCAAATCATGTTAATTAAAAATCAAGTCTCCATTCTAACCAAACATGCCGCCTATCACCCCCTGCCGTAATCCGGGATCCTGAGCCTGGTTCCGCCCTCAAGGGCCGACTTGTGGGCGTAAAAGCCCGGGATAGTGTAAGCGAGCGCCTCGTAGACATTCACTGCAGGCTGGCGGCTCTCGAGGATCGAAATCACGAATTCATGGGTGATATGGGTGTGCGAGCCTCCATGGCCGCTCGGATGACGCAGGGGCTCGGGCAGGAGCTCGTAGTGGTCGGTCTCTTCCCAGGGCTCTGTGGCGATATCGGATTCAGTATATCCGTTTTTTGTCACTGCGCCTTTCTCGCGCCGGCTCACGAGCGCCGGCACATCCCCGGGCCGGGGCATGAAAAAGGACATCTCCGTGCCCAGGAACTGGCCCCGCTCCGTGCCGCCCGAGGCGACTTTCCAAAAGACCGCCACCCGCGAGGCATGGCCGCCGGAGGTCTTGAAAAAGGCGGTTTCGCTCCAGAAAGGGTTGTTGTACTGGTTTTCCCGCAGGAATTGAGAACCATCCCCCCAGCCGGCTGCAGTCACCTCGGCCAGGCGCTCCCCGGTCACCGGTACGATCATGCCGGTGCAATGGGTGGGGTAAAGTAGGGGCGGAAAGGCGTAGCGCCAGGTGTGGCTGCCGTCAGGATTGAACATCAGGGGCTCGAGGCCGTCGTGATGGTACTCACTCTCGGAATAGATTATCTCGCCGAATTTTTTCTCCCCGGCCCACTTGCGGCAGGTGATTATTTCCCGGCGGTAAAAGCTCGTCTCTGCCATCATGTAGTTCAAGCCTGTCTTTTTAACTGTCTCGAGAAGGTGGACACACTCCTCCTCGTTCAAGCCTGCGGGCACGGCACTGATCGCGTGTTTACCCGCTTCCAGAGCCTCGACCGCCATGGGCACATGAAGGCTTGGCGGGGTGAAAACCGCCACGGCATCAACATTCCTGTCGGCGATAAGCTTTTTGTAATCTTTGTAGGCCACATCACAACTGTAAACCTCTTTCAGGCTCTTTAGCCGGTCCTCCCTTAAATCGCAGACAGCCGTAACCCTGCAATGCGGGTGCTCATGCCACTGGAAGCTCGTGCCGAACCCCCCGCCGATCACGCCCAGGCGCACCAGGCGTGCAGATTTCGGCGGGACGGTTTTTCCCTGCGCAAGCACCTGCTGGGCCGCAAGGGCGACAGAGGCAAGCCCTGTGGTTCCGCTCAAAAACCGGCGGCGGCTGATTCTGTGTGGCAGAGATGCTTTTTCCATGGGGCAGGCTCCTTTATTTGAGGGAGTTGGAAGCATAGGGTTTGGCGAAACGTTTTTCGTAAGCTCCGTTTTTCTTGAGCATCCGGTCCCAGTACATTATTTCACCTATTTTGGCGAACAATTTTCCCGCCAGGAGCCCTAAAGCGGAATACTGCACAGGCCTGGCCAGGCGCGAAACTATTTTCTGATCGAATACTCCACTCAGTCCGAATATACGCCCCAGCTCGTAAAAGGAGCTGAAAAGCTTCCTATTGAACCTCTCCGGCTGGCTCTGGATACCTTCACACCCACCCTTGATCACAGTGCCCAGATATTCGCTGCCCAGGCGGCGGCACAGTTTCTCAAGATACCGTCTTACATTATGCGAGTGGATGGATTCCGAGAAACCGGACTGGACGATAAATCCCAGGGCGGGATTTCCCGCCTGGCCGCAGAGCGGCTCCAGGGCCTCGATAAAGAACTTGACCACGCCGGGCATGCAGTCAGTGTAAAGAGGGAAGGCAATGAGCGTGTGTTCGGAATTTTTAAAGGCGTCCACGCTCTTTTCGAACTCTCCTTTCCGGATCAGATAAAACAACTCGAACTGGTTTCCCCCGGTTTCGCCGAACCCCCGGAGAAAATGATCGAGGAGGATTTTCGTATTGCTCCCCTTGCCTTTGGGGGATCCATTAAATACGGCCAATTTCATCTGCCACCTCCTCCGGCGGACAACTGGTCAGCCGCATGAAACTTAGAGCGCTTTTTATGTCTAGGGCCATTCTGGTGAAGATATCGGAAATTATTTCGATATCCTCATTGTCTGTTCCTTCGGTCTTCTCTAATAAAAGGCCAAACCGGGGGTACCTGTCGTAGCGGGCCAGATGATGGAACTCCCCATGGCTGAGGTCAAAATAGGGGTAAACGAGCGGGATAAGCCTGTCGGTGGCTCTTTTGAGAGTGGCGCTGGTGAACCCCATGATCACCGGGGAGGCAAAGAGCGCCAGGTCTGATTGAATTACAGCACGACAGACTACAGGTGAATCATCTTTGATGACACATTCTCCTGGTGTTTTGACCCAGCAGCCCCAGCAGCCGGTGCAGTGCTTGATATCCATATCCCGTAAGAGGAGGTTTGTAACCTCATGCCCCTGCAAATCGAGCAGGCCCGTCAGATCCCGAAGGTAGCTGTCGAGCGCGAAACCCTTGTTGCCCGGGCTTCCGTTGAGGAAGCAGATTTTACTCATGATTTGCCTCCAAGGAGGTATTAAGTGTTCGAAGTCTCAGGCAAACAGAAAACCTTGAATATTTGCTCTGAATATAGCAAAATTTACAACTAAAGTCTAATCTCGAAACTAAAGAACATTTGAAATTATTTGGCTGGTCGAGAAAATATTTAATAATTACTTCCACAAGATTATCTATCCGCGGAGAGTCTCTTTTTATGCTGTGGGGCCTGGATCCGGGATTCCGGCGGTCTGTTAAGGTCCAAGAGTGCTCCGCCCGGTCAGACAGTGGAAAAGGGAGATGACCATGGAATCTTTGGTAGAAGCGTTTGCACTTCCCCGCTGGATCGAAGCCTTCCCGGGCTGTCTGGATGGCGTGGGCCGCTGGGCCGGAAAGCTCGGTTCCAGGGCTTTTATCGGCACGGGGCGCTCTGCGGCGCGAAAAAGCGGGCTGCTTTTGAGGGTTGAGAGTTCCTTACGCCGTGAGGGCATGGCTTATGAGATTTTCGAGGGGATCGAGGCGGAGCCTGCCCTGGAAACAGCGGAAAAAGGAGCGGAGCTCGCCAGACACTCCAGGTGCGATGTGTTTATCGGCCTTGGGGGAGGCAGCGTTCTAGATACGGTGAAACTTATCGCCATGCTTCAGGAGAACCCGCCCCCTGCCGAGGACTACCAGCTTGAGAGGCGGGCTTTCAGTGCGCCCTGCAAACCGGTTATCGCTGTCCCGACCACTGCAGGCACAGGGAGCGAGGCCACCAAAGTGAGTGTGATGACCAATCGCCGGCTCAAGGTAAAAAAGTCGCTTTATTCCTGGGAGATGGTGGCCACGGTTGCCCTTCTCGATGCCGAGGCCACAGCGGACCTGCCTCCGGAGCTTACCCGGGAGACAGGTCTGGATGCCCTGGGCCAGGCTATCGAGGGCTACCTGAGCACGAACGGCAACGAGATTATCGCCGCGGCAGCAGCGCGGACTATCCGCCTTGTCAGGAGAAACCTCCCGCTGGCAATGAGTGATGGGCATAATATCCAGGCACGGCACAATATGCTCATTGCCGCCTTGCTGGGCGGAGTGTCTATTGACACCGGCGTGGGGCTGGGGCATGAGCTCGCTATGTCTGTGGGCAGCTTGAAGGGGATCTCGCACGGCCTTCTGGTTGGCATTCTGACCCCCTACTGCCTCGAGGCCAATATCGGCTGGGCGGATCAAAAAATTGCGGAGATTGCCTATTATTTCGGCTGCCCTTACTTTAAAGGTGCTGAGCTTGCCTCCCGCGCACTTGTGGATGAGCTTTTCGATTTTAACCGGGGGCTCGGCCTTCCTCTCTCACTGGGAGATTTGGGAGTCCGCAAGGATGAAACCGCGGCGATTCTTGAGGCCAGAAAACTGGCGACCAATATCAAAACCAACCCCCGCCCCCTGGATGACATTGAGCGTAAGCGGGTACTTCATGCTGCTATCGATGGCCGGGGACCCGGGAGCTGAAACGGAAATTCTTTCCCCTGGCGTTAAATATTGTTAGTTTTGTCCTAAAGTTGCTCTTTGACCCACAGCAGAAATATTTGAGGCCGGTGGCTGCCTTTTGATTCAAGGCGGGCGTGAAACTTGCATAACAAAAGAACGAGCTGCAAAGACAGAAGAAAAGATGATAAGCGCAAACCTGAGGCTCGCCTTTGGCTGAAAAACAGATAGAACAGTTAGTCGGTCTTCTTGACAGTCAGCTTGCCAGGCTTGAAAGATACGGCAGGCTGATCCAAAAGCAGGAAAAACTGATCGAGCAGGAGGATTACGAGCCTCTGGGCCGGGTTCTGGAGAGGAAAGCGAAAATCCTCTCCAGTATGCAGGAGGTCGGAAGCCTTGCATCTTTAGCCGCAAGCCCGGCCAAAGAAGAAGGGGGAGAAGCGGAGCGTGCCGATAAGCTGCTGGCTGGTCTGATAAACAGTCTGAATCTTTTTGTCAAGCAGGAAAAAGAGTGCCTTGACAAGGCTCTCGGTGTCAGAGAAAATATTGCCGGGCAGCTTTATGCGCTGCGAAAGGGTAAGAAGCTGCTGCGGGAATATACCCGCGCATCGAAAGACATCAAGGCACGCTTTAAGGATATCAAGACCTGAGATCGTTAAAGTCATATGTTTTGCAAGCCGATAATGTTAATAGGGCATGAGGCTTATACTATCTACGGATGGGTAGGTATTAATGCTGTCTGTCCTGAGGGAGAAGGGCGAGATAGTTGAGTTGCTCTAAGCCGATGAGGAAATGAGAATGAAAATTGATCCTTCCCTGCAAGGAACCAAGGCCCCTGATCTAAACAAGCAGTCGAAAACCGAACCAGCCAAGGAAGCAGCGGCAACCAAGGACCAGGTCGCTGGCAAGCTAAAGACAGACACGGTTGTTATTTCGGAAGAGGCTCGTACACTTCAGCGTACCGAGTCGGAGCTCAAAGCTCATCTTGACCAGATGGAGACGGCATCCACTGTCCGCAGAGACAAGGTGGAGCTGGCCATGGCAAAAATTGCCGGTGGTCAGTTTATTATAGATGATGTGGTGGACGGGACAGCGGAAGCCATTCTAAAAAGCGGCGCCCTTTCAGATATTATCAACTCCGATAAGCTGGCCCAGGCCAGATTATCCGGGATGAAAAGTCTACAGGCCAGCCCTGAGAAGCTTGCCGCTATCAAAGAGAGGATCGAATCGGGCTATTACAACACGCCCGAAATGGCAGGAAAAATAGCAGACAGCATCATGGATGAATTGCTGGCCTAGTCTTCAAGATAAAAGTTCACCCCAAAAAGCGTCTAGCCTTAACCGGGCAGCCGCTTTTTTTTTACCCGGACCGGGCAGGTCGCGTGTTGAAAGTTCGCCCGAATTAATAGTTCAGCTAATCCAATTGAAAACCTGGTCCTGGCCTTGAGTTTTATGGAAAGTCAAGCTGTTGTTTTGTCCTTGAGATAGATTAAAAAAGTTTGAACGTTTTTTCAGATATTTAACCTGCGGAAGCCGGAATTTACCTTTAGCCCTCCGCTTGGGCCGCGGTATAGAATCAAAGTCTAAATACTCAGGACTAATCCGGGTCATGCGCCCTTTAAACGGTCTTTAGCGCAAAGATGACTGGCTCTAAAAAGCATCATGACTGCCAGTAAAAGCAGAACCCCCAGAGCGCTCATGTAGCTGATAAAAAAGACATGGTCGGTATCCAGATTACGAATGATAAGTCTCAGGGTTTCCCCGAAATCTCTAACCCAGGCATATCTGGACAAAACCGACAACTCGGAGGGACGCTCCTGTCTTTTTACCCACGCATCTTCATCGAGCAATTCCAACCCAATTTTAATTCCTTTACTATTCTCAATGGGTTGAAAAATAAAATTTCTCCCGAATATTTTCCCACGGGATTCTGTCTTGTCCTCCAGACTGATTATCGACTCTAAGTCAAGGGGCCTGAACAGAAATTGTTGCCCGGAAGACCCCTTAATGCCTGGTATGTAAATGTTTTGAACACAGTATAAGCCATTGGCTACCGGTTCGAAACACGGCTGTAGGAAGCTGCTGTTCTTTTCGAGCGGTACCTTTCCCATACATGCCTGCGCCTTTGAGCTTCTGGTAAAACTCAAAAAATATTCGCCAGGCCCAAGCATTCGCTTGTAACGGGCTACGCCCCACAAGGTGATTACCAGAGTGAACCCCAGGATACAGAAAGTGGCCCATTTAGAGAAAGCGGCAACATACTTCTCTTTAACGTATTTTTCCCCTGGCCGCCACATCCAGAGCAATATCAATACGGTGGCGAATAAAAATACGCGGTAAGCTCCTTGATACAGCAGTTGAGGCTGGATGACAGTTGACATATAATTTTGCATACTGTGAATCGAGGAGAACAAATCCGGCTCCAGAGGCCGGAAAAGGCCGAACTGCAAAGAAGAATACTGCGGATATCTCAATACCAGCAGAGAGACGACTTGCAACAGGACAAGATAAAACATCGTTCTGCTTTCGAGCATCAGGAGTACCAGAAAAGGAGTAACCCAGAGGAAATACCGTATTTCGAGGCCCACACCCAAACATAACAAAAGAAGGGTGGTACTGAAGATTCGAATGAGCGTGCTTGTCAGGCTTCCAGGATCCTCGACACTGGTCTTAAAGGACCAGAAAAGCAATGCCAGATACCCGCAGGCCATAACTATCTTCTGGATCAAATGGCTAACTTTTTGATCGGCTAAACGTTCACTAGCTTCTGGATGAATGATGAATTTGGTTATCGCGCCATCTGTTACGAAGTATAAAGGGCCAATAAGAATTATAATTGGCGCGATCGTCCAACCGACTAATCTCAAAAAGGTTTTCAGGTTCTTGCTGTAAAAAAGTAGGATTGGAGGGATAAAAAGTATCGGGTATAATTTTATCATGAAGCCAGCGCTTAGAATCGCCAGTGCAGGTCCCGGCTTTCTTTTTATACAAAGGTAAAGAGCCAGAACAACCAGCGAGGTAGCCATAATGTCATGCTGGCCGTGGCCGTAAGCGGTTAAAATGGTAATGGGATTAAACACCCAAAGCGCGAAAGCTAAAAGCTTTTTCTTTTTATCTTTGATAATTAATAAAAATATGCAGGCGACTAGTATATCAAAAAGAAGGTAGTGGGCTTTAATCAGAAAAAGATTCCTGTACAGGTTAAATTTTCCTGGATCGCTGTAATAGGTATAATTCGGAATATCCCGTGTTCCGATTTTCTCTGCCGCATAAATAGTCCAGCATCTTTCAATCCATGGATTCAGAGTTGGTGATAGAAGGTTCTCGACGGCGCGAAACAGGCCTGCGGTATAGTAATACAAAGGAGGGTAAGAGAAAAATCCTTCCTTGAAAACGTTGTATTTTTTCTCATAACTTGAAAAAATATCAAGATTACCTGAGGCAATCTCTTTCAATGGATATTGTAAAAATGCTGCATCGCTGTGAAAAGTTAACGGCATAATCGCTATCCGAATAAACAATCCGATAAACGCCAGAGTCAGAATCCGGTTTTTCAAGCTGTTAACGGATTTATTATCGCTGTTCATTATTAATTCCGCCGAAGAGTTAGGAATTCTTTAATTTGACAGAACCAGTCATAAACTGGCAATTAGATTCTTACATATTTCACTCTGAGAGATTATCTCTCGCAATTGCAAAGGTCTCATAAATCAATGAGTTACACCAAAGCAAGAATATAGAATTCAGTAGTCAGTAGCCCCCACCCCAAATACTATTGATTCTGAAGCTTAGTAGAGAAGGCCGGGGCGGGTTACTTGGGGCGGTGGGGGAATTTTTTATTCTGACTCCTGTCTACTGAATTCTCCTGAAAAACAAATTGAGAATGATCTCAGGTTTATCAACTGAATAGATTAAAATAAATTTCAAATATTTTTGACTAGACTTTCTGGTCGGTTGTTGAAGATTCAAACTTAGTCATGCCCAGAAATCCAGTCAAGTTCTAACAGCATGTTGAAAAAACATTTCTATTAATTTAGTTTAGACAGTTAAAAATATCTTTTGCCGAGAAAAAAGGTATCGGGATCACTGAAGAGCTTTAACCTGGATCTCGGAGACAAAGAAATAATTCCAGTGGAGTGCAGAAAAGAGAATAATAAGCTTATTAATCCAGGGATGACGTTTCATAGAAAAATCCAAAACGATTTACCAAAAGGGTCTTATATTTGAATGTCGCGGCGAAAGCAGGCTGGCCGGCATCCTTTTTGCATTTACAAAAAGTGCGGACAGCATGGTTGCATTGACTTGAGACAAAAAGCAGCTATGTTGAAGTTTAGAGGACTCGACAATCACCTCGGTATAAGGGTCGCCAGCCTTTCTCCCTTTGCAAAAATATCAGCAATAAAATCCGTGAAAATGATTTATAACCTTATAATTTGATAAGATAATTTCCTAAACCGAATCCCGAATGACTCGTTCAAAGTGGACAAAAGATAGTTGGGAACTGATATTGCCTGTTTACAGAATCAGAGTGTTCATACAGCAGTCTATTAGAGTGTAACGCCGCCTTGTTTCGAGGAGTATTGATGAAGATTCTTTTTATAGTACCGTCCCAGGCGCAAGTGTATGGTATGAAAATGCTACCCACATATCCGTCTCTCGGCGTTTTGTATCTGGCCTCCATGCTGGAAAAGCTGAACCATGATGTCGAGCTGATAGATATGGACATAGATAATCTAGACAGCGGGAAACTCCTCGATCATATCGACAGGACAGGGCCGCAACTGGTCGGTTTTTCATGCATCACGCCCACTGCAAATCTCGGATTCGGACTGGCCCGGGAGGTAAAAGAAAGGTTTCCGAATATCCATACAATAATGGGAGGAATCCATCCCACAATCGATCCTGACAACAGCATCGCTCAGCCGGGTCTCGATTTTATCAGCATCGGAGAATCGGAGCATACAATTTGCGAGCTGGTAGATGTGCTCGGGCGGGATGGAGAGGGGATCGAGCAGGTCAAAGGCATCTATTATATAAAGAACGGGAAGGTACATAAAAATGCTCCGAGAGAAATGGAACATAACCTGGACAGCTTCCCCTTCCCGGCCTTTCATCTGATCAAGGATTTGAAGAGATATTCACCGCCCGATGCCCAGACGCTCCCTGTGGCGCCGATGATGACCTCCAGGGGTTGTCCGGGTAAATGCACCTATTGCTGCACCAAGCAAATTTTCGGAAACCGGTTCCGGGCCCGCTCGGTGCAGAACATCCTGGAGGAGATCGATTATCTGGTCAATCAGTTCGGCATCCGGGAGCTGCATTTCATGGATGATAATATCGCCACCAACAGAAAAAGGATTCTGGAGCTCTGCAAAAACCTGAAAGAACGCAACTATCCGATTCGCTATGAGCTTTCAAATGGAATCCGCGCCGACATGGTGGACCGGGAAATCCTGCAGTCTTTTCGCGATATCGGCATGGTAAATATCGGTCTCGGGGTTGAGTCTGGCAACGAGGAAATTCTCAAAGTGATAAAGAAGGGGATCGACAAGGACCAGGTGCGCAAGGTGATGAAGATCGCCAGGGAATTGGGATTCGAGACCTGGGCTTTCTTTATTGTAGGGCTTTACAAGGAAAATGAGCAAACTATCCAGGACACAATCGATTTCGCTATCGAGCTGGACCCTGATTTCGCCAAGTTCCTGGTCCTGAAGCCTTTCCCGGGGAGCGAAATTTTCAAGCAGCTTCAAAGCGACGGGCTGATCGATTGCTATGATTATTCCAGGTACGGCCTGTACACAGACCCGGTGCACCACCTTCACGAACTATCCGCCCTGGAAATTCTGAAATGGCAGAAAAGAGCTTTCAGAAAGTTCTATCTCAGGCCCGGCAAGATTCTGCGCCATGTGACCAGAATCAGGTCGTTAACGCAGTTGAAAATAGCTGCGAAAGGCGCGCTGTTCGTAATATACACCATGTTCAGAAATAAAATATTGGGAAATAAAGCTCCGTGATATCCTGGAACCGCCGCTGATAAAGCTTTCAAATGCCGGCTCAGGATTTTATTGTTTTAAGGCGGGCTCTGAAGCGTATAACCTCGAAGAGATAGTCCAGGCTGTCCTTGAACACGCGCACGGTGGAGGTTTTTTTCGGATTGCGGATAAACAGACAGGGGATTTCTTTGATCTTGATTCCGTTACGTTCAGACAAAAGCATGATCTCAGTATCCCAGAACCAGTGATTCGACAGGGTCAGGTCTAAAACAGGCAATATTTTTTCCCTGTGGAAGAATTTATAGCCGGTTTCAGTGTCCTTGAGATCAGTTTTAAGAAGGAGCCGGACAAGCCAGCGGTAAACATGACTCAGGATGTGCCGGCTCAACGAGGTAAAAGTGAGGTGTACTTTGTAGGTCCTGAAACCGGTCACAATGTCGTAGCCATCGTTCAGGATCATAAGAACACAGGGCAGGATATACCATTCGGACACCTCGAGGTCGATATCGATATAACCTGCTACTGTCCCCTCAGCGGCCTGCATCCCGGTTTTCACTGCTCCTCCCCGCCCCTTGTTTTCCTCGTGAAAAATCACCTTGATCGAGCGGTCTGAGAATTCCTGCTCCAGTCTCCGGATGATCTTGCGAGTCCCATCCCGGCTGCAGTCATCGACCACTATCAACTCGTAATTTAATTTCAGGTTGTCCAGGTAAGAGACAACCCTGCGGAAATTCAGGTCCAGGATCTCGGCCTCGTTATAACAGCAGATGATCAGGCTCAGATCATAGGGGTTTTTCTTGCCGCTCATTTAAATATCCGCTGCGAAGTGTGGATATTATAAGCCGACTGATTTTATTGCAAATCAAGAGCTGATGACAGGCGAACCAGTTTGCCGGAAACAACCTCGGTTACAGGCAGGTTGCCCGGCCTTTAAGCCTGGGGCCCTGCCATCTCAGATATTTATGGAGGCCTTTAAGGACAAAGCATATTTTTTTCTACGAGAAGTTAAAAGCCTAAGGCGTAAAGAGCAATCATTTTGAGCCAAAGGGGCTGATAAATTTAGCCAAAAATATTCGAAATTTTGAGCCTCTTTTCAATTTAAAGGGATTGATTTTTGATTAATAAAATGCCAAAAGGATAAAGCATTGCCCCTGAGTTTTCCCACTTTTCCGCTTTGAAAATGCGCTGTCACAAGATATAATAATAAAAAGCCGGTTTCTTTGCTATTATCCAATAAAAATTTCGGGGGTCGATATGCTCTTGCGCGTTTTTCCGATAACTGTTTTTTGGCTGGTCTGGCTTGCAGGCAAGGGGTTCGGGGGGCAGGAGGAGATCGAGGTGCTGGCCGGGTTCGACGGTGCCAACCCGCAGGCCCGGGAGGACATTGTCCGCGAGACGCCATACCGCTTCCGGGTGAAAACATTCAACGAGGAAGGCTCGAACGACGCCTACTGGTTCCGTTTCAATGTCAAAGCGGTGAACCATGGTGAAAAGACCCGGGATGTCGAGTTCCTGGTGGAATGGCCAGTGCTCGAGAGGCACCCGGATTACGAATACGACACCTATTTTTACGGAGACATGGGCCACTGGCACTGGGTTTATGCGAATATCGAGGGCACGGTGGCAAAGCTCGTGGTGCCTGCCCCGCCCGGGACCACTTATGTGGGTTTTTACCCGCGTTACAGCTACGGCTATTTCGAGCAATTCATGGAAAGCCTTGCGCAGGGCGAAAAGCTAAAGAAGTGGGTCGAGGGCCAGTCCTTTTTCGGCAGGAATATCTGGTGTGTCAGGATAACGGACCCTGGAGTGCCGGACTCCAAGAAAAAAACGGTCCTCCTCACAGCGCGCAACCACCCTTATGAGACCAGCGGCTCGTATATCACCGAGGAAATAATCACCTGGCTTGGGAGCGGCGATCCGGAAACAGAAAAGCTGCTCAGGGAGAATGTGATTTATCTCGTGCCGATGATGAACCCGGACGGTGTGGCATTGGGTTGTAACCAGAGGACAAGAGGGGGCGGGGTGAACATGAGTTTCGGCGCGGATACTGATGACCCGGCGGTATTGACCTTATTGAGCCTGGTGAAAAAGGTGAGGCCCGTGCTCTGGGCCGATATCCACAGTTGGCCGCACCAGGGGGATGACGGGATGTGGTGCACGCACCAGTGGGTGGCGGACGGCCTCCTGGCACGCCTGCCGGACAAATGGTACGACGAATATGTCTGGGACGTGAGCTTTGTGCGCGATCGTGGCACAGCCGAGAACCACCTCTGGCAGTGGCTGATCAGGACTTTTGACTCAGGCGGGGTTTCTTTGAGCATTTCCTGGTACCGCAGGAGTGAAGAAGACATAAGGAAGATTGGCCGGGAGCTCTTGAAGGCGATATGCTTTGTGGCAGGGGGGAGGTAGGGGGAATTGCGGCGGTGTTATCGGAGGTTCCGGGGAGCGCTGGGGAAGGGGGCCGGCATCATTTTTGCCCGGAGCTCCCCGGTCAGGCGAACCAGCCGCTCGAGTGGGTGCAAAAATGCTGCCGGCCCCCACTAGCCTTTCAGGCACCCTGACACACCCCGCCCGCATGCTGCCGGCGCCCCTCTCAAGATGGGATTTTAGGTATTTTCTGTTTCATGTTTTTTAATTCCCCTCAAAAAATAGGGGACACAGAGGTGTGTAGCTCTTTGAATCTATAGATCCCTGAGAGTATCGACCGGCGCCATGTATCTTAATTTTAATTGGAAAGTGCTGAAAAAGGACCGCAAAAATGTCCTGCCAGGATGCCCTGGAAAGAATAGAAAAAGCCGCAAAAGATAACAAAAGCACAGAATGTGACTTGAGCGGTTTGAAACTGACCGGCCTGCCGCCGGAAATTGGTAAGTTAACTATTATGGTGTCCCACAAATAATAAGTATAATGGATGTATTTCTTAGAATAATGCCCTTTGAATACTCTCTGGCTGTCGTAAAAAGCGTATAACATATTTGTCAAATCCCGGGCTTTTTCCGCGCTATGACTGCGATCATCGGGGAGAGTAACCTGCTTCGCGGCAGGATCAGGCCTGCTGTCTCCAGCCCGAAAACCAAGGCTCGCGCCATCTGGGAAATAAACGGATTTGTTTCTTTAGCTCTCAGATAAATGCCGGTGTGTCCCAGGCCCAGCCTGCCATAGTAGCCCTCTTCCACTATCTCAACTTCTCCGGCTCCGCGCAGCGCATCTACAATCTGTTCCAGGCTCAAAATGTGGTGGATCTTGTAAAGCTCAGGAGCCGCCCACTCGAGTATTTTGCCATAGAGTGCCTGATGGTTGGGCACGGTCAGCACCAGATAACCTCCGGGTTTAAGCAGCTCGAGATGCTTTTTCAAAACTGCCCGGCTGTCCTGGAAATGCTCGAGAAAACCGAAACTGGCCACCACATCCCAAAGCCTGTCCTCAGCCGGCTGTTCATAATCGAAAATATCCGCCTGGATAATCTCTCCCTGCACACCGCAAGCCTCGAGCAGCCGGCGGGTCTCTCTGCAGCACCAGTCGATATACTCTATTCCGCATACTGCATAGCCGAAATACCTGCTGAAATACCAGAGAAAGCCTCCGGGGTAACAGCCGATCTCCAGAAAGCGGGTCCTCTCCAGCCTGGGAAGAGTTCTGAGAAACAGACTGTGCAGGTCGCGGAAATTGCGCCTCAGCGGATTGAAAGGCAGGCTCCGGACAGGCCCGGAGGCCCACCATTCGTCCCAGTGCTCTTTTGAGGCAAGCGGGCGGGCGTTGTCACTATCCTTGTTCACCAGTTCCGGTTTCCTCTCTCTTCCATAAATGCATTAAATTTTTAACGATTATAGTCTGAAAAATCAAATAAGGCCGGGATTATTAATGGAAACTTAACACTTGTGTATGGGCGACCGGCCGGTCGCCTCTAAGGTGATCGGATTAATAGTCTATCTTAGGTATATTTCAATACGCTTTTAGAGAATCAGCCTTTGCGCCCTCCCACGCCTGGGAGCGACCAGATCCCGAGCAGGCGGTAGACAAGGACCACGGAAGCCGTGTTCCAGAGGACATTCACCGCTGTCGTGGCCACCGCCGCCCCCAGCATGCCGTATCCCGGAATCAGAAGGTAGTTTAATATTATGTTGAGTGCCAGCGCCAGAAAAAGGAGCGCACCCAGCTTTTTTTCGTGGCCTGTCATGGTAAGCAGCAGGCCCAGGGGCCCGGTGAGGGAGTTGAACAGTTGACCGGCCGCCAGTATGGCCAGCGGGACATACCCGGCAGTGAATTCCGGGCCGAAAATACCCAGCAAAAATCCCCCTCCAAAAGCGAGCACACCAAAAAGTGCAGCGCTGAAAAGGGCTGAGACACCGATCATCCGGTGCACCAGTCTCTGGAGATCCACCATGCTTTTTTTCGAGAAAAGCTCGGAGATAAGCGGAGCTCCGATAGCGCTGACTGCCTCGAGCATAAAGGTGACCATCCAGGCCAGGCGGGCCGCCACTGCATACACACCCACCTCGCTTTTGCCGGCGAAAAGACCGAGCATCAGGATATCGATGCGGTTCATGATCAGAAACTGGCCGCTGACCGCCAGCATGCCGACTCCGACAGTCAGCCACAGGCGGGAATGGTACAGGGGCCGGGCCTCTTTGACCGGACCGGACACCGAGCGCCCGAGCCAGTAGGAGCTTGCCCCAAAGGATAGGACATAGGCCAGCAGAGTGCACCACAGGGCCGAGGTACCGTTGAACTGACCTGCAATGAACAGGTAAGCCGCTCCCACTGCCAATGCCAAAATCAACGGGCTTAACACCCTGCTCGGAAGCTGGGCCAGGACCACGCGCTTGAGCCCCTGAAGAGAGGCCTCGCGCAGCGCGATCAAAGACATGACAGGCAAGAGGAGACAGCCCACCAGGAAAGCTATCCTGAGCTCCATATCAATCCGCTCTCCGAGAGCCAGAACGACCCCTGCCAGGGCAAGGCTCACTCCCACGCTCATCAGGATAACCAGCCGGTTGCTTCTTTGCAGGATCCCCCTCAGGGCGCGCCAGTCCCCGGCCGAATTATATGCAGCCACAAAACGCACCAGGACCGAGTCCAGGCCAAGCTTGGCGAGCACCACGAGCACGGTGATCCAGGAGATTACGTACCTGTAGACACCGTATTGTTCGGCTCCCAGGAGCCTTGTCAGCAGAACCTGTGAGGCGAGGAGAACCAACACTCCGGCGCTCTTGACCGCAAAAGAGCCTGCAGCGCCCCGGGCCAGCTCAGCCCCCAGCCCCTCTCCCCGCAGCCTGTCGAAAAGTTTCATCGCCGCATCCTGGTTATATTGAAAAATAAGCCTGAGCTTGCAATCCTATGACCAGTCACAAAGTAACAGGCTCGATTGTGGCCCTGAAAAATCATTATGGTTAATTCGAAACAGTACTGTCCGGTTAAAATATTATCACAATAATGACAATTGCTCGTCAGGTTTAATTTTAGATTCTTACACATTTCATTCTGAGAGATTATCTCTCAGAATTTTCTAACTGACTGATAAATAAAGTGTTCCAGGCTCAGAGGCACAAAGGAACAAAGGGACATAGAGAACTTGAAAATCCACGAAGAAAGGCAAAAATTGAACGACTGTTTTTGGCGTTTACCCTGATAATTTCATAATAAACAGTTACAATAACTTTGTGCCTTTGCCACTTTGTGCCTGAAAGTTTAAATTTTGCGAATGACTTGCTTTATATAGGATATACCTGAAAATTTCAAATATCTTTGGCTAGTAGTTTATAGCCATGTAACTTAATCCTGAGTATTTCCAGTAAGGAGACATTTTCCAAAAGTAGTTCTCTAATAATCCTTGTAAGTTCTTGCATTTCATAGGAAAACTTGGTTTGGAATTTTATAAAAGACAGTAGCAGATAATAAATCATTGCGGCCCAAATTTGCCCTCTGTCCCTTTATGGTTTTTGCCTTAGCAGCCCGGACAGCCACTCCAGAACCTCCTCTTGTCTCTCCTCGGAAAAGCGGCTGTAGTCATGAGGCACGGAAAACTTTAGTTTGTCCCCGGCGCCGTAAAGCCGGTAGACTTTCCCGGCCTCGCCCACACAGAGTTTTACATCCGGGAGACAGGCGTCGCGGTCCAGCACAGGGGCCACCACCAGGAGAGGTCTCGGGGCGATAGAGGCGAGGATTTCGTGAAAGTCGAATGGGATCCGCCGCTCCTGGCCCGTGAAAAACCCCAGGCGCGGCTGGAGTCCGTGAAGGTGCGAGTAAGCCTTGATCCCCTCGATTCCTTTCTCCTGCACGGCCAGGCGCAGGGGGGTGAACCCGCACACAGAGGCCAGGCCCTTTATGCGCTCATCGCATGCAGCGCCGTAGAGCCCCACTGTGGCGCCCAGGGAGTAGCCCGCTGCGTAAATGCGTCCGCTGTCGATAAGCTCGAGCCCCTGGAGCATGTCCACAGCAGACCGGAGATCAGCGGTCATCCGGCCCAGCTTGGACCAGTGGGGGTAGCGCTCATAGAACAGGGTACCCTCCTGGATCCGGGTGCCGAAACCCAGCATGTCGAAAGCGAAAACTGCGCAGCCCTGTTTGACAATTTTTTCAAAGAATGGCTGGGTGCGCCGGGCGAAACCGGTAGGGTAAGCGTATTCATGAAGGAATATCACCACCGGCATCCGGGTTCCCGCAGGCTTACCCTGATCATCTACCGGGTAATACAGGTTGCCGTAGAGATAGTCGCCGAAAGAACCGTAAGGCCCGATAACGGTCCGGCCCATGTCTTTATTCGCCTCGGGCCTTTCGATTACATTGCCCAGATAGTCCTCGCTGGATTGTGAAGGAAGCTCACGGGGGCCGGGATTCGGTCCTCCAGGCGATTCATCTCCCAAGGACCAGTTGATCCACTCGAGAATATCTTTCTTTTTCTCTTCCCAGGCGGACCGTGAATCCAGACTCTTCCCCTTTCCGTCCAGCAGCAGGTCTCCCAGGTCTTTCTCCTCGAAGTTTAGCGGGTCTATCGCCTCTCCGCTCAGTTGCTTCCATCCGTCAAATGTATAATTGTAGTAAATCTTGCGCGGCGGCTCGATTTTGCCCCTGCCGAAAACGTAGTCGAAAAAGTCGACATAGGCCTCGATATCACGCGCCGCGGTACCGTGACGGCCGTGCCGCAGACGGATGGCCAGTTTCTCTTCGGCCTTGAGAAATTTGTAGACCCGCTCGAGCGAGCGGTAGTTCTGCTCGATACCCCAGGGGTTTCCCTGGTGCTCGGTGATCGCCGAGGAAAGCATCAGCCCGCGGGGGGCGATCAAGGCCATGAGCAGGTTCTGGTCTACTGGCAGCTTGTGCTCCCTGCCGATAAAGAAACGCAGGCGCGGATGGAGCCAGAATGGGAACCAGGTGGTGATCTCGGAGATTGTCTCATTGTCGAATTTATCGCTCGTGTAGCGGAACGGGTCCTCGGCGCCTGTACCCCCGCTGGATGGAATAACGGCAGTGATGCGCTGATCGAAAGCAGCCGCCATGATAGACTGCTTGCCATTGCGGGAATGGCCGGTCAGGGCGATCTTGTTTTTATCTACAATAGGCAGGGTGTAAAGGTAGTCCACAGTCCGGTGAGCTCCCCAGGCCCGGCGCATCAGGCGGGTGAAATCGTATTCGGGATACCAGATTTCAGCAAAGCTCTCGGTATCGTCCCTGGCATCGGCCCCTGCATACACACAGCCGATATATCCCCTGCGCAGGGCAACCAACGCCCAGCCGCGGTGGTTCCACTGGGTCATGAACACCGGAAACGGGCCTTCACCCGGGGGGATCAGAAGCTCCACAGTGAGCCTGGCACGGTTTCCGGGACCGAAACTTAACTCCACAGTGCGCGAGGTTACTCCTCCCTGCTTTTTTTCACTCAGCGTTTTGGCTTCCATGTTCCCGGGCGGAGGAGGGAAAGTGCCGGTTATCCAGTGCCGGGCTTGATTTTTAATCCATTCGCGTTTCTGCTCCCATTGTGCGACTGTGGTAACCGGGATGTTCTTTCCGCCCTCATCCAGGACCAGCGGATCGGGCAGGAAGGGAAGCGAGGGCAGTTTGTCGAAATCTGGCGGCAGCTCGCCTGTGCGCGCAAGCCAGTCCCGCCAGGTGGAATCGAGCCGGGTCACTTGGCCTCGCTCCGGATGTTCGGGCTCGATGACTGAAAGGATCTCATCGAGGTATGCCCGCCGATTTTTAAGCTCATCCCTTTCAGCTTGCAATTCAGCGCTCTGAACGAGAGCAATCAGCAGGAGAGAAGTGAATAAAATTCTGATCTTCATTTTATTCTCCCTGGATTCAAGTGAACTTACTACTCAGGTCATAAAATTGTTTACATCTGTCCGTAAAGGTAATTTTATTCTTCTTTTGGTGGCAAAAGAAGCAAAACCATTTCTTTTGTAACCAAAAGAAACAAAAGTTAATCCTGGCTCTTTAGTCTTTTACTCCGCTTCGCCAAGCTCGCCTGGCGCGATAAAGCTGCGCAAAGGCCTGCCTGGGCGTTGTACATCTAGTATGGCGATGATGGAAATTACTTGTCTTCTACACGCTCCATAAACAGGTACCCCGGATTTCAGGGCTTCTTATGGCCTCTGGTTTCACCTGGGATGGCTTTATCATCCCAGGTAGTTGCACTAAAACCTCTTTTTGGCAGTTGTAAAAGTATTCTCTTGGGGTATTTCAACCGTTGTCAGGCAAAGTAAGTCGCCGGCGCCTTAAATGTAAGAATCGACATCTGGTAAATCATCCCTGTTTACTCAACTAATATTAATAACCAAGGCTAAGGCATATAAAAACAATATAAATGGAAACTATTTAATGCTCCCTGTAGTAATTATGCATTGCCTGGATTAACTTCTGTTTTCTTTCAGATTCAAATGTAAATATTTTATATTGGATTACTACGAAAAAAATTTTATCATTCAGACCGATAATAAAATAGCTGCTGGCTATTTATACTCTATATAACTATACTGAGCTCTGGCATAGAATTACGGCGGGGAATTTTTACCTTCTGTCCAAACTTATTTCCGGACTGGGAGAGATTAATGGACGCCTGGACCTGGCTTCTCGATACTTTGATCCTGCTCAGCGCAGCCCTGGTTCTGGGCTCAGTCGCCGAGCAGCTCAAACAAAACGCCATTGTCGGCTATCTCCTGGCCGGGATGCTTGTAGGGCCGAATGCCCTGGGATGGGTCGGCTCCCGCGAGGAGGTCAATGTTATCGCCGAGCTCGGCGTGACTCTGCTGCTTTTCACGATCGGCCTCGAGTTCTCGCTGAAACGCTTGATCCGCCTGGGACCAATCACCTATCTCGGTGGTACGGTTCAAGTCATTCTAACCGCGGCTGCAGGCTACGCTGTATCGGCTTTCTCCGGCCTGGGCTGGCAGGCCTCGGCAGCGCTGGGCATGATGGTCGCTTTGTCCAGCACGGCCTGCGTGGTCCGCATGCTTGTGGATACCGCCCAGATTGATTGCATTTTCGGCCGAAACGCTGTCGGAATTCTCCTGCTGCAGGATATCGCCCTGGTTCCTCTAGTGCTAGTCACTGTGGCTCTCGGCGGTGAAAGCACCCCTTCACAGGCCCTCTGGATGCTCCTCCGGTCAGTCGCCCTGGGAGCGGCGATGATCGGCGCTTTCTATGTCATATTCAACCACCTGATCCCCAAGGTGCTAGGCTTACGGAGCTGGTCAAAAAACCGTGAGCTGCCTGTCCTGCTTGCGGTCGTGATGAGTGTCGGCTCGGCCCTGGCCGCCCATAAAGCAGGCCTGAGCCCATCGTTTGGGGCTTTCCTCGCCGGACTGCTGCTCGCTGAATCCCCTTTTGCGGTGCAGATCCGCTCGGATGTCGCCTCCCTGCGCACTCTGCTTGTCACCCTGTTCTTCGCGGCAATCGGCATGCTCGTGAATCCGGTATGGGTGATGCGGAACTGGGCGCTGGTCGGCGGAATGGTGGCTCTGATTGTGATTGTCAAACCGCTCATTGTCTGGGGGATCGTACGCCCGTTCCGTTTCTCGAACGGGATAGCTCTCGCCACAGGAGTATGCCTGGGCCAGGTCGGTGAATTTTCTTTCGTTCTGGCCAAGCTGGCTGAAAATGGAGGGATAATCGACAGGGAGATTTTCCGGCTTGTAGTCTCAGGGACTGTCTTGACTCTCTTTGTAACGCCTTACCTGGTCAGGGCGGCGCCTATGCTGGCCCAGTGGGCCGAAAAAAAGTTTCCGGTGCACAAGATGCGGCCTGCAATCGTGTCTATCGGGACCCCGGTGCCCCTCGATTCCACAGAACCCGGGCGCCGCGAGGAAGAAAAACCGGTTGTCATCGTAGGTTTCGGGCCTGCGGGCCGCCGGGTGGCCGAGGTGCTCCTGCCGAAATTCGGGAAGCGGCTGTTCGTTCTCGATCTCAATCCCGGCAGCAGAATAATAGCGGAAAGCTACGGCCTCGAGTTCCATATCGGGGACGCCCGGCAGATCGAGGTGCTCGAACATTTCGGGGTCCGTCAGGCGTCAGTGGTTGTGATTACGGTTCCCGACCCGGACTCCTGCCGCCAGATTATCTATCTTGCCAAGTTCCTGGCCCCGGAGGCCTTGATAGTCTCCCGCTCCCGCTACCACATCCACCAATGGGACCTTCTCATGGCCGGAGCAGAGAAGGTGGTCGATGAAGAGAGCCAGGTCGGCCAGCGCTTAGCCGAGGAGGTGCTCAAATCGGTTTTAGACCAGCAAAAATGATTCTGCCATTCAAATACCGGGATTCCAGGCTGTCACCTCAGTCAAGGAGGGTTTCTTGAACTCGAAAACAACTGCTGTGCTCGGGCTTAAGCTGGCCGCCCTTACCTGCAGCTTGTTTATTCTATTCATATTGACTGGTATCCTGCATGGTTTGACCGGTCCCGAACAAGCCGGCCACGGTGCAGAGGCGGCCCTGTTCCTGATGTGCGCCCTGCATTCGGCTGCCCTGAGCTATCCGGTCATCCGCTCGAGATGGACCGGCTGGCGGCTGGTTTTCACGATCTTTATCGTGTATTTCGGCGTGATGACATTCCTCTCTCAGATCGAGACTATCGTATTTCTCGATTACATGAAAAATATTGTCCCTGCGGAGATAATTCCCTGGATCTTCCTGCAAGGGACGGTCGTTGCCGCGCTTTTTTCACCGCTGGCTGTGCTGGTTCATGGGAAAATGAAAAGAACCCAAGAGCTGGGGCAACCCAACCTGCGGCTGATCATGCCCTGGACGAAATGGGTCTGGAAGCTCCTGTTGATTGTGTTTATCTATGTTTTCATTTATTTCGCTTTCGGCGGGCTCGTCTTTGTGCCGCTAGCCGGCCCGGCATTCAAAGAGTATTACGGCGATCTCCAGTTACCTGGGTGGATCTTTTTCTTTCAGATAGGGAGAGGTCTTGTCTGGGCGGCCCTGGCCCTGCCGGTAATCCGCATGATGAAAGGCGCCTGGTGGGAGACCGGCCTGGCCGTAGCCCTGCTATTCTCGATACTCATGGGCACTCTCCTGTTGGCGCCCAATGAGTTCATGCCGGCTAGAATACGGATGGCCCACTTTGTGGAAGTAACCTTATCGAACTTTTTGTTCGGCTGGATAGTGGTCTGGGTGTTGAGAAACCGTCAACCTCAGGTGTCCTGAATGTTAATACTCAGGTCATAAAATTGTTTACATATATCCGTAAAGGTAAATTTTTTTCTTCTTTTGGTGGCAAAAGAAGCAAAACCATTTCTTTTGTAACCAAAAGAAACAAAAGTTAATCCCGGCAATTATGTCTTTTACTCCGCTTCGCCAAGCTCGCCTGGCGCGGTAATGCTGCGCAAAGGCCTGCCTGGGCTTTGTACATCTAGTATGGAGATGATGGAAATTACTTGTCTTTTACACGCTCCAAAAACAGGATTCTCTCACTTCAGGGTTTCTTATAGTCTTTAGTTTCACCTGGGATGGCTTTATCAATCCCAGGTAGCTGCACTTAAACCTCTTTTCGGCAGTTGTAAAAGCTTTTCTCTCGGGGTATTTCAACCGTTGTTAGGTAAATCAGTCGCTGGCGCCTTAAATGTAATAATTGACATCTGGTAAATCATTCCTGCTTACTTGACTTTTATAAATGACCAAGGCTACAGCATATAAACAACAATATAAATGGAAACTATTTAATGCTCCCTGTAATAATTCTTTTAATTACATGCAAATAGTAAATTTCCACCGGGAGGAGCCATGCAATGGAAAAGTCTCGCCAGGGATTTGAGTCTATTGGCTCTGGCTGTTTGCTCCGGGTTTTCCACCTGCGCCAGGGATAATTCGGGGATCGAGTTCTCTTTCCATCCGGGTGGTACGATACGCTTTAAAAATGCGGCTCTCGAGCTCGAGTTTGACAGCCGGATGTATGGCACTGTTTATTACCTGAAAGACGGGGCAAGGCTGACCCTTTGCGCGGGCGGTCCGAAAGGCCAGCCTGGGGCGCCTACGCATTTCGCCGTGGTCGAGGACCAGGAATTGAAAGATTTCGAGGTCGATTACAAGACCCTGGACTGTTCGGAGGTAACCAGTGAGTTCGGCAGGGGCAAGCGGCTGATCCTGCGGGGCGAAGCAGAGGGTCTGTCAGGCGTGCGGATCGAGAAGAAATTGACAGTCGAGCTATACGAGGATTACCCGGATCTGGCGCTCTGCCGCGCTGAATACAGGAACCTTTCCTCCAGGCCGGTCAAGCTCGGGGATATCTATTCGAGCGCTTTCCTTCTTTCCGCCTCACAGGTCGACCCAGCTTTAGCACCGCACGGCCTGCACGCTTTCTATGGCAATGCTGGCCGGCTGGTTCCGCAGATAGACACCGAGCTGTCGCCCGGCTATGCTGGGGAAAATTACACCGGGCGCACAGCCCAGGTCGAGGGCCAGAAGCGCGGCAACGGCGGGATACCGTTTATCGACCTGTGGTGCAAGGGATGCGGAATAGCTGTCGGGCATCTCGAGCCTCAATGGCGGAACCTTTACATGCCGATCAGGGTCGGGGACGACGGGAGGGTTTTTATCGGGATCGGGGAAGACCCTTCACTCAACCTCCTTGAGCCGGTCCTTCTCGAGCCGGGTGGGTCGTTCAAATCGGTGAGGACCTTTGTCTGCGTGCATGAGGGCGATTTTTACACGCCTGCTGCGCGATATTCGCGCTTGATGCGCGCCCAAGGGCTGGACATGCATACAGAGCGGTCCGAAAACGACTACCTGGCGGCCTGGTGCTCCTGGAACCGCTACTGCACCTCCGCCCCGGCCAGCAAAAAAGACGTGATGCTTAAAAGCCGGGTCCTGGAAAAAGTCGGGGAGCAGACCCAATACGGTATAAAGTTGATCATATTCGACGCGGGCTGGTTCAATAACCAGGGTGACTGGAGGCCGAACCTGGACACCCTGGCTTTTCCGGGTGGGGAGGAGGAATTGGCCGGGATGATCGATGAGCTGCACGCCCAGGGCTTCAAGGTGATGCTCTGGATCTCTTTTCTGACTGCCGACCCCTGGTCCGAGGTCGCCGCCAAGCACCCTGAATGGATGATCCTCAAGCCGGATGGCACTTTCCACCTGGACCGCTGGAGCGGCTGGACAATGTGTCCCAGCCTGCCCGAGGTCGAGCAGTACCACCGTGAACTGGCACGCAGGCTGATCCTCGACTACGGGGCCGATGCATTCAAGGTGGACGGCATGTACACCTGCCCGCCGTGTTACAACCCCGCCCACAACCACCGGGACCCTAATCAGTCCTCAAGGGATTTCCACAAGGTTTTCAGGGCCTTTTACGAGGAGGCAAAGAAAATCAAGCCCGAGGTAACCGTAATGGACTGCCCCTGCGGCGCGATCTGCGGTTTCGATGTGCTGCCCTATGTGTCTCAGACCATTGCCGCAGACCCGCCCGACTGTATCACTGTCCGGCGCTGGGCCAAGCTCTACCGGGCCCTCAAAGGCCCCGGCACGCCTTTCAGCAGTGATTACGTGCAGGTGGATGAGGGGAAAATGCGGCTCCCCACCGCGGTGGGAGTGGGCGCGGTGCCCCAGTCTTTTCAGGGAGAACCCCCGGAGCCGGAAGTCCGGGAATGGTACAGGAAGTGGTTCGGGATCTACAACCGGGAAATGCTCCCCGAGGCAAAGTACGAAAACCTCTACGACATCTATTACGACAAGCCGGAGACCCATGTATTCAGGAAAGAAACAGCTACCGGGGAGGCGGTCTATTATTCGATGTATGCCGATAACGCAAGCTGGAGCGGAATTGTCGAATTTCGGGGGCTCACCCCGGGCAAAACCTACCGGGTGGTGGATTATGTCAATCAGAGTGCTCTGGGCACTGTCTCGTCGGACAAACCGGCGCTCGAGGTCTCTTTTTCGGATTACCTGCTGGTTAAGTGTATCCCCGAATGAGACCGGCGCGGCATTTGCCAACCTGCTGCAGCATTCAATGCTAAATCAGAATTAGACCTTGCAATTCCTCATAATCCCTGATCTTTGTCAGCAAGTCACATGGAACAAGCCGACCACTTTTTCCCGGGCCTCGTTCCAGACCCTGATTGCCTGGGGCGTGGGCTGGAGATCGACCAGGCATCCGTTTTTCCCGAAAAAATCTGCCGCTTCCTCTGAAAGCCTCAATACCCCATACTGGCCTGTGCCAATTATCAATCTCTCTGCGCCTTTTTCGTAAACGCCCTCGGCCTCATCCAGGGACACGACATGGGAGGTGCCGAAAATGGCCCTGGAGAGTTTCTTCTTTCTTTTCTTCACCTCTCCGTCCAACTGAATTATCACATCATGGCCGTAAGTCCTGCCCCTGATAGTAATCGAGCCGAACGCGGTCCCATTGATCTCAGGTTTCATTATCTCCTCTGGCTGTTCTGGAGAGGTTTTATCTGACTATTTAAGCGTTGAAAACCTTATACATGCAGCGCTGCGGGATATGGTGCACCGGCACCTGGGGGAACACTTGCGCCAGGTGTTCGGCTAAAAGCTGCACTCCGTATTCCTCGCTCACCGGGTGGTTGACTATTGCCACCGGGTAGTTCGAGTCAATGGCAAAGGCCCCCTCCCTCCAGTAGGTGAACCCGTCATCCGTACACACAGCCATATCCGCCTTGAGCTCCTCGATAAACTGAAACATCGGGGTACCGGCGCCGCAGCCGATCGCAATCCGGTAGACAGCCTTGTCTTCCGGGCCGATAAACTGGACACCCGGCTGGCCCATATAGGCCACTTTGGACGCTATTTTCCGGGCCACCGCCCCGGCTTTCTGCCCCTTACCGTCATAAACATAATAGCAGCCTCCCCCCTCGAGCGGCCCCTCCAGCTCCAGCAGCTTCCCCCAGGCCTGGGTAATGCCCATTTCAGGGACCTTGTCCCAGACATCATGGCAGCGGATAATTGTGATACCTGTCTTCTCGATAAATTCCCGCTTTTTGCCGGCCACCTCGAAGCGGAAAATCTCCGGGTCGTTATCCCGGTGGTTGTAGTAAGTCGGCTCATGGGTCACGAACAGGTTGCATCCCGCCTCCAGCGCTTTCTGCAGGGCCCAGGTATAAGACATCCAGCCCACGGCGATAGCCTTGACCTCATCCTGCGGCCCGCCGGACTTGAATGTATCCACGGTCTTATCCCAGTCGACCCAGCCCCCGTCCAGGGAATTCAAATACTTATGCACCTCGCTTGCGGTGAGAGCTTTCGCAGGGCCTGCGCACGAGATAACCGCAGGAGCAGCGGCGGCCAGGGCAGCGGCCACTCCCGGAACACTGGAAATAAAACTCCGGCGGCTGATACTCTTTTTGCTTTCCTTATGACCCATTTTATCGCTCCTTTGGGGATAGTGAAAAGCTGAAAAGGCCTGTATCTGCAGGGATGATTATAATACATCGGCCCAGATTCATTCGGGTCGGTTGTTGAATTTCACCCTGCACTGACAGTGTAAAATTCGTTTTCAAGCCTCATCTTAAAGTTAAAGTTTCAGCCAAAAAAATAAAGATTTTCGTACTGGACCGCCCTTTTGATTTTTCGGGTTTGAACCCGAGCGGTCTGCCGGCGTGTGGCGCTCCTGTTTTTTGCTGTTCTTTACACCTTTGCGCGAAAACGAATCTAGGTTTATTTTATAAAAATTCTGTTTGGCATATCGTTGGACCATTCCGGCTGTACTCTATAAAAACTCAACTCTTACCAGGGTGATACCATGACTGCGCTCGACTATCTCATTGTTATCGGTTATCTGGGTGTCATGCTTGCTATCGGCCTCTTGCACCAGAAAAAGGCCTCGGTGGATGTGAGGAGCTATTTTCTCGGGGGGCACAAGATCCCCTGGTGGATCACCGCCATGAGCTCGAGCATGGCCTCTATCGATATCACCGGCACGATGGTCAATGTCACACTGCTGTACTACATGGGCATCCGGTCTTTTTATTACAATATCTGGGTAGTGGGAGAGGTGGCGATGATGCTGCACCTGGGCCGCTGGATCCGCCGCTCCAAAGTCGTCACCGCAGCCGAGTGGATGACCACCCGTTTCGGGGAGGGCTGGGCCGGGGAGCTGCCGCGGCTCACTATCGCCATAGTCTCCATGGGCCTGCTGCTGGGCTACGTGGCCTATGCTTTCGTGGGGGTAGGCAAGTTCATCTCCGCGTTCGTGCCGCCCCTGCATGCAGACCCTGCGGTCAACGTCCAGATCTGGGGCATCCTGGTCATCTGCTTCACCGCCCTGTATGCCGCGCTGGGAGGACTGTTCAGCGTGGCCTACACTGACCTGATCCAGACATTCATCCTCTTTGCCACCTCGATTTATATCGCGGTCACGGCCTTTTTCTCTGTAAAACCGGAGATTATCTCTGCAATAACCCCCGCCGGCTGGGACATTATTCGGCCCACGGCAACGGTTGACTATCTGGCGAATGTCGAGCTGGCAGGCTACAGCGCAGGGGCTTTCGAGATTTTCTGGCCCTGGCTGATGATGTGGTGCTTCCAGACTTTGCTCGCCTTTTTCAGCGGACCGGGAGTGGGGCAGGGCATGCAGTTCATGCTCTCCACCAAAAGCGCCCGCGACACCTGCAAGCAGGGCGCCGGCTTCCACTTCATGGCCTTCCCCAGATGGGTCCTGGTGGCCGGCCTGGCTCTCCTGGCCCTGATAACCAACCTGGATATCAAGGACACTGACATGCTCCTGCCGGAGATGATCAACACCATACTCCCCTGGGGTGTCAAGGGCTTCGTGCTGGTGGGCTTCCTGGCGGCCTTCATGTCCACTTTCTCGATCAGTATCAACAACGGCACCTCATACGTGATCCGGGACATCTATCTCCGCCATATCAGGCCCAATGCCGGGCAAAGGGAATTTATCACTGTTACCTATATCTCCGCAGTGGTTTTCGTTGTCCTCGGAATCCTGCTCGGCACCTCGATGCACAGTATCCTCGAGCTCGGGATCTGGGTCTACTCTGTGCTGGCCGGCAGTCTCCTGGTGCCGCTGATCCTCAGGTGGTACTGGTGGCGTTTCAATGGCTGGGGCTTTGCTTTCGGCATGATTGCGGCGTTCCTGGTGGCCGTGCTGCAGAAAATCCTTCAGACTGCATTCGGCGTCACCTGGCCGGACTATTCCTTCTATTTCCTGATGATCACGATCTCGGTGGTTGTCTCAGTGGCAGGAGCGCTGGTCACACCGGTTACGAACCGGGAGACCCTGCTGAATTTCTACCGCGAGATCCAGCCCTGGGGCTTCTGGAGGCCGGTCCACCGCGAGGTGCTCTCCCGCTGGCCGGACCATATTAAGGAAAAAATGTTCGGCTATGACATTCTCAACTGCATAGTGGGCGGAGCCTGCCTGTTCTGCCTGAACCTGATGCCCTTCTATTTCATGCTCCATGACTGGGGCATGTTCCTGAAACTCCTGCTGGGTTTCCTGCTTACAGCAGCGGTAATGTACCGCACCTGGTACAAGACCCTGCCCAATGATTGAAAGGGAATGTCGACCAAGCGCTGATTCAGGATAATCCGTATTAACAGCCAATTAAAAAAGGGCATGCCTGGGGCGTGCCCTGATCCATTGGTTTTCATAGTGTTATAAAATGTTAACAATAGTCCTTAGTGCATGATTTCATAAATATTGGGACGTATTCTACTAATAGCGATCCAGACAATTTCATTGCCAGGGACGGGTTTGAAACCCGCCCCTACACCCGGATTGCCCGAAATAGTCCGGGCGTTCAAGACATCCTCCGCCCGCCAGAGGGCGCCCGCTTAGCTGCCTCTGCGGACTCCTGACTAAAGGCGTATTCCAAGCTTCTACCCGCCCAGATAGGTCTTACTGTACCACTGCATATACTCACGCAGTCTGGCGAGATAGTCCTCCAGGCCGAGGAGCTCTTCATCGTAGATCATAAACGAGAGGTCGGGCCGCCGGTTGGCGAAATTGCGCTGCTGGTCCCGGGCGTGTAAATATTTTTTCTCCGGGGTAGACATGCCTTTGGGAAGCTGTGATTTCTCCCAGGTAGCCTTGATCTTGTTGAAAACCGTTCCGCGTTCTTCGAGATTTTCCTCGATAATACGCTCTGCGCGCTTCAAGGCCTCATAGGCTGCCTGGTGGCTTGAAAAATGCTTCCGGTGGGCCTGGGTGATCGCGTTCTCGAGCTCTGAAAGGGCGAGATAAGTGCGGGCCGTGTGCTCGAACAGCTCGGCCAGGCCGGTGAAAAGCTCGAAATCGTAGCTGTTATTGACTCCCAGCGCCAGGTTTGTGCTACAGATGTTCTTTACCCGTTCCATTTGGGGCAGCACGGCGCGGGAGCGCTCGACCATTCCACGGTACTCGGTGTTCCAGTAGGGGTCGTACTCGAGATCGTCCCTGGGCAGGTCCGGCAGATGGGTCTTGCCCACCTCCCCCCAGTGCCAGACCTTACGCTCAAAATTATCCATGTAATAGTAGGAGGCTTTGTTGAGCAGAAGGAAGAGCTCAGGCATGTCGAGTGACTGGGGGCCGTAGTAATTCTTGAAATACTTCTCCTTGAACTCATTGTAAGCAGGAGCCTTGCCGCTCCAGGAATATTCTGCGGCCACGATATAGCGCAGCATCCAGAGCTGGTTGTGCACTCCCGAGCAGTTCCAGGAGGTGGCCACCATCCCGTCGAACAGACCTGTGAGAGCGCCTGTGGAGACCGCCTTATAAGACATTTCGAGGCATCCCGGCACTTCCTTTTCATCTCTCAGACGATAGAAATATGGCAGGAACAGGTGCTCGATACCCGGATTGGGATCATAAAGGTAAATCGGATAATCCGGCTGACGCCGGTCCCGCCTGACTTCGTAGTTGAAAGTTATCAGCCCTTTCGGCGGCTTTATTTTCTCGTCCGGCTGGTACTCTCCGCCCCAGCTCATTACCTTGCGGCCCAGCCCGGTGAGGTGCCTGGAAACGCGATGGATAAAGAGCTGCTTAAGACCGTTAAAACCGACCTCTTCAGCCTTTGCGCGACAGCCGCACTCCGCTCCCAGCTCCCGGTCCCAGGCCCAGGCCTCATCCGTGCCGATATGAATGTATTCCGAGCCCGGGGTGGCCTCGATTGCCTCGCCGTAAAGGTCGAACAGAAGCTCGTAGGTGCCGTCCTTGAGCGGACAGAACTGCCAGTTCGAGGAGGGGATCTCCCGCAGGTACGCATACTGGGGCCACTTGAGAATGTAACTTACATGGCCCAGTCCCTGAACCAGAGGGACGAGCTGGATCTGGTACTTACGGGCCAGGCGGGTAAAATCCTGCATCTCTTTCATGGTGAAAGCCCCTGGTGCGCCGATCTCCGGGTGGCTCCGGTAGGCGAGCTTGTCCTCCCACTCCCAGATCAGCATGTTGATTTTATAGCGGGCCAGGGTGCGGATAAATTCCTCCACATACTCCCGTTTCTCCTGGAAATGCTTGCTGTCATAGTGCACCGCGCGCACAGGGATATCCGGCCAGTCGTTAATCTCCACTCCCTTTACATAAGGCCCCTCGCGGCCCTTCTGAATTAGCTGGAGCAGGGTCTGGACCCCGTAAAAAAGTCCGCAGGAGCTCCCTGCGCGGACAACCAGCCGACCGCCCGCGGTTTCGAGCCTGTATCCCTGGTCCCCCCCCTTTTTCGGCGCTCCCTGCCTGGTCAGAACAATCGAGCCTGCGGCTGCCGGGCCGCCGATTGCGGCCTCGATGCCCCAGGCGGATCTCAGCCCAGCGGCGAGCTCCTCAGCGGCGAACCGGTCCTCAGGGGCCGCTTTTTGATCGAGCGCAATCCCCACTCCGGGTTTGATCAGGAAATCCTCTCCGCCGGGCTTTACCTCCTGCGGGCAGGGTATCACATTGATTCCGGCTTGCCAGAGAGTGCTTTCCTCCTGGTTGCCGGCCAGTGTCATGGGTAAGGCAAACAACAGCATCAAACCCGCTACGGTGCGGTACATTTTGCCTCCAGAGACTGAGATTTTAAAACAGGTTATTGCGCCCCGAGCAGAAGTTCAAGCTTGCGGCCCGGCTCGGCCTGGTAAGGGCCGTATGTCCTGCCCCCGTAAAAGACTTCGATCCGGTGGGGACTGTTTTCGAGGTCCTGGAACAGGAAGCGGCCCTCATGATCGCTCTGGGTGGGACACCAGCCGTCGAGCACTAGCAGCGCGCCTGAAATTGTCCCCCCGCGGCTGTCCGATAACCTGCCTGTCAGATAGGGGTTTGCGCCTTGCGGCTCCCAGCCGAAATAGCGCGCCAGCCCGCTGAAAATAGCGTAAGCCTCCTGCCTTAGAATGACAGGGTTCCCGAGCATGCTCTCAACCGCAGGGTCCGCCACAGAGGCGGCCCGCACCCACACTGCAGGGCAGCTCACCTGCTGAATGATCCGCTGGTAGCCGGCGGAAGCCCCGAAATAAGGCCTCCCCGCAAATCCCTTGAGGGAGCTGGCGATAAGCCGTGCGCAAGAGGCTCCTTCTGTGCTGGATGGGTAATGATTGACCACTGTATGGGGCGAAATTTTCTTGACCGGCCTGCCGTTGTGGGCCACTGACACCAGTACCTCCCCCCCGAAATCCTCTGTCCGGGCAACCCGCTCCCACATGCCGGGCGACTCCTCCGCCGAGCGGGTGAGCAGAACGAGCGCCCCTGCGCGCGCGAGATAGTCTCCGAGCAGGGAAGCCACCGCGAAATTCACATCCTCCTCCCTGGTGCCTGAACTGCCGATCTCCCCCGGTTCATCCAGGCCGCCCTGAGGGTCGATAACCACTTTCCTTCCCAGGAGCGCGCCGCCCATTAAAGCTTCGAGCCTGACATTCTGGATCGTGGATTTACCGTTCTCAACCTTGATCTGTCTTGTTACGGGCCTGTAACCGTTGCGCTCGAAACTCACATTGCAGACCCCTTCCCCCAGGCCCTCTAGAGTAAGAATTCCGTCCTCCCCGGTAGCGTAAAGTCCAGCCTCCGCAATATTGACCTTGACCCCGCCAAGTGTCCCGCCCCCGCTCTCGGTTCGAATCACCACCAGGCTTTCCTGCGGCTGGGCCACAGGCAGGGTGAGCTGAGCCAAGACATCGCTTGAGGAGGCTCGCACCTCCAGGGGGCGGTTTGCTACCGGGGTCACCACCACTGAACCTTTCCCGCCCGCGGAGAGAACCGTGCAGGTAGCTAGATTGGGATCCGAGAACTCGAAAAGCACCTCGGTGCTGTCCGAGACCGGCCGGCCCCAGAGATCGCTGACCAGGGCTGTCAGGTTTACCGGGGTCAGTCCATCGAGCGGCAGTCGCTCGAGGCTCGAGACAATCACGATATGCGCCGGAGGTACTGCCAGTTTGAATACCACGGCAGTCTCGCGGGCCGCATTGCCTTTCAGGTTCCTCACCCGGACCGCGGCCCGGTGGGTCCCGTTGGCCAGAGGCTGAACCGCCCTGGCTCTCGCAATGCCTGTAGATTGATCGTAGCTTACCGGCAGAGACGCGCCGTCCATAGTCATCTCGAGCTGCTGGGGATCTATGCCCAGGCCGGTGGATTCATCATAAATCCGGGCCGCCACCTGGGGGTATGGATCCTGGAGGGGCCTGGAGCCGGGGACCTGCATGTTTTCGATAACCGGGATCCCGCCGCTCAGGTAGTCCACGATCCCAAGCAGGTATGAGTATGCCTCGACCTGGCGGGCCGCCTCACCCTGCAGCTTTCTCTCGACCCCCCGGTGGCTCAGGTAGCTCGCTTCCCCCAGAACCGCCGGCTGGCGGTTGTTGCGCAGTACATAGTAGTTCCCCGGGAGCAGCGCCTGCCTTTTCACACCGACATTGCTCATCAGCCGCCGGTGAAGGAAACGCGCGAGATCAAGCGACGGCCCCTCATCACCCATCTTGTAGTAGGTTTCAGTGGCATTGTAGCGGCTGTTCGGAACCCCCAGGCTGTTGTGGTGAATGGAGAGAAAAATCACTGCATACTCCCGGGAGTTGGCGCTGTCCACCCGGGCGCTCAAATCGGCCTGGACAGGCCCGGATACCCCTTCAGGCAGAAGGTCTATGTCTGTCTGGCGGGTCATTACTACATTCGCCCCGTAGCCTGCGAGAAGGTTTCGCAGGATCAGGGCCACCGCCAGGTTGACTTCTTTTTCTGTCAACCCGCCTGAGCCCACCGCGCCGCTTAAAGCTCCCCCGTGGCCCGGGTCAAGCACGATAGTCTTGTCCCGGAGAACAGAGAAATCGATCCCCACATAGCTCAGACCCCGGCCGCCGTAACCCGCAGGGTCGCCCCTCATCTGCAGGATCGAACAGCCTGAACCAAGGAGGGCTAGCAGAATGAGGACTGAAAATAGGCATGATTTCGTTATTGTGCGCATTTGTCTTCAATCCCTGCTAAAGGACCATTGTTTTGCTGTCTCGGCATATGGCGTTAAATTACACTCCCGGACCGCTCTTGGCAAGGGCGGAAAAATCCTTTGCCGCCTGGAGCAGGGGCGAATCTCCCCCATTGAGAAATACATGGCGGATTAGTATATTGGAAACCGGGCCGCTGGCTGAATATCAATACCTTATGCGCTCTCCAGAATTCAGGCGGGCTGGCAAAAATCCTCAATCCTCAACCGCAGTTCAACACCGTGGGGCGGAATGTCTAAAGCAGCAAAAAAGCCGGATGCTTTTGCAAAGACGGCCGGGAAGCTGAAAAGCCACTGGCCGGGGCTGATTGTGCTTGCGGCGGCCCTGGTTTTCAGGGTCACCTATATCCTGTCTTTCCGCGGGTCAGCGATGTTCGAGCCCATTCTTCCGGGCTACGACATGACTGTCTTCCACAACTGGGCCATGCGGATCGCCCAAGGGCAGCTGACCTATGACAGCGCCTTTTACCAGGCCCCGCTTTATCCTTATCTCCTGGGCGCTGTCTATGCCCTGGCCGGCCCGAGCGTGCTCGCGGCTACACTCCTCCAGGCAGTGCTGGGAACCCTGAGCGTGGGTCTGGTCTATATCCTGGCTTGCAAGCTGTTCAGCCGCAGTACGGCCCTCTGGGCCGCTGCGCTCATGGCTTTCACACCGATATTCCCTTTCTATGAGGGTTTCTTCCTGCGCGCCACTCTGGTCACTTTCCTGAATCTCCTGATTCTGGCGGCCCTGATAAGTTTCAACCCCAAGAGGGCCTTCGCCTGGGCCGCCGGGTGCGGGGTCCTGCTGGGGATTGACGCACTGGCGCGCTCCAATACATTGATCATCCTGCCTCTCGGCATGTTCTGGATCTGGCGGCAGCTCGAGGGGCACCCGCGAGCCAGGCGCGCCGGGGCCGTAAGCGTTTTTTTCATCATGACCTTCCTCGCTGTGAGCCCGGCCACCCTGCACAATATCCTGGTCGGCCACCAATGGGCCCTGGTCTCCACCAACATGCAGGAAAACTGGCGTATCGGCAACAGCTACGACTCCACCGGTGGATTCTGCTATCCGAAAGAGGGAGAAGTTCCAATTTTATCTCCAGACCTCGTCCGCCTCTGGTGGAAAAAATTTCTGAAGCTCGCCAGTGATTATGAAGAACCGAACAACCTCAATTTTTACCACTTCCGGCGCTATTACTCAGTACTTCGGCTGCCGGTCCTTTCCTGGGGCTTCTTTCTTGCTTTCGCTCTTGCGGGAGTCGTTCTTTCCTGGCCGCGGCGCAGGCAACTTTTTCCTCTCTACGGCTACTTTGTGCTCTACGGCGCAACCCTGGTGGCTTTTTTCGTGCTCAGCCGCCTCCGTGTCCCGCTCTGGCCTGTGCTGATCATCCTGACCGGACATACTTTTTCGCGGGTCTTCGAAGACTTGCGCCGGAAAAAGGTTCTGGTCCCTGCCTTAGCTTTGATCCTTCCCTCAACCCTTGCCCTGGTGCTCGTTCGCTCTGCGCCAAAAGTGATCCAGCCCCAATACTTCGACAACATGGTCCTGGTTTACGAAAAACTGGGTGACGCGCGGGGTATAATCGAAGAGCTGAACGACAAGCTGGGCCTGTATCCGAATGATCCCGCCGCTTTGTGGAAATTGGCATATTATCTGCAGAATGAAGGTAAAAAGGAAGCGGCGCTAGAAAATCTGGAGAAACTGCTGGCTCTCTATCCTGAGGAGCCTCAGGTTTTGCGCGCCGCTGGCCTGCTGGAACTGGAGCTGGGCAGGAGGAACCGCGCAGAAGAGCATTTGCGCCGGTACCTCGAGCTTTACCCTCAAGCTCCAGACAGTCTGAGGATACGGGAAATAATTTCAGGTTTTAACGCCCCGTAGAAAAAAAAGGAACTGGATTTGCGCTATCTAGTACATGAATTCATAAATAGTGTAGCGTATTGTTTTAAACCAAATTACAAATTTAGTAAACGTAGTGGCGAGGCATGCCTCGCCCTGTTCGGGCGACCGCCGGTCGCCCCT
>Ga0307380_10001152_pt1 | contig 39657 bp, 36 predicted proteins | sample UN3MG_FD_202239 | JGI IMG/M metagenome (GOLD analysis project Ga0307380, IMG submission 202239) | Soil microbial communities from Risofladan, Vaasa, Finland - UN-3 | ecosystem: Environmental > Terrestrial > Soil > Coastal area > Acid sulfate soil | place: Finland: Risofladan, Vaasa | collected...
TCGTGGAAGAGCTCGTACCAGTTGATCTCGGCATGCAGGCGCAGGAACACCGAGCCGAGCCCGATCGCCGCCCGGTCCATCAGCACGAACTCGCGCGGCGGGGCGACGCCGCCGAGGCGGCGCAGCTCGGCGTGGACCTTCTCGGCCACCCGCGCGCCATAGACGACGCCGGCATCGTCCTCCTGGATCTTGCGCGTGCGGTTCTCCAGCAGCGGCGCGTAGACGAATTCGGCCCACAGATGCAGCACGTCGACCACCTCGTCGGTGAGGTTCTTGAAACCCCAGGTCTCGTAGGCATGGACCGCAAGCGCCCGGTCGTCGTCGCGCAGGGCCGCATAGAGGTCGATCACACCTTGCACAAAGGAGGGCGGGAAGACGCGGATGCAGCCGAAGTCGAGCAAGTTGATCGTGTTGTCGGGCCGGCCCGTGTAGTTGCCCAGATGCGGGTCGCCGTGGATGATGCCGTATTCGTAGAACGGCACGTACCAGGCGCGGAACATGTTGTGGGCCAGCGCATTGCGGGTCTCCGGCGGCGCATCGGTAAATGTTGTGAGCGGCGCGCCCTCCTGCCAGCTCATGGTGAGAAGCCGCCCGGTTGAAAGCCCGGCGCATACATTGGGCACATGCACGCCGGGCTCGTCCTTCAGCATGGCGCCATAGAGCGCGATGTGGCGGGCCTCGCGGTCATAGTCGAGCTCTTCGCGGAGCCGCGCGGTCAGCTCCTGGTGGATATTCGTGGTCGAGATCGCCTTGTCGTAGCGCTCGTAGAGCCCGAAGATGATGCGGAGCTGGCGCAGGTCGGCCTCGACCACCGAGGCCATGTCGGGATACTGGAGCTTGCAGGCCAGCGCAGCGCCGTCATGGGCGGTGGCGCGGTGGACCTGGCCGAGCGAGGCGGCGGCGGCGGCCGCATGCTCGAAGACAGCGAACTTCGATTGCCAGTCGGGGCCGAGCTCGCTGCGCATCCGGCGCTTGACGAAGGGCCAGCCCATCGGCGGCGCATTCGCCTGCAGCTCGGCAAGCTCGGCCGCGTATTCGCTCGGCAGCACATCGGGGATGGTCGACATGATCTGGGCGACCTTCATCAGCGGGCCCTTGAGGCCGCCCAGCGCCGCCTTCAGCTCGCCGGCATGCCGGCCGCGGTCGATCTTGAGGCCGAGATAGCGCTCGCCCGCGACCCGCGCCGCCAGCCCGCCCACGGCCCGGCCGACCCTCGCGTAACGGATCATGCGCCCGCCAAGAGAATTGGATTCGGTGTCGTCCGGCATGCCGTCTCCCATACTCCGTGTCGCTGGCCCCAACTGGCCCTTATTCGTCGCCGGCGGCAAGAATGGCAGTGAATTAAGGAGAGATAAGGTCCGGGCGCCGTTAAGGAAGCCGGCGGGGTCAACTGGAATTACCCCTGCATAACGGCTAAGGTTCGCCCAACGCGGCTTGGCGGCCGATTTTTCAATGCCTTGCGGGGCCGTGATTGCCGGCGGAGCATAGGATATCGGATGGAGCAAAGCTTATTTGAGAAATATGGCGGGTTCGGTGCGGTCAGCCGGATCGTCATGCGGTTTTACGACCAGGCACTCGATAGCGATATCCTGGCCGACTATTTCGAGGATATCGAAATGGAGCGGCTGATCGACCATCAGACCAAGTTCGTGGCCTCGCTGATGGGCGGGCCGGCGAGCTATACCGACGACATGCTGAAGCAGTTGCACGCTCATCTGGACATCAACGACGAGGCGTTCGACGAGATGGCGACCCTATTTCGGGCGACGTTGGAGGAAGCCGGCCTCGATCCCGATGATGTCGAGACGGTGGCGCATGAGATCGTCAGACGCAGGCCGGTGATTGTGAAACAATCATGACTGGCGCGGCGAAACCGATGCCCAAAGGCTCAATCGAAGTCGTGCTTGACCGCGTGGCGTTCAACCGGGCATTGCTCGACTCGGTCGGCGTCGGGCTCGCCATTGTCGACACTCCGTCGGGCGCCATTCTGGCCCACAATCCGCGCTTCCGTGATCTCTTCCCCAACCTGGCGGCGAACGCGACTATCGATCAGATCGTGGATGTGCCCGACGATGATGAGTTCGTGGGCGCGGACGTGATCGTTCGCGAGCAGGAGATCAAGATCAAGCGACGCGCGGCATCGCTGCTGATCAATTTCTCCCGGCATTCGCTGCCCGAGGGCGAGGTGATGATGGTCGAATGCCACAACGTCTCGAAGATCAAGGAACTCGAATACATGATCGAGTCCTATTCGAAGATGGTGGAGAAGAACGCCCGCGATCTGCGCCGCGAGAAAGAGCGCGCCGAGCGGCTGCTGCTCAACATCATGCCGAAGTCGATTTATGAGGAGCTGAAGGCGTTCGGTGTGACCACGCCCCAGCGCTACGACAATGCGTCGGTGCTGATGCTCGACTTCGTCGGGTTCACGGCAATGTCGGTGGCGACCGACCCGATGTCACTGGTCTCCGAGCTCAATGACATCTTCGCCGCCTTCGATCGCATCTCCGAGCAGTTCGGCTGCGAGCGCATCAAGACCATGGGCGATGCCTATATGGCTGTCTCCGGAATTCCCGAGGCGACGCCCGACCACGCCCTCAACGTCGCGAAGGTGGCGCTGCTCTGCCGGCGCTATGTGCGCCAGCGCGGCAAGACCCGGCCCCAGGACTGGCAATGCCGTATCGGCCTGGCGACCGGTCCTGTGATCGGCTCGATCGTCGGGGTGCAGAAATACGTCTATGACATCTTCGGCCCCGGCGTGAACCTGGCCTCGCGTATGGAACAGGCCTCCGGTTCGATGGAGATTTCCTGCGACGAAACGTTCTATGAGCTGATCCGCCGGGACTTCAAGGTCGAGGAGCGCGGCATGACCGAGCTCCGGGGTCTGGGCAACACGAAAATCTACAGTCTCATCAGCGCGAACGAAGCACTGGATCTGGCGATCGCCTAAAGCATGCGTTGGCAGGGCGACCTGGAAAACCGCCGCGTCCTCGGCCGCGTCGCGCCGACGCCCTGAGAAAAGCCTCAGCGGCAGTTTGATTTTATTGTAGGGGCGGGTTTCAAACCCGCCCTCGGGCGATGCGGGCGGGCTTGAAACCCGTCCTTACGAATGTCGAAGGTGGGCTTAACCTCCGACTGTTATCCCGGCGTACCCGGGCAACCAATCACTCCATCGCTGCCAGCTCGTCGATCAGCCCTTCGACGACGGCGAGCCCCTTGGCCCAGAAGCCGGGGTCCGAGGCATCGAGGCCGAAGGGCGCCAATAGCTCCTTGTGGCGCTTGGAGCCGCCGGCGCGCAGCATGTCGAGATACTTGTCGGCAAAGCCCGCTTGCGCATCCTCGTAGACCGCGTAGAGCGAGTTCACCAGACAGTCGCCAAACGCATAAGCGTAGACGTAGAAGGGCGCATGGATGAAGTGGGGGATGTAGGCCCAGAAGACGCCGTAGCCCTCGTCGTAGTCGAAGGCCGGCCCCAGGCTCTCGCGCTGGACGTCCATCCAGATCTCGCACAGCCGCTCGGGCAGCAGCTCGCCCGCCTGGCGCTCGTCATGGACCCGCCGCTCGAACTCGAAGAAGGCGATCTGGCGGACCACGGTGTTCAGCATGTCCTCGACCTTGGAGGCCAGCATTTCCTTGCGCGCGGTTTTGTCATTGGCGGCGCCCAGCAGGCGCTTGAAGGTGAGCATCTCGCCGAACACGCTTGCGGTTTCGGCGAGCGTCAGCGGCGTCTCCGATTTCAGCAAGCCCTGGTCGCCTGCCAGCACCTGGTGGACGCCGTGGCCGAGCTCGTGCGCCAGCGTCATCACGTCACGCGCCTTGCCCTGATAGTTGAGCAGCAGGAAGGGATGCGCCGACGGCACGGTCGGATGCGCAAAGGCGCCCGGCGCCTTGCCGGGCCGCGGGGCGGCATCGATCCAACCCGCCTCGAAGAAGCGCGCGCCGATCGTCGCCAGCTCGGTTGAGAAATCGCCGTAAGCGTCGAGCACGGTCTGCCGCGCCTCGTCCCAGGCGTAGTCGCGTGCGGCCGCCTCGGGCAGCGGCGCGTTGCGGTCCCAGGTGGCCAGCTTGTCCTTGCCGAGCCAGGCCGCCTTCATCGCGTAGTAGCGGTGCGAGAGCCGGGGATAGGCATCGCGCGCGGCGCTGACCAGCGCATCGACCACCTCGTCCTCGACCAGATTGGCGAGGTTACGCGAGGAGACCGGCCGCTTGAAACCGCGCCAGTCGTCGGCGATCGCCTTGTCCTTGGCCAGCGTGTTGGTGATATGCGCGAATAGGCGGAGGTTCTTGGCGAACACTGCGCCGAGCGCCTCGGCGGCGGCGCGCCGCACAGCTTCGTTGCGGTCGCTCAAGCGGTGGAGCGTTTCGGCGCTGGTGAGCTCCTTGCCGCCGACGGCAAAGCGCAAGCCTGCCATGGTCTCATCGAACAGCCGCACCCAGGCCTGGCGCCCGGCCACATCCTTGTCGTTCAGCAGGCGTTCGAGCGCGTCGTCGAGCTGGTAGGGCTTGGCGGCGCGCAGGTCGCGCAGCCAGGGCGCGTAGGCGGCCAGCGCGGGGTCGGTCAGCTTTGCCTGAAGCGCCGCGTCATCGATCCGGTTGAGCTCCAGCGCGAAGAAGATGAGCTGGCCGTCGATCGTTGTCACGCGCTCCTGGACCGTCTGATAGAAGCGCCCGATCTCCGGGTCGCTCATGTCGCCGGCATGGACGAGTTGGGCGTAGCTCACCATGCGGCCAAGCCGTTCCTTGATCGCTTCGTACTCCGCCACCGCCGCGCCAAGCGCAGCGCCGTCGAGCGCCGCCAGCTTGCCGGCGCGGCGCTCGTGAAAGTCGCTGGCGTCTTTCTCGGCCCGTTCCAGATCGGCCGTCAGTTCCGGTGCCTCCGGTTCAGGGTAGAGCGCAGCCAGATCCCATTGCGGCAGTGCATCCGGGGCGACCGCGTTGTCCGTTTTCTGCTGCTTCTGGCGCGTGGCGGCTTGTGTCATTATGCATCTCCGGCGGCGAAAGGCCCCATGTCTGGCGAATTTCAGGCGACTGTCAGGCGACCCATGTGAATTTAGGTCGCCAGCGCCCAAGCGCCAGCGCCGAAACGCGGCATCGAAAGACCGCGGATGCCCAGAGTCCGCAGATGCCAGGACCGGAGGGACCACGACCGGACATCAGGCGGCCGGCGGTGCGGCCGTCGACCGGGGGAGGATGGCAGCAATGATAAGCGTCGAGACCTACGAGGCGTGGCCAAATCTGTGCGCGCTTTTCTTCGACACCGCGGACAAGCTGGGCGACAAGCCCTGTATGTGGGCAAAGCCGCGCGGCGGCGCCTACAGGGCGCTGAGCTGGCGCGAGACCGAAACGCGCATCGGCGAGCTGTCGCGGGGCTTGCGCGGGTTGGGGGTGAAGCCCGGCGACCGCGTGGCGATGGTTGCCGAGAACCGCCCGGAATGGCTGATCGCCGAGCTTGCTATCATCGCTGCTGGCGCCATCGCCGTGCCCGCCTATACCACCAACACCGTCGACGACCACGTCCACATCCTCGACAATGCCGGCGTCACCGCCGCCATCGTTTCCTCCGCCCAGCTTGCCAAGACGCTCCTGCCGGCGGCGTTGCGCTCCAACGGGTGCAAGACCGTCATCGCCATCGAAGAACCGCAGCTCGCCCAATCGGTTGCAAAGGTGACGGTTCACCTGTGGGACGACGTGCTCGCCGAAGGGGCCAAGGCCGAGGACGACGTGCGGGCGATGGCGGCCAGATGCAAGCGCGGCGATACCGCACTCATCATCCATACCTCCGGCACTGGCGGGGTACCCAAGGGCGTCATGCTTTCGCACGGCGCCATCCTGGCCAACTGCATGGGCGCCTTCGCGCTGCTGGAAAAGTGGATCGAGCCCGACCGGGAGGTTTTCCTGTCCTTCCTGCCGTTGTCGCATGCGTATGAGCATTTGGCCGGGCTCCACATGCCGCTCTCGATCGGCGCGGAAATTTACTACGCCGAAAGCGTGGACCGGCTGGTGGAGAACATGGCCGAGGTCAAGCCCACTATCATGACCGCGGTGCCGCGCCTCTACGAGGCGATGCATGGCCGCATCCAGCGCACCATGGCCACGCAGAAGGGCTTGCGGAAGAAAATGTTCGAGCGCGCCGTCGAACTGGGCGCCAAGAAATACGAGAACCCCGGCAGCCTCAGCTTCGGCGAGCGCATGGTCGACGCGCTGCTCGACAAGCTGGTGCGCCGAAAGATCGCCAAGCGCTTCGGCGGGCGGCTCAAATTCTTCGTCTCCGGCGGCGCGCCGCTCAACTACGATATCGGGCTTTTCTTCACCGCGCTCGGCGTGCGGCTGCTGCAGGGTTACGGCCAGACCGAGGCCGCGCCGCTGATCGCCGCCAACCCGCCCGACGGCTACAAGATCCACACCGTCGGCCCGCCGGTCAAAGGCGTCGAGGTCAAGATCGAGAAGGACGGCGAGATCTGCGTGCGCGGCGAGCTGGTGATGAAGGGCTACTGGAACGACGAGGCCTCGACCAGGGCCGCCATTCAGGACGGCTGGCTGCACACCGGCGATATCGGATTCCTCGACGACAACGGCCACATCCAGATCACCGACCGGAAGAAGGACATCATCGTCAATTCCGGCGGCGACAACATCGCCCCCCAGCGCGTCGAGGGTTTCCTCACCCTGCAGCCGGAGATCGGCCAGGCGATGGTCTATGGCGACAAGAAGCCCCATCTGGTGGCGCTGCTCGTTCCCGAGCAGGATTTCGTCAAGGACTGGGCGCGGGCAAACAACAAGGAAAAGCGCGGGCTCGGCGATGCCGCCGGCGATAGCGACTTCCACGCGCTGGTCGGCGAGGCAGTGGCGCGGGTCAACAAGGACCTGGCGCAGGCCGAGCGGGTGCGCCGGTTCATCGTGCTGGGTGAGGCCTTCTCGGTCGAGAACGGCATGATGACGCCCTCGCTGAAGATCCGCCGCCACATCATCAGGGACACTTTCGGCCAGGACCTGGAGGCGCTCTACGCCAAGGGTGCGACGGTCTCGTAGCGCGAACTATGCCGACCGGCGCCGACCTCTCAGACCGGATCGCCCAACTGGCCCATGCAGGTGAGGATGGCGATCAGCGCATCGGCGCGCAGGATCGTGTCCTGCCAGTGCCGCCGCGCCGCGCCGACCGCACCTTCCGCCAGCTTGCGGCGGGCATGGGCACGGGTGGCCCGGGCAATCGCATTCGCGCGCTTGGGCCCGCCCATGCGTTTCAGGATTTCGGCGATCGGGATCTTGATCGCCTCGCGCTGGACCGCGTAGTACTCGCCGTCCTCGGGCCGGGTCTTGAGGTGCGGCTCCAGGAAGGTGCGCGACTGCGGACAATCGCCGGCAGCCCGGGCGGGCATCGGTCCGGCCAAGGCAGCCGCAAGGCAGACAGCGATCATCAGCGCGCGCATGGGGCGAGCCTCCGGTGCATGAGAGGGTTGATCGGAGGATAGCGCGCCGGGAACGGCCGGCTCAGTCAAATATGCGCGAAGCGCGCGTGAGGCGCCTGGCTGCCACTTTAGGCCCCGTGATATTCCCGAAACCAGGCAACGAACTTCGGCACGCCGTTGGCGATCGTGGTGCTGGGCGCGAAGCCGAGGTCGCGGCGGCTGGCTTCGATATCGGCGTAAGTCTCCGGCACGTCGCCCGGCTGCATGGCCTCGAACACGATCTCCGCCTTGCGTCCGCAGGCATCCTCGATCGCGGCGATGAAGTCCATCAACGCCTCCGACCGGTTGTTGCCGAGATTATAGAGCTTGTGCGGCAGCGCCCCTTCTTGGCCTTCGCCAACTGAAGGCGGCCGGTCCAACGCCGCGAGCACCCCGGCCACGATGTCATCGATATAGGTGAAGTCGCGCCGCATCTCGCCGTGGTTGAAAACACGGATCGGCTCGCCGGCCAGGATCGCCCGGGTGAATATATAGGCCGACATGTCGGGCCGCCCCCAGGGCCCGTAGACGGTGAAGAAGCGCAGGCCCGTCTGCGGCAGCTTATAGAGATGGGCGTAGGTCCGGCTCATCAGCTCGCCGGCGCGCTTGGTGGCGGCGTAGAGCGAGACCGGCTTGTCGACCCGGTCTTCGACAGCGAAGGGCAGCTTGTCGTTGCCACCGTAGACCGAGGACGAGCTGGCATAGACCAAGTGCTGAAAGCCGGGCGCGCGGCGGCAGGCCTCCAGCACGTGCAGGTGGCCCACGACGTTGGTTTGAACATAGGGCTCGGGGTGATCGATCGAGTAGCGCACGCCCGCTTGAGCGGCGAGGTTGACGACACGGTCGATGCCGCCGCCGGCGCTATGGTGCTTCTGAAAGAGGGCGGTCATGACACCCGGCTCGGCGATGTCGCCCTTTTCGAACCCGAAATTTTTATGCCCGATGAGAGCGTCGCGGCGCGATTCTTTCAGCGCCACGTCATAATAATTATTAAGGTCGTCAATGCCGATCACGCGCTCGCCTCGGTCGAGGAGGGCGCGACAGACATGGAAGCCGATGAAGCCGGCGGCGCCGGTGACCAGGACCGTCATGACGAAGGCAGTGCCCGCAAGGTCGTTGTCGATGGACGCTTCCTATACCCCGCAAACGCGCGGAAATCACCCGTTACGACGCAATGACGCTTACGCGGTCCAGCGTTCGATCCATGTAATTTGAATGATTGTTTGAACGGACGACAGTGATCGCAGTGTCTGCATTGGTGTACGAATACAACGCTTGCAACACGTCTAGAATTTGAAATGAGCGTGTTAAGAAGTTTTCGCTCGTTTGGAATAAATTTCTCATGCTTACTTTTTGTTAACTGACGCACGGTACTCGTAGGTACCTTTCTGCCACCCGAAGTTTCGTTGGGGGCATTACGTTGAACTACATGAGGAGCCAGACAATGGCTGCTAAGACTGCATCCAAGACCAAGCGGACTTCGGCCGCAAAGCCGAAACGCAAGACTGTGTCGTCGCGTCGCCCGGCCGCCAAGAAGACGGCTGCCAAGCGTCGCCCGGCGGCTCGCAAGATCGTGCGGAAGCCCGCTGCTCGCAAGACAGCAGCGAAGAAGGCTCCTGCCCGTAAGACGGCTGCCAAGCGCAAGCCCGTTCGTAAGACCGCCGCGAAGCGGAAGCCCGCGGTTCGTAAGACGGCTGCCAAGCGCAAGCCCGTTCGTAAGACCGCCGCGAAGCGGAAGCCGGTCCGTAAGACGGCTGCCAAGCGCAAGCCCGTCCGCAAGACCGCCGCGAAGCGGAAGCCGGTCCGTAAGACGGCTGCCAAGCGCAAGCCCGTTCGTAAGACCGCCGCGAAGCGGAAGCCGGTCCGTAAGACGGCTGCCAAGCGCAAGCCCGTCCGCAAGACCGCCGCGAAGCGGAAGCCGGTCCGTAAGACGGCTGCCAAGCGCAAGCCCGTCCGTAAGACCGCCGCGAAGCGGAAGCCGGTTCGTAAGACGGCTGCCAAGCGTCGTCCGGCGGCCCGCAAGACTGCCGCGAAGCGTCGTCCTGCCCGCAAGACGGCTGCCAAGCGTCGTCCGGCGGCTCGCAAGTCCGCTTCTTCGAACCCCGTGCATAAGCAGCTCGCCACGCTTCGCAAGAACGTGCGCAAGATGCCCAAGTCCAAGGCCCGTAAGTCGGCCAGCGTCCGCCGTACAGTTCGGCGGCCGGTGCGTCGTCGCGCGGCCTAGCGCCTATCGACGATCGGCTCCTGGAGCCGATGCTAGGAGAACGGCGGTCTTCGGGCCGCCGTTTTCTTTTGCGCGCGCCCATGACTGGAATGGCTGTTTGGGGATCTTCGGCAGGCCGGTCAGCCAACCAGTCCAAAAATCGCCGCGCCGGTCAGGAACACGTAAGCGATGCGGCGGTAGAGCTGATCGGCCGCTTTTCCGGCGAGCCGGCTGCCGATCCACGAGCCCAGCAGGATAACCGGCAGCAGGACGATCGCATCAACCACCGCCGCCACCGCCGTGGGTGAGGCGGCGAGCACCAAGGCAAGCAGGAATATCGTGGTGAGAAAGAAGTATCCCACAATATTCGCGCGGATCTTCTGGGTGGGGTGCTCGGCGGCGAGCATGTAAAGCAGCACCGGCGGTCCGCCGACCGAGGAGGTCGCCATCATCGCCCCGGAAACCGCACCGATGCCGAGGGTCAGCGGCAAGGGCCGCGGGCCGCGATAGCGCCAGCCCAGCGCCAGTACACCGACGAATGCCAGGACGATCGTCGAGATGGCCTTGGTCATAAAATCTGTGTCTGCGCTGACCAACAGCCAAATTCCCAGCGGCATTGCCAGGACCGCGATCGCCGCAAGCGGCGCCACGAAACTCCATTCGACGTCCTTGCGCGAGCCAACGAAGAGCATTGCGCCCATCGGCAGTTCCAGGCTGACCACGATCGGGACCATGTGGGCCGGGCTCATCAACACCGAGAAGATCGGCGCCATCAGCATGGCCGAGCCGAACCCGGCAAAGCCGCGCATGAGCCCGGCCGCGAACGCCGTCAGCACCGCCCAGATCAGGATGCCGCCGGGATCGGCGAGAAGTTGAGAGCCGTGCATTTCCGGTTCCGTTGTTGGCGTGGACCCTAATAGCTGCCAGGGTTCGCCGCCCTGCAATTCCCGGCTCGGCCCCTACGGCAAGCCGCCCGGCTGCCGGTAATGCCCGGGCCCGATTGCGGTGACCAGCGGCCTGCTCGGGAGATAAATCGGGACCTTCGCCATTCGTTGCAATAGTGCGGATTATTTGGGTGCGGTTTGTCGGTATGCCTGCGGCCGGCAGGCTTACGCCGAAATGTTGCCGTGCCATTAATGCAACGTAAGACCTCGCGCGCTTATCCTGTTCTGCAAGGCTTTGTATTTTCGGCGTTTCCGCCGCCAATCGAACCCGGTTGAATGACGATCGACCGCTTGTTGCGGTAATGACACAGTGGCGCGGCGATGTCCTTGCACTGTTCCAATCGCGCTTGACCCTGGAAGGTATCAAATCCGATAAAGGACGCAGCCCGGGGTAATCAATAACCGGGTGTAACCCTAGCTACTCCTTGACCTTGCCGGTTTCTGGAGAGGAGGTTCCATGAAAATGACGCGTACGCGTTCCGCCCTGTTGGGCTCGGGGGCAGCAATCGCCTTACTTGCGGCTCAGGTCCCAGCCGCGGCGGACGAAATGGAGGAGCTGCGCACGCAGATCCAAAGCTTGCAGAATAAGATGGGCAAGCTGGAAGCTACGCAGCGAAGGAAGCGCCAGGTTGCGCCTGCGGCAGCGGTCGAGGCGGGGGCCAAGCCGCGGTCGTGGAAACTGCCTGGTACCAATACGTCGATGCAAATCGGCGGTTACGCCAAGCTGGACCTGATCTACGACGTCAACGCCCAAGGCGGTGATTCAATTGGTACCACCGCGGCTGGCATTGTTGCGGTAGACGGTACGGCTGCTGGCAATAGGCAGGGCCACTTCCGCCTGCATGCCAGGCAGTCACGGTTCTGGATCCGCACCTGGACGCCCACCGATTGGGGCGAACTGGAAACGCATATCCAGGGTGACTTCTTCGGCGCTGGTGGCAACCAGATCGTGTCGAACTCGGATACCTTCCGGGCGCGGCATCTGTATGGACGTTTGGGTCCGGTCCTCGCGGGCCAGACCTGGTCGACCTTCATGATCCTGGAAGCGTTGCCGGACGTGCTCGACTTCTCGGGCCCGGCTGGCGTGCCCTTCGTTCGCCAGGCTCAGCTGCGTTACACGCACAGCTTCGGTGGCGGCACCACGTTCGTGTTCTCGATCGAGAACCCGGATACGTCGCCGACTACAGCCTTCAACAATACCGGGCCATCAGTGGCGCCTCTCACCGTCGGTAACGACACCATGCCGGAAATCGTCGTCGGCCTGAGCCATACTTGGGGCTCGGGGCGTGCGTCGATCCGGGCCATCTTCCGTCGGCTTAACTACGATGACGGCATCGCAGCGAGCGATAGTGCGTTTGGTTGGGGTATCCATGGTGGTTTCGGCTGGCGCTTCAACAATCGCCGGACGGCGATCGGCATGTCCGCTTACTTCGGGCGCGGCCTTGGTCGGCACACACTCGCCTCCGGCAACGCGATTGGCGTGGTGGCCAATGGCACAGACCCGTCCAGGTTCAACCTCCGGACTGTCGCCCAGTATGGCGGCCAGGTCTGGATCCAGCACCGTTGGACCGACACGTTGCGGTCGAGCCTGGTCTATGGTCGTATTCGTAACGACTACGTCCAGCAGGTTACTGGCGGCAAGAATGCTGGTGGTAGCGCGGTCCAGGACTATTGGACAGTCCATGCCAACTTGATCTGGCGTCCGGTTCCGCGGGTCGACATCGGTGTTGAATACATCTACGGCTTCGCTGGCTGGGTGAACAGCGCCAATGGCGAGCTCCACCGTATCCAGGTGAGCTTCAAGTACAACTTCTAGCCTGAACAACAGGGCGGTCCGGCACTTCGGTGTCGGTTCGCGGACAACTCGACGGGCCGGTTCCTGAAAATGGAACCGGCTCTTTTCTTTCCGCCTCCCTGCTTGCCGCTACTTCCGCCACGTCGGTCTACCAAGCCTGTGTCTGTCCCGCGGTCATGCTCGTCGAGCCTGACCATCAGAGCCCAACCATCGAGCTTGACCGGCATCGGCGCGGGCGGTCCGGTGTCGCCGAACCGCCTTACTTGACGGGTTGTTCCAATGGCGAGGGATCCGAACGGCCTCTTGTCCCGGCCGTCTCGCTATTCAGGCGGCCGGAGACGAAACGATGCCTTGCGTTGACGTTTGAGACCGCCGCTCGCGCCGGTCGGCAAATCGCGCTATTTGCCCTCGCGGCGCCAGGCCAGCATGATCGCGCTCAAGCCCAGGAGAAGCACCAGGATGGCCGGCAACAGCGGCACGTCCCGGATGCCGGTGACCACGTAGTCACGGTTGGTGCGGAAGCCGAGCCACGGTGCGTTCGTCAAGCCCGAGCGGCCGGTGGCGGTTCGGTCGGCACGCACCGTCCGCAGTTCCGGCAGGGCTTGTTCGGCCATCCAGACCACGCCGCCGCCGCTGGCCGCCACGATCGGCTTCAGCTTCTCGTCGGTGGCCCGCACATCGGCCATCTCCAGGGCGTTGAGCGCGCCGGCGGCGGCGATGGCCGTGCGCGTGCCGTCCCCAACCCGGTATAGGCCGGCGCGGTCGACCGGCAGGATCGCGCGCGCCCGCCCGTCGCCCAGCTCCTTGAGCTTGAGCGATTTCGTCTTGCCCGACGGCATGGTCACCGTGACCGGGCGGTCGTCTTTTTCGAGGCTGCGCCGGATCACCTCAAGGCGGCCGTCGCGAATGGTGGCGCGCAGATCGTTTTCTTCCAGCTCCGGCTCCTTCATCAGCCAGTGCGCCAGGCGCCGCATCAGCTCGGCCTGCGGTCCGCCGCCGTCATAGCCGCGGCCCCAAAGCCATATCTGGTCGGAGAGAAGCTGGGCCACGCGGCCCTTGCCGACACGATTGAGCACCAGCAGCGGCCGCCCCTCGATGCCGCTCATCAATGAGTGGCCAGGGCCGGTCGCGACCTCCACCTGACGGAACCAGCGGCCCCACGGTTTGGCGTTCTTCGGCGGCTTCAAGCCCGCCGAAACCGGATGGCGGCCGCCGATCGCCGAGACCTCGGGGCGAAAGCCGCGGGTGAGCACCTGGCCGGTCGGCTTGCCCGGCAGCACGGCGCCGAGCGGCGTGTTGTAAAGCGTGAGCGGCGAGGCGAACTGCGGGCCCACCGCCACGAGCAGCGCACCGCCCTCGTCGACATATTTGGCGATGTTGCGCAGATAGGTCGACAACAGCACGCCCCGCCGCCGGTAGCGGTCGAAGATGATGAGATCGAATTCCTTGAGCTTCAGATCGAAGAGCTCGCGCACCGGAAAGCTGATCAAGGACAACTCGTGCACCGGGGTCAGATCCTGTTTTTCCGGCGGGCGCAGGATGGTGAAGTGGACGAGGTCGACCGCGGGATCGGACTTCAGCAAATTCCGCCAGCTGCGTTCGCCCGGATGCGGCTCGCCGGAGACCAGCAGCACACGCAGACGGTCGCGCACTCCGCTCACCGAGACGACCACGCGGTTATTCTGCATGGTCAGCTCGCGCGGCGCGGCTTCGACTTCAAGCTCGAAATAGGTCGGGCCGGCATGCTCCAGCCGAAACTCGAGTTTGGTCGGCCGCCCCACTGGCACGGTGACCGTCTGCCACGGCTTGCCGTCGCGTTTGATGGCGATGCGCGCTTCGCCGGCGTTCATGTTGGGCAGGTCCTCGACCTTCACGGTCATCGAAAGCGGCTTGCCGACCAGCCCATAGCTCGGCGCCTTGACCAGCGCCAGGCGCCGGTCGCCGGCCCGCCGGTCGCCACTGATCATGACATGCAGCGGTGCGCGGCCGAAAAGGAGGGGCGGGGCCGCCGCCGTGTTCGCTTTCGGGCTTTTGGCCAGCGCGGGCACGTCGTGGATCTGGCCGTCGCTGATCATCAGCACGCCGGCAAGCCGCCGCCGTGAAATATCGCCCAGCGCCTTTTCCAACGCACTGAACAGCCGCGTGCCCTCGCCTTCGCGGATCGAGCCGCCGCGCACCCGCACCACCCGCGTTTCGATATTCGGGAAACGGGCAAGCGCCTTGCGGGCATGGGCAAGCGCCGCTTTGGTACGCTCGCCGCGCTTGCCGATCGACTGGCTCTGGGTTTCGTCGACCACGATGACCGCGACGTCCTTGAGCGGCTCGCGCTCTTCGACCACGAAGGACGGGTTGAGGAGGGCCAGCATCAGCACGGCGATCGCCAGCAGCCGCCAGACGGCGCCCCGGGCGCGGCGCAGCGTCGCCAGCAGGACGACCAGCGCACCGGCGGCGCCCAGGATGCCGATGAGCGTCCAGGGCAGCAGCGGCGCCAGCGCGATCGAGGTCTCGCCGATCATTGGACTTGTCTCATTGTCGCGGCCTCATTGGCCAAGCCTGCGCATGATTGTCGGCAGATGCACCTGGTCGGCCTTGTAGTTGCCGGTCAGCGCGAACATCACGATGTTGATGCCGGTTCGGAATGCCTGCTCGCGCTGGACGCTGCCGCCCGGCACGACCGGGAACATCGGCCGCAGCGAGGCGTCGACGGCCCAGGCGCCGGCCCAGTCGTTGGAGCCGACGATCACCTGGCTTACGCCATCGTTGATTTTTTGGTTTCCGCTCTGAACCCAGACGGTGCCGCCGGCCCAGCGGCCGGGAAATTGTTGCAGCAAATAGAAGGACTTGGTCAGCACATGGCCGCGTGGCAGCGGTGCCAGCGCCGGGATGCGGACCCCGCCAAGCGCCCGCCGCAGCGCGATCGTATCGAAACTGCCCTGGCCCGCCGGATCGCGCAGATCGATCAGCAGGATGCCGCCGCCGCGCATGAAGCGGTTGAGCCGTGCCGCGGCCTGTTCGGAGGGCGGCGTCTGACCGGGTACAATCGGCCAGTAGAGCATCGGGAAGAGCGCCAGCTCGTCGCTCTCCGGGTCGACCGCCATCGGGTCGCCGGGCTCCACCGAAGTACGTCGGTGCAAGATCGCGCCCAGCCCGCGCATTGCCGCCAGGCTGACCTGATCGGTCTCGGCATTTCCGGTGCGTATGTAGGCCAGCCGCGTCTTTGAGGTGGCCTTGATCGCGAACTGATCGTCGAGCGAGCCGTCCTGTGCCTTCGCATCGGGCGCCGCGACCAGCAACGGCACGGCGAGCGCCGCGGCGAGCACTGCCACGCCGACGGTTGTCGCGGCGCGGCCGGGCAGCGGAAGCAGGCCCCGCATGAGCAGTCCGATGATCGTGTCGAGGATCAGCAGCAGCAGAGCGGCGGCCAGCAGCCAGGGTTTGAAGTCGGTCTGCCGGGCGTCCTTGTAGAAACTCTGGGTCGCCCCTTGCGGCACGCTCGCAAAGGCCCGAAGCCGGGCAATCGATGGCGACAGGTTGAGGCTGCGCCGGATCGTCTCGGTGCCGTAGAGGCCGGGCGGATGGCGCGGGCCGGGCACGGTCTTGGCAAAGGCGGCGGCGGCGATCGGGGCGGCCGTTGCCGGTGGGCGCACCGGCCGGCCGAAACCATCGAGCGTTCGCCGGGGCGGCAGGTTGACCCGCGCATCGGCGCCGGCAATGCCCTGGCTCAACGCCACCATGCGGCGAAGCATTTCGACGAACAGCCCGGAGAGGGCGAGGTTGGACCATTCGGGATTGGCCGAGGTATGGATCAGCGTAAGCCATCCCTTGCCGCGCCGCTCGGCAGTGACGAGGGGTGTGCCGTCGGCAAGCCGCGCCCAGGTCTTGGCCGCCAGTTCGGCCGACGGCTCGGCCAGCACCTGGCGGTTGACCCGCACATCGGTTGGCACGGCGAGCCCCGAAAACGGACTGCCGGTAGCGAAATCGGCGAGACCGAGCGGTTTTGCCCAGGTCATGGCGCCGCCCACCGACCGGTCGCCGCGCCGCAGCTTGACCGGAACCAGGGCGTCATCGCCCTCTGCCAGGTTGGCGCCCGCGAACCGCAGCAGCAGCCCGCCGGCCTGCACCCATTTTTCCAGTCGCAACCGGTCGCCGGCCGAGATCGTGGCCCCGTCGGGCAGGATCAACACGGCGATCGGGCGGTCGAGAAGCTCTCGTGTCGGCCCGCGCCTGAGCTCCGTGTAGGGGCCGAGGGCGCGTTCGAGATAATAGAGCTCGCTTAGGAGCGGCTGCCCGCTGGCGATTGTACGTTGGGCCACGATGCCGACGGGACGCCGCCGCCAGCGCTCGTCGACCAGCACCACGCTGGCGGCGGTTCGTTGGCCCGCCAGATCGAGCCGCACGACACGGTTGCGCAACTCCGCCGGCAACTCGATCACGGCATCGGCGAAGCGTTTGCCGTTGGGGATCTGCGCCGGCACGTTTGCCAGCACCGCGCCCTTGTCATCCAGCGCACGGATACGCACCAGGCGCACCCCACTGCTGCCCACCCGTTCGATGCGCGCCACGAGGTTCCCGCCTTGCGGCCGGGGCGGGCGCAAGACCAGGGGCAGGGCGCCGGCTTGATCGATTACCAGCGTGACGGGGCCGACCTTGGCGAGGGCGGCGGCAAGCGTCTTGATGTCAGCGCTCTCCAGGCCGTCGTTCAGCCATACTACCGAGGCGTCCTTGAGGCTCAGCGCGCCGATCGCGGCCGCGGCCGCTTTTGGCGCGGATTTCCAGGGCGCGGGACGGATCGCCCGCACGATCTGGCGCGCCTGGGTGGCCCGAAGCAGCTTGGTCGGCGCCGGCGCCTCGCCGGAAACCGCGGGTGCCGTGGCCAGCACGACAATGCTGCGGCGCTCGCGCTCGGCGCGGTCGAGCAGATCAGCCAGATAGCCGATGCGGGACTGCCAGTTCTGCGCCGCGGCCCAGCCATTGTCGATCACCAGCAGGATCGGCCCGCTGCGCGTGGCCCCGGCGGTCGGATTGTGCAGCGGATGGGCCAGCGCGACGATCACCAAAGCCGCAACCAGCAGCCGCAGCAGCAGCAGCCAGAGCGGCGTGTGGACCGGCGTGTCCTCCTTCTGGGGCAGGCGGAAAAGCAGGCGGATGGCCGGAAAGCGGACCAGTTTGGGCGCTGGCGGTGTGATGCGCAGAAGCCACCAGATCACCGGCAGCGATAGCAGCCCCCAGAGGATCCAGGGCGAAGCGAAGGCAAAGGCGCCGAGGCTCAGCATGGTGGCATCGCCATCATCGCGCCAGCAGGGCTGAGAGCGCCATATAGGCGGTCAGCAGCGCTGATTCGGGCGAATGGTCGGTGCGGTGCAACCCGTAGCTCCAGCCGATGCGCCGGCAGAGCCCGCGCAGCCCATCGATATGGTTGTTGATACGGCCATGATAGTCCTCCCGGACCGTCTCGACACGCTTCACCAGGACCCGCCCTTCGTCCTCGAGCCCCTCGAACCGCGTGCGGCCGCGGAAGGGCAGGGTCTCCTCGGCGGGATCGAGCACCTGCATCACATAAGCCTTGACGCCCTGGGCGGCAAACCTGCGGAAGCGCGCCTCGATGTCCTCGAGCGGCGAAAGGAAATCGCCGAACAGCACAAGCTGGCCATGCCGGGGCAGCGCCATGAAGGGTGGCAGGCTGTCGGCCAGCGGGTTGTTTGTGCCGACATCGATGGTCAGTTTGAGTGCGAGGTTCTCCAGCGCCGCCCGCCCACTCGCCGGGCGGGAGCCATCGAGCAGGGTAACGCGCTCGCCGCCGCGCACCAGCAGCGAGGCCATGGCGAGCAGCAGGATATCGCTGCGCTCGGATTTTTCGGGGAGATTGCGGTCCGAGCGGTAGCGCATCGAGCCGGAACCATCGCGCCACAGCCACACCGACTGCGCAGCTTCCCACTCGGTTTCGCGCACGAACAGATGCTCGGTCTTTGCGGACTGGCGCCAGTCGATGCTTTGGATCGCATCGCCGGGCTCGTAGCGGCGGAACTGCCAGAACGTCTCGCCCTGGCCGACCCGGCGACGGCCGTGCACGCCCTGGGCGACCGTTGCGGCAATGCGTTCGGCGTGAACCATCAGTGGCGGCAGGCGTGCCGCCGCCTGCTCGGCGCGATGGCGGACATGGAGCGCCTTCGCAACCGTGTCCATCAGCTCAAGCTTTCCAATATTTTCAATGAGTTCACCGTGCGATCACCGCCCTATCAACGTAAAGGCTCGCAGACATGGTCGATCACCTGATCGATCGACACACCTTCGGCGCGGGCCGCGAAGTTGAGTGCCATGCGGTGGCGCAGCACGGGATGGGCCAGCGCCAGCACGTCGTCGATGCTCGGCGCCAGGCGTCCGTCGAGCACGGCGCGCGCGCGGCTCGCCAGCATCAGCGCCTGGCTTGCCCGCGGCCCCGGCGCCCAGGCGACATGCGCCTTGACCTCGTCATGGGGCGTGGTCTCCGGCCGGCAATTGCGGACGATGGTGAGGATCGCCTCGACCAGGCTTTCGCCCGCCGGAACGCGCCGGATCGTCTGCTGGGCCTTGAGGAGTTCCTTGGCCTCCATGACCCGGACCGGTTCGGCCTCTTTCACGCCTGTGGTGGCGATCAGCACCTGGCGCTCGGAGTCCAGGTCGGGATAGTCGACATCGACCTGCAGCAGGAAACGGTCGAGCTGCGCTTCGGGCAACGGATAGGTGCCTTCCTGCTCCAGCGGGTTCTGGGTGGCGAGCACGTGGAAAGGCTGGGGCAGGGGATGATACTGCCCGGCGATCGAGACGCGGTGCTCCTGCATCGCCTGCAGCAGGGCCGATTGGGTGCGGGGACTGGCGCGGTTGATCTCGTCGGCCATCAAAAGCTGGGCGAAGACCGGGCCCTTCACGAAACGGAACGAGCGCCGTCCCTTGGTGGTCTCCTCCAGCACCTCGGAGCCCAGAATATCCGCCGGCATCAGATCGGGCGTGCACTGGATGCGCTTGTCTTCCAGGCCCAGCACGATTCCGAGGGTCTCGACCAGCCGCGTCTTGGCCAGTCCAGGCACGCCTATCAGCAGCGCGTGACCGCCCGCGAGCAGCGTGATAAGGGTCTCGTCGACCACTTCCTGCTGGCCGAAGATGACCCGTCCGACGCTCTGGCGAACCTCATTGAGGGTGCCGCCAAGCCGCTCGATTTCGGCGACCAGCTTTGTGTCTGAACTTGCATTGGGCATGGCGTCCGTCCGAGTCTCAGGCTGGGAGGTTGCAGCGGCGCTGCTTTCGGTTACGCTCAAGGGCTCACTCCGCTCGTTTCATCGAATTATTTCGACACACAGATCGAAACACGGGGCCGCACGATGGTTGAAGTAACGCCCAACCCCGATCAACTTGCAAAGCAAATTTCTGCGATGGGGTCTGCACGCAAGCGCGGAAGCGGTCCGCACCGGGAGTTGGTCTGCGGGGACATCGACATACGCATCGCCCGGGACGGTACCTGGTTTTATCACGGCTCGCCGATCGGCCGCAAACGCCTGGTCAAACTGTTCGCCACGGTGCTCAAGCGCGAGCCGGACGGCAGCTATGTGCTCGAGACACCGGTGGAGAAAGGTCGTATCCAGGTCGATGATGTCCCGTTCGTTGCCGTTGAGCTTACCGTCGAGGGCGAGGGCGAAAGCCAGTGTCTGACGTTACGCACCAATATTGACGAATCTGTGACCGTCGATGGGGACCACCCGATCCGCGTGCGCGACGATCCGGAAACCGGACATCCGGTGCCCTATGTGCTGGTGCGCGATGCGTTGGAGGCGCGCATCGCGCGACCGGTTTATTACGAGTTGGTCGCGCTGGGACTGGAACGCGACGTGGGCAGCGACCATCTCTATGGCGTATGGAGCAGCGGCATATTCTTTTCCCTCGGGCAGTTGCCGGCGGAGCCGGCGGGGCAAACGGTGGCACGGTCGACGCCGGAGCCGGCGTGAACCCTGCGCAAGTCATCGCGCGTCTGGAGGGCAGTCTTGAGCGGCCTGGCGTCCGTCCGCGCATGGGCGGGGCTCCTCGTGAGCGCGGCGACTACGATCTCAATTCCGACTATCGGCCCGAAGGTCGCCTGACACCCGCCGCGGTCCTGGTGCCGCTGATCCGGCATCCGGCCGGCATGTCGGTGCTGCTGACCCTGCGCACCGACCATCTGAACGACCATGCGGGACAGGTCAGCTTTCCCGGCGGCAAGATCGACCCGGCCGATACCGACGCCATCGACGCGGCGCTGCGCGAGACCCATGAGGAGGTCGGCATCGAGCCCGAGCTCGTCGAGGTGGTCGGGCGCCTCGACGATTACATCACGGGCACCGGCTTCACGATCACGCCCGTGGTCGGGTTGCTCACACCGGGCTTCACGGTGACCCCCGACCCGTTCGAGGTCGCCGATGTCTTCGAGGTGCCGCTCGACTTCTTCCTCGACACCGCCAACCACCATCGCGAGAGCCGCTTCTGGAAGGGCCGCGAGCGGCATTTCTACGTGATGCCCTACGAAGACCGGTATATCTGGGGGGCGACGGCGGGCATGCTGGTCAACCTCTACGACGCCCTCAAGGACTGAGCGGCAGAACAGGCGATTGGGTACGCATATCCCATGATACGGATCGTCATATGATACGCATCGTCATCCAGCATCTGCTGCTTTTCCTGCTGCCGCTGGCCGCCTACGTGGTCTATCTCTCGATCATGCGGCGACGTGCCCAGTCGCGCGGCACGCAGCAGCCGCAGTGGGAAGACGGCCCCTGGTTCTGGCTGGCGATGGCCGGGCTGGTGATCTCGATCGGCGTCTTCGCGCTGCTCGGCTTGACCGGCGGCTATGAGCCCGACACCGATTATCAGCCCAGCCGCATCGAAAACGGAAAAGTAATCCCCGGCAAGCGACAATAACAACTGTCCGACAAGCTGGATGAGCGACAAGCGACCGCCTCCCATGAAACCCGCCGGCAGGATCGAAGCCCAGCCCTGGATGACCTCCGCGCCGACCCGCGCGGTGATCGCCGCCCTGACGGCCGATGGCGGGGTCGCGCGCTTCGTCGGCGGCTGCGTGCGCGACGCTTATCTGGAGCGCAGCGTCGAGGATGTCGATATCGCCACCTCCGAGCCACCGGACCGCGTGGTGAAGCTGCTCAAATCCGCCGGCATCAAGGCCGTGCCCACCGGCATCGCCCATGGCACCGTCACCGCCGTCGTGCCGCCGGAGCACTACGAGATTACGACCCTGCGCGAGGACGTCGAGACCCATGGCCGCCATGCCACCGTCGCCTATACCGACGACTGGCGGGCGGACGCCGCGCGGCGCGACCTCACGATGAATGCGCTCTTCCTCGATCCCGACGGCACGCTTTACGATCCGTTCGACGGGCTGAAGGATCTGCGTGCCGGCCGGGTGCGCTTCGTCGGCGAGGCGCGGACGCGGATCGAGGAGGACTATCTCAGGCTTCTGCGTTTCTTCCGCTTCCACGCATATTATGGCCGCAGCGAACCCGATGCCGACGGGCTGGCGGCCTGCCGCGAGCTTGCGCCGCATCTGGAGAAGCTGTCCGCCGAGCGTGTCTGGGCCGAAACGCGCAAGCTCCTGTTGGCGCCGTCGCCGGAGGCGGTCTTCGCGCTGATGGCCGAAACCGGCGTGCTTGCGCATGTGCTGCCGCATGCCGGGGAGGTTGCGCGGCTCGGCCTGCTGGCGGCGCGCGAGGCGGCGCATGACGAGCCCGATGCGATCCGCCGCCTTGCGGCCGTCCTCGATCTCACGACCGCGCATGCCGAAACCACCGCCATCGTTCTCAAGCTTTCCAACGCCGAGCGCGACCAGTTGGAGGCGATCGCCCGCGAATGGCCGCGCTTTGCAATCGAGAGCGGCGCGCCGGCCCGGCGTAGCCTCTACCGGCTCGGCGCGGCGCGGGTCTACGACCTCATCCTGCTGCGCTGGGCCGAGGCCGAACGCCTGGCGGGCGCAAGCATCGACGATGCGCCGTTCCGCGAAGCGCTCGACGAGGCGGCGGCGTGGATGCCCAAGGCGCTGCCGGTACAAGGCGTCGACGTGCTGACGCTTGGCGTGCCCGCGGGGCCGGCGGTGGGCGAGATCCTGCGCCAGGCCGAGGCCTGGTGGATCGACCGCGACTTCAAGCCCGACCGCGCGGCGCTGCTCAAGCAATTGAAAACGCTGGCCAATCCGCAAATCGCGTGAGTGCGGGGCGTGACGGCGGCACGGGCGGGCTGGAAACCCGCCCGCACCCGTGTCCGATTATCGCCCTATTCGGCCGCCTCCTGCTCCGGCGCCGGCGGCATGGTGGCGCCGAAGCTCGGCCGCGCCATCATCCGCTCCAGCCAGGCCGCAACGCCTTTGTACTTTGGCAGCATCGCCTGGCCTTCGGGCGTCATCGAAAGATAGAAGACGCACGGCACCAGCATCAGATCGGCGAGGCTGAGCGTGCCGCCAACGAGAAAATCGCTCTTGGTGAGCGCCGCGTCAGCCACGCCGAGGAAGCGCTCAACCTTCGGCAACGCCGCCTTGATCGCATCTTCGTCCGGCGTTTCGCCGCGCATCGGCTGGACGACGCGCGGGATCACCAATTCGCAGATCAGCGCCTGATAGCCATAGTCGCCGGTTGCCGAGAGCCACTGAACCATTAGGGCCCGTTCGACCGCGCCCTGCGGCCGCAGCGCCGGCCCGTCGAATATCTCGTCGACATAGACGCCGATCGCCGCCGTCTCGTAGATCGTCACATCGCCGTGGCGAAAGCCGGGTATCTTGCCGAAGGGATGGACCGCCAGATGCGCTTCGGAGCCGAATTCGACCGGCTCCAGATCGTACGACACGCCCTTCTCCTCGCAAATCATCCGCGCCGTGCGGACATAGGTGCTTTGCGGGGCACCATAAATCTTTACATCAGCCATGCTGCCTTACTCCCCTCCCAGATAGGTGTCCAAACATTCGAACGAGCTGTTCCAGCCGAAACCGTGCTGCTCGCACGAGTCCTTGGTCTCGAATTCGCGTTGCGTCAGCGTGAGCTCGGTGCGCCCGCCGACCTCGCGCAGGTCGATAGTCACTTCCGTCTCGTGGCCGCGTTCGCCATCGGTTTCCCAGGCCCAGCTGAAGACCAGGCGATCGGGTGGGCTTATCTCGTGATAGACGCCGCTGACGATATGGTCGCTATCCGGCCCGCGCATCACCGTGCGCCAGGCCCCGCCCGCACGCGCATCGATCCGGTATTCGGGCACATGGCAGCCCTCCGGCCCCCACCATTGCACGATCTGCTCGGGCACGGTCCAGGCGTCGAATACCATCGCGATAGGCGCATCGAAGGCGCGCACAAGCCGGAGCGTGGTCTCCCCGGTCAACGCGTCCGCCTCAGTCGCGGCGGCGCGTGCCCCTGTCTCGCTGCTTGCCATCCTTGCTCCCTTTGGTTTCTTGATTTGTCGCCTGCTTTTTTGTTTCCAGAAAATCCGCAAGCGCATCAAGGCGCTCTTCCCAGAACTTGCGGTACTGCTCGACCCAGTCGGCCGCGGCCTTCAGGCCCTCCGGCTCGATGCGGCAGCGGCGCCATTGGGCGTCACGCTCGCGCGCGATCAGCCGCGCTTTTTCAAGCACCTTGAGGTGCCGCGAGATCGCCGGCAACGAGATATCGAAGGGTTCGGCCAGCTCGCCGACCGACGCTTCGCCCAGGGCCAGCCGGGCAAGGATCGCTCTGCGGGTCGGATCGGCGAGGGCCGAGAAGGCGGCGCTGAGTTGATCGGTCATGCTTTCATTTAACGGAAATGTTAAATATAGGCAAGCCCCGGTTCGGCCGATGCGACGCCCGACCGCTTCCTGAAGCGCGCAGTCCTCACGATCACGGGTCAGAATTGGAAGACCGGCGATGCCCGGCAAGAACTCGCCGTCGATGCGCCGATTGGCGTTCAGGCCGTCGCCAGCGCCTGATCGAGATCGGCGATGATGTCCTCGACATCCTCGATGCCGACCGACAGCCGCACCAGCCCGTCGGTAAGCCCGCGCGCCGCGCGGTCTTCGGGCGGGACTTCGGCATGGGTCATGGTGGCGGGATGGGTGATCATGGTCTCCACCGCGCCGAGGCTTTCGGCAAGACCGCAGAGCTTGACGTTGTTCATCACCGCCGTGCCGGCCGGGATGCCGCCGGTGAGCTCGAAGGAGATCATGCCCGAAAAGCCGTCCATCTGGGCGGCCGCGATATCGTGCTGGGGGTGCGAGGCAAGGCCGGGATAGGCGACCCGGGCGACCTTGGGATGGGCTTCCAGATACTCGGCGACTTTCTGGGCGTTCTCCGCGTGCCGCGCCATGCGCAGGCTCAGCGTCTTGATGCCCGTCAATGCCAGCCAGCAGTCGATCGGCGAGGGCACCGCGCCGATGGTCTTCTGGATGAACTTCATCTCGGCCTGGATGTCGTCGCGGTTGGTGATGACGATGCCGCCGATGATCTGGTTGTGCCCCGAGAGGTACTTGGTGGTCGAATGCATGACGATGTCGGCGCCGTGTTCCAGCGGGCGCAGGAAGACCGGCGTGGCGAAGGTCGAATCGACGCCGAAATAGAGCCCGTGTTCCTTGGCGATCGTCGACATGGCGTCGAGATCGGTGATCTTGAGCAAGGGGTTGGTGGGCGTCTCGATCCACAGCATCTTGGTCTCGGGCCGCACCGCCTGGCGCACGGTCTCGGGCTGCGAGCTGTCGACATAGGTGAAGGAAAGCCCGTAGCGCGCCAGCACCTTGTTGAAGTGGCGCGAGACGCCGCCATAGACGTCGTCGGAGCAGACCACATGATCGCCGGCCGACAACAGTTTGAGGCAGCTATCCACCGCCGCCATGCCGCTGGAAAAGGCGGTCGCGTGCTTGCCGCCCTCGATCGCGGCCAGGTTCGCCTCCAGCACCGCGCGCGTCGGGTTGGACGAGCGCGTGTAGTCATAGCCCAAATCGCGGCCCACCTCGGGCAGCACATATGTCGCGGTCGCGTAGATCGGGGGCACGATCGAGCCGGTCGTGGGATCGGGCTCGATACCGGCGCGCACGACCTTGGTGTCGAACTTCATCGCTTGGTCACTCCTGGATTTGGCCTGAGTTTGGCCAGAATGTAGCGGCCCGCCGCAGCGGTCCCTTAACCCGTCAGATGGGCCATGCGCCGGGCCTTGTCCAGCGCGACGGCTGGCGGGCGTTAGCGGTTGCGGACCAGTTTGCCGCGCACGATGCGCGCCGGCTCGCCGTCGCGGATCGCGGTGAACTCAAGGTCCATTCCGGTGCCCGACAATGTGCGCGCGTAACGCGAGATCGAATAGTCGCCGCCTTCGTTGATCGCCATCACGTAAAGGGTCAAGGTCCGGCCCTTGATGCGCGCCCAGCCGTAAGGATTGCCTGACAACATGTCGCCCGAATTCACCAGTTTCCAGACACCCTTGCGTCCGGTATTCACAAAGCGCATCTCCACGCTCTTCTTGCGCAGCTTGGGCTTGTTTGGCGTGCCGCCGCGGCGGATCACCGTGGTCCAGCCGATCTGGAAGCCTTCGGCGTTGGGCGTGATGGTCACGTCAAGGTCACGAATGGTGACGCCGAAATAAAGGCTGTCGCGATTATTGGCGACGGCGCTGCCGCCCCAGGTGCCCTTGAAGGCGCGGATCGAGATATCCTGTGCGGCCGCGAACCCGCTGGCGGCCAGCCAAAGTCCGGCCGCGATGCCGATCGCCGGGACCATCGCCAAGAAGCGCTTCATTCATTTCTCCTCCCGCCCGTCGGCGGTGTTTTGTTGCGGGACGCGAAACGTCGCGCCGCCGAATCCGGTTCATAGTTCAGTGGATTCGCTACACGTATTCTCCGCGGGGTTCAAGACCGTGCGATTTGGCAGGGTTAATCTCAGCGGCCGGCGGGCTTCATTGGCGGCCCTCCCGGGGCGCTCCCGGTCGAATTGACCCTGTGCTGGAGCACGATCGCGACACGGTGATCTGGTATGACGCGTGAATCGTGGTCTATACAAGAGCACGATCAAGTGGGACGAAATGGTGAACTCGCCGGGTGTGCCCGGCCTGTCGCCAGCACAATTACAACTGGGAGGCAGCAGCGATGACTTCGAGACATTTCGTCGTGGCCGCGGTGGCGGCGTCAATGCTTGCGCTTTTTCCGGCATCCGCCCAGGCGGCGGGGCTGGAGCGGCTCACCATCCTCGATTGCGGGCGCAACGTGGTGAAGGATCAATCGCAATGGTCGCCCGGCCACAATGTCGGCAAGGCGAAGGTGTTCTCCAACAACTGCTATCTGATCCAGCACGAAAAGGGATTGCTGCTGTGGGAGACCGGGGTGCCCGATGCGATCGCAATGCGCCCCGATGGTGTCATTGTGGCGGGCGGCCGGATCACGCTCTACCGCGCCAAGACGCTGGCGGCCCAGCTTGCCGCCCTCAAGGCCACGCCCGACCGCATAACTTATGTCGGGACGTCGCATACCCATGGCGACCATGTCGGAAACCTCAAGGCCTTTGCAACGTCGAAGATCCTGATGCAGCGTGCCGAGTACGACTTCGCCGCCAAATCGAAGAGCCCGCCTTTTACGAAGGCGCAGACGATCGTCAAGCTGTCCGGCGACCACGATGTCTTCGGCGATGCCAGCGTGGTGATCTTCTCAACGCCCGGCCACACGCCGGGCCACCAATCGCTGCTGGTCAAGCTGCCCAAGACCGGTGCGGTGATCCTCTCCGGCGACGCCGTCCACTTCCGATGGAACTGGGACAACAAGGGCGTGCCGGCCGGCAACTTCGACAAGGCGCAGACGCTGGCCTCGATGGAGCGCATCAGGGGCTTCATGGCCAAGCACAAGGCCAGGCTGTGGATCAACCACGATCAGCCGCAAACTGCGACGCTGAAACGCGCACCGGGCTATTACGAGTGAAAACGGCCAGATAAGGCAAATCTTCCTCCCAAGAAGGGAGGAAAACAGGCTCACGGCCAAGCGGCCAGCGGTGGCAGGGACATCAGGATCGCTTCGGTGTTGCCGCCGGTCATCAGCCCGAACTTGGTGCCGCGGTCGTGGATCAGGTTGAATTCGACGTAACGGCCGCGCCGAGTGAGTTGGTGGGTGCGATCGGCCTCGGTCCAGGGCTCACCGATATTACGCGCGACGATATTCGGATAGACACGTAGAAAAGCCCGACCGACATCCTGGGTGAAAGCGAAATCGGCGTCCCAGTCCCCGTCGAGTTGGTCGAAGAAGATGCCGCCGACACCGCGCGGTTCGTTGCGGTGGGGAAGGTAGAAATATTCGTCGCACCATTTCTTGAAGCGCGCGTAATAGTCCGAGCCATAGGCGTCGCAGGTCTCTTTGAGGGTGGCATGAAAGGTCGTGGTGTCGTCGTCGTCGGGAACCATCGGCGTCAGATCGGCGCCGCCGCCGAACCAAGCCTTGGTGGTGACGATGTGGCGCGTGTTCATGTGGACGGCCGGCACCTTGGGCGAGCGCATATGGGCCACCAGAGAAATGCCGCTGGCCCAGAAACGGGGATCGTCCGCGGCGCCCGGCATGTCTTTTCTAAATTCCTCGCTGAATTCTCCGTAAACGGTGGAGACGTTGACGCCGACTTTTTCGAAGACACGTCCCCGCATCACCGACATGACGCCGCCGCCGCCGCCGGAGCGTTGCCATTCGCTGCGCTCGAACCGACCGGGCTCAGGATTACACAGTGTCTCGGCGATCGTCGCGGGCAATTGGTCCTCCAACGCCTCGAAGGCGGCGCAGATTTCGTCGCGCAGGGTCTCGAACCATGCGCGCGCTTGGCTTTTGCGCGCCTCGGTCTGCTCAGTCATGCACTCTCTCCAGGCAACAGTCCGGGCAACTGTCCAGTTTGGCGCAACGCCTCGCCAAGCACGATGGCGGCCGCCATTGCGACATTGAGCGAGCGTGCGCCATGCGCCATCGGCACCTTGATCCGCGCATCGGCGGCGTCATGTATCTCGGCCGGCACGCCGGCGCTTTCGCGGCCGCAGAGCAAAACATCATCGCGCGCGAAGCGAAAGTCCTGATAGGCGGTTTCGGCCGCCGTGGTCAGCAGTACCAGTCGTCCGACGCTTCTGCCCCCATCACCGATATGCGCGCGCGCCTCGACAAAGCGAGCCCACGACGCGTGGCGCGTGAGATCGACCGCCTTGAGGTAGTCCATACCGACGCGCTTCAAACGCTTGTTGTCGAGAACGAAGCCGCATGGCTCGATGATATCGACATCGACGCCGAGGCAGGCGGCAAGACGCAGCACCGCGCCCGTGTTCTGAGGAATGTCGGGCTCAAAAAGAGCAATGCGCATGGCGGGGACAAGTTCGACAAGGGCGCAACGGTCGTCCCGGCACACCCAACGGCGTATGCAATGCGCGTTTGGCGGTGCGGGGGCCTTTGCTTTGGACCTGATTTCCAGTATACCCCTTGCCGCGCGTGTGTCCGAATTCGCATTGCCACGGGGGGTCGTGCGGCATGGTGTCACATTTGCCCGCGGAGGGGCGGACAATAGGTTGAAACACACAGCCGGACGACGCGCCCGCGGGGTTTGTCCTGCCGCGGGTAGGGGCCTTAAGAGGTTGACATAATGGCGAATTCGACGACCGCCCCGGATGGTGGCGGTGAGACGCGCCGCGATTTCCTGATGCTGGCGACCACTGCCGCGGCGGGCTTCGGTGTCGCCGCGGTGGCATGGCCGTTCATCGACCAGATGAACCCTGCGGCCGATACGCTGGCGCTCGGTTCGATCAAGGTCGATATCTCAAAGATCGCGGTCGGCCAGGCAATCACGGTGAAGTGGCGTGGCAAGCCGGTATTCATTCGCCACCGCACCGCGGCCGAGATCGCACAGGCGGCCAAAGACGACAAAGCCAAGCTGATCGACCCGCAGCCGGACGGCAAGCGTGTGCAAAAGCCGCAATGGTTGGTGCTCGAAGGCGTGTGCACCCATCTCGGCTGCATTCCCAAGGGTCAGAAATCGGGCGAACGCAAGGGCGAGTTCGGCGGCTGGTTCTGTCCCTGTCACGGCTCGCACTACGACACGTCGGGTCGTATCCGCAAGGGCCCCGCGCCGAGCAACCTGCCGGTGCCGGCCTACAAGTTCCTCACCGACACCCAAATCCAGATCGGCTAGGGGAGGCCGCACGCCATGGCCAACGGGGGCACCGGGACGAAGATCGTCAAGTGGGTCGACGCGCGCCTACCGATCTTCTCCTTCATGGATCACTCGCTGCGCGACTATCCGACGCCGAGGAACCTGAACTACTGGTGGAATTTCGGCTCGCTCGCCGGGGTCGTGCTGGTCGTCATGATCGCCACCGGCATCGTTCTGGCGATGCACTACACGCCCCACGCCGCGATGGCGTTCGATTCGGTCGAGCGCATCATGCGCGACGTCAATTACGGCTGGCTGATCCGTTACATCCACATGAACGGGGGGTCGATGTTCTTCATCGTCGTCTACATCCACATCTTCCGTGGCATGTATTACGGCTCGTACAAGAACCCGCGCGAGCTCTTGTGGTGGCTCGGCGTGATCATCTACCTGCTGATGATGGCGACGGCGTTCATGGGTTATGTGCTGCCCTGGGGCCAGATGAGCTTCTGGGGCGCCACCGTCATCACCAAGCTGTTCTCGGCGCTGCCGCTGGTCGGCGAGGCGGTGACCGAATGGCTGTGGGGCGGTTTCTCGGTCGACAGCCCGACCCTCAACCGCTTCTTCAGCCTGCATTACCTGTTCCCGTTCCTGATCGTCGGCGTGGTGGTCTTCCATCTGGTGGCGCTGCATACGTCGAAGTCGAGCAATCCGCTCGGCATCGACCCGCGGGGGCCCCAGGACACCATCCCCTTCCACCCCTATTACACGGTGAAGGACAATTTCGGGCTCGGCGTCTTCTTCATCGTCTATGCCGTCTTCGTTTTCTTCGCGCCCGATTTCTTCGGAGAACCGGACAACTATATTCCGGCCAATCCGCTTTCGACGCCCGCGCATATCGTGCCCGAATGGTACTACCTGCCGTTCTATGCGGTCCTGCGCGCCGTGCCCGACAACTTCGTCGGCCAGTGGGCGGGGCTCGGCTATATCATCATCAATGCCAAGCTCGCCGGTGTGTTGACCATGGCGGCCTCGATTCTGGTGCTGTTCGCGCTGCCATGGCTCGATACGTCCAAGGTGCGCAGCGGGCGCTTCCGGCCGGTCTTCAAATGGTTCTTCTGGATCTTCCTGCTCGACGTGGCGATCCTCGGCGTTTGCGGCGCCCATGCGCCGGACGAGCCGGTCTTCGCCTGGTTCAAGGGCTTCGACTACCTGACGCTGGCCCAGATCACGACCGCATACTACTTCGCGCATTTCCTGATCCTTCTGCCGATCCTCGGCAAGATCGAGAAGCCGCTGCCGTTGCCGACCAGTATCTCCGAACCCGTACTGAAGGGCGGTGGTTCGGCCGGCGCCTCGGCCGCGGCTCAGCCGATGGAGAAGGCCTGATGCGCAAGCTCGCGGTTTCTCTGATCGCGCTCTCCGGCCTGATCGCCGGCTCGCTTGCGCCCGTGATCGTCATGGCGGCCGGCGATGCGGCGCATCCCAAGAGCCAGCACTGGTCCTTCGGCGGCATCTTTGGAACTTACGAAAAGCCCCAGCTGAAGCGCGGCTTCCAGGTTTACCAGGAGGTCTGCGCGGCCTGCCATTCGCTGCGCCTTGTCGCCTACCGCAACCTGTCGGCAATCGGGCTCGACGAAAAGGCGATCGAGGCGATTGCCGCGGAAAAGGAACTGCCCGGCGCGCCCAACGAAGAGGGCGAGGCGACCACGCGAAAGGCGCTGCCGTCGGACAAGTTCGTGCCGCCATTCGCCAACGAGAATGCCGCGCGCGCGGCCAATAACGGCGCGCTGCCGCCGGATCTCTCGTTGATGACAAAGGCGCGGGTCGGCGGCCCCGACTACCTCTACGCCCTCCTCACGGGCTACAAGGAAGAGGCGCCCAAGGACGTCAAGGTTCCCGAGGGCATGCACTACAACACTTATTTTCCGGGCCACAACATCGCCATGGCGCCGCCGCTCTCCGACGAAGGCGTGGAGTACGCGGACAAGACCAAGGCGACAGTGCCCCAGCAGGCCAAGGACGTAACCGCCTTCCTGCAATGGGCTGCCGATCCCTACCTCGAGGATCGCAAGCGCATGGGGATCAAGGTGGTCCTCTTCCTGATCTTCCTCACCGGGCTGCTCTACGCCTACAAGCGCAAGGTCTGGGCCAAGCTGCATTGAGCCGGGCGGGGGCTTCTTTCCGCCAATCATAAATCGTCACCCCGGCCGCAGCGGTAGCGGAGAGCCGGGGTCAATCCGATGATTGCCTCAAGACCAGAAGCGGTGAGCGGCGGCACGGCCCGCTGGACCCCCGATCAAGTCCGGGGCGACGCGGTGCGGGGCATATCGCGACGTTGATCCCCGCGCCCGATCCTGAAAAACTCCGCCGCAGTCAGCGGGAGCCGAACATTTGAGCAAGCCAAGCATGCCCTCCGCCGTTCCGCCCGTCACCCCACCGGTTGTGGGCGTCATCGGCGGCAGCGGCATCTACGAGATCGAGGGGCTTGAAGACACCCAGTGGATCGCCGTCACCTCGCCGTTCGGCGAGCCGTCGGATGCGCTGCTGGTCGGCCGCCTGGGCGAGCAGAAAGTCGTCTTCCTACCGCGCCACGGCCGCGGCCACCGGCTGGCACCAGGCGATATCAACTACCGCGCCAATATCGATGCGCTGAAGCGCGCCGGCGTCACCGAGGTGATATCGATCAGCGCGGTCGGCTCGTTGAAGGAAGACCTCGCCCCCGGCGCCTTTGTCATCGCCGACCAGTTCATCGACCGCACATTTGCGCGGGACAAGTCCTTCTTCGGCAAGGGCCTGGTGGCGCATGTTTCGATGGCGCATCCGGTCTGCGCGCGGCTTGGCGACGCGCTGGAAGCGGCCGCGCGGTCGCTCGATATCGAGATCCACCGCGGCGGCAGCTATCTTGCCATGGAGGGCCCGCAATTCTCCTCGATCGCCGAGTCGGAGCTTTACCGTTCCTGGGGTTGCTCGGTGATCGGCATGACCAACATGCCCGAGGCCAAGCTCGCCCGCGAGGCCGAGCTTTGCTACGCGACCGTCGCCATGGTGACCGACTACGACTGCTGGCATCCGGGCCACGACAACGTCACGGTCGAGACAATCCTGAAGGTGCTCACCGCGAACGCGGTTCACGGCCGCGCCCTGGTGGGCGAGGTGCTGCCGCAGCTTGCCGGCCGCAGCGATCCGTGCGCGCATGGCTGCCACAGCGCGCTCGACTTTGCCGTCGTCACCGCACCCGGCGTGCGCGACCCGGCAATGCTCGCCAAGCTCGATGCGGTGGCGGGGAGGGTGCTGGGATGATGGCCGATTTGTTTCGCGGAGAGTTACCTCCCAGCCCGACCCTCCCCCTCAAGGGGGGAGGGGGCGAATCTGCAAGGGCGCGGACCGTATTCCCTTCCCCCTTGAGGGGGAGGGTTAGGGAGGGGGGTGTGTTGCCACACGCACCATTCCTGCTGGGGGTCCATTCATGAAATCCCGCTGGTCCGACGAAGACGCGAAATCCTATATCGCCCGCTATGCCCGCAAGGGCGTGAACGTCGACAGGGCGCTGCGCGTCTACACCACGCGCCTCCTGGGCCAGGACCCGCGTCTGGTGCTGCATGGCGGGGGCAATACCTCGGTCAAGACGCGCATGCGCGATACGACGGGCGAGCAGATCGACGTGCTCTGCGTCAAGGGCAGCGGCTGGGACATGGGCGATATCGAACCCGCCGGCCTGCCCGCGGTGCGGCTGGAACCGTTGAAAGCGTTGATCGGTCTGAAGCGCCTGTCGGACGAGGACATGGTCAATCTGCAGCGCTGCAACCTGCTCGATGCGAGCGCGCCCAATCCCTCGGTCGAGACCCTGCTGCACGCCTTCCTGCCGCATAAGTTCGTCGATCACAGTCACGCCAATGCGGTGCTGGCACTGACCGATCAGCCCGACGGCGAGAAAATCTGCGCCGAGGTTTTCGGCGACCGCGCGGCGCTGGTGCCCTATGTCATGCCGGGCTTCGATCTCGCCAAGGCCTGCTGGAAGGTTCATGCCGCGCATCCCGATGCGGAGGGTCTGATCCTCCTGAAGCACGGCATCTTCAGCTTCGGGGCGACCGCGCGCGAGGCCTACGAGCGCATGATCCGGCTGGTTACGCTTGCCGAACGCCGCCTCAGGCTAGGCAAGAAGAGCGGCCCGGCATTCGTGCGCCTGCCCAAGACCCTCGCCGAGCCGGCGGAGATCGCGCCGATCCTGCGCGGGCTTCTGGCCATGCCGGCCGACCGCCGGGATGCAAGCTGGCGCCGCCTCGTGCTGACCCACCGCACCAGCCCGGCCATCCTGGCTTACGTGAACGGCCGCGCGCTCGCCAGCTACAGCCAGTCGGGCACGGTGACGCCCGATCACGCGATCCGCACCAAGCCGCTGCCCGTCATCCTACCGGCGCCGAAAGCCGGCGCCCTCGATGAATTCGCCAAACAAGCGAAAGCGGCGATCGGCGACTACAAGGCGCGCTACCGCGCCTACTTCAAGCGCAACAATCCCAAGGGCAAGGCCGCCAAGATCGCGCTTGATCCAATGCCGCGCGTGCTTCTGGTGCCAGGTCTCGGCCTGTTCGCGGCCGGCAACTCGGCCGCGGCGGCGGCGATCGCCGGTGACCTGGCGGAGACCACGGTTGATGTCGTGACCGCGGCCGAGCGTATTGGCCGCTTCGTCAGCATTTCCGAGGCCGACCTCTTCGATATCGAATACTGGTCGCTCGAACAGGCAAAGCTCGGCAAGGCGGCCGAGCCGCCGCTCGCCCGCCACATCGTCGCGATCACCGGCGGGGCGGGCACCATCGGCCGTGCCACGGCGGCTGCCTTCAAGGCCGAAGGAGCGCAGGTTGCGCTGCTCGATCTGCAGGGCCCCGCGCTCGATGAAGCGGCACAAAGCCTCGGCGCGCTGGCCGCGTCCTGCGATGTCACCGACGATGCCTCGGTCGCGGGCGCCTTCGCGCGCGTCGCCCAAGCGTTCGGCGGGCTCGACATCCTGGTCTCCAATGCGGGCGCGGCCTGGCAGGGCCGCATCGGCGAGCTTGACGATGCCGTGTTGCGCCAATCCTTCGAGCTTAATTTTTTCGGCCATCAGCGCGTCGCCAAGGCTGCCGTTGCGATCATGCAGACCCAGGGCACGGGCGGCGTGCTGCTCTTCAACACCTCCAAGCAGGCGGTCAATCCGGGCGCCGATTTCGGCCCCTACGGGTTGCCAAAGGCGGCGACGCTTTTCCTGTCGCGGCAATACGCCGTCGATCACGGGCGCGACGGCATCCGCTCCAACGCCGTTAATGCCGACCGCATTCGCGGCGGTTTGCTGACCGATCAGATGGTCGCCAAGCGCGCCAAGGCGCGCGGGGTCAGCGAGGGAGACTACATGGCCGGCAACCTGCTGGGCCGCGAGGTGACCGCGGCCGACGTCGCCGATGCTTTCGTGCGCCTGGCGCTGTCGCGCAAGACCACCGGCGCCGTGCTCACGGTCGATGGCGGCAACATCGCCGCGGCGCTGCGGTAAGCGTGCACAAGGTTAGGGTAGGGGCGTAAAGCCCAGCACCAGCCCGAAGGCGTCGGCCGCCGGCACGAAAGGCTGGCCGTCCGCGCCCTGGCCGACCGCAACGCCGCTTGTGATCAGGGCTCGGCGCAACATGTCCATGTCAGCCACACTTACGATGGCGGCGGCGAAGACCGGGCCGTCGCTATTGATCGGCGGCGCTTCGCCTGGAAAGCGCGCGGCGAAACCCGCATCGTTCATAACCGTCACCTGCCCGCGATTGGTCTGCACGGTGAGCGCGCCCGCCGCTTCGCCGACGCTGCCCGCGCCTTGCAGGCCCTCGAACAAGCCGCGCCAATCGGCGGGCCGGTCGGCGATCATGACGATCTCGGCGATGGCCTGGGCGCCGTTGGCGTGGGTCTGGTATTCGGGCTTCCAGAAATGCTCCGGCGCGTGCTGCTGGCAGGTGAAGAAGGCGCTTTGCGGCATCTCATCATGCGTCACGAAGGCGAGCGAGAAGGCGACCTCGGCTTCCGTCCCGTCGGGCAGCGTCGCCTTGCGGGCAAAGTCGAAGACCGGATAAGTCGTGAGGCCCGCCTCCATAAAATCGCCGTGGTCGATCTGGGCGTTGCGGCTTTCGAAGACGAGCATCGACATGCCCTCGCGGCGGTCGAGGAAGTCGCGGCAGAAAGCGCCGAAGCTGAAACCGCCGGCCGCGGCGCCGGCGATCTTCTCCGGTTCGACGATCGCCAGCAGCTCGATGAAGTTGCCCTGAAGCTGGACCAGCGCATTGCCGGTCCCGAAGGGATGCAGCGCGCGCGGCGTCAGCGTGAAACCGAAGGCTTCCAGGCGCGCGATTGCGGCGTCGAGGTCGCGCACGCAATGGACGATATGATCGATGCCGCGCGTTTCGGGCATGGGGCTTGGATCCTTCGTCTATCGGTGGGTCAGGCGGTCGTGATCCTACCATCGGCAATCCTCAGCCGCGTTCCATTCGCGGGCAACGCGGCGATGGCGTCGTCAGTGAGCGCCAGGACCGGGATCGACCCATAGCCCATCTCGCTGGCCACGATCACGCCCAAGGTGAGGATCGCATCGACCGTGCCCAACAGTAGTGCGGCCGGGGCCTTGCCGCCACGCAGCAGCTCCAGCATCACCGCGCTCGACGAGCTCGAGCCGATGGTGCCAGGGATTGCCAGAACGGTGCCGGCGATCGACTGCCCATGGTCCGGGTGGCGGGGGTCGGCGATCGTTCCGGTTTTCGGATTGACCCCGCCCCAGAAGCTGATCGGCGCGGCAAGGCGCAGAAGTGGCCCTTCGGCCTCCCCCGCGATCAAAACGCGTGCTCGTGTTTCAATTGCGCCGGTCATGACCGCGCGGTTTACCTGCGTGTCGGGCTGCCTGCAAGGTTGACGCACCCATCTTGCAGCCGCGAGCGACAATCACCACATATCAACCAATCGACAATTTGTTTATCGATATCAATCGTTTAAAGGCCCGCAATGGGTGCGGCGCCCGATGGAGCGGGGTGCGAGTCATGGCCGAAGCTGCTAGTGAGAGCGTCAATCAAGGTCCCGGCAACGATAGCGTCAAGGCGCATGTGAAATCGCGTGGCACCTGGCTGCGCGGCGTCTTTATGGTGCTGTTCGTGGTGATCTTCAACATCGCCGAGTTCGTGCTGATGATGACGGCGCTATTCCAATTCCTGGCGACGTTGTTCACCGGCGAGCCCAACCAGCGGGCCGTTCGCTTCGGCGCCAACCTGTCGGAATTCATCCGCCAGATCGGCCGCTATCTCACCTTCGGTAGCGACGAGCGGCCCTTCCCCTTCGCCGACTGGCCCAAGGGCGCGCGCGTTAGCCGCAAGCAGGCGACCACCACAAGCTAAAGCGCTGCGGCAGGTTCGTGTCGTAGGTCACGACGCGTAGACTTAGCCCCAGATTGTCTCGTCGCGGGCCACGGCGCCGGTGAGCGCTGAGGCCACGCAATCCTCCAGGCTGCCATAGAGCACCTCGTAGCCGGTATTGGCCGGCGTGTAATGCGCGAACTTGCCCGAATTGGTCATCAGCACGCGCGTGCCGGCGGGGGCGTCGGGCAGGATCGGCGCCACGACGGCGCAGGTATCGGCGACGATGGTCACACCGGCGGCGCGCAACGCCTCGGCACGGCCCGCGCGCTCCAGCACGTCGAGCGCATGACGGCCGGTGCAGACAAAGAAGGGGATCTGAAACCGATCGCCGGCCGCGAGGCGCTCCAGCGCGGCGAACTCATCAAGTGAGAAATGCGGGCTGCCCAGCGCCACCGCGTCGATGCGGTCCGCCCCCACGGTCGAGAGTGCGTCACGCGCCGTGCGCAGCATCGCCGGCGTCAACGCGATCGTCATCTCGGGCGGCGCGCCGCCGAGCGCGGCATCCAGGGTCGGCGCCTCGGGCGTGACCCCGACGACATGGAAAAGGCCCACCGCGCCGCTCGACGCCGCCGCGGCACCCAGCGCCTTCAAACGATCTTCGGACACCGCGCCCAAGCCTTCGATGGCCGCGACGGCGGAGCCGACTTTGGCGCCAAGCCAGGCGCCCAGCACCGGATAGAAAACGTCGCGGTCCTTGAGCGCGCCCGAAATCGCATTTGTATCGATTACGACAGTGGCGCGGCGGTTCGCGCTCAGATGGAGCCCGGTCTCCGGCGCGCGCCCGGCGATGGCGGCGCTGATGTCGAGCAGGTCGCCGTAGCGCTCGCTGCGCGCGCCGAGCACCGAATTCAGGAAAGCGACGGCGTTGCTCTCGCCCCAGGCGACGTGCTGGCCGAGCGTCGGGCGGTGGCCGGCCTGGTAGGGCGCGCAGGTCCAGCTTGGCGCGCAGCCGAGGCGCAGATACGCGTCCATCTGCCGGCGTGCCATCGCCCGGTCGTGCGCCGGCCCGCGCACGATCTCCGGATGCACGAGATCGAGCGCGCCGACATTGAGCGTGGCGGGCACGGCAACCTTGCCGCCTTGCGCGACCAGCCGCTCGGCGAACTCAACGCCCGAATCGCCATGATAGAGACAGCCATCGATATGCGCCGAGGCAATCGGCACCAGCCGCGCGGCCCCCATGATCCGTCCGGTCTCCGCGACGATACGCATCGCCATCGCCGCCGCCTCGCCGGCGGCGCCGTCGGCCATGGCGCGTTCTTCTTCGGTGAGGTGCATGGGCGGTTGCCTCTGTCAGACGCCGTGAGTTGATTGAAGCATTCCGCGTCCCTAGCCGTCACCCCGCTTTGCGCCCGGCATTATTGCCGGAGCTGTTGCCGTCATTCCCGCGAAAGCGGGAATCCAGAATTTCCGGATCGGTCGCTGACCTGTGATCCCTGGATCCCCGCTTTCACGGGGATGACATTGAAGGTGGAGTGGGAATGAGTAAGCATACCCGTGCCTTTCCGCCGCTCAGTCCTCGATCCGCCTGAATTCGCGGATCACCGCCGTCGCGGTGGCCGTCGCGCAGAGCTTGTCGTCGGCGTCGAGGAGGCGGCCTTCCAGGAACGCGATGCTGCGGCCGGCATGGACCAGCCAGCCTTCGGCGAACACCTCACTGGTCATCGCCGGGCGCACGAAGCTCACCTTCATTTCCAGGGTCGGCACGATGTAGCCGCCGCCGATCTTGAACAGCCCGCCGATCGCCATGGTGTCGTCGAGCATGGCGGCGACGAAGCCGCCCTGGAGCGCGCCCATCGGGTTGCGGAATTCGGGCTTGTTGTCGAAACCGGCGCGGCAAAAGCCGCGCTCGGGATCGGCTTCCAACGGCCGGCAGCCGAGCAGCTTCGCCGAAGGCGGGATCGCCTTGGGGTTTTCCATCCAGAACTTGGCGAAGGCCGCGCCCGACGGCCCTTTGCGACGGAACTTCGAGTGCTCGCGGGTCTCGGGCGGCTCGGGGCTTTGCGGCGGGCCGTCAGCCGACATGGGCGCCGAAAAATTCCAAAGTGCGCTCCAGGGCCAGCTTGGCCGACGGTTCGTGATAGCTGCCGCGCTGGTCGCAATTGAAGCCGTGGCCGGCGCCCTCGTAGATATGCACCGGCACGTCGGGGTGCTTTGCCTTGACCTTTTCAACGCCGTCGAGAGGGATGCCCGCATCGAGTTCGCCGAAATGGAGCATCACGGGCGCCTTGGGCGCCTCGTCGGCGAAGCCAGGAATCCCGCCGCCATAATAGCCGACCGATGGCAGGCCCAGCCGGGTCGCGGCCAGCCAGGCGACCGAGCCGCCCCAGCAATAGCCGACCAGGCCGGTCTTGCCGGCGCCGGCGACCGCGTCGGCCGCGGCGCGGACATCCATCAACGCCTTATCAAAATCCATCCGGCCCATGAGCTCGCGGCCCTGCGCGACGCCGGCCTCGTCATAGCCGAGCTCGACGCCCTTCTCCAGCCGGTCGAAGACGGCCGGCGCAATGGCGAAGTAGCCGGCCCGGGCGAACTTGTCGGTATCGCCGCGGATGTGGCTGTTGACGCCGAAGATCTCCTGCACCACGACGATACCGCCCTTGGGCGGGCCCTCGGGTGCGGCCTTGTAAGCGTCGAGCGTGAAACCGTCCTCGGCCGTCAATGTGATCATCTCTCCCATTGTGGTCCCCCGTTGTTTTCGTGCTGTCGGACCCCGAACTTAGCGCGCCCGGGGTGTGGCTCAAACGGTGAAGCTTCCG
>Ga0307380_10001153_pt1 | contig 39644 bp, 51 predicted proteins | sample UN3MG_FD_202239 | JGI IMG/M metagenome (GOLD analysis project Ga0307380, IMG submission 202239) | Soil microbial communities from Risofladan, Vaasa, Finland - UN-3 | ecosystem: Environmental > Terrestrial > Soil > Coastal area > Acid sulfate soil | place: Finland: Risofladan, Vaasa | collected...
CCTGCCAGTCAGCCGGTTCGTCCCATCCTTCGTACCAGAGCTTGGTGTACACGTTGTCGTTGTTCGGTCTCCAAATGCGAAGGTAGTATGGGAAGTCAGGCTCGATGGTCATGCCCATACTTCCAGAGAACTCCGGAGTTCCTGGAGCCGAAGTCTGGACTCCGAATGCCTGTCTCGATAGGCCATCTCCAGATGTCCCGAACATTTCGTGGCCCTTGCTGATGGTGGTCATATGCCCACCAACGCTGATTCCAACGTTGACAGCCTGGTTGAAGAGATATCCAGAGTGATCTGGTCCTGCCAGGAGAAGATCGGCTACCCCTATTCCGGGGAAATATCTGGGATCCCATCCTTCTGAGCCAGATCCTGGATCAAGCCACCACAATCCCTGGTGACCGTCTGCTTCTCCTCCAGAACTTCCCCAGAGATAGACACCGGGCATGAAACCACCTTGGCCATGGTGCCAAGGGCCACCTCGTCCTGCGTCTTGGAATCCCGTGCTTGAAACACTTCCCCTGAACAGGGTTCTTGTTACTGGACCAAATCCAGACGCAACGTCATATGACGCCGAGAAATTGACGTTTCCGTCTCTAACCCCTGCGCTGATACCCGCCGCCGTATCCCAGTGCGGTTGAACTCCAAACCCATCCGGAAGGTTCGGGTCGTAGTCCATTCCTCCTGGTCCGTTGTTCCATGCTGTGCTTCCCATATACACGTCTCCAGCCTGGCTGGCAAGGGAGAACGAGTTGTTCGGAAGGATTCTCTCCAAGCGACCAAGTCCGAATTTGATGACGATATTGTTGCTGGCAACATCGTTTGGAATCGATGCTGTGGCGGTCTGGGCTCCACCACCGAAGCTGTAATGATTTACCCACATCGGCTCGCGGAGATCCATAACCCCAGCAGATCCGTTCACGTACCTCTGTCCGGTCCCAGACCACGAGAGCAGCTCTCCGCTCCCCCAACTTCCTGGATTCGTGAACCCTCCATCGCGATCCCATGAGTAGTTCGTTACTCTGCTGAAGGAATCCAGGATGACGCAGGCTGGTTTCTGAGGCTCTGGCGTGATTGGGATCGGGAGTTTTAGCTTGGGAAGCTTGGGCTTCGGCGGATACTTGTACCGGATGACATCGAAGAACCCGAAGACATCGATCTCGTGGGACAGCGTCAGGTCATAACGCGGATCGGTCGGGGTCGGGAACGTGATCCGCATCTGCCTGATCGGTAGTACGTCATCGAAGTCATAGACGTTGCTGATGACCCTGACCTTCTGGGCAACGTTGAACCCAGGTGTGAACGTCGAACAGGTGAACGAATCCCTGTTGTCCTTGTTCCCCCTCCTGCTTCCAGGTGATCCGTAGAGCTTCCGATCAGCCAGCTTGTTGATCGTGGCCTGCTTGTAGACCGTCTGGTTGACGACCGAATCCTGCCAAAGCCCGTGGAGGGCAATGGAGTCCTCGTCCTCAAGGCGCTTGAAAACGACCGGGTTCTGGGCCACGCCCCAGGCAAGGTAGTCGTTGCACATCCGGTCGCCGAACGCTGTCCACCTTGCATCCCGGAATCCAACCCCGTTGTTGTTGAGGGCCGGATCGGCAGGTAGATCGCTCAGGACCAGATCACTCGTGACGGTATCAACGTCGGTATAGACCAGTTTTCTGTCAGGGGTGAGATAGAACACGGCCGCAGGAATGGATGCGATCTGGTACATCGCATCCTTCCATGTCTGTCCTGCCTGGAATGGGTTTGCTGGCTGGTCAACGTTGATCTCACCGACGTGTTCAACCATCGAGACGGTATCAATCCCGTCACCGGACAGGTCGAGCCAGGCATCGCAGAGCTGGCGAATTGCATCGATGTCAGGGGTGTTGTTGGCCTTGAACTCCGGTCCTTCTATAAGGGTCGGAGTGGTCTGGTTGAACGTGTACCGACGCTCAAACAGGATGTTGATGTCCGATGCTTTCAGCCGCATGTAGCGCGGCAGCGCCTGGACATCGCCCTGAAGATCCTCATACGAGAACGGATACTCACGGCTGATATTGGATACGAAGCCTGACCACATCAGCTCCGCCCCGATGTACAGCTCCAACCTCTTCCCGGTCGTGAAGCTATGCGTGAACGGGGTGTCCTTGAGAAGGATGGAGGCGGTCCCGACCGAGCCGTTCGTCTGGCTGGTGAACTCGCACTCCCGATAGAGGAGATCGGCGGTGATGTCTACATCGTCGTACCGGATGATGACGTTCCGGATGGCGTCGATGGCGTAGTTGACCGACAGGCTGGCACCCGCAACCAACGATCCGTAGATCCCGTAATCCTCCTCCAGATCCAAGCCGACCTTGTCCAGAATCTGGTAATCGGCCTCCAGATCCATTCCAACCGACTCGTCGATGATCCGATAATCGAACGTGATGGTGGACCAAGCCTTTGGGTCAACGGAGTAATCAACCAGAAGGCTAGCCCCGGCCAACTCAACGATCTGGTAATCGATGAGGAAATAGGACGAAGCTACATGAGCGTAGGTTAGATAGTCGGTCGTGACCTCGTTGCCAACCAACTCCCCAACGTGGATCCGGTAGTCGATGATCTGATCGGCTGCCGAGGCTTCGTAGACCTGGTAGTCGGTCCCAAGGTCCGCATAGATCGGTTCCGTACCGATGCGGTAGTCGATCTCAACGCTCGACGAGATCTCGCCGAAGATCCCGTAACCAACAACAAGAGTTAGCCCTACACCAGGAGCCTTGACCTGGAACGCGTCCACCTGGAACGCGAACGGCTGGAACGCATCTTGCATTCCAAGGTGATAGTCGATCTCCAGGCTCGACCCAACCGTGTTGATGACCTGATAGTCGATCTCCAGACTCGATCCGACCGGTGGGAGAATCTGGTAGTCAACATCAAGATCTGCCGAGACGGTGAGCCCGGCATCGAGTGTTCCACTGTCGAATACGCCGCTATCGAAGGTCGGCATTTGCTACCTCGCGGCGCGGGGACCCTTGTCGCCAGGGCCTTCATCTACGCGGAATAGTTGGTTCCCTAGAACTGGCTGACCATCGTGATGCTGTCATCGGATGCCATCGCGTACAGGCCGACGACTGTCCCGATCGGGTACATGTAGACGCCGCCGATCCCGGTGTAGGCATCGCCTCCGAAGTTGGCCGTGATCGCAATCTTGTAATAGGTGTACGAGCCGGGGGAGTCTACGGTGAAGGAGTAATACTCGGTGATCGTGGCCCAGGTGTAGCCCGTGACCGTGTCGAGCGTCGTCCAGTCGGTCCCGTTGTTGGAGCCCTCCAGCGTCCACGTCGTGATCTGGCGGTTCGTCTCGCCGATGAGGTTCCACGCCTTGAGTTTGTAGGCGACGATGGTCTGGGCAGAGTCGAATTGGTAGCCGAGGTAGCAGGGAACTCCGCCGCCGTTGGTGAGCCATCCAGAGGTCTGGTTGTCGTCGAAAGCGTGCCAGCCCGGATACGAGCCGTACTGGGAGCTGTACGACACGGTGCCGCTGGGGTTCGTGTTGCTGGTCATGCGCGGGATGACCTGGGTGGCTGGCATATAGTTCGCGTACAGCAGCACCTTGCCCGACACTCCGGTTGTCGGAGGTGTGCCGTAGGTGAGCGCCAGGACTCCGTTGCCGTCGATCACTCCACCTTCGGTCCGGAACTCGACGCCGCCCGAACCGTCTGGGGCTAGGACAAGACCAGTCCCAGACTCAGTAGTCGGGATATCCAGAATGTCCACGCCCGAGAGATCGTGGTCGTCGTTCCACTCGTTCTTCGAGACCAGGGTGTTATCTGTCCCCTGGTCCTTGGTGCTGACGAAGGTGTGCTTGATACCCACCTAGAGGTTCCTCCCGAAGAGGAGTGAGACTCTCTGGCCCATGATCCGCTCAACCTCTCGTGCGATGGTCCGTAGGTCTTCGTCGTTCCTGACCTTGGCGTTGTTGAAGTTGACTGTGAGGACGATAGGTGCGGGTCCGCCTGCGGCACCGTTCGGGGTGACGTTCCTGGGGTTGCGCAGGACGGCGACTGTCTCTGTCCCAGCCTCACCAACGGTGATGTCTGTCTCGCTGGTTGCGGTGAAGAGGGCTCCACCGGCAAACCCCTCCGTCTTTCTGGTGTTGCCGCCAATCGGAGTCGGGTTACTGTCTCCCCTCGGGAGCATCTCGTAGTACCGCCTGTAGTACGAGAGGAGCTGGTTGAAGACGATAGCCGCATCCTTGACCAGCTCGTTCGCGAACTTCCCGGTCAGATCCAGCATGTCGTTCGCGCGGGTCTGGGCCTGATTGAAGATCTGGTTGACGATCTTCATCTCCTTGCCCATCTCGATGTTGAGGGCCTTGATCTTCTTCTGGGCCTTTACGTCATCGATGGTGATTGCGCGACCCTCTGTCAGCAGGCCGATCTGGCGAGACAGGTCATAGACCGACCGATCCACGTTGATCTTGAATGCCTTGCCTTCGAGGCCATAGAGCTTCACCTGGATGTCGAGCTGCTTCTGGGCGTACTCAGCCTCCAGCTTGCGCTGCTTGATACGTGCGGCGCGCATCTCCGGGGTCTCACCGGCAACGGTCAGGCCAACCGTGGCGGTCTGGAAGTTGATCTGCTTCTGGCTCATCCCCAGGCCAAGGGAAGTGGACTCTCGCTGGAGTGCCCACTGCTGCCCTTGGATGCCGCCAAGACCAGATCCGCCGCTACCAAACGCAGACTTCCGCAGGTTGATCGCATCCTTGTAGGAGCGGTTCATCTGGAAGAGCTGGAGGTTGTATTGCTTCACGGCGTACTCGGCGTGAGCGTTCTCGCGACCGATCTGGATGGTACTGATCTCGTTGCCAAGCTTGACCGTTGAATCCAAGGCCCGGTTGAATTCATCAACAACAGTTGGATCCAGGGTGGCGTTGAATTCTGCACCGGCTGTTGAGACAAACGCCTTGGCAGTCGTAATGCCCTTGGCAGCGGCTTGATCGATGGCCGCATAGTCTTCCTTGAGCTTGCCAAGACCCTTCCGATCCTGCTTGGCAATACCGCTTGTGGCAGAACCGACCGGATTCGTGGCCATCTCGATGCCGAACTGGGACTCAATGAGGCCCTTTCCCTCATAAGCGCCAGTACCAAGAGCCCTCTGGCCCTGGGTATCTTCCATCCAGAACTGGTTCTCAATAGCCTGCTTCTGGCCGCGAAGCATGGTTTCGAGATCTGGTCTGGTCGTGCCAATGGAAACGGCTGTTAGAGCGGCCCCAAGATTTCCCAGGTTTGTTTCAAGTTCGCCATTGGCACCGATGATCGCGACCTTGCCTTCTTTGATGTTCTTGGCAAGCTCTTCTGCGTCAGGTCCGAGTTTCTTTACTGCTTCTGACTGGGCATCAAGCTGATCTGCATACAAATCACCACGGTTGGTGAACTTCATGACGGATTCGCCGCCACGCTCAAGTCCGATATTCAGGGCATCGATCTGCTCGGTTGAGGTAACCATCCCCTTCGAGAAGTCGATAATCGCCTTGATGTCCGGAATTGCCATGGGAGTTGGCTGATTTGCCTGAGTCCCCCATGTCTGCGGATCAAGGGTTCCAGGAGTTCCTACTCCGAATGTTCCCTCGCCATACCCGGTAATCGGCTCAAATCCACCTTGTGGCTCTCCATAAACGGATTTCATTGAGGGTGGATTCAGAACAGACGGCATGTCCGTGAACATTCCGCCGATGATCTGGGCAGCTCCTGGGTTCTGCATGAAGAACGATCCGAGAACACCGCCCGTTCCTGTTCCGATCCCCTGAAGTCCACGCTCCTTGATTCGATTGTTGGCCCAAGCTGCACCGCCCATCTGGGCGAGGTTGATGTTTCCTTGTTCGATCGTCGCCTGATCAATGATTGGCTGACCGAGAATGTCTGTTTGGGCAACGGTCATTGCTGTTGACTGTGCAAACGCTGATTGTGTGAGTTCAGCATTACCGCGACCAGCGATAACAGCCTGATCTCCAACTCCAACCATCTGCGCTGTGGCTCCGGGACGACCCAAAGCCCGTTCGATGGCAGGACCGATGGCCATCGTCATTCCTTGGGCAACAGCACCCATCATCGGCCCAACGATTGCCATACCAAGACCGGTGGTGATAGCCCCGATCCCGGTTGAGACAACAGCACCGGCAGCCGCAGCGCCGAAGCTCTTCATGACGGTCGTGCCCTTGGTGACCTCTGCCGAATACTTCTCGAATCTTTCGGTTGCTACCTTGATCGCAGGAGCGATATGGCCGAGTTGCTTGTCTGCCTCATCAATCTTTCCCTGAAGGAATGCACGACGAGGAGCGGACGTTGACGACTTGTCAATCTCTGTCTGATATACCTTCTTGTCCGCTAGGAGAACCCCACGCTGCCTTGTAAGCGTCTGGATATCGGCTGATTCTCGCTCAGCCTTTCCAAGGGATTCGAGCTGAGACTGGAATCCCTCACCACCAACCTTGGCTGTGATGAGATCAACTAGCGATGGTCCAAATCCTCGCTTCGGAACAGAGCGGTTGGCGGCGCGCAGAGAAGCCCTGATCGGGGCCATCTCATCGTCAGAAATATCCTGGAATTGGCCACGGATCTCAGCATTTGCTGTACTGAGACTTGCACGATCACGGCGTCGAATAGCAGCAGGACTCTGGGTTCTGGGACCGTAATAGCCGCCGCGAGTTCGGACGTAATCGTTTTGCTCATCCCAGGCAGCGTTCGCTTCCTTGGCGATCCGCTCGAACGTACTGACCTGTTCGCGATCTTGCCTGATTGCTTCACGCTCTTCAGCGGAGTGGGCAACCTTGGGCTGCATCCGAATTCGGGTTCTGCTCTTGGCCTCGCGCTTGTTCTGAACGCTTCTCTCACGCGTAGCAGCAAATGCGCTATCGACAAGCGTGGACATGAGGTCTTCTTGACGCTTTTCGGTAGCGGCGTAGCTCTCATCTCCCTCGGGCTTGATGAGCTGCTCACGCTTCCTTGACTGAAGGATTCGCTGGCGACGGGCGGCGCTCATCCTGGAGGCAGCGTGGTATGCGCCGCCCTCTCCGTACCGACCGGCGCTATCGTCTTTGCCCTCTAGATCGAGGTCCTTTGTGTCTGGCTCAAAGGAATAGATCCTGTTGGTATCAGCTTCTGTACCAACAGCTCGATCTGAGATGTTCTTCCTGCGCTTTGCGCGCTCGCGTGCCATCTCCTTGGGCTTCGGTGGCTCACCTGCGTTCGGAGGTTCTCCTTCGACAGGCTCTTCACCCGGTCCTTCGGGAGGGGCAGGAGGCCGTCCACCGCCACCAGCGCCAATAGAGCCTGCAAGCAAAGCCGCAGGCCAGTTGATGACATTGACGTTCATGGTCCCGGCGAATCCGCCTTCGCCGCCTTCACCACGAAGAATGGAACGCGCAGGAGTAGAGGTCCCTTCCTCGTCAAGGGCAGACATCGTTGCCCGAGGACGGCCCATGATCTGATCAACGATCGTGGCGACGACCTCCCTCGCAGAGGAAGCATCGAACGATCCGCTTCTAGATCCAGCGACCTCTCCTGGGAAGTCCCTGGCAAACCTGGCTCGAACCTGATTTCCAGTGTGAACCGGAGGCTGTTCCTTCATCTCAGGCTGAAGAAGCTTGCTGAGCGGGTTGTATCCGGTTATCTCTCCGCTGTCTCCGCGCTTTTCGAGCATTGCCCGAAGTTCTGCCTGAACTTCCGGAGCAAGGGCCTCGAATGCTGGACCTGTGAGCAGATCTTTCCCGGTCGGAACCTCTCCTTCAGGGAGTCTGATACCAGAGATGGACGGGCTCTTGAAGTGCCCGGTCTTGGCCGCGTTAGTGCTCGATCCACGCTGTAGTCCACGGCCCCTGGGCTCAGGAGTCGGAAGCTGAACCTGAACCCCGAATCCTGGAACCTGTTCAGCAATGAACCCGAACGCTGCCTCAGTCTCTGGGGCAAGGAGGTTCCACGGACGCTCGGGCATCCTCCGACCAGCTCCAGCGTTGTAGCTGATGGCTTCTGTGGACGGAGCCTCACGGTCAGCAATTCCACTGGGGCGTCTGCTTGTGCGCCGGGCAGTAACCTTCTTCAGCTCGGCATCGAGGACAGCGATGATCGGGTTGATGTCCATCCCAACCGTCGGCTTGTTCTCTGCCGAGAACTGTGACGAGAGAAGGTCGTAGACATCATTGTCGCCAATGATTCCCTTGAGGACGGTGGCATCAGGAGGACCTCCCTGTGACCTACCCTCCTCATCGACCATGCTGGTCTTGATGCCAAGCACGCCGTTCAGGAAGTCGATATCCGTGATGCCTTTTTCGCGTCCGATTGGGCTCGTGATCGACAGATCGCTGACCACGTTCTTGGCCCTGCGGAGAGCTGCGGCCCTGGTCCTCTGGGCATCCCTGGCCATCTGGGCTGGGGTATTGATCGCTCGATCAGAAGCAACACCCTTGGACGTAAGATCCCCACGCCCAGCATCGCTCATGGCCTGGGTGCCCGTCGTCATGAAGACGTTTTCCCTGCCGCTGTCTCCTGCGGCGAGGGTGCGGTTTCTGTCATACCCAGCGATATCGCCCAGCATGTCCGCGAGGTATCCGAAGTCTGTCGGAACCTGGTATGGCGACTTCTCTGGATTTTCGTTCGGGATCTCGACCATTGCCTTGGTCTTGCGAAGAGCAGCCCCCATCTGCTTGAAGCCCATCTGGCTTACGTCCAGGTCAGCGTTCTGCGGGTTCGCCTCAAGGTAGTCAGGATTGGTCAGGATCGTACCGACGATGCGCTGAAGCTCAGACTGAATAGACCCAGGCTGGAATCCGGTCGTCACGTACTCCTGGGTGTTCGGGTCCCTGGTTCGACGCATCTCACCTCGGAACGTGCCACGCGAAGTACGATCCGATGTCGCGGTTGCATCAATCGCCCGCACAAGCAGGTCAGCAGGGATCAACTGTCCCGTTTGCTGACCATATGCCTGGACCACCGCACGCTCGCTAACATCCAACGGATCCTTGCCCTTGGTGCGGAACAATCGGTTGAGCGCCTTGTCGCTTGTCTCCCCGGCGATCTCATTCCGACGCGCTCCGGACTCGCTGATGCGGATCTGGTCAGCGATTCTGGCCAGAGCAGGATCTGCTGCACGAAGCTCCGCCATGAGTCTCGCGGCCCGCTCGTCGTTCTGGATGGACCCAGGAGTTGGCTTGGAGGTCATGACCGGACGACTTCCCGCATTCGGGAACTGGAGATTTGCGTTTAGGGCAGCCCTTGTAACGCTGTCGTTCCTGGCGAGATCCTCGTCAACGAGCGCCTCGGCTTCAGGACCGCCAAGGAGTCCTGCCGCTTCCCGAAACAGATCAGTCGGTGCGGCTCGACGAACCTTCCCATAACCAGCGAGATGTCTTGGGAGGCTGGACGGGAGCTGGTCGGCCATCTCCGGGGTCAGCTCGATAAGACTTTCGACCGGACGCATCTTCGTCTGGGTCTTCGGCTTTCCGGTTTCCGGGTCGATGATGACATCGCCCTGCTCGTTGGCGATCCTTTGTTCTCTCGTGCGCCTCTTGCGCATGACCTCTTCGACGGGCTCCATGGTCGTCTGGTAGCCCTTGTTCTTGAACTCCCCACGGGCAGCAAGGTGCTGGAGGGGAACAAGGTCGATGCTGCCGCTGCGAAGAGGTCCATACAGCTTGGAGTCCACATAGTCCTGGTTCGCTCGTGCCTCTGCATTGGCGCGATCACGCTCAGCAGACGCTGGCCCAAGCTCGGCACCCATAACACCAGCGCGAGGCGTGGACTGATCCGTTCTGGCTCCGCGATGCAGGGTTTCGAGGCGAGCGGAGGTCGTCGAAATGCTGCCCTGAAGACCCTTGATCTTGTTCTGTTGAGCTTCCAGAAGGGCTGGCCTCGTTTGAGGATTAGCCAACTCATACTCAAGTTCCTCGCGTTGCGTGGCGAGAAACTTGGTCTTTCTATCGATCTCAGCCTGTGTTCGCGCATTCGGCGATGGCCTGGTGATCGGGCTTTCACCGGGGGTGTCAACGAGATTGACGTTCTCGTTCGCAAGATCAGCTTTTGCCTTGTCGATCGACATCTGAACGGCATTGATCCGATCTCGGTGAGTTCTTGCCTGCTCCCTTGCTGCGGCTCCTCCGGAACCGTCAATGGGAGGCGCTGCCATAAGATCGGCTAGCTTCTTCTCCTGCTGCTCAAGGAATGCCTGCTTGGCACCTGGCTCTCGACCGTTGGTGATGATTCTCTTCTTGAGAGCATCAGCCAAATCGTATGGAACCACTTCCTTCTGAGCGATGGGCTCAGGAATAGCCTCTCGCTCAGCTTCCTTCCTAGCCATGATCTCAGCGTAGAGAGACGGCAACGAGCGAGGCGCGCTAACTGGCGCTCGCTCTGTCCGACCAGATTGGGCGGGAGCTGCCTGAACCGGTACCGGACCGGGCTGTGAGATTGCTCCTCCAGAGATTGCCTCTTGGGCAAGCGCAAGCGGAGACTTCTGGGTTGCTGTTCGCCCAGGAGGATTAGCCTGGAGGAATGCCTGCTGGATCGGGGCCAACTGGTTGTTGACCATCTCCACGGCAGCCTGTCGGCTGAACCCAAGACCCTTGAGGGCGTCGATGCCAAGAGGTCCGCCGGTGGCCTTGCGCATCTCAGCCAACTCGGAAGGCGAAGGAGCCGTGGCCCGAACACGCTCCGGAGGAACGAACTGCTCACCAAATCGGTTGATCAGGTTCAGGAGCTTGCCTGTTCGATCGCTGGCATCAGGAAGCGGATTGTCAGATGCCGAAAGCTTGGTTTGCAGACTCTTGTAAACCCGATCGATTGATGCCGCAGCGTCCGAGGAAGATGCTTCTAGGATGCGAGTCAGGTCCTCCCTGGCCTTGATCGCCCCTGCGCTGGCTGTTGTTCCACCACCCTGCATGGAGACGGGAGCGCCCTGGACCTGGACGCCCTCGCCCATGGTGACGTTTCCGACAACGCCATTGATCGGAATGCTCAGACCGCCTAGCTGTCCCTTGATCTCATCGAGGTTCCCGATCTCGATGTTGACCGTGAACTTACCCTTGAGGGCGTCCTCGACCGACTTCTTGAGAAGCTGGGCGTCAGCGACGAACGTGATGCTTTTCTTGACATCGATGTCAAGAACTGGCTTCTCGCCAGCGACCTTGTTCAGTTCCCCGATCGACTGGATTGCATCATCAATGAACTTGAGAAGGGTTTCAGCCTTCTCAATCCCAATGTTGATCTTGGTTTCTTTCTCGGCGAGAGCACTAAGCCTGCCCTCGATGGCCTCAAGGGCTTCGAGGGCAGGCTGCGTTTCCGCAGTTACATCTACTGAGAGTGTTCCAATGTTGTCGGCTTCAGGCATGCCAGGTCCTACAGGATCGTGATCGAGGGATCGTCCTCATTGACATCGCCAGACTTTTCAATGCTGTACTGGCCGTCTTTCAGGCTCTTGTCCAGCCGCCCGGTCACCTTGAGGAAGTACGCAAGCATGCGGCGCTCCTCGGAGACCGGGTATTTCTTCATGCGATATGGGTCTATGTTGAACAGGCGCGCGACCTCAGCCCGGAGCGCCCAATCCGGGCTCAGTCGTTTGGGTCTTCTTCAACGCGGTCGGGATCGTTCAGCTCGTTGACCGTATCCACGATCTTCTGGTACAGCCGGTGAGAGAACTTGCCCAGGTCGTCGAGGGAGATGGTGGGATCGGTGGCGCTCAGCGTGATGATCATCCGGTTCATGACACGAGTGTTGATCGTGTTCCCGTCCGGGTTCTTCGCTGCCTCCAGCGCCTCGTCGTTCTCGTCCACCGTGATCTCACGGAACGTGTACGACTTCCCCTTATGCGTGATGGTTCTCGTATCGAGACCATCGTCGGCAGGCTTCGCCGCCTTCACTTCTTCTGCCACACCCTTACTCCTTCGACGTGAAGGCTGTTGCCTTCGATCTTCCATGTCGCGCCCTCAATCGGCTCTGCCAGGAATGTTGTCTTGGCGTCGAGCGTGAGCGTCATTCTTCGTTTACCGGTTGTCTTTCCTATCCAGGCATCGTTCTGATACGCAAGAGAAGCGCGCAGATTCCAGGTCAATTCATCAGACCCAGAATTTGCGCGCCTCTCTAGTGTCCATCTCTGGATCATTGCGATAACGAGCCCGAGACCAACGACCTCGATCTTGCCATCAAGACCAGAGATCGAATTCAACAGGGGCATATTCCCTCCAGAGGAGGCGGATGGAGGGCCGGGCGACGGGGGAGATCGTCGCCCGGCCCTAGAAGTTAGCTACCGAGGACGATGGTCCAAGCGTCAGATGCACGGTACTCGCCCGTGATCTTGGCCGCGTCATTCAGGGACACCGTCACGCTGGCATCCATGAACGCCGGACCGTAGGCAACCATGGTGACCGTGCCACCGGCCTGGGTACCGTCGTCTGCGAACAGGAACAGGTTCTGCGCACCCGAGGTGGCAGCGTTGAGGAGCAGGTCGCCCGATGCGTCAAGGAACCCCGAGAAGTTACCCTGGACGTTCGGAAGACCGGCGAGGTAGGTCTTGTTCGCATCGCCGAACGACGTGGAGTCCACGTAGTCACGGTTGCGCTGGAGGGACCACTCCGACTTGGCGGCGATGCGAATGCCACCAGACGGGAGGGCAGAGGCAGAGACGTATGAGCCACCAACGTAGATGGCCCCGCCCTTGCCGTGGATCTTCGTGCTGCTGTTTGCGGGCATGTAAAGGCCCAATCCTGGTTTCCCAGAACTCTACGTTCTAGGACGGTTGGTCGATCCAGATCTCGTACAAGCCGCCGGTCTGGTAGACCTTTCTTCCTTCGTCGTCAGTGTCATCGTTCGTGAGATCGAGGACCCTCTGCGATCGAAGGGTGTATTGCCCAGATGAACCGTGCTCGGTCGCCGCGAAGTCATACGTCGCATTGTCGAGAACGTTCATCACGAGCTGGTCGAGGTTTCGGGCCTCAACCTGGTCTCGGCTGTGGATGTGGACGTAGATGCCCACCCTTGACATGACCGAGTCCAAATAACGATCACGCGGTGCGTAACCAAGCTGATAGGTCAGCCAGGGATACGGAGTGCCCGTGATCGCGACACCTTCGTGCTCCCCTCCGGTGAGTACCGCTTGCAGGGCGGTATCTGCCCGGAGCTTCTGCACAACGGCCTGGAGCAGCGGCCAAACGGTTGTCGCTGCCATGGCTATCCTCCCTTCACTGCCTTGATATTCGCCTTCAGCCGTGAACGAGCGGCCTTGAACGCAGGCAGAAGGAAAGGCTGGGCGGCTGTTCGGTGGGTTGGGAACTCAACCCACCTTGAGTACGGCGCGGTAGATCTGATCTCGACGCTGAGCTTTGTGCCGTTTCTACTTACCTGTTCATCTCGCTCAATGCCGCGCTTGAGTGTTCCGCCTTGCTCTGATCCGCGAGAGATCCCCCTCGGCTTTCCGGTCGCTGCCTTGGAAGCTCGCTTGTCGTATTCCTCTGGACTGACGACACGCTTTCGTGCTTCGCCTCTGTCGAACGTCCTCATCTTCCGAAACTCGGATCTGGTGACAACGTCCTTCGTTCCGTCCTTACGCGTGTAGGCTGGCAAGCTGCTGAACGCGTTCCACATCTGGCCACCAGTCACGGCAATCGTTCGGTTTCTTCCAACCGGGAAGCTGTGCTTGGTTCTGACTCCACCGATCAGGGTTGTTCGCTTCTTGCGACGACCCTTCTTTCTAACAGGGGCAAGGTCCTTGGCCATCGCCACGATCTCATCCGCTGTTGTATCTAGCCCTTCTCCGACCACCCCTATGAGGCGGTCGTAGGCGGAGCTGATATCGAACGTGTACTTGCCCATCAGGCGAGCTGGGTTCGGTCTTCCAGCCTCCGAACAAGGCACGTCGTGAACGCCCGGTATGTGTCATCGGTATTCGTATCGTTGACCGTGTACCGGAGGCCGTTGATCTCGACCTGGTCCCCAACGTCGATGTTCGTGAGAGTGGCTGGAAGGTTCAGGCGGTAGACACCGAACGAGGTTGAGATCCCGTTGCGGCTATCGATCGCAGGGTTGTTCGTCATCAGGAGCCATCCCTTGACAACGACACCCGTATCTGGCCAATGGTGGTGGTGATCGCCACCGTACTGGTCCTCGACCTGCTCGCGGGTGCAGATCTTTACATCGGTGACAAGACCACGGTTCCCAACGGCCCTGAGGGCGTCGAGTGTTCCCTGGCTGACAAGAGGAGAGGTCATGAGGAAAAGCCTCGATACATGTAGGTTGCCAGCAACTCTTGGGATGCCGGGTTCACGGCCACGTTCGCGAACCCACCCGACTTCGACGCGCGGAGTTCTACCTCGTTGACCTTGATGCCCGAGAGTCCGCCAAGCCCTGCGCCCATCTGGTTGGCCCAGGCCACCACGTCAACTCCGATGAGCGCCGTGGCAAGGGCGATGTTGGAGGGGAGCGTATAGGCGTAGTCGATATACACGCGATCAGTTCGCGCAACCGGAGCAATAAGGGTCAAAACACCCTCGTACTCATCGAATTCGTAATCGGTCACGGGTGTCAGCTCTGTTCCGTTCTTGGTAACGGATACGCCAGAAGCAGACGCAAACTGGTTGTCAAGCTGGAACTCATACCCAGGAGGAGTGCTCTCGGAAATCTTCACCCGTTCGTGAGCCGTGAAGTCCCACCCGTAGGTATACGACATGCGAGAACGTGGATTCTGAAGGCTGATGTACGGAGCCAGGCCCGTCGTAAACACCGCTGCCGGTGTTAGCTGGAGGCTGGTGATCTCGACCGAATCCAGATGATGGTCGATGTAGAGATTGCTGGAGGTGAACTGGACGTACTGGCCATTCGTGACATCGATCGCAAGAGAGGTGACCTCCTTGACCGGTCGATGGAGCGGCCAGACTCGGCGCTGCCCTGGAGCATGGGTATTCCCAGGGTGCCAGACCCTCTGTTCATCGGTGACGGTTCCGCCGAGGAACGAGTGATCGTTCGGAGCATTGCAGTATGTATTTGCCTTGCTGCTGGCAATCTCAAGCAGAGATCCAAGAGCGGCATCTGATCTATCGCCGACATCCACCCCGAGCCCCATCGAGCGGAAGCGACGAGGTGTGATGTATGTCATCGCAGCCTCCAGGAGCGCGGGGGAAGGCTCAGGGGAAAGGGGTCCCTGAGCCTTCCGCAGCCGCTAGGGGAATCGCTTACGCGACGGTCTGGACGCGGACCTTCCCGTTGAAGACCTCGACCTTGACCGCGAAGCCCCACATCCCGAACATGATGAACTGGTGCGTGAGCTGGCCACCGATACCCGTGGGGATATCGAGGACGGTCACACCCTCAGAGCCGAGGTACGGCACCGAGACAGTTTCCATGTCCATGAGATAGATGTCGCTGACGGTCTCGCCGCTGTACGTGTAGGACCCGATGGAGTCACCGGGGATCACGTTCAGAGGCATATCGCCGAACGGAGTGTTGACCCCGTTCACCTGCATTCCGACGCTCACGCCACCCGTGGAGATGTAGCGAACGTTGGCATCCTGGGCGATGTCCCAGAGGTGCTTGACATCGGGGTTGACGTACAGCTTGTTGAGCCGCCCGCCGGTGTTCATCACGTCACGCGCGACAGCACCGATGCCCTCGCGAATGTCGTCAGCAGGCGAACCCGTCGGATCGATGTCCTCGACGTTGGTGGAAAGCGTCCGGCGGAGGCCGTCGAAGCTGTTCACGTCGTAGGGGCCATCCTCGTTCGAGGTCAGGCCACCCGAAGCGGTGGCGTTGCCCTGGAAGATGGTCTTCTGCATCTTGTGCGCGATGGCCCGGAGGCCGTTGCGCAGCTCAAGCTGCTCCGGGTTGAAGCCTGCGCCGCCCTGAAGGGTAGCGAACTGGCTCTTGAGCGTGATACCACGCCGGGTCGCGATGACCGAGATCGGGGTGGTCTTCCGCTCGTACACGCCCACGTCGTCAACGACGGTCCCGAGTTCTGTCATGAACTGGGCATCGCCGTAGCTGGTCTGGCGGTTGTACGCATGAACGAGACCGTTGGACGGCTCCTTCATGAAGTCATCCCAAGCCGGGAACTCGCGCACGTAGATCTCGTACAGGAGCGGCTCAAGGTCCTGCCGGATGAGGGCAGTTGCGCCGGTCGTGTCGAGGGTCTTGCGGAGCTGCGGGTTGGTGCTCAGCGCGTCACCCATCGGGCGACCGCCCGCTGCGGCCCAGGAGCCGAACGGGATGCCGGTATCGATGTTGTCGAGCTGATCGTTGAGCATGCCCCAGATGACACTGGAGGGGAGCTTGCGGAGGCCCGCACGGAGAATGGCAGCGTCTGCCCGCGTGAGATAGGTCTTCTCACGGGAATCAGGCTCCACCGAAGCCGAGGTGGGAATCTCGACTGCGCGCTCCATGGCAGGACCGTGCTCCTCCAGCGCCGCCTTCACGCGGGCAAGAAGAAGTTTGTCCATATTGGTTAGATCTCCAGGTACTTGGCGGCTTCCTCGCCGTACATCTCGACAACCTTGTTGTGGAAGGTGTCAACCGTGCGTGCGATGGAAGTCTTTCTACCGACAGGCGTCTTCGCCACAGTCGTAAGGATCGCGTCGGCGTCCTTGACGTAATCCGTCAGCTCAGAGTTCTGCACGCGGAGGGTCTCGATCTCGGCCATCGCGTTCTTGAGCTGGTCCTTTAGATCATCGATCGTCAAGGTGAGCGCAAGGACGATGTCAGAATCACTGACCTCGCCAGCATCTTCGCTGTCGTCTTCTGTCTCGGACTCCCCCTCAAGCGCCGCCTCGATGGCGGGAAGCTCCTGGAGCGTCTCTTCGGACTCGGGAACAACCTCCGGGGTCTCCGGATCGGCAGCAGCCTCAACGGATTCCGGTGTGATCTCGGGCGTTTCCTCAGCAGCGGACTCGGTGTCCGCAGTAGGAGCAATAGGTGCGATCACGGTCTCAGGGCCGTTCTCGCCAAGGGTCATGATCTCAGGCGGCATATCAGAGGTCTCCTCGTTCTCCTCGGTCTCTGCCGAGGTAGTGAAGGACTTGATCGCCTTCACAGCGTTCTGGACCCAGCTTCGCTGGTTAGCAGGGATGCCGACGATGGAAGCTTCCAGGAGATCGACCTTCTTGATCCGAAGGCCACCCCAGAAACCAGCATCCTTGTCGATGTATTCCCAGTCTTCGATCATCGCGCCGATCGAAACGCCGAGCTTGACCATGTCCCCCTTGAGGAGGTCCCAGGTCTTGTCGGCGCGGGGGTTGGAATTGACCATCTCGATATCGATATCCAGATCCCAGATCTGGATATCCTCGCTGGTCTTGACGCGATTCAGGACCTGAGCTGCATATGTCTTCGCGATGACATCTTCCGGGACGATGTAGTGGTGGTTGAGGAAGATCGTCATGCTCTTCTCAACGGCCTGCTTGCTCATGTCCCGGATGCACTCTTCGGTGATCTCGTCACCATGACGATCCGTGATCGAGGACGAGGCGGTGCAGTGAAGGACTCGTCTGCCGTCAGGGCTATCGACGGCCTTCAGAGCCCCCGTCACGATCTTGAACTGGGGCTGCTTCTGCTCCGGCATCTGGTTCCTTTCCTTTCCTGGGTGTAGAAGCCAACCGCTCGATCAAGTCGTTGAACTGGCTTGCGGCTGTATCCCAGGAGAAATTCGCCTCGACGTGTTCACGGGCCTTTCGGCCAAGGTCGCGGCGCGCACCTTTTGATTGGTAGATCTTCTCGATGGCCGCGCTGAACGCGGGAACGTCAGGGATCCATTGATCCTGACCAGTCGGGGCCACGATGGTTGTCAAAGGCTGGACCAGGACGCCGCCTGGACCAACGACTTCTGTTATCGCTGAACAATCCTGAGCGATGACAGGAACTCCGCAGGCCATGGCCTCGGCAATTGTCAGACCGAATCCCTCGGACCACGTCGTGGACACGAACACGTCCGCTGCGTTGTAGAGAACGGCCAGGTCGTTGTCGGGCCACCCCATGAACGTGTTGTGAGTTCGTTCATCAGGGAAGAAGAAGTGGTTCGCCACATCAGGCTCACGAGCAAGGATGTTGGGGAAGGTGAAGTAGTCACCCCTGGCCTGGCAATGGAAATGGACCTGGATGTCCCTATGGTTCCTGATGACAGGAACGAGAGCCTTCCAGGTATCCGGAAAGTTCTTCCTGGAACTGTTCCGGTCCACGCGCACGACCAGAAACCCATCAGGGTCATAGCCGAGGGCGCGCTTGGCATCCCGCTTGCTGGTGATGATCTCCCCGCCGCTCGTTGTGATCGGGGCCTTGTCCGATACCGGGTAGTACACCGAGGTGTCAACACCGTGGTAGATCATCTCGCTGCCGGGGAGAGCTTCCTGACCGAACTTGGTCATCGCCACGCGGGTGACGTATTCGCCAAGGATCTCCCAGACCGGAGGACTGTTGATCCCGTCAACGGGCGCATAGGTCAGGATCGGAGCAAAGCTGAGGAGAATCTTCTCCCGGTCGAACTTGTTCTGGAACAGGTACCGGAGGATGACCTCCTGGTCGTTGACCATAACGACCACTTCGGGCATCGTCTTTTCGAGCAGCTCGATGACGCGTGCGAAGCCATAGATGTCGCCTTGCGCACGAAGAGATGCAGGCCACAGATTCATGGGCGTGTCCCATGGATCTCCTCGATGGTTGATCGCAAGAACGTTGATCTCGTGGCCGAACTTCTCGACCAACCTGTCCCCGATGGAATGCGTCACGCGGCCGAAGCCCGTGTGGCATCCAGCGTCGGAAATAAACAAGACCCTCCGGCCCATGGTTCTCCCCTGTTGGGTGGAAAATTGGAGATGCCATGAGTCAGAGGACTCTTAGGCTTCAGGGTCGGTCAGACGATCGAATAACGGTCGCCAATCGACCTGTCGGGCTTGTGCAGCCCATTCCTGATTGAGATGAGATTACGACACTGATGACCAGTAATGCAAGATCATCACGTTGAATGAGTGATATCCGGGTCGATTGTTAGCGTCCCAGTTGCCACGGTCTGAATATTCCCAATTGCATCCCTGAGCTGAACATCCCAGGGCAGTGCAATTCCCAGATACCTGGCACGAATACTTTGAGTATCCGCATGGGAGATTTCAATGGTCACGATGCCTTCGGACTCATTTACGACAGTAATACCGCTCCCGATCGTCTTCTGGATGACGGAGTCGATATCAGCGTCGTATGCGTTTTCCTTGGCGGTAAACCAGAGATCAACGCCTGCTAGGTCAGCCGCTCCGCTAGCTGTCGCCAACACAAGATCGAAGATGGGGTCGTCGCCCCTGGTGATCGTAAAGTCGCTCATCTGATACTCCTGTCGCTCATGCTACCGGCGACATTAGGTCGCTTGGTCATCGACCCTGTTATCCCACTTCGTTCCGTAAGCGACCCGGTTACACCAGATCTTTGTGTCATTACCCCGGCAGTGCTAGCAAGCCTCGGAACCGTATAGACAATTGGCGGGTATCCGGTAAGGGTGAGCCCTATCGGAGCTGGAATTGCCCAGACAGGAATTTCTACATCTGGCGTAGCTCCGACCAAAGATAGGGAAGCAGATCCAGGAACAGACCAGATGTTGTCGCTGAGAACAACATCGGGAGCGAACGCTGTCAGCGATAGCGAACCTGCCAGCGGGAGGCTGACCGTTGGATCCGAGACATAGACTTCAGGTGTTCCTGGAGTCAGAATTATCGACGCTTCCGTTGGTAGAGAAACGACTCTGACCGATACCAGAACATCGGGGGCCATCCCGACCATTGAGATGGGCAGCAATCCCGGCTGAGGATGTGCAGTCCCTATGGCGACGACCGACGGAGTTGCACCGGTCAAGGTCAGGGATGCGGCAGTCGGCTCAACGCTTAGACCGGCACCCATCGATGGGACAGCGCCCGTCAGAACCAGGGCAGCAGCATTAGGTTCAACGAGCGCCGTACCGACAGCAACAACGTCAGGCGCGAACCCGGTTGTGGTCAGGCTGGCAGCAGTTGGCTGTCGGCTGGCTGTTCCGACCGCTACGACAGCAGGAACCTCGCCCTCGATCGTGAGAGAAGCTGCCGTCGGCTGGCGGTTCTGAAGTCCGAACGCTTCAACCGAAGGCGTATCTCCGGTGAGAACCAACCCCTCGGCAGTCGGCTGTGACAGCGCGGTGCCAACTGCCTCTACCACCGGTACTTCACCGGTGACGATCAGGCTTGCAGCTACCGGCTGCGGTGCAATAGCTGCTGACGTACTGACATTGGGTATGGCACCCGTCAGGGTCAGCGCAGCATTGTCTGGCTGCGGGTGGGCCGTCCCGATAGCGACAACCGATGGAATCTCACCTGCCAGGGTGATCGATGCCTCGGAAGGCTGGGACAAGATCGGAGTCGCAACGTCAGGAACAAGACCTGACAGGACAAGAGATTCAGCAATCGGCTGGGTGAGAACGGGCGTCAGAACAGCAGGGACAAGCCCAGACAACACCAGGCTTGCAGCGACCGGAATCGACCAAGTGTTATCGGATACGGCCACGTCTGGTGCCGTACCCGTCAGCTCCATGCTGGCGGAAGTGGGCTGCCGAGATGCTGTACCGATGGCTTCTACAGCAGGGGCAACACCCGTAAGCGTCAGCGCACCTGCCGTGGGCTGTGACAGGACTGCGCCACTGGCAACAACATCAGGAACTGCGCCGGTTACCGAGAGACTGGCTGCGGTTGGCTGAGACCAGACGCTCGCGCTGATGTTGACCGCTGGTACAGCACCAGTAATCGATATGGAGGCTGCTGATGGCTGTGGAGCTGCCGTTCCGATAGCGATGACCGACGGTGCAGAACCGGTCAGGGTCATGCCTACGGAATCTGGCAGGCTGCTGCACGGAGCCAGGACAGACGGTGTCGCACCGGTCAGTGTCAGCGACCCAGCGTCTGGCTGGCGGGATTGCGTTCCGATAGCGACGACAGCAGGCGTTGCCCCGGTCAGCGCCAGACCAGCAGCGGTCGGGAACGAAACAACGTTGTCCGTGACCACGACCGCAGGAGTAGCGCCGGTCAGACCCAGGCTGGCAGCAGTTGGCTGGCGGCTGGCTGTGCCGACCGCAGCAACGGAAGGCGTGGCACCCGTCAACGTCAGCGACGCGGCGGTCGGCTGGGTGAGAACGGGCGTGGCGCTTAGGGTATACGTGCCGGTGAAGTCGGCCTCGTAGACCCTCTGCTCCTCGGTCGAGCCGCCCTTGACCCTGTCCCGGGAGATGCGGATCTCGACGACCGCGGCGTCCCAGAGCGCCTTGTTCGCCGTCATGTTGAGGTAGCCGCTGGTGCTGAACACGTAGGCGGCCGAGTTGCGGATGGTCGCGTCGCTGGCCGGGGCGGCGACGATGGTGGCGAACGCCCCGCCCGCGTCGGCCGCCGCGAGGATCGTCGCGCCGCTGATGATCCGGCACTGGAGGCCAGCGGTGCCAGGCGCGGCTGCCAGTTGCCAGATGTCGTTGCCCGGCGTGGCCGACCAGCCGTACCGCAGGACGACAGACAGCGTGTCCATCGTCCCGAGGTCGGCGTCGGTGTCCGCGAGCAGCCAGCCCTGATCGACCTGCGCGTCGCCCGTGGTGGCGTAGTACCCGTACGTGGCGTCGCTGTTGTCGCCCAACGCACCGTTGGGCGCGCTCGTCCATCCGCTCGGGGTGTTCGCATTGCCGACGGTGAGGGGAGTCAGGGCAACCATGTCAGCCGGTCACCCCGCACTCGTTGCACGTCTCACCGGGTCGCGGCCAGTCGCCGCAGTAGACGCCGGTCAGGCCGTACATGATCGGCCCGGCTGTGGACAGGTACTCGGGATCGGCGTGGACCGCTGCCCATGAGCCGAGTCGCTCGCGGAAGGTACAGACCCAACGCCGCGCATCGTCTGCCCCATCGTCCCGAAGGAACGGACAGACGCCGTGGAGCCAGCAGCAGTGGCCGGTTGTCGCCATGCACGTTGCCACCAGGTAGACCTCATGGCAAAGCTAGGCCCCACGTAGGGCCTAGCTTCTATATGCAATTGATAGGAAAACAGCTCTGAGGGCATGAAACGTACCCCTGGTGACAGGGCTATGAATCACGCAAGAGTGAAGACTGTCCCGCCGTCAGATCCGACCGTGTAGGTGTTCCCGCTCGTGGCGGTCACGTCTGCACCACCGGATTCAAGAAGGGCAAAGCACACCACGTCGCCGCTGACCTCGTAGATCGCGGCCCACTTCGCAGTCAGGTTCGCAGTACCAGCCGTCCAAACCGGAGCGGTGGTCATGATAACCGTGACGGTTGTCGTGCCCGACTGGGTCAGCGCGACGGCAATGCCACCAGCGGTATAGCCGGTGTTGGTGATGCCAACCTCGGACGTAACGCTTGCGAATGCCGTGGAAGCGACGGTGAGGTCAGAACCACTCGTGAACAGCGCCATCTTGTAGCTGTCGGCGAGAGCGAACTGTCCCGTGAGAAACTTCGACCTCGTCGTGTCCGTGAATACCCAAGCCCCAGCAGCCATTTGATCTCCTAGTTATAGCTGGCCAGCCCTGTTCCAACAGGACTGGCCCGATGAAAAATCAGCTAGCGACGAATTCGGTCGTAGCCTTGGTTGAATCATCGGCAACATCACAGATGCCGAACGTCCACGTGCCAGTAGCAGGAACAACAATGCTGTTCCAGGTGTGCTTTCCAGCCTGGGACGGGGTGAACTCGTGACTCTTGAGATACCGCGTCCCATCGAGCGTCGCCTCGATGTAGTACCGGATCTCGTGCTCAGCCGGAACGTGAGCTGCGTCGTAGGTGTTGAAATCGGTGTCATCGAGACCAGTGACATCGATCCGAAGAACACTCATCTTGGCACGCCCGCTTGTAGGCGTAACCGTAATTGCGGCCATCTGCTTCTCCTATCCGCTGGTCAATCCTGATTGGGTTGACCTTCTCTTGAGGGGAAGATCCCCTCGGCTGATTGGTCGTCCGCCGTGCGGCGGCTACTCGACCATTTCCTCATGGAACATCCGATGCGATTTGGTGATCCATGCCTGGCGCATGAGGCGAAGCGGGTCGAGTTGCCAAAACCCGATGTCCACGTTCATGTTGAACGGGGTCTTGAACGTTTCTCCACCCTGCTTATTACCGCCCCACTTTGCCTCGTAGTACCTGTCGTTAGCCGGATGGGTCTTGCCGTTCTGCGCCCGATAGTCGAGATCGGCATAGATGGTGGCTGACCCAACGTGTTTGCCGGTGAATCCTGCCTGGACTTCCTTCACGCCAACGAGTTGCGCACGCCTGGCATAGTCGAGATCCTCGTCATATGCCGGGTGGAAGTTCTCATCGAAGTACCCGACATCTGCCAGGGTCTCCTGCGTGATCGCAAACGCCGCCATGCCCAGCATGTAGTTGATGTCTGGGACATTCGGATCGACAACCTCAGCGAGATGGGCGAGGTCCCCCGACCCGAACTCGATGTCATGGTTGGAGATCAACCACCAGGGCGCATCGGGCGTCACCTTCATCCCAAGATTCCATCCCGCAGACACCCCAAGGTTGTGCGGAAGATGGATGACGTGGACACCCGGCAGGTTGCCGACCACGTTGCCGTTGTCGATCACCACGATCCGTTCGATGGGATGGTCGATGGAGGCCAGCAATGCATCCAGGAGTTCCGGCCGGTTGAGGATCGGAACAATGAGGACAGGGATCACGGGAAGTTCCTGTGGTACTGGTGAACAATCTTCGTGGTGAAGTGGAACCTGACTCCGCCAACAACCATGCGGATCCACATATCGCAGTCCCCGTTCATCTCCCTGTCGAAGCAGTTGATATCGAATCGATACGGAAGACTGGATCGGTAGACATAGGCCCCATTGCAAAACGCTCCATCACCGACTGGGTACCGACCATAGTTCTGTCCAGTGTGTACCCCGTCCTTGTACGTTTTACTCACACCATAGACAAAATCCACCTCTGGTGTGAACTCGCCCAGAAGTGTTTCAAGCGCCTGGGGCTCCATGGCATCATCGTCATCGAGGGCGGCAACGAACTCCCCGCGCGCCTGATCGAGACCGAAGTTGCGAGCCACCAATCCAGACAGTCCCCATCGGAGATGCCAGGCTTCTGGGTACTGGAACCTCGGTAGGTTCCAGAATCGGAACCGTGGGTCTCTTGCCGAGAGACCAGCCATCGCCTCTTCGGTGGCAAGCTCTGTCCCGTCCCCAACCACCAGGCATTCCCAGTCCTGGTATGTCTGTGACAGGAGCGACGGAATAGCCCGATTCATGAGCAGATCGGTCCGGTTGTACGTCGGGATGATGACCGAAATCACGACTTCACCACGATCACCAATCCCTCGACGATGGCCAGGGAATCGATATCCGACTGCTCATCGGACTGTCCATAGAAAGTCCCACGGGTGATGGTATTGACTGACATCCGATCGAGAAGGTCCTTGACCATGCCGACCATGCCGGAAGAGTGCCCGGGCTTGAACGCAGCTCCATCGTCCCAATCGGCCCAATAGCCGGTCCCCCAGTCTTCGATGGCATACAGACCACCTGGAACGACCTTGGGAAACAGGCGATCGAAGGATGCCTTGGCGGCAAGGGCAATATGGGCACAATCGTCAATGATGATGTCGAACGAGTCTCCACAGCGGTCCAGGGCACCAGGGTCGGACTGGTCCCCGGCGATCGTCCTGATGCGCGGATGGTCGATGGAATACGTTGCCCAATCAAGTCCGACGATCTCTCCCATCGGGAAGTAGTCTGCCCAATAGAACAGGGACCCGGTAGAAGCGATCCCAAGTTCAAGGAGCCGGACCGGATGATCTCGAAGTGGCATGAAGAACTGGTCGTACAGTTTCAGGAAATGCTCGGGCTTGTCGGATCCAGGAATCATCGCTGCATCACGTCCTCCGAAGAACGGCGAGGCCCCAGCGGCTGGGATGGATGGTACGGAAGGCGTACATCTCCTGACTGTCCACGAACTCATCGACCGCCCTTCTAACGTCCGGCGTCTCCTCGTAGAGATAGTCATGGAGAGCGATCACCCTCGGGTCCATGGAGGCGGCGGTCTCCAGCTCACGCACGGTCTGCTCGTACTCGTGGCTGCTGTCGATCATCACGAGGTCGGCCTTCGGCGGCAACTCGACCTTGACCGAGTCTCCGACGATGAACGTGAACCGTGGATCTTCCCTCACCCTCCTGGCCAGGTGGGCATTGGGATCAATGTCCACACCGAACAGCTTCCCGTTCTCGGGAAGTCCGTCGAGCATCGACCAGGTCGAGACACCACCCCGCAGCCCGAACTCGACGACAACCTTCGCGTGCGAAGCAAGCTCCTTGAGTTGTTCGACATGCGGAACCATGTCAACCCAGCTCTTGGCGTACTCCTGCAACGTGATCCCCTCCGGTTCCGGATCGCCCGCATAAGGGTTGTAGTTCATGTCCATCTCCGTAGGTCGTGGTGGTTGATGTATCGATCCTGTGTCCCCAGGTCAATGGACTGGCCGAGATACGCCCAACCCATATCCAATCGACCGAGCTGAGGCCCGTCCTTCTCAGCAGCGGTCAAGGTCGCCAAAGCTCTGGCCCGGATCACGAAGGCACCCCATCCATGGACCTTCCCCTCGGCACCGGAAGCCTTGGTCTCGACTTTCAGGACCCTGTTCCCTTCCATCGACATGACGACCCGATCGAGCTGGCTGGCATCCGACTCGAAGATGGCCAGGGCACCATCCCCGCGAACGGCATCGATCACATTCTGCAACGTCCTATTCGGATCCAATCGCCAAACCGAATCCGGAAGGGCACAGACCACAAGGGTTTCCTCGCCATGCTTCTTTGCGATCATGTATCCAGCATCGCCAAAGGCTGCGGCAAGGTTTTCCTCTGCTGTGACAAGGATCTTGACTCCGTCCTCCTCGACGGAGTCAATCAGGCATTCACAGGTGTGCGGACGGACAAGGGCATAGACGATAGACGCAACAGTCCGAACGTGTCGCAAGGTATGTCGATAAACCGGGACGATCCCGTCATTGGTGATCGTGGGAACCAGGGGCTTAGGAAACGGCATTCCCAGACGGACACCATTGCCGCCCATGGGAAGTAGGCCAACAATCTCAGGCAAGCGTGGACCTTACGATTCCAATGTCTCGCACCTTGTCAAACCGATACCACTGCTCGAATACGCCTCGATCATAGACATACATCTCGGGAGCATTGCTGGCCCGGTAACTGTCGTCCATCTCCCCCTTGCCAATGATGGGGTGCATGTGCTCGATGACCACGTCAGAGAGATAGGAGATGCATTCCGCTCCATCTCCGAGGATCTTCCAAACGTTATCGAGATACAGGTGACGCGCTCCCCGAAGTCCGAAGTACCCAAGCGCCTTCACGATGCTGGATGAAACAAAGACGTGGGTCGGGATATCACTTCGGTAGAGGTCATTGCAATGAGCGAATCCGCCTCGACCAAGCGCACTACCCACGGCAACATCCCATCCCGGAGTACGAAAGCGATTGTCGTCACCGATGAAGCCCAGGATGGACGGAGAGTCTTCCTTCTCCAGGATCCGATCAACAGCTAGCTGAAGAACCTCGTTCATCCATGCTTGCTTCGGAACGATCACCAGGGGAACGGCGTAATCCGCCGGGTCCTCGTCATCGCTGATCGCGAAAAGCAGTTGGGTATCCTCCCTCTCTCGGGTGGCAACGAATGATTTCCATGTCTCGCGTACTGCTATCGGCCTACCTCTGGTCGGGCAGATGACCGTGAGACTTCCGTCACCCACCGGGTTTCGCCTGTCGAGATGCCGCCTGCATCTCCAGCATCTCCCGCACGGTCGGCACATCGCTGATATCCACGGCACCCTGCGGAGTCGCCATGATGATCTTGCCTTCCATGGAAGGAACAGGCTCACGGCCCTCGTCAACGCGGGCTTCGTTGAACATCTTCCAGGGCACACCTGCCAGGGAGAGCTTGTTCATCTCAGCGCGGGCAGTCGATTCCTTGAGGTTCAACGCCTTGTAACGGAAAGCCAGGTTGTTCGCGGCCCCGCCATAGCTTGCGTCCCAGACCACTTCCTTGGTGAAGTAATCCTGGACGAGGCTCATCAGCGGCCGGAGCCCCCGGTCTTCGGAGATCTGAAGCTGGATTTCCGATGTGGAGCGGTTGACATCGAATGTGACCCCGAGGTCCTGCGGTGAAAGACCGAATACGACAGCGATCTTCCGAACGAGGTAGATCTGCCACTCCAGGAACTGCATATCCCGGTTGCTTCCTCGGAGAGGAATCCACTTTGCTTGCTCTGTTCCGCCGATGAATCCAACCGTTCCGCCATAGGTCATCTCCGACTCGAAGAATTCTCTGAAGCGATCGATGTCAGTCTGGCTTGCGCCCTTGCCCAGGTCCATGACTCCATCGGGAGCAGCGCCTGCGACCTGGCGACGGTTGTAATCGTGTGCGTACAGCTCAGCCTCGATGGTGAGCTTGAGGGTCTCCAACGCAGAAAGACCAACCACCGAATGGCTTCGGCGGTTGGCCATCATGTAGATGAAGTCAGCGTTCTTGAACGCAGCTTCCATCTTGTGTGTCGGATACCAGAAGTACCGGGACTCGTCTGGGTTACCGTCCCAGATTTCGGAAACCCTGATCGTCCCGCCATCGACCGGCCATAGGTTGGCGATCGACCCATCAAGGGTTCGTTCCTTCTCCACGCACCCGGCGTCAAGGACAAGGATGTCCTCGATGATCGGCTCGATCAAGGTTCGATACGAGTCGTTCGCGGGGTTGGGATCGGTAAAGGTCTCCCGGATTTCCTGCTGGAGCCTCTTGCTGTACGGCTTCTTCGGGTCGTATGGGACGATGTCCCACTCCGCAGATGCGACCTGGCTGCGTCGGATATTGATCGCGCCACGGATCCACTCTGAGTGCTCCGCCCAGAACCTGAACTGTGCCACGTTGCTCTTGCCAATACGCCCGTTCCAGGCGTTGGTGACAGCAGAGCTAGAGTTCTTCCAGACCTTGGGGCTGGTCCGTGCAGCTTTCTGTACGGAAACACGTGCGAGAGCTTTACCCATAACGATTCACCCGGAAATGTCCTGCGATGAGTCGCTCCTGGGCTCGCTTCACGTAGCTTTCCAGCTCCATACGATCAGCAACCTTGAGCGCGTCCACGTAGGTGAGAATGGCTGTGTCTTCAATGTCGGCCATCTTTGAGGAGATGTACTTCGGAACCCAGCGAAATCCGTCGCGGAATTCCATCTCGACCATGTCGGTCATCGACGTTTTGCGCCTCCGAAGATGAAGCCACCGGATCCGGTCTCCATCGCGTTCCCGAGAGCGTCGATCATGTCGTCATGGCCACGCGGGAACTGGAGAAGCTCGATCTCGAAGTCCGATCCCTCCAGGGACGGATGGTGGAAGACTTTTCCTGACTCGTACCGTGCGGCAACCGCACGTGCCCTGGTGACCTTGTCCACGTCGGATCGCTTTCCGACAACCGGTAGATCGGTGGAATTGAGAAGCTCAGCCACCAGGGAAGACTGGAACTGGTTGTTCTCCACGATGATCTTGTCGATCTTGGGATAGGCATTGAACCCGTCGATGACAAAGCCACGATGCCCGGTCTCGATCTTGTCACGAACAACAGAGAATACGTACGTATTCCGGTCATTGTCTTCAGCGATGACAACTCTCGCGGTGTAGTCCGCTCTCTGTTTTTCTGAACTTGCCAGGTCAACGCCCATCTTCCAGCGCAATTGCTTGCGTAGGACAACTTCTGGATCAAACCGCTTGAACCAGTCCTTGCGGAAGACGTTTCCCTCCATAAGGCCGGAGATATCGTTGAGGTAGGCGCACGCAAACATCGCGCTGCCCATGTCCTCCTTCTCCCGAAGAAGAAGATCCATGTTCCAGACCTGCGGCCAGAGGGCGGTAGGGAACTTCTTGTCCACGTCATCGGGTTCGTAGGTGATCGCCCCTCTAACCAGACTCGGCCACCGCTTCTCTTCGATCAGCTTCTGGTACAGATCCCCGTCGAACCACCTGGTTCCGAGAATGATGATCGACCCTCCAGGTGCCAGGCAGGGCTTGAGGGTCTTCCAGAACCACTCGTCCATCTTTTCCCGCTGTTCGGGGGTTGACGAGTTCTCGTTATCAACGATGTCGTCGCACAGGATGATGTCGAACCGCTTGGACACGATCGCGGAGAGTGCTCCGCGTGAATACATCGTGACGTTGTTCGTCCGGGACAGCGCAGAATCTCGCTGGATCCACTCATCGTCTGTCCATTTGTGAGGACCGACGAGGTCTCCGAAGATCTCCCTGTGGTACTCGTTCGCCTCGAAGTTGAACCGGATGGCCCGCGAGAAGGAGTTCGCCTGCTTCTCGGTCTTGGAGATGAGAGCAACACGGATGTTGAGGTTGTTCGCGATCAGCCAGGAAAGGAAGATCGTGTTTCCCCAGGTGGTCTTCGCGTGACCTCGGGGTTCGAGGATGACGCCGTTCTCTCCTTTGCGCAATCGCTCACGGATGAACTCGACCATCTCCGCATGGTGGGGAGCTGGAACGTGCCGGAACGCGTATTCGCCATAGGCGAGAGGATCAGTGGACGCGAGAGCCCGCAGCGCCTGCTCTCGAATCTGATCCCAGATCTCCGGCGGAAGATCCTCGCTCGCGAGCGATGTCAAGGACTCTTCGGAGCCACTCAGAAGGAAGCTCTCGTCCAACAGGGACAATGATTTCTCCATCCTTTACGCCCGAAGAAGGATCCGTCGTGAACTCCTTCAGAGCCTTTGAGGCTTCGATGGCGTCCTTCGGCGTGACGTTGATCTCACCAGAAACGAGTTGCTGGGCGTAACGTCGGAGGGTCGCACGTAGGACGTTGACCCTCTCGTTCTCAATTGCTGCCTTCTCGGCACCCACCTTGTCCGCAACGCCTTCGTATGAGCGTTTAGCCACGGCGCTCTTGTAGGCAGCTCGTTCGTCATACCAACCCTCTCCGCGAGCACGTTCAGCCAGGGTCGAATTGGAAATACCAAGCCGCCGTGCCAGCTCGTTGATGCTGACATCGCTGGTCACGTATTCCTTACGCACAGGTGCGTAATCGTGTTTCGGTGCTCTACGGGGCATTCTTAGCTCGCTAGAAATTCAGCAGCAATGATCTCGATCGCCTTCCAGCTATCGATCTCCTCGCCATCCTTTGCTTTTTCAATTGCCTCATCGAGGACAAGAGCAACGCTCGCTGGCATGCGGTAGGTCCTTTCGACCCACTTTTCCTTCTCGTCCTTTGGCTTCGGCTCTGGCTTGAGGGCATCCCAATCGATGTCCTTCATGCCAACCATCGCGCTGATGGCTTCCGAGGTGAACGGGAGGGAATCTGTCAGGGACGACATGGGCTCCGTTGCCAGCAGGGTCTTGAGCAGTTCGCCCATCGATGCCGGGTCGGCAGAGCCACGAAGTTCATTGAGGAGGATGGTGAGCTTCCGAGCCTTGGAATCGCTCAACTCCAGGACGAAGACCGGGACCAGGGTCAGGCCGAGGTCGATCGCCGCCTTCCAGCGGTGCTCGCCGTCGATGATCTCGTACTTGCCCTTGGAGGGACGGGCAGTGATCGGATCGATGAACCCGAACTCCTTGATGGATTCGATCGCCCTCGCGTACATGAAGGCATCCATCTTGTTCGGGTTCCACTTGTTGGGAACCAGCATGTCCGGGCTGAGCCAGACAATCTCGGGTTCAGCCACGCTTGGACTTCGGTTCTCGGGGCCTGCCCCGGAATTCGTCCCAGGTCCGCGCAAGATGCTTCGGCTTCTGTGGATCATCGTCACCTTCAGCGCAGACCGTGCAAAGGATCAGGCCGTTGACCCATGAGGCGAATGCCGTCCGGTCTCCACAGTCCTGGCAGACAAGGACCGTCCTACCTCCGGGAGGAATGTTCACAGATGCACCCTCGCTCGCTCGTCGCTGGTTGAAACCTCGATGGAATCGAGCCCAGGAACGCTCATCGCCAACCTCTCCCAGGCCCACATGGCGACACCCTGGACCGTTGGTGTCCCGGCAGGATTGAGGTCGTTGAGGTTCTTGCCGCGAAGTTCAGAGACGAACAGGTCGAGGAGGCGTGCAAACTCGACCTGTTCGCCCTGATCGCGGAGTCCCGAGATCGTCGCTGTGATTGTCCAGTCGTGTCCGTGCTGGTGACGGCAGAGAGGGTGATCAACAAGCGAATGCCCGGCAGGAAATTGCCGGGCAATGGTGTACGAGTGCTTCATATTCCTCTCGGTGGGGACAGCGAAACAACGTCGCGTGTCCCCGCCGATCGGGGTTTGTCCCCTATTCGTATACGCGTGATCCTATCAGAGCGTCAGACAAGAAACTAGCCCTTCGACTTCATCTCGGCAGAGTCTGAGGTCACAAATGTGCTTTCAGTCTTCGCTGGTTTCTTTTGAGGGATGACGGTAAAGACCGGATGGCCATGTTTCATGACCAGGGTTGACTCGGTCAGGGTCTGGTACCCACCCCGAAGGAACTCCCGGATGGGCATCGTCTTCACCTTTTGCCCTTTGATTCTGCTCGTACCTTGGCAAGAGACCTTCCGTATATGGAATCTGGATCGGGTTCCTGGGATTCCTCTACAGGGTCGCTCCATTCTTCAGGGGATTGACTTTCAGGAGTGGCCGCTCCCGAGGTTGTCGCATGACCAAAGTAAAGGGTTTCGCCTGTTGAGGTGAACGTTCCTGTCAGTGGGGTGTCATCAAAGGTGACCTTGTAATCGGATAGTGGCTTCCACCACTTCGTCATCTCGTCGTAGACCTTCGACGCACCGCTCATCGACGATGTGAATGTCCCTTTGATCCACTCGGGTCGTGGATCTTCCATAAAGGTGTCGGTGACGACGACGATGCCATCCGGCATCCAGTCCACGGTCCGAAGGGGGATGCCCATGACCATGATGGCTTCTTCCTTGCCGGTCTTCCCGAAGTACACCCAGTCTGTCGATTCGCTCCGGAGTTCATACCCGGTTCTTGGACTCATGAGAATCCAGCCTGGGTTCTTCTTCCGGTAGCTCAGCTCTCTCTGCTGCTCAAGGATGGAGCGGTAGATGTCGGAAGGGCTAATGCATGTTTCCTTCGGAGGACATCCAGAAACCGAGCTGTCGGTTGAAAACTTCTTCGACCGTATCGACCGGCGTGTACCCGTGCCTGTTCTCGTCCCAACGCCACCTGGGGTCGTCATCTCCACTCCCATCGAACCGCAGTAGCTGTGCAATCGGATCCCACATGAAGAACCCGGACTTTCTAGGAATCAGTGGGCCACGGAGCCTCTTCACCGGTGAGCTTCTTGAATACTTCACGGGCATCTCCGATCACGCACGATGCTCTCCGATTGCCGCTCCACCGCGTAAACCGTATGGCTGGATGTGCCTCGGCATCGAATGCATCACCGATGCCATCGACGATGGTCTCAGGCGGGTCGATCTGCCTGATGTACAGGCCGTCCTCGTAGTAGTCCATCTCGGGATCGTAGTTGACCTGGAGACTAAGACCCAACGGCCAGAAGACGAGCCTGTTTACCTCCCACAGGAGTCCTGATTCGCGCAGTTCTCGCGGAGAGAACCCGGTCCAGCTCACGCTTTTCCTCCTGGTGATCGGAGAGAGTTGGGTTGTCCGCGTTATCGAACTGACCGCAAAGTCGGCACCACGTCCAGGCGTCGTACTCGCAATTGTCCTCGAAGATGAAGCGGTGGGACACGTTCACTTTGGCCTGCCTTTCAGGTCGTCCAGGACCTGGACTTCCTGATTGTCAGACACTTGTCAGACAATGTCAATCCCGTTATGATCCATATGAACGGGCCGGGAGCGATGCCTCTGGTACCAGAGCGATAACAACAGCTTGAATCCGCTGCAATTCGTCGTAGAAGTCCTTGTCAGCGACGATCCATCCGCTTCGGACGGCGAGGGTTCATGACCCTATGGTGCGGAAACGGCAGGCCCGTTCACCTGAAGATGTAGTACGCCGCGATCAGGACAATGACGGTGACAGCCAGGGCCAGGGCCGCTGCGTCGATCTTCGGCTTCATGGCTTCCTCAGAATCCAGTCGAATGCACCGGTGCAATCTGGTCCATAGATCTCTTCCTCGAAGAAAGCATCCTCGATATGGAAGCCGATCTCCTCGACGAAGAAGATGAACTCCTCGTGGGGCACGATCTTCCACGGCTCCGGCCCGTGGTGCTGGTTGCCCTCCGCTCCATGGCAGCCAATCATCCGTGAACCACTCTTCATGAACTTCTTGGCATTTGTCAGACTTTTCCGCCATTCTGGGTCATGTTCGAGCATACTGAAGCAAATTGTCAGACTAAATCGTGTTTTTCCGAAATCCATGTCCCCGGCATTGACCACGACATCGACGTTCGGCCCTTCGACGATGTCTACTCCGACGTAGATCTCGGGATCGTCGAACAATTCCCTGATGAAAGGTTCTGCACCACCACTGCCCAGCTCCAGGATCTGGCCCCCGGTGAACCAATCCGGGTGATCCCGCTTCAACCCGAGAAGCCATTGGCGGTTGTTGTAGTGCATCAGTACCATCCATATCCGTCTAGGAAGAAGTCACCCCTGCATCCGCAGGTGCATCCATGCATCTTCCCACGTCTGATGAGGCTTTTGCACTTCGCCAGGATGACCTTTGACGGGTAATCCGGCATCCGTTCCTCCAGGTCCCAGATCAAACACCACCGTTCCCCGGTGATGGTAACCGGCTCCCTTGTCCCACCCCAGTCGATCACATAGTCCGGTACCGATCCCTCGTTGTGTTGCCGGACGATGTTGAGGATCACATGGTCGGGGATGTCCTTTGCCTGCATCCTCGTCTCCTGGGTGGGTTTAGCCGTCGGACAATTGTCAGACATGAGTATAAGCGTGCGGCGATAACGCTTTTACAAGACTTGTACGTGTTCGTGCTCGTCTGTTTCGCGGACCGGTGGGGGGGTGGGATGCTTGACACAGGCCCCGCCCCTGCCCGGCCGGACGCACGAGCGCCCGGCCCGGCCCGGCCGGGCGCTCCCCCGGACCCCCGGCCCGACCCCGGACCGGGATCCAATCCCACGACCCCCGGCCGTCATCACGTCCGGCGGGGGTCCCATGTGCCTCGGGACGTGTTAGGGGTTATTCCGATGACAGGCACTACGGCTCGCCTGCTAGAGCAGGCAATGGACGAGATGCCGGACGCTCCGGCATCCGTGGATCCGCAGCACGTCCTCTGCGGCCTGTCCATGGTCGGCCCGAACGGGCCGGTCCCGTGTGACTGTCACCGGTACTGCGACCCCGTGGTCTGCGAGTACGCGGCCGGATTCGCCTGCGACGTGCTGGCTGACTGCTAATCCCCTATCCCCTATCCCCTATCCCCTATCAGCGGAGGTGCCTATGGGTGATGGTCCCGTCTATCGTCGCGTCCCCTATACAGAGGTTCCTAGCAATGGCTAGCAAGATCATGACTGCGCTGGAGCGTGGTCTCTCATCCGTCTACGGCTACATCTACTCCGACGGGATGCTGAATCCCGTGTGTGTCGCGATCTCACGTGATGAGACCGGCACGCTGAACGCCGCGCTGGCGACCATCTCCTCCGATCGCAAGGGAAGCACCATCGCCGGGACGATCATCCCGGAGCACGATGTCACGGCACGGGTGATGTACACCTACGCCGGAGTCAGCCGTGCGGCACGCAAGTGCAAGACCCCGACGGTCTTGGGTCGGCCGATCGCGATCGCCCCCAAGTCTTGGTTCGGGCTGGAGTTGGCCCGGCTGACCCCGACCACGATCTCCGGGCTGGTCCTTGCCGATTGGCGGACCGAGCAGCACAACGTGGCCAAGGAGGGCTACACGCTGGAGGAGCTGAACGCAGCTCTGAACGCGGCCTACGCTCAGTAGGGGCTACCTGCCTCCCGCCAGCCCCGCAGTCTATTGGCTGCGGGGCTGTCTGGTGTGCATGTCGCACATAGCAGGAGAACGAGATGATCAACGAGGACGCCATCTACTACCAGCTCTACAAGGGCCAGGCCAAGGAGAAGTGCTGGCAGCACCATCGCATCGATTGCCCCGTGTGGTTCTGCCGCATGCGCCAGGGCGACCATGACAAGCCGATCGTCGCAACGAAGGAGCTGACGAAGTAGAAGACTCACACATCAGAAGACTCACACATCAGAAGACTCACACATCAGGAGAACACTCATGGATGCACGCTTGGCACGAGCTGCTCACGTGATGATCATGGTGATGCGTCACAGCACAGCAGCACGATTCACCATCACCATCGAGCCATGGCAAGTCGAGGTGTACATCGAAGACGAGATGTGCTCATGGAAGCGACTCACGTACATGATCACGATGAATGATCACTCCTTCATCTCGAAGCGCAGGTAGTACATGAGGAGGAGTGCGGCGCACGAGGAGTACCACCCACCATGGGTGGCGCGTGCGCCAATAGTGTGCGAGGCATGCATAGGCGCTCATAGGGGGTCCTATCTGTAATGGGTCTACCCCCTATAGGGGCCTATTCAGGCCCAGTTTGTCCCCACCAGGGGACCATATAAGGAGGTTTCCGTGAAGACGGAGATCAAGTTCTCGGGAGGCTTCGGCTACGTTGCCGAGGGCCTGGCCATCCAGCAGGTGTGCGCTCTCACCGCTGGCACGCTCCACAAGGTGGCGTACTCCACGGGCGGGAAGACCGTGGCAGGGACGGTGATCCCTGAGTTCGATCCTCGGACCGCGAGGATCTACACCTACAGCCAGGTCCGCAGGGCCTGCCAGAAGGCGCGCACGGAAGAGCGCCTGTACGGGACGATGAGTCTCGTGGGTCCCGCAGGTGGGATGACCCGCTTCGGGATCAAGCTTGGGCGGATGAAGCCCAAGTCCACTCTGGAGTGGCTCACCGCTCTCGCCTTCGAGGGCGTGGATGCGGGCCAGGTGTACGCCTCCATGCTGGAGATGTACCCCGACGAGGTCAACGCCGAGTAGTCGGCTTCGGTACGGGCGTGAAGGCCCTGAACTCCTGGGTCTTCACGCTCTCCCTGGGCCGCTCATCAATGACAGGTTTGGCCGCACCCTTGGGCGTCCATACCCCAATGACCTGTCCATGAACCGTTACTTCGACCGGCTGCTCCAGGTCCATAAGAGTGACCCTGAAGGCGGTGCTGGTCATCCTGTTCATCACCATCTCCATGTACTACTAGTAGTACAACTACTACTAGTGATAGTAGCACTATGTTCGACGACCCATCGGGGGCATACCGGTCTTGGTGTGCTCTGGTTGGGCAACGGGCTCGGACTATCCGCATGAATGTTTCACGTGAAACATTCCGTCGATGAGCGTGCTGCGACCGATGTATGAGAGTGCATTGGTCGTAGCACGTCATCAGAAAGGTTTACTCCTGTGATGGAGACTGGGGTCTTTCTTCTGGCCATCGTTCTTCTCTACTGGATGGAGGTCTATACGCAGGCTCATCGTTAGTTCTCTCCCCCTTATAGGAAGATCAGCCAGGATGCGGCGCAGGGTGCGGCGCTTGGAGGTTGCCATGGCAATGGTGGAGGTCGTTCTACAGAACGACCTGATCTCGATTCTCAAGGTGGATCGCAGGGCCGTCCATGTGATTCGGGCTGCGCTCATGGATGCGGCGTGCGAATACCACGACAGCGGTTATCGCAAGGAACTCGCAAACATCTGTGACGACATCTACGAACAGCTCGTGCATGCACAGACCAAGGATGCTGGGTGTCCTTGGAGAAACATCATGGAGGATGGCGGATACGTCTAAAGACAGGGTGCGGCACATTCAGGCAGATCCCATAGGTACGAGGTTTCCATGAACGGAATCAAGGTTCTCTTCTCTGATGGGCGCAACGAGGCTGCGTACATCTTCATCGCGGGTCAGGACACGGAGGAGACCGTGGTTGATCTGACGTGCAGGCTCAAGGAGGATGGGTGGTATCCCATCTCTTCCACGCCTGTTGTCAATGAGGGACGAGGATGGGTGCGGCGCGAGTCTCAGCCTTCCCTGCGTCAGCTCCTCGGGATGCGGCCCGTGTGGAAGGTCGGATGACGACATTCGAGGTTGCCCTCTACGGGTATCTGTTCCTCTTCGTCATCGGGATGCTCTTCGTCGCGGCCTGGGGCATCGTCAACTCCCTGAAGTAGGCGTTGTGCGGCAGTTGCATGGCTGTCGCACACCTACGCGCCCATCATGCGGTATGAGGTTACTGAGTGGCAGACTATCAGGGCGGACGACCGCTCACCTAGATCATTGAGCGGTATCGCTCATAGGTGGGAAAAGAGGGTCTGTGCCCGCTCATTGGGCATGGACCCTCATGAACTCACCGCACAGCCTCGCGACGTGTCGTGCTTGGCACAGCATTGACATTCGTTCATCAGAAAGGGAAATGGCGGACATGAGCCAGACCACGAAGAACCTCAACATCCTCATCACGCGCCTTGATGAGGAACTCACCACCCAGATCAATCGGGCTGCTGAGGCCGAGCGTGACCTCTCCTTTGCACGGGAGGACCTCGCCGAGGCCAGGGCCTCTCTGCTGGCGTCAAGGACCCTCGCTGACCGCAACGAGGACTTCCGCAACGAGGACTTCATCCGCGCCCGTGAAGAGAACGAGCGCCTGTACATGGAGAACAGCAATCTCCGGAAGCAGCTAGACAAGTACACGGACGTTCGCATGAAGGAAGCCGGGGAGTGGTTGCGGGACACGGACCCTCTCGCCCTGACCATCGAGATCAACAAGATCCTGAGTGAGTCGTACAGCGGCAGCCGTTCGTGCGATCCGTTCACGGAGAAGATCCCGGTCATCAAGGCCGTCCGCACCAAGTGGGATCTGGGTCTCAAGGAGTCCAAGGACGTGGTGGACGCTTGGTTCCTGACCCATCCCGTCGGCGGCATCGAGCAGTTCCAGGCAGAGGATCGCTGATGAGCAAGAAGGTCATCACCGGCTTCCCCTCCAGGCTCGAAGCCGAGGCGTTCGTTGACGGCATGTACTACGTCAACGACTCAGCGTTGGAGGACATCGTGGTCCTTCCTCCGCTTGTTGGCGGCGGAAGACTCACCGATGACGACATCCTGCGCGCCACCGGTTGGCAGGTGGCGTTCGAGGACCTCGACTACGAGGAGGACGTGGTGCTCGTCTACGAGCCAGGAAACATGGGAGCGTGAAAGTGAGGATCAAGGAGACCATCGTCTTCGATGACGTGATCGAGGTGCGGTCCAGGCCCGCATGGATCGTGATCCTGGAGTTCTGGTTCGTGTGGTGGGACGAGATCTTCTTCTGCAAGCTGGACATCGAGCGCTGGATGCGGGATGACCCGTACTGGGGGAAACCTCTGAGTGCGGCTTGGCACACGCTGCACACATGGCTCGTCAATCACGACGAGCGCATCGAGAGCAGCGTGAAGCGATGAGCGGATGGCAGCCTGAATGGGCTAACGACCCCGCGTTCCAGTTGGAGATGGCCAAACTCCAGCGGCGACAGGCCATCGCCAACCGGCTGACGAGGTGGATGCTCCACATTCCCGTCCTTGGCAAGTACACCAGGGACTTCTGGTTCTCCATCATCGATGAGGGTTTCAGGCAGACCCTCAAGCCGAGGTGGGGAGCCATCACCTTCGGTTACCTCAATGATGGGTGCGGCGCGACCGTGTGGCACACGTGGCGTCAGATCACCCATGACAGCAACGATCCGTACACGGGCATCTACGTCATGGGTGCCCCGCACAGCCTGCGGGAAGCCGAGGAAATGGAGAACACATTCAGGGAGGAGCCGTGGTGAGATGACGGTCTACAGGCACGAGGTACGCCTCAAAGGCGTCAGGCCAGAGGACGATTACATCCTCTTCCTGCACAGGCCAGACGCGAGGCTTCAGGATCTATCCCAGATCCAGGACGCATTCGGTCATTGGGATTGCGATTGGAAGAATGCGGTCTGGCTCAAGGAGAGCCGCATCTTCTACGTGTACACGGTTGACTCGATGAATGAGCCAACCATCCTGACCATCTGGTACGAGAAGTAACTCAGGAGGTTTTAGCAATGGCTAAGCACATTCGCCCCTCGATCATCGCCCAGCGCAGCTACTCCATGCTGACCGGCAGGCCCAAGGCCCAGAAGGTCTTGGTGGACGTGCCCCATGGACAGCGCCCGGTCATCTTCGGCAACAAGTTGGGCGCGGCCTACTTCACCAAGGAGGACATCGAGCGCATGGACAAGGCTCGCGACGTGTCGGCGCGCACGTTCCTGCTCACCAGCATCGAAGACCTGAAGTAGATGCAGGAGCCGCGCTGGCCCTATGGATGCTCAGGATGCGCGGTCATGATCGTCATCCTGCTCATTCTCGCTGGGCTGATGGCCATCTCTGCTGGCCTTCCACCCATCATTCTGATCTAGGAGGTTTTCGTGAAGTACGAACCAAACAAGGACCCCAAGCAGTGCCAGTGCGTGATGAGCCACGAGGACCACGTGGAGAACGCCATCCCGCAATGCAAGGCACCAAAGCAGCCTGGCAACAACCTGTTCTGCTGGCATTGTGAGGAGATGCACGGGGCCTACTGGCGAGAGATGCACCCCGAGGAGAAGTGATCATGGATACGGCTTTCGAAAAGGCATATCGAAGCGGGGTGGCCTACTTCGAGTTCC
>Ga0307380_10001154_pt1 | contig 39643 bp, 30 predicted proteins | sample UN3MG_FD_202239 | JGI IMG/M metagenome (GOLD analysis project Ga0307380, IMG submission 202239) | Soil microbial communities from Risofladan, Vaasa, Finland - UN-3 | ecosystem: Environmental > Terrestrial > Soil > Coastal area > Acid sulfate soil | place: Finland: Risofladan, Vaasa | collected...
ATCAAGGTTTGAATACAATAATAGTTACTCTTTTTTGTTAATGTGGTGCTGACTTTGATTAATTGGAGTCGCTGAAAATGTTATGGAAATTATTTTCATTCGGAACTACATATAATCGGAAGTACTGAAAACAGGAGAATTTTGATATATAGGGTGGGTCAATTTTCAATGGGAAAAGTGGGTCAATTTTAGGTGGGAATTTTCACAATAATACCATTTACTGAAATATTTTCGTATAATATATGGGTGCTTTATAGACCACAATCTCTGAAGTGCTATTCTGAATTGATACGCTTTAGCAGTTTTAGAATCAAGATTCTTAATCGAATGTAATTTTTGCATCTCACGTTCAGATAAGTTCTCAGGATTCTTCAACCAGATAAATCTGGCCTTACCAAGTTCTTTATTCATTTCATACTCTTTTCTTCTCACTTTATCGATTGTATCGTTCGCCATTTTAATCACATGGAATTTATCATAAACGATCTTTGCATCTGGAAAATATTCTTTTGCACCACTTTCGAATGCTGGAGACATATCCATTGAGATATATTTGATTTGATTAGGTTCTATTTTATCTTCCATCACTTTTTTAAATCTCTTTAATGCGTCTTTCCCTTTACCATGTTCTATGTGAATCACTCTTGTTTCATTAAAATCATAGAACAAAGTAATATACTGATGTCCTTTTTTCACAGAAATTTCATCAATTCCAATCGTATCAACATCTGAAAGATTAACACTTTCGAGTGCTTTGTTTACGTAATGAGCAAGGATTCTCCACACAGATTCTTCATTGAGACTGACCATGTCTGCTACAGCTGATACAGGCATTACATCAGACATTGCAACTATTAACGCTTCGAAAAATAAAGTGAATCCAGTATTCCGTCTTGACCATGGCAGATTTACAAGCTTTACACCATGTTCTTTGCACTTCGTTCTGGGGACTCTAGCATGTAGATACGATTCGTAATGAAAGAAGTCAAGATGTCTCCATATCCTTTCTTTTGTGTCATGTATTTCGCTTAATTCATTGCAAACAGGGCAAGGGAATCTACTCCCTTTAAAGAAATCAAGATAGATGTCCATCTTCTTTTCAGAGGTATTGAGGTTAATATCTTTCACAAACCAGGGTGATTGTACACCCAATGCAACCTGTATGAGTCCTTTGTCATCCATACATCTTTATAGAAAATGAAAAGATTAATAATTACCCACTCAATGTTGGGGAGATCCTAAATTAAGTATTATTATGAAGCATCCCTGATAGTGATACTATGGTGATAAACAACCACGATATATGTGCAACCTCCGCAATTCAATAAATGTTTATCTTAATTTTTTTGTTTACATGCCATATTAATAGTGAATATTAGAATTCATGATGAGGAGAGACAACTTTTGATGAATTTGTAATAAAAAAATATATTTTATAAAATATAATTAAATAATCGGTGTTATTTTATAATAATATTTGCAAAAGTTTATATGTGAAAAAAAACAGATTGAATTATGCATATAATATACCACTTCTTGAAAAATCAGGAGTGAGCAATTGTGCAATGATACTCCTGCTAAATAGATATTTCTTTAGAATTTTATTAAATGGGGGCGTTCAAATAATTTTATGTGAATGTGGTGAATTTATTGAGGGAAATACTTTTAAAGATTATATTAAAACATCTGCAAATCCCTCAACACCCACTATAGGACATTGTAAATGTGGCTTGATATTTGATTTTATTGATTATGAAAAGCCAAAAAAATACTCTTCAAAAAAAGAATTGAAGAATATCGCAATTCATTATGCTGAAATGCATAATTTTAATTATGAAAATATTGAAAGATTTTTACTGAAAATAGAACGGTTGAAATCAATTGGAAATTTATCAGATTATGAAATTTTAACAAAGGCAATTCGTATTAATAAATAAATGTGATAATTAAATCCAGATAGAAGTCAAGACACAGATGTTGGATTTAAATCTCTGAACTGAAATACTTTGGAAGGTAAATTGTGACAGAAGATTTTTTGACAAGTTTTATGATAAATGTATATGTTTTTATATATGGTATAGGTGAAAAAATAGCAGGTTTTATTCAGACTATCACAGGTATTATACTACCAAAAATAATAATAAGTGCTCTTGGATTTCTTATATTATTAATAATTTCATTATTTTTGGTGATAGTAGTAAACAAAACGATACAAAATAGAAAGAAGTCGGTAACCATAACAAATGAAAAACAGGTAGCAAATAAAATAAATTCCGAATCTAAAGATCAAAAACGAGTAACAAACAAAACAATGTCAAGACCGCAGAATGAAAAATCAGAGGTTACTAATACAATATCTGAGGAGCTATCTGAGAAAAAAGAACTAAGCAAGCAATCTTTTTCTGAGAATTATCCTGGAACATATGTATCAGGCGGGATTATGACTCGGGATGAAAATAACCTTAAAAATTTCATTAATGAACTTCGAAGAATAGATAAAATAATCAGACTTTATCTGGAAAAATGGAGGACAGAACATAGTAAAGATGCAGATGATTTACTGGGATTATGTATCACAGAAAATGAAGTAAATACGATTATACAAACCCAAATGTATGAACCTGAAACTGGCTCAGTGAATGAGAAAATACAAACTGTATCCCGGGAGATATTTGAAAGCCTTGAAAAAGAAAAATCCATGAGACTTCACGATCTCAAAAATCTGTTTCAGCTTGATTCTTTTGAGGTCGGGATACTTTTGATCTGTCTTGCCTCAGAGCTGGATATGAAATGTGAAAAACTGTGCTCTTATCTTCAAAATGACATCACTAAAAAACGTCCCACAGTGGATCTGGTGATCAACATGCTCTGCCCATCCATGGAAGAGAAGTTCAAAGCACGGGAACATTTTTCAACAGCAGGTCCTTTGATCAGGAATCACCTCATTTATCTTGGAAATGATGAACCGGAAGGGCAGATCCCACTTTTATCCAGATCCATTAAGATAGATGAGCGAATTATCAATTATCTGCTTGGGTCGGATGAAATAGAACAGAGAATAAGAACCTATTCAACCATAAAAAACGAGCTAATAAGGTCTTTTGATGATTTAATTATTCCGGATAGTGATAAAAAGGCATTCATGGAGCTGTTAAAACATCGCTCAAATATCAGGAATCCAATATTCTATTTCCATGGGGCATACGGCACGGGAAAGAAATTTACCGCAGAGATAATTTGCAGGGAACTGGAAATGCCTCTGCTTGTGGTGGATTCAAACATATTAATGAAAGTGGATCCCCTGGATACTTTACGAATCATAATCCGTGAATCCCGTCTCCAGAATTCATCATTATATCTTGAAGGATTTGGTGCTTTACTGGAGAAAGAAGCTGAAATTAATGCTGCTGGTCTGTTTCAGGAGCTTGACCTCTTTCCAAACTGGATATTCCTGGCTGGTGAGCTGCCTTATACGCCTGCAGGTGTTCTCGAGGAACATGGCTTTATTGACGTGGTATTTCCCATTCCTTCATTTGAGTTTCGTAAACAGTTGTGGAAGAAAATATTGGAAGAGAACGTTCCTGACCTGGATATTGACGCTCTTGCCAGCAAGTTCAACTTCAGTGGTGGTCAGATAAAAGATGCCATTTCCTCAGCTCGCAATCTCGCAATGGTGAAGAACCCGAAAAATCCTGCTATATCCATGGAAGATCTCTATCACGGCTGCAAAGCTCAGTCAAATAAGAGCCTTTCTGCCTTTGCAAAAAATATTCCGCCGCGCTATACGTGGGAGGATATCGTCCTTCCCAAAGATATAAAAGCACAATTAAGAGAAGTATCCGGATACATCAAACACAAAGGAAAGGTGTATACTGACTGGGGATTTGATGCGAAATTATCCCTTGGCAAAGGATTGAATGTCCTTTTTTCAGGATCCTCAGGTGCCGGCAAGACCATGGCAGCTGAGGTCATAGCGAAAGAGTCTGGGCTGGACCTCTATAAGATCGACCTGTCTACTGTGGTCAGCAAGTATATCGGTGAAACGGAAAAGATCCTCAAAAAGATATTTCTTGAAGCAGAAACCAGCAATGCTATCCTGTTTTTTGATGAGGCAGATGCTCTATTCGGTAAGCGATCCGAGGTAAAGGATGCGCATGACAGGTATGCGAATATAGAGACTAATTATCTGCTGCAGAAGATGGAGGAACATGAAGGGATAGTGATCCTTGCAAGTAACTTTAAAGCCAACATCGATGATGCGTTTCTTCGCAGGATACATTTTGCAGTAGAGTTCACCTCTCCTGAGGAGGATCTCAGAAAAAGCATATGGACAAATATATTCCCTAAAAAGATGAAAAAGGGCCACGATGTTGATTTCAGCTTCCTTTCAAAATTCAAGATTACAGGAGGCAACATTAAAAATATAGCCCTGAATGCAGCTTTTCTGGCAGCAGGTGATAACTCTGATGAGGTTAAGATGGAACATATAATAAGAGCCACAAAACGGGAATTTCAGAAGATGGGAAAGCTGTGTACTCCTGCTGATTTTGGGGAATATTATGAACTGGTGAAGTGAAAAGGGCAGCCTTTCATATAGACTTAGAATCTGAATCAGACTTTATCAATATGAAATTAGGTATTGATATGTACGAAAGAATCAGTATCACGGATAAAATACGAAATAACCAGAACAGGCTTCCTCAAATCCAGAGAAGGAAGAATTATCCCAAGACAAAGAATTCTCCTGTTGATCAGATACTATTTCTTCAAAGAACTGCTGGCAACCAGGCTGTTCAGAGGCTGATAAAGTCAGGGGCCTTGCAGGCCAAGCTCAGGATCGGACAGCCCGGGGATATATATGAGCAGGAAGCGGACAGGGTGGCTGAGCAGGTGATGAGGATGCCGGAACCTCCGGCAGTATCCAATGGTACACCTTACATCCAAAGGGTATGTCCAGGGTGCGAGGATGAAGAACTGAAGCGGCAGCCAAAAGCAACTTCCGGTGGTATCTTAGATGTGAATCCAGATATCGAATCCCATATCCAGAACATGCGAGGAGGCGGCCAGCCTCTACCAAAATCCACGCGCGCCTTTTTCGAGCCGCGCTTTGACTACGACTTCAGCCAGGTGCGGGTGCATACGGATGCAAAGGCAGTGCAATCAGCACGGGCTATGAATGCAAAGGCGTATACGGTTGGAAAGGATATGATATTCGATGCGGGGAATTATTCTCTAAACACTTATGAAGGGCAGAAGCTGCTGGCGCATGAACTTACGCATGTGGTGCAGCAGAAGAGTGGAGAACAAGCCAATTCTCCCAACTCTATCGTTTCAGATAATTACCTTCAGCGCACAATTGGCGACGGACACGACCTTACCTCACCCCGTTTCGCTGGCGATTCGATACTTGAGGCATGTTATGATGACGAAGCCCGTCTGACAAAAGGTGCTCAGGGCGAGTCAGTAAGAAAGGTGCAGCAAGCATTGATAGACCTTGGATACAACCTTGGGCCGACAGGTGCAGATGGAATCTATGGGGATTTCACATGGAATGCTGTCAAGCAATTTAAAGCCAATGAGAAATTGGGCTGGGAACATATGGGCGACGTTGGGCCAGGGACGATGCAGAAACTCGATGAGTTGTTCCCAGGTGGTGAGCCTCCAGGTCCCGATATGATTGATTTAACCTGCTCTTATTTTAAAGAAGTTCTCGAACTAGGTGAAGTTGCCAGCGGTAAGCGTGTACTTCAGAAGGGTGATAGCGGCGAGGGAGTACGCCAAGTTCAGCAAGTTTTGTTATTGTCAGGATACTCGCTTCCTCATTATGGTGCTGACGCTCGGTTCGGAGACGAAACAGAAGCAGCTGTGCTCGCTTTTCAATCCAGCCAAGGTCTGAACCCTTCAGGAGTCATGGATTCGGAAAGCTTGGAACCACTGGATAAAGACTGTCAGACCCTGGGACGTCGCTTGCCCCAGCCGAACAAGGCACCTTCTTGCGATGAGATTTGCGGAGAACCAGACAAGTGTATTGTGGGCCTACAAGAACAGTGTACAGATGATGTTAAAAAAATGGTTTTCGATGCTTGGAAAGAAGTGTCCGACAATCTTACGAAAGCGATTGATCACATGATCAACACTCCGGATAGCGAGGCTCTCCGGAAGTCTTTGAACGACAATTTTAAATGGTCAAAAGGAAAGAACCCACCAGACCTACCTGTGCAAGTGCGAAGCAACCTTGATCAGGCGCTTGATAAAATGTCCGAGAATTTGTGTATTAGATGTAGAAGATGTCCGCCGAGAGCTTTGGCTCATATTGAGAGGGCCCGCGGGAAAAACTGCCTCGAATTCAATTGCTTTGTAATTTGCCCGACCTACAAGGACGCGACCGAACCATTGCGGGTCCATACGCTTCTGCATGAACTCATGCATCGCGTAGTGAGAGGTGCGGTATTAGACCTATATCGCGGACAAACCGGCTACCCAGGCCCCACGTCATTTGCCTTGAAAATGCCCGATCCTTACGCCTCGCTCGTGGACGACCTTAATCCATAAGGAATGGTATCGCATCTTGACGGGCTGTTGCCCAAAAGCATATTTGTGGGCCAGTTTCGCCTTCTCGCGATGGCGGTCATGGAATGGTGAAGACGGTATTTCAGAGTGAAACGGTTTCTACTGGTCTATACGCATGAACCCGGATTCGCCAAGGAAAGACAAACGGCTCGTATCTTGAATCTTGTATTTGACGGCGGTAAAGAGACTGCATCGTACGTTGACATCTCAGACACTTATTAATATTGAAGGGCCTATGGAGTCGATGAACAATAGATTTTCCGAACTGATCTTGGTAGTAGAGGATGACCTTTCTTCCCGTCTTCTCTATGTCCACATCTGTATTAACCATATACCCCCCTATGTGGGGTGATATCTTTAGGGGGTTTTGGAGAGGGGAGTAAACCATAACACTAAAGAAAATCCTTGAATCCTCCTCTTGTCTCTATGGGCTCGTCGAGTTGCTTTGTGAGAAGGGGATGATCACTCGCAGAAACTGTGCATCCATGGAGTCACCTTCCAGCATTAGTTATGGACAAAAGCGCTTGAATATAATTAAAAATTCAATAGGGTAAATGCGGTCAATACCGCCATTTAGAGAAATATATAAAATGGCGACCTTAATGAAAATTCAGTAATCCAGAGGATTGAACATGTCAAATTACACAGCAATAGCAGATGTCGGAGACATTTTAATCACCCTGTTAAGGGATAACATGGGAATCCCCCCGGACACAATCATGCTTATTTCCCCCGGAGAGATCGAAGCCAATGACAATGTCCGACTCTCTTTGTTCTTATACCAGGTCATTGAAAATCCCTATATGAAGAACCAGGAGATGCAAAGAATTGATTCTGCACATCTTAAATACCCTTCACTGACCCTGGAATTATATTACATGCTAACTGCTCACCCGGCTTCAGGGATTCCTGATCGGACCGAGAGGACGAGAGAGGAGCATGGCATACTGGGTAAGGCCATGCGGATTATATATGATTACTCTATTCTGGATTTTTCGGATTATGAACTGAAAATAACATTACATCCAATGAGCCTGGACGATATGACCAAGATCTGGACCACTTTCCAGGACAGGCCTTTCAGGCCTTCTGCCTGCTATCTTGTCACCCCGGTTGTGATTGAATCAACCCGTGATATGAGGGTAAAGAGGGTGGTGGAGAAAAAGACCGCTCAGGAACAGATAGTACCGGAGAGAGGGGTAGAATAACATGGCTTCAAGACGGCCTTTTGATACTGATAAATTCATTTCTTACAGGGATCAGGGTGGTGAAAGGATTACCTGCCTTTCTCTAGCGATATGGCTTGTTGATGATTTTACCAATAATAAACCTATTGATCCGGTCAGGGTGGAAATAAAAAATGAAAAGATCAAGAGCATTAAGAATCTGAGCGGCTACTATATCTTTACTGACCTGGAAGAGAGAGAATATACTGTTGATATCGAATCTGCTGTTTATTTTCATGAACAGAGGACCTTCGATATGTCCATGATAAGGACGCTTGAAAAATTAAATTTGAATTTTGATACATATGGACCCAGAAAAAAAGATACAGAAGTTATACTCGGTGATGTTTCAAAATTGCAGGAAGGTTACGTTGTAGAATTCTATAATTATGAGGGTAAAACAGAACAAAGGAGCATCACTTCCATCAATAAGGATGAAAATAAAATCAAATGGAAGAAAGAACTTGAACTTGAATTCGGCGAAAAAAACGAGAACCTGTTTATCTGGGAGAATGTACCAGCAGAAGGGGATAATACAGATGAGAGTAAGCTTATAAAATTCCTCAAAGATGTAATTAATTTTGACTGGGTGGAAAGTGCAAAAATCAAAAAGTCGGCTGACAAAAAAATCATTACTCTTTCATCTGATGATCACTCTGTTGAAATAAAGCTCGAAAATGATGCAAAAGCGGTACTTAAGAAAATTGGCGAAGATAGAACTCATGAGTTGATGGTGAAAGAGGAAGAAGGCAAGCACAAAGTATATGGCAGCATTATTCGTGCTCAAAACTATCAAGTTGAGATTATTCTTAAACCTGCGCCGTCATACCCTTTTCCAGATCATTCAACACTTGTGAGAGGGGCGATTGTTGATTCAATGTACAATGAAATAAGTGATGTCAATGTGAAGTTGGTGGAACATGAGATGGAAAATAGATCTGATGAACGAGGAGAATTTGTTCTCTATTGTGGTGACATTTTTAATAAAAAGGAAGAAAACAAAAAAGTCGAGATTGAGATTGAAAAAAACAGCAGGCGAAAAACTGTTAAAACATTTTTGGAAATGGGTAAGACAAAAGTTCTGGGAAAAATTGTCTTTCCATAATGATAGTAATCTTTGTAACAAAATTTAGAAAAGGAGGTTAAAATATGTCAGGAAATGGGAACGATGAATTGAGAAAGATTCAAACGCAGATTGAGCACAGTGAGATAAATCTTGATGCAATGAAGATAAAAATGCAGATGCTGCAAGCACATTCTGCGGAAATGGAAAAATCCAGGAAGGAGATTGTTCCAATATATGAGAAATATAAAGAAGAATATGAAAGAATCAGAGATGATGAAAGAGATATTTTAAGTGATTATACTTATTGGAAAACTAATCCTCTTGTCGCTGAAAAAAAGGAAGAAGTTGAAGCTGTCAGGACAGAAATCGACGGCAAAATAAATTTTCTGGAAAAGAAGGTGAAAGGACTTCAAGGTGAAAAGACTGAATATTTGTTTATCTGGGAAAATATTGTGGATGAAAGTGGTGAAGGAGACATTTCGGATGCCAATACTAAACTCAAAGAGTTTATAAATATGAATTTTGACATAAATCTGGAGTGGGTAGGTACTGCAAAAATTACAAAACCAGTCAATAATGTCATTAAAATCTCTGATCAGGACCATGCTCTTTCTCTGGAATTACACCTGGATAAAAAGAAGGTAACTTTAGACTTCAAGGATGGTAGAACGAGTGAATTTACTGTTGAGAATGATGGAAGTGAACATAAAATATTCTATAAATCTGAAGCAGATGCAGAGAAAGAATATGACTCTGCTTTCATGGAAAATAAAATAAAAGAAGATGATTTTAACGAATTGAAGAATCAGAAAACAAGCATAGATAAAAAGATTAAGATGGGCAATGATTCTCTGAAATTGATAAACGATGAGAATACGAAAGATGATAAGAATCAAAAAATCATGTGTTTCCATTGCTGGGAAATGAAAGATGTAAAGGTTAAACTGGCCAAATTGATTAAAGAACCAGATGTATACGAGCAAAAATTAAAAGACAGTTTGAAAGAATTGAAACAAACCAAGGAAACGTTGGGGAACAAAGAGGTAATGCTGAATGCGCTGAGAGCTGAACTTGGTGCAACTCAAACGAAGCTGGCTGCGCTAATAAAGAGCCGCGATAAAGATATTTTAGTCAGACTAAACGGATAACAAAATAAGGAGGAACAACTATGCCAGAATATCTGACACCAGGGGTGTATGTAGAAGAATTTGAGATGGGTGCGAGACCGATCGAGGGAGTAAGTACAAGCACGACTGGATTTCTGGGTCTCACAGAGCGTGGACCTGTAAGTCCCCCGAGACTGGTGACAAGTCCTGCTCAATTTAACAGAATTTATGGAAGTTATATCATAGATTCATATATGGCCTATGCCGTGGATGGTTTCTTTGCAAATGGGGGGCAGCGCTGCTATATCGGCAGGATAGTCAGGGATGAAGCAAATGAAGCAAGTTTGGTTGAAGGGAACATAAATTTCAAATCAGTCGGTCCGGGAAAATGGGGAAAAAGGGTAGGAATCCGAATACAAGATGCATCTAGCGATCCGGGAAACAATAAACCTGATGGTCAGAAAGTTTTCAAACTGACTGTTGCTTACTGGAGTGAACAAGACCTACCCTCTGAGGATGATTTTAAGCTCCCTGATAATGATGATTTGAAAAATAAAAAATTAATGAATATCACTGAAAAAGCATATATTGAGACCTATGACGAACTTTCAGAAGATGAGAACTCAGTAGATCATTATTTAAAAAAATTCAGTGAATCGAATCCAGATAAAAGTCTCTCTAATCTTATCCTCATTGCTGAAGAAAGCACGGGACGGCCATCCAATACTGAAGATGAAGGTGTTTTCTTTAAACTTCTCAGTGAGGACGGGGAGGACGGCACGGGAGATTTAACGCGTGCAAACTTCCGGGGCGATCCCACAGCACAACCCGGGGAAAAGAGAGGACTCACAGCCTTCGAGGAAGTTGATGACATCTCGATAGTATATGTTCCTGATCTCCATTTCGTTAAAGAAGATGAGCGATCTGCATTATATGGTGATATTCTCACACATTGTGAAACATTGAAAGATAGATTTGCCATTCTTGATGCACCTAAAGGAGAAAGAAACATCGGTGGTCTGATGATAACAAGTTTTGCAACACCATCAAAATATGGTGCCATATACTACCCATGGATTAAAATAGCTGACCCTCTGACAAAGAAACAGGAACTGAAACCGCCTGGAGGATATATTGCCGGCATATATGCCCGAAGTGATACAGAAAGAGGAGTGCATAAAGCTCCGGCTAATGAGAAAGTCAGAGGCGCGATAGACCTGGAGTTTACCCTTACAAAGAGAGATCAGGGGATACTAAATCCACGGGGGATCAATGTCATAAGGAATTTCCCGGAAAGGGGAATACTTGTCTGGGGCGCAAGGACATGTATTATAGACCCGCTCTGGAAATATATCAATGTCCGCCGTCTCTTCATCTATGTGGAAGAATCCATTGAAAAAGGTACCCAGTGGGCAGTCTTTGAACCCAACGATGAAAAACTCTGGGCAAGAGTGAGGGCAACAATAACGCAGTTCCTTACAAGGGTCTGGAAAGACGGTGCCCTTATGGGAACAAAAGTAGAGGAGGCGTTCTTCGTCAAATGCGACAGGAGCACGATGACCCAGGACGATATTGATAATGGAAGGCTGATCTGTGTTATCGGCATTGCTCCTGTCAAGCCGGCAGAGTTCGTAATTTTCCGAATAGCCCAGTGGGCTGGAGGGTCTTCAGCCACAGAATAGATTGATGGGATATAAACATATGGAATTTTAATAAAATATAACAAATATAAAAGGAGGATTAAAATGGCAACAGGAGATAGAAATGACCCTTACAGGCAGTTCAGATATCGGGTTGAGATAGATGGGATCACCCAGGCAGGATTCAGTGAAGTGAGTTTTGCGGATACAACCACAGACCCTGTGGAGTACAGAGAGGGAAACGAGTCGCCAGTATTCCACAAACTGTCAGGATTGACTAAATACGGGAATATTATTCTTAAATGGGGCATCACCGACTCTATGGACCTTTATAACTGGAGACAGCAGGTCATAGATACTGGTGCTCAGGGAGCACGGAAAAATATATCAATCATCCTGATTGATGAAGCCGGTGCAGATAAAGCCAGATGGGATATTGTTGAAGCATGGCCGACTAAATACGATCCGCCTGATTTCAGTGCCAAGGGAAATGAAGTTGCGATTGAGACACTGGAAATTGTCCATGAGAGTTTCAAACGCGTATCTTAAGGGGGTAACCTTTTGACATTTCAGACCGAATTTGAATTTACTTTGCCAAAAGGGTTTGTGGATGAGGGAGGAACCCTTCACAAAAAGGGAATTATGCGTCTTGCAACAGCAGCAGATGAGATACTTCCCATGAAAGATGCCAGGGTGCAGTCCAATCCCGCTTACCTGACAGTGATATTACTTTCAAGGGTTATCACAAAGCTTGGAGATTTACAGACTATCAATACAAAAACGATAGAAAATCTGTTTGCTTCTGATCTGTCCTACCTTCAGGAATTCTATAGACAGATCAATGAAAATGGTACGGGGAAGGTTGAAACTACCTGTCCAAAATGTGAACACAGATTTGAGTTTGAGGTAGTACCGCAGGGGGAATAATAAGCTACCCCCTCGATAGATTGTACGGGGAGGTAGCTTTTATTGCATACCATTTTCACTGGTCTTTCGGGGAGATCGTGAACTTAGAACACAGGGAAAGACAGAGGTGGTGTGACGAGATTTCCAGGATCAATCAACGCATGAGCGAAGACAGGCAAAGAAGTATTCTTGAGGTATAGGCAAATGACAGGAGATAAACCATATCCATACCCATCTTTCAGGTTTCGCATAGAAATTGGAAATATAACCGTTGCCCAGGTTTCCGATGTTACCGGTCTTCAGGTTGAGACAGAAACCGAACCCATTGAAGAAGGGGGAGTAAATAATTTTGTCTATCAACTACCCAAAAGGACAAAGTATCAGAACATTACCCTGAAGCGGGGTATTACAGATCTGGATGACATGTGGAAATGGTATCAGAGTGTTGTGAATGGAAAATTTATCCGACAAAATGGATCCATTGTATTGATGGATGCTACGGGCGAAGATAAATGGCGCTGGAATTTTCATGGAGCATTTCCTGTAAAATGGACAGGGCCAGATCTTAAAAGCGATAGTAATACTGTGGCATTTGAATCCATTGAACTTGCCCATCACGGTATCTGGAAGGAGTAGAGATAGATGTTCAGTCCTGTTGTATCATCCGTGTTACCACTTTCTGATTCGTTCTTTCATCAAAAAATTATGAATAAGTACCGGAAAGGAATAGGGAAGTTTTTTAGTTTTCCTCTGATGATTTTTTCAAGAAGCACAATGACCCAAAAAATACGTATGGATATCAGTATGCGTTCTTCTTTTCACAAACAAAATACGATATTCCATATCATTTCTGAACATGCAGAACATTTCAAAAACATGTTTTCGTGGTTTGTGAATGAAAAATTCCTGCCCCTATGTACCTTTACGTCAACTCTGCTGAACAGTACGCATAACCTGTATAAAACGGTTAAGCTGATTCAACCTGAATTAATATCATCAATCTTTCCAGCCATAAATAATTCTACAGGCATAAAAACCAATGTTTTTAGATCTGGTTTGGCAGAGGTTAAGAATACAGAATTTGCAATCCCGGTTGTCTATTCTTCCGGAAACCAGGTGGTGGATTCATTCAATCCTATGCAAGTTTTTTACAGGCGAACCAATTTTTCCTGGATGATTGCTGATTTTTCTCCTGAAAAATCTCCCGGCTCACTTTTACTTTCACAAAATGTGACTTATCCGCAAAGCATTGATAACGGTATCCAGCAGGGCGGCAGAATTTTAAATAATTCCTTTTTAAATTATGGTAATTATACGATTATCAAACCGGAAATATTCTCATCAGATAACAAGTTTAGCTGGGAAAATGGAACGAATACCTTCCATGCAAATAAAAATGAAAGTATCTGGCAATTTCAATCAAATTTCCAGCCTGCATCACCATTTACCTTCATTCAGTCCCCTGTATTGATAAACAAAAGAACATTTGAAATAAGAAACGACACATTGTACAATACTTCTCAAAACTGGACTGGTCTTTATAAATTACCGATAAGGAACATTAATTATAATCTGGAAGCAGGTACTGTAAAATCTCTCATAAGTAGAAGAAATACATATTCTGCAGTTGATAAAGAAAATTTAATTTTTCAAAATCAGCAGCATATAGAGCAGAAGATTGACCAGATTAAAAAGATCGTAGGAGATACAAAAAAATCAATAGAAAAATCAATATCTGATAATTTTTCCGGTGGAAAAGACAATCAGCAGCACATAAATATTAATAATCTTTCAGACCAGGTCTATCATACCATAGAACGAAGAATCAGGATAGAAAGAGAGAGGAAAGGGATATAAATGCTGGAAAAAGCGTCCCTGGTAAGAAAAGATAAACCTTATGTGGTAGTGCCATGCCTTTTCAATCCCAAGGAACTGAATGTCGAAAAAAGCAATCAATTTGCTGAGGTGAATATACCGGGTCTGTCATCTCCGATATTCCAGTTTGTGAGGGGAAATGCCAGATCAGTGACGTTAGAACTTTTTTTCGATACGTATGAACTGGGAACAGATGTGCGTCTGTACACAGATCTGATCACGGGATGGGATGCCGGAAGTATGTTCAGCAATCTTCCCGGTAAGGGCCTGATGGATATAGACTCAGACCTCCATGCACCTCCGGTTTGCCTTTTTATCTGGGGTGCATTTATGTTTCAATGTATCATTGATAGAGTCAGCAAAAGATTTACCATGTTCCTTCCCGCAGGGATTCCTGTGAGAGCCACATTAAGCGTTACCTTAAAAGAATACAGGGAAGTTGATATACAGATCAAGGAGATTGATCCCAGATCGTCTGACCTTACAAAAAGACGGATTGTAACTCAGGGAGACAGTCTCTGGTCCATAGCGAACAGAGAGTACGGGAGTCCGGAAGACTGGAGGTTGATCGCTGAAGCGAACAATATTGAGAATCCGCGTATATTGAATCCAGGAATGGAACTATTGATCCCGGTTAAGGAGTGAATAGCAGTGGTTTTAGAAGAACTCTCAAAAGAAACACTTAATTTTTATGCTCCAAGATTTGTCGTGGAGATAGGGAATAAAAAATTAAATGCAATCATGTCCAAGGCGATCATTGATGTGACAGTTGAGGAGATAATTGATGAAGGGGCAAGTTTTCAATTGACATTACATGATGAATTTGATTTAAATACACAAAAATTCAAATGGCTTGATCATGATCTTTTCAATTTGGGGAACAGTGTCACGATAAAAATGGGGTATGAAAATGATCTGAAAATTATGGTAATGGGTGTAATTACGAGCCTGGAACCAAGTTTTTTTTCAAGTGAAACCCCGACAATAAGGATCAGAGGTCAGGATCCATCTTTCGATTACCTGAAGAAGAGCTCTCCTGCAAGAACATTTCCCGATGAGTCATATAGTGAAATAGCAGAAAAAATTGCCCGAGATGCAAAGCTAAGTTCTGAAGTAACTGATATAGAAAGTTATAGAAGACCTACGCAAAAAGATAATAATGAAAATTATCTGACTTTTCTTAATGATTTAAAAGACGAGGTGGGATACGAGCTCAAGCTGCGGGAACAGACGTTATACTTTATCGTACCACAGGATAACCTGGATGAAATTCTTACACTTGAGCTTGGAAAAGATATCATCAGTTTTCGCCCTGCTATGAATACTGCTGAAGTGGTTACAGAAGTAGAGGTCAGGGGTCATAACCCGGATGATCCGGGCAATCCGATTATCGGGCGTGCTACTGCAGGGAGTGAAAGGTCACAGGAATCGCAAAGAACGTCCGGGAGCCAGATCGTGGAGGAACGGCACAGTAGTGTAAAAAGGATCATAACAAATGTGACCGTTAACTCACAGGAACATGCAGATTCGATTGCCAGAGCCGCATTAAACCGTGCTTCAGACACATTTATTACCGGGGAACTGGAAAGTATCGGAATACCACAGATAAGAGCAGGCACAAGCATCAAACTGGAAAAAATGGGAGCCCGGTTCAGCGGAAAGTATTACGTCACGGCAGCCACGCATACCATAAATGACAGCGGCTACAGGACCAGTGTTACAGTTAAAAGGAATGCGTTATGAGCTTATTGAATACGCTGGGAAACAGAGGACAGAGCAGCAGCACTATTCCCGGGGTTGCAGCAGCAATTGTTACCAATAATCAGGATGACCAAAATCTCGGGAGAGTAAAATTAAGATTTCCCTGGCTTTCAGATGAAAATGAAACTGACTGGGTACGCATCGCCACCTTCATGGCAGGTCCTGAACGAGGCAGTTTTTTCCTTCCCGAGGTGGATGATGAAGTACTCGTTGCTTTTGAAAATGGCGATATTCACCGCCCGTATGTGATCGGAGCGCTCTGGAACGGGAGACATGCGCCGCCAGAGACAAACAGCGATAGGAATAACAACATCAGAAAGATACGTTCCCGGAGCGGTCACGAGATCATCTTCAATGATGACGACAGCGGGAGGCAGGAAAAGATAGAAATCCGTACCAATGCAGGACATAAAATAATCCTTGATGACTCGGCTGGTAGGGAAAAGATCGAGATCATCGATAAGACAGATAATAATAAGATGGTCATTGATTCTGTTCAAAACTCAATAAATATAGAAAGTGCAATGCAGCTCAAGATCAAGGCAAATGTTATTGAAATTGAGGGAACCACATCCCTGACAATTAAATCAAACGCTATTCTGACACTCCAGGGATTACCTGTAAGGATCAATTAGGAGGATATTGAAATGCCGCCAGCAGCACGGGTGGGTGATATGACATCACATGGAACTCCATTGGGGCCGGGGCCGGGGAGTCCGAACGTACTTATCGGAGGAATGCCTGCATGGAGAGCAACAACTGATATGCATACATGTCCGCTGATTTCACCCGGTCCGGTACCTCATGTGGGTGGAATGGTTTCTCTGGGGAGCATTTCAGTGCTTATCAATAACCTCCCTGCTGCACGCCAGGGGGATGTGATCGTTGAAAGCGGTCCACCAAATTCTATCACCATGGGCTGTCCCACAGTACAAATTGGCTAGTATGGAGAATTTATATGGATAAAAATTTTCTGGGCGTGGGGTGGAAATACCCTGTAAAAATAAATTTTGAAAGAAAAATCGCCTTGTCTCAATATGAACAGGATATTAAAGAAGCCATCTGGATAATCCTGGGTACTTCCAAAGGAGAGCGCGTCATGAGGCCGGATTTTGGATGCGGGATCCATGATCTGGTTTTTGCGCCGATCAATACAGCAACGATAACCCTTGTTGAAACGAGTATCAGGGAAGCCCTTACAATCTGGGAACCCAGGATCGAACTGATCAGGGTTGAAGCATCTGATGAAGGATCAGAGGAAGGAAAGATGATAGTAAGTATAGATTATCGCGTTCGCACGACTAATAACCGGTTCAATCTTGTGTATCCGTTTTATATAAAAGAGGGAAGTTGAATTCATGAAAACAATACCTCCTAAAATAGATGATAGGACTTTCAGTAAACTGATGGGTGATATCAGGGATCTGATCCCCAGATATACTCCGGAATGGGCCGGAAATGATGATAAAGATCCAGGTGTTGCTCTCCTGAAGATCTTTACCCACATGACTGAAAATGTTATTCATCGTTTTAATCAGGTCCCACATAAGAACTTTGTGGCTTTCCTTGATATGCTGGGGATAAAACTTCTCCCAGCCCAGCCTGCCAGGGTCCCTGTTACCTTTTATCTGGCCAAAGGCACGGATAAAGAAATTCTCATTCCGGCAAGGACGCAGACTTCAACAAAGAAAACGGATGAGCATGAAAAACTTACCTTTGAGACCGAGAAAAACCTGCTGGCAATACCCAGTCTCCTTAAAAAAGTTTTCAGCATCGATCCTGAAAAAGATGCGATCTACACTCCTCCTCCAGGATTCCTAGAAGCATCACTGCAAGTAGAGCGTTCTTATACAATAGTCTCATCGCCATCAGTTGGGTCAAAGGACTTTCAGCTTGATCATGTTACTGATCTGAAAGAAGGAGATTTTCTCAGGATCGGAAACGGGGTAAATATTGAATATGGTATTGTTTCCGGCATTTCAGGGATGATCATAAAAATTGAAGACACATTATTGTTTTCTCACCCTGCCGGCACGCCGGTTGAAAAGGTCACAAAATTCAATCTTTTCGAAGGCAAGAATATGCAGGAACACAGCCTTTACATAGGTCACAAGGATCTTTTCAATGTCAAGAGCACGGCTCAGTTCATTCTTTCAATCACCCACCGTGAAGGTACACAGACCGGGATCGATCCACTTGAAGTATCATGGGAGTACTGGGGTGAGGTCAAAGGAGAGGAAGAAGCAAGATGGGTAAAGTTCAATCCTGTTGATCTGAGCCGGGGTCTCAGCATAGATGGTGACATTTATCTCAATAAGATGCAGGAGGGTGAGATTAAGGAAAGAGAGATCAATGGTATCAAGAGCCGGTGGATCCGCTGCATCCTTGATAAGTCTTTGCCAGTGAATGAATCCCGGATATTACCCAGGCTGGATAATATTACATTCAGAGTCTTATCATCGGGAGAAAAAATCCTGCCTGATCTGGCTTTCAATAACGATACGCCCCTTGATACTACCCTGCCGTTCACACCTTTTGGTAAAGAACCAAGGATGTTTGATAATTTCTCCATAGCCAGCAAGGAAGCGTTTTCCAAAAAAGGGGGAAGGATTGAGATTGAAGCAGACGTGGAACAGAGGGGAATACTTGGGCCTACAACTGCGATTTCAGCATATAAATATTTGTTTTGCTGGGATGATATTATTCGAGAAGGAAATTATGATGCGCTTAATGAACTTCTGAGGAATATACGAAGTTTCGAAAAAAATTTTATTGCTAATACAGAAAAAAATAAGCAAAACATATATGCAAATATAATAAAGGTTTTTGCCAGGGGGACCTATGGAAGGCTTGTCGAAGTTGAAATTGACCCAGGCGGCGAAGCTGAATGGAAAGACCATGGATTTCCACCAGATACAAAGATTGCTGCTGCATCAGCGCCAAGCGTAATTCATTATCCATTGAATTCAGCAGGATCGCCTTTTTTAGAGGAAAATATCTCAGTATTTGCGCGGGCTGAAAATGGCCATCTTGTTGAATGGTTTTATGATGGCAGTCAAGAGCAGTGGATGGATCATGAAACTCCAGGGGAAGGTATCGATGTATGCTTTGATCCGTTTTCGATCTATGCTGACGATACAGGAGGAAATAAAGTTATATCGGTATTTGCAACGGGATCAGATGGCCATCTTTACGAATTTAATCAAATTTACAATGGAAATGTTGGGATTAATGGATGGAAAGATTGTAATAAGCCATCAGATACAGATTTAGATTCTTCACCATATGCAGTTAGATATGAGCCAGATAGTGAAAATAGAATCGAGATATGGATAAAAGGGAAAAATGGCCAATTATATCAGCTGAGATTGGATTCAGTAGAGAGAAATAATGAAAGTGATTGGATTTGTCATAATTCACCAGAAGATGAAAATGTCGCTTCAAGACCATTTGCTCTTTTATCTAAAGGTAATGTATTAACAGTATATATAAAAGGTGATAAAGACAATTTATTGAAGTATTCAGTTTCAGGATGGAAAACACTTCCAGACAAACCAGATGGGTTAATTGTTCATTCAAGTCCTCATGGGTATTTCGATGATGGACTACAGGAAAATCATATTTTCATCAGGAGCGATGATAACAACTTATGGGAAGTGAAGGATCCTGTTGAAGATGATGAAAGGAAATGTGAATGGAAAGAACATGAATCTCCACCAAATATAAAATTGAATTACTCTCCCTGGTATGAAAGATGTGTATTTTCAGCCAGTATGGCAAACAGCATTTTAAGCCGGGTTATTAATTCTCATGAAACCTGGAACGAATATAAAGACCCCATGGAAACCGCCCTCACTCCAGTCCTTTCCTGGGAATACTGGAACAGTAAGGGATGGGCTGTGCTCAAAGGGCTGAAAGATGAAACGTCACACTTTCTGAAAAGTGGAACGATCGATTTTCCCCTGCCTGCGGATATTGAAGAGACAGAGATCGCAGGTCAGAAGAGTTTCTGGATACGGGCGAGAATAGTGGGCGGAGATTATGGAAGGGAATCATTCTCACTGGTAAAAGATAAAGAAACCGAAGAACAAAAATTGATTTTTTCAAAAGAAAGCATCAGACCTCCTATCATAAATAAGCTGACTATCAGTTATGATCTTGAAACAGAGCAGTATCCCCAGCATTGCACTACATATAACAACCTTGCATATCTTGACCAGACAGATGCCAACAAAATAGTGGATAAATATTATTATCCTTTTGTAAAGTTGGAAGAAAGATATAAAACGCTCTACCTTGGATTTGAAAAATATTTCAAAGACGGTCCTGTCAGGATTTTCTTCCTGGCCAATGAACTTACTTTTACCGATGAACAGAAACCTAAAATGGAATGGACTTACAGTAAAAAAAATGACTGGTGTGAACTTGATCATTACGATGGAACCGAAGGACTGATCATGGCAGAGATCCTGGAACTCCTGGGTCCATCGGATTTTTCTGCAAGAACAGAATTCGGCAGTTATCTCTACTGGATCAAAGGCAGTCTTACCAAAGGTGAATATGAAGAATGGCCCCTTCTGGAAGGTATTTATCCCAATACAACCTGGGCGCTTCAGGCAGAGACCATCAAAGATGAAACTCCTGGCTCAGGTAATGGCGAACCCGACCAGATCTTTAAGTTCCTCAAGATCCCTGTTCTTAACGGGGAAATAGTGAGGATACGGGAAATTCTCTCAGAAGAAGAAAAACTCTCACTTAAAACTGCTTCTGGAGAAGATGCGATACATGAAGTAAAGGATGACAAAGGAAATGTAATTGAAACCTGGGTCCTGTGGTCAGAAGTCCCTGACTTTTTCGATTCAAAAGAAAATTCCCGTCATTACACCCTGGACCACGCTACCGGTGAGATCCAGTTCGGTGACGGGATAAACGGGATGATACCGCAGACCGGTGAAAATAATATAAAAGCATTTTCCTATCGATGGGGTGGAGGAAAGCAGGGCAATGTGAGGGCAGGAGACATCAAGACGCTTAAATCTCCTGTATCAGGTGTTGACAGTGTATCAAATGCTACCGCCGCCGATGGGGGAGCCGATACGGTAACCCTTGACAGGATGCTGGAAGTCGGGCCTGCCCGGATAAGCCACAGGAACAGGGCAGTAACTGTAGATGATTTTGAATGGCTGGCCATGGAAGCGTCGAGAAAACTGGCAAAGGTAAGATGCCTGCCAAATACCAATAATAAAATGGAAAAGGAAACAGGCTGGGTCACGGTGATCATAGTCCCGGATTCACCAGATGATGAACCGTCCCCATCACTGGAACTGAAAAGGAAAGTGAAACAGTATCTTGAGGAACACTGTGTAAATACCATCAGTTCTGCAAACCATGTCCATGTAACCGGTCCTTGGTATTTGAAAATCAGTGTTTCAATGGATGTGTTCATACCTTCAATAGATGCAGCCGGTGAAGTGGAACGTAAGGTAAATAAAAAACTCAGGGCATTTTTTCACCCATTGACAGGCGGTCCTGAAGGTAAGGGATGGGATTTTGGAAGGGACGTTTCAGTTTCAGATCTATATGCCATTATAGAAAAAATACAAGGGGTGGATCACATAGAGAACCTGAAATTTGCTTATAACGAGACTGAAGACGGTGATATTGTAAATGTTAAATCTGAGTTCCTGGTGGCAAATGGAATTCATGATGTTAATCTTCAACTGGTTAAAGGAGATGGAAACTTATGAGCCTTAAGATCCCGGATCTGGATGACAAAACCTTCAATGAAATTGTTGACCAGGCCCGTTCACTCATACCCAGATATCATCAGGAATGGACCGACCACAATGTTCATGATCCTGGTATTACTTTCATTGAATTATTTGCCTGGCTTTTAGAGATGCAGATATATCATCTCGACCGGATAACAGACCGGAACTATAAAAAATTCTTAAAACTCCTGAATTATTATCCCAGTGATATCCAGCCTGCCAGGGTGGATATCACGTTTGAAAAAGTTATCGCTGAGACAGCTGTGCCGGCAGGAACCAGGATCTTCACCGCGGTGGATAATGAAGACCTGGTGTTTGAAGTCCAGGAGGATTTCAATCTCATCCCTGCACAGATCAGATCGATAATCACTAAATATGATTCAAAAACCGTGAATAATACTCTGGCGAACGGAACTGAGAATGTTTATTTTGCTGCGTTTGGCGAAAAAGCTCAGCAGGGAGGAATACTGGAATTGGAACTGGAATTTTCTGAAAAACCTAAAAAAGAAATTCATATCAGCTTTATCCTGTTCGAGGATGACCTTCCTCCTGAGGGAACTCATGGAGATGAACCTTCGCAGGTAATTCCTTCTGCTGACATAGTATGGGAATATCAAAGTAATGGAACCTGGAAGGATCTTCCTGTACTCAAAGACTATACCCTGTCTTTGACCAGAAACGGCAGGATCGTTTTTATTCTGCCGGCTGATATTGGGAAGAAAAATATCAAGAAAAAGAATGATGAAGACGGATTATGCTGCCGGATACGCTGCCGCGTAAAGGATGGCTGGTATGAGATCGTCCCCTATATGAACAGAATATTGATGAACACTGTATCAGCCGCTCAGGTGGAGACTACAAGAAATGAAGATCTGGGCACATCTTCAGGATTTCCCGACCAGAAACTGCGCCTCAGGAAAAAGCCAGTTATGAGAACAGGCCATGATGTGCTGCCGTTTAATGCCGCAGATGTTCTTGACTGGCAGAATATGCTGAAAATGATGACGGATCAGGATGATCTGCTGAAACCCGGTAAACGGATCACGGGAATGTTTGATGAAAAAACACAGGACCTGATCAGTAAATGGGACGGGTCTGAGAAAGGGATCTCACTGGAATTGAAATATGCAGTGATTTCGGCTTTGAACACGATCACGGGAAACCGGGATCTATATGAATCTGAAGTTTTCAAAGAAATAAAAATCCCTGATGAGATTAAAAAATTAACAGACCATCTGGCCATCATTTCTGACGATGAAATTAAAGCCCTCAACTCCTTTTTGATAGAAGCGGCTTTTTCTGATACCATAACAAAAAAAACCCTGGTCATTCAGGTCCAGGATGATGAGGGGAAGTGGAAAACCTGGATTGAGGTAAACGATTTTGAATCCTCAGGTCCTGAGGATCTTCACTACATTTTTGATCCTGAAGAAGGAGATATCATTTTTGGAAACGGTATGAACGGGAAAATTCCACCTGAAAGACGCAGGATCAGGGCATCGCTTTATAGAACCTCGCAGGGTATGAAAGGAAATATCCCGGAAGGACAGAATTTTTTAATTAACGGATCTAAAATAATAACAGGAAAGAATGGAAAAGAAGCAGCAGGCGGAAGATATGCTGAATCTATAAAACAGGCAAAGTTGAGGGCCAGAAAAGACTTCAGAACAAATTATCGAGCTATCACATCAAATGACTATGAAGAGCTTGTACGTTCCACGCCTGGGCTGAGAGTGAGCAGGGCAAAAGCGATCATAAATTATGATCCTGATTATCCATGCAATGCTATCCCGGGAAATGTTACAGTTGTGGCAGTCCCTTATACAAGGAAAGGGAATTTTCCCCCGGTTCCCGGAAATGGTTTCAAGAAAACCGTGTTATCTCATCTTGAAAACCATCGTCTGATCACTGAAAATGTATTTTTCATTGAACCTGAGTATGTAAAAATCTCCATAAAGTGTAATGTCCATGTCATGAAAAAATACAGTGCTGATAAGGTAAAAGATAGAATTGAAGCAAAACTCAAGAATTTTATTGATCCGCTCACCGGAGGACAGGATGGAAAGGGATGGCCTTTTGGACGTTCCATCTTTCCATCTGAGATCTATGAGATGATAGACGATGTGACGGGTGTTGATTATGCAAGTGAAGTGCTGTTGCGTGCCAATGATCTGGAATTTCAAAAAGAGGCTGTCAAAATCCCGAGATATGGTCTGGCTTTCTTCGGAGAACAGAATATTGAATTTATTTAGATGATGTTATGATGCAGCAAGATTATAAGACCCAGATATTCAGGACCCCGGACCAGTGGGAAAAAGGCGGTCTACGATACCGTCTTGATGCAATCAAAGATGGAGGTCTCTGTCTTTATTCAAGCCCTGCTTTTGTTGAATGGATCCTGAAAGCAGACAGGATCAAGAATATTCAGGGCCTGGCAGTGGCTGATTGCGGACAGATATATTTTATTGATGCAGATGCAAATACAAAGACCCGCAGAATCTATCGATATGAAATCAGTTCCCAGGTACTGGAATTTATAACATCATTGGATGGATATGACCAGGAAAAATCTCAAAATCCTGCACGGATGCTCATGGATAAATTTACTATTTGGGTTCTGGATACTGTAAACAATAAAGTGATAGGATTTTCAAGGGACAATTTTCAGATAAAATATGTCCTTCTTCAAGCCAATCCTGTTGATATTGGACTTGACAGAAAAGGACATGTCTATGTTCTTGATAAAGATTCACATGAGATTTTCAAATATACCAGTAATGGTATCCTGGTTGATAATTCTGGAAAAGATCAAAATCAAGTGAAAGAACCAATAGAACTGATAGAACCTGTGGGACTATCTGTGAATATTGATAATTCCATCTGGGTAATCGATAACGTTTATAACCATTTTATTAAGATCACTGAAAAGGGAGAATATTCGAAAATAGGAGATTTCACAAAGGTCTCTGAAGACTTCCAGCCCAAAATAATCACTACTGACACAAAAGGGAATGTATTCTTAGCTGGTATTGATAACAATACAGAATCATTGTACAGGTTCGATTCTGGCGGAAGCTATACAGGAAAAATTCCTGTTCATGATCTTTCAGGCCGTATCACGGGATTAGCTGTGGATTCTAAGGCAAATGTCTACCTGGGAAGCAGCAATGGTATTGCTTTTTTTAGCGCACAGCAGATGTATTCAACAATAGAAGGCCTGTATTACTCTAAAACACTTGACAGCGGCATACATGAATGTAAATGGCACAGGTTATCCCTAAAATCACGTATACCCCAAAAAACGGTTTTAAAAGTCTATTATTATGTATCTGACAGTTCCTCATTAAAAACAACAATTGACGGTATCCTCAACAATCCAGAGAAATCAACACAGGAGAAAGCGGAAAGTATAGATAAGGTAATACCGGCATGGATTGAAACAGCAGCATGGACAGGACCTGAAAACCTGACTGAAGATACAATTACTCAAAAGGATATGCTTTTCAGGGAGGGTAAAGGGCGTTTCATGTGGCTGAAGATCAGGTTATCGACGTTTAATGAAAAAGCCGGGCCTGAAGTAACTCAGATGAAGTTATTCTATCCCCGCAATTCCTACCTTGGCTATCTTCCGGCAATATATCAGGAGGATCCGGTCAGCAGGGAATTCCTTGACAGGTTCCTGTCAATATTTGAAACAGTATTGTATGACCTTGAAATTGATATTGGTAATGTTTCCAGATATTTTGATCCCGATGTTATCCCACACGGCTTTATTGAATGGCTTGCCTCATGGCTGAACCTGGCTGTTGATGAAGACTGGCCTGATTATAAAACGCGCTATTTCATCAAACGTGCACCTGTGCTCTATAAACAAAAGGGGACGCGAGCAGGTCTTGAGGAATTGATCCTGATATATACCGAGAAGAAACCGTTGATAATGGAACACTCAAGAACTGGAAAACCGATGATCATCAGCAAGGACGGAACCTTCAAACTGGGCATAAACAGCCTGCTGCTTATGACTCCGGTTCGTGGATTCCGGCTCGGGGATGATTCCATTATCGGTCATGTGGCTCTAAGGGACATTGTGGAGTCACAGGACGAGCCTTTTTTACAATTAGCTCATCGATTTGCGGTCATTCTGGATCTTTCTGCCGAGCAACTGAAACGTTTTGATAAGGGGCTGAGGCGGATCCTGGATAATGAAAAACCGGCTCATACTATATACACTATCCATGCCGGAGGGGATGATGGAAGTGATATGTATGCCGGAATAAGTATCAGGATCGCTGATTACGGACCCATTCATCTGGGAGACACGTATACAATCGGGTCGGGTATCATTGTGAGTAATGAAGAACAGGGTGGAAAGCTCGACCGTAATTCAAGATTAAATAAGGATACTGATCTGATCTAACATTCAATTAATGGAGGTAGAATATGTTAAATAAAGGAGATAAACGACGTTGCGAGATTTGTAAAATTCCGTGTTTTGAAAGGAATAATTACTTTTACGGGAAAAGGATGACTGCCCGTGACTTTCAGGATGAGCAGTGTTACTTTAATGAAAAAAGATGGCTTATCAACAGAACGGTCCATGGGTGGGGTGTGGTTTGCGGATTAGACGTGAAACGCACAGATGATAAAAAAATGGTGGAAGTCACTCCGGGACTGGCTATCGACTGCTGCGGCAGGGAGATCCTGGTGTGTGACGATGTAAAAGACAGGTATGTTCCGTTAATTCCCGAAGAACATGAATGCGATCTGCTACTAAAAGAAGAAGAGAAGCAAAATGTTGACCAACTCATTGCAATCTGTCTTGAATATGATGAATGCAAACGGGAAATTGTGAATCTTCCTTCCATCGCCTGTGATGAGACTGAAAAACATGAATTTAACCGTATTCGAGACAGCTGGAAAATAACACCTATTCATATTCCTAAAGAATTAGAGTATGAACACTTCTGCCAGCGAACAAAAGAGGAAAAAGAGCAATCGCTTCACAAATATCTTTGTGAGAAAATTGCAGAAGGCTGTCAACATTGTCCTGAATGTCCGTGTATCATCCTGGCAATAGTGACTGTTGAAAATGAAAACGTTAAGGTAATCGATACCTGCACTCAAAGAAAACTTGTTTACAGCAATCAATTGCTTTTTGACCAGATCAACTGTTTTCATGGGGACTTACCCCGTGTCACAGGTATTGAATGGAGCTATAGTGAACAGACAAACGAAGAGATTGAACAAAATCCCGTAAGCAGCACTGATATTCATAATCGAACAATACAATGGGCTGATTTTATCCAGAAGAATGGATTGAAAGTAACTTTTAACAAACGCATGTACCATGAGACTATCAATAAACATACTTTTTTGATTGCTATTATCACAATAGAACACAGTACAAGATATCGATTATTGAAATATATCCCTTCAGAAGAAATTGAATTAATCGATAACGATGATGAAACTACGAGCGCTATATTTAAGTTTGAAAAAACGTGGATCGAAGATGAACTGGAAGATGAAAAACGTTCTGCGATAACACAGAGTAGTGAAGGGGCGGATTTTGAGATCATCCTCAGAGGGAGTTCAATTTTTAGTAATGAAGAAAACGAAAAAAGAAAAGCCCTGGATGGTAGTTTTTCCGGAGAATTCCCATCTGGTAACGGGACACAGGGGACTGATTTTGTAAGCTGGTTCCATGTAATATCATAAATCAAAATGATAGTATAACTAATTGGAGGAGGAAGAAAATGACCAATGATAAATGTAAAGATAAGCACTGCAGCTATAATGATATAAAAAGAACAGATTATTTTCATGGAATGCTGATGACTGAAAGAGATTTCAGGGAAGAGCAGATATACCATATTGAAAAAAGAAAATTGCTTAACCGGATGCTCCATGGATGGGGTGTTGTGTGTGGTTTGAATGTAAAACCTACCAATCCCCCCAGCCCGAACATACTAGTAGAGGGTGGTCTGGCACTTGATTGTAATGGATATGAGATTCTTGTCTGTGAGGAACAGATCGTGGATCTTACGGTAAAATCCTGTGCGACCACTGCAGCATATGATCCATGTGCACAATATGTACCAGAGCCCCAGGATCAGGCATTATATGTTGTGATCAAATATGACGAGCGGGGCACAAAACGTGAACCTGTGTATGCACCGGGCGGGAGCTGTGAAGAAAAAACCTGCAACTTCAGCAGGATACAGGAAGGTTTTTGCATAGAGGTCTGGGACCATCCACCTGATGCACCTGAACCGAATTTCACCAATCAACCCTGTACAGAGCCATTTCCCTGTCCGCCTTCTGACTGCTGCCAATACATACTTCTGGCAACGATCAGCTGCAAGGAAAGATTTGATTTTCTTTCCAAGAGGTTAGAACAGGATATTAGTGGGGTCAAAAAGAAGATCCACTATCAGGTTAAGAGAACTCTTGATAAGGTGTGTATAGATCCAAGTAAAGAGGATGATGTTATCATCGTCACAGATATTTATGAATTTGAAACTGATGAGATAGTTACAGAAATAAAATGGACGGTAGACAGTGAAGCTTCTGGAAACACAAAATCAGTAACAGTGATTAAAAATATTATGAAAAAAAGTGATATACCCAATGTAATTGAACTACATTACAAAGATTCAGAAGGAAATATGAGAAATTGGACTTTGCCACCCCTAAATAGTGAGATTGATACCGTTAATACAATTGTGAAACGGGGGAACATCATTTCTGCACCTATGATCAGGAATATGGAACTGCGCAAGTATGTTCCAACATTTAACTGGTTTGCCTGGATTATGGGCAGCTTTGAAGAGGATGGTATTCCCTGGTCAGGCGATCTAAGAACCCACTGTATCTCGCAAGAGATTCAACCTTCTCAAACACTTGTAACTGATATTATTAGAAATCAATACTATTTTAATATTGAAAATAGAAAGCAATTGGATGCTGTTAAAAAATTTCAGAAACAAGATCAAGAAAGAATTATTAATTTGGAAAGAAAAATCGTTGAATTTGCGAATAAATAAAGAAGTGAAGCGAAATATATCTCCAAAAAGACCTTTAGCTAATTGTAATCAAGATTTTTTTTCTTTTTTTACAATTATAATATTTTATAATTCATGTGAAAATATGAAATATGAAGAACTCTCCCGCGGTCTCCTCTACACTCACACTCGCATCAATTCCAATACCACGAAGACACTTGAGGTTGCCTCGTTCCTGTACGCCCTCATAGAGATCCTGGATGATAAAGGCCTGCTATCCATTAAGGAGCTTGATGAAAGGAAAAAGCAGGTTGCTTCGCGGTTAGTGCAGAGGTTCGTGGAAAGCGGGATGGGCCTTATGTACCAGGATCCTGAATACGATAAGTATACCTTTGAACATGAAGCCGATTCTGGTTGCCTGGGGCGGGTGGATATCTGCAAGGCGATCTGCTGCAAGTTCCCTTTTGCTCTTTCCAGGCAGGATGTAGAGGAGGGGATCATCAGATGGGAATTTGGAAGACCCTATCTGATCGCCCATGGTGATGACGGGTACTGTGTTCACCTTGACCGTGAGACTTATAAATGTACGGTGCGGGAACACAGGACAGTGCCGTGCAGGGGTTTTGACTGTAAGGATAATGAGAAGTGGAAGGTGTGGGAGGATTATGAGAAGGAGATCATTAATCCTGAACTGGCAGAGAAGATCGAAAAGGAGATCGGGGAGATCTACAGCTACTCAAGAGGGACGGGCTGAATTATAGATTCTTGTTTTATGTTGTTTTTTTCTTGTGGAGCGTAAGCTTTCGTTATTGATTATTATCTAAATGTTGAGGTAGCAAATGGGTGAAAAAGTCCAGGTGGCTGCTAAGAAGCCTGAGGTAAAAAGAGAAAATCAGGTGTCTAAATCAAAGAATGCTGATCAGTCTCAATCAATGAGCTCACCGGTAGACCAGGTGCTTTACCTTCAGCGAACAATTGGTAACCAGGCAGTCCAGAAGCTGGCCAGGTCAGGGGTTTTGCAGGCCAAGCTCAGGATCGGCAGGCCTGGGGATATGTATAAGCAGGAGGCTGATAGGGTAGCGGATGCGGTGATGCGGATGTCTGTGCCGCAGGTTCAGCGACAGCCGGTGGAGGAAAGGGAGGAGGAAGTAGTCCAGACTGAACTCCTCTCTGTTGAAAGTACTCCTCCAATTCAAAGACAGGTTGAAGGTGAGGAGGAAGAAGAGGAAGAGGTGGTGGAGCCCAGATCTGAAACAAGCACCGTCTCTTCTGATTCTATCCGGTATGTACAGCGGGCAGTTACCTGGATTCAGGCGAAGCTAAAGATCGGGCAGCCCAACGATTGGTACGAGCAGGAGGCGGACCGCGTTGCCGATCAGATAATGGCCATGCCGAATCCAACATTGAAGCGCCAGATTGAGTCCGAAGAGGAGGAGGAAGCATTGCAGACCAAACTTCTGGCCGATCAAATTACACCACTTATGCAAAGGGAGGAAGAGCTGCCGGATGAAGAAGAAGAGGAACTCCAGGTCAAATTAAAGCCTGTCGCACCCTCCACGGTCACACCCAGCCTCGAGTCCCGCATCAACAGCCTCAAAGGCGGTGGCCAGCCACTCGATCCCACCACTCGCAACTTCTTCGAACCACGTTTCGGCACGGACTTCAGCGGTGTGAGGATACATACTGACTCAAATGCAAATCACTTAGCGCGTAGCATCAACTGTAAGGCCTTTACCTTCGGGCAGGAGGTTGTCTTTGGTTCCGGACAATATTCTCCTGGTTCTCGTACGGGTAGATCATTGCTTGCGCATGAGATAACGCATGTTCTGCAGCAAAGTGAAAGAAGAACTGACAGTAAAAATAATAAAACGAGCGAATTGGAATTTCTGCAACACGATACAAACGCAACAGCTGGTAAGTTTTCATTGGACCCAAACCCATTGAAGTTAAGTCGCATAGATGCAAATGTGAGGAATGTAATATTTCGTGAGGAAATCCAGTTACGTTCTACAAACCGGGTTGCCGACACGACGATCCGTTCCCAGGATAACCGTCGGGAAGAAGTACTGCGCTTACTGGACCGGCTTCATCGACTGTGGGCTATCACCAACACTAACTATGCAAACCAGTTTCGTTATATTCACGCGCTGCCCCGCGGTTCACAGGTTCCCCAAACCGGTCGTGGTGGCTGGTCATTTCGATTAACCATGGAGGCCATAACCCGTGTCCGTGAACCACTGATGGCGCGGGACGTAATCATGAGTTTTATGCAGGGGATTAGTGTTACGGGTTCGGTAGGTCGGCGGGGCAACAATAACAAGGCTGACGTTTTAAGCGTTATGGACCGGCTCAATTTTATCACGCCTTACAGTGATTGGGCGTCGGAACGCAGAGTGGTTGCTGCTGCTGCAACACCGACGGTTAGTGAGTCGGCGTTTGCTCACACACTATATGAAATTTCCCGATTCAAGATCGGCATCGCATCGGCACGCCTGGGTTGGTTACCCACACGTGCAAGCGAAAGGCAGGATGAGGGCGATCGTTTCGCCGGTCAGACGACTTCACACACGGTTACCGTACAGGCTAATCATACTGGCAGTAATGCCCGCCGTGCTGAGACGCGTGAAACGATCTCGGTGTCGATCTTTTTGTCCTCGATGTTGCCGGCAAATGAGAATCGTGTTTTCCTCTTTTTTAGTCCTGGAGACGGGACCGAAGTAAATCCAAGGGCACCAGGTGGTAACGCGACCAACGTGCACGCGATGCGTTCAGGTGCGGATCCAGCGGGGTGGATATTAATCGGAATTCCCGGTTTTAGAGTTCCTGGTATAAGACCTGACCTCGGTTGGAACAGCTTTGACATCGCAGCGATCCATAGTTGTTTGATAAGAGCTGGACGTCCGGCCCGCATCGATCGCTTGCGCGCTGCAGCCCATAGCCGGGGCGGCCGTGGATTGACCCGCACGATTAACCGGGGATTTATTCCAGGGAGTAATTTCGAACGGGTGATCTTCCTGGATCAACCGCATGGCGCACTTCTTGGTTTAAGGCGAGGAGTGCTTGTGGATTACACCAAAGGTGGTGATACCGGACGCGGTCGGATTATCAGCGCACTCGGTTCACGCGCCATCGGTTTTGCCCGCTTGATCGCGGACCGTCCCGATGTTCCTGCACCGGCGCCGGCGCGGGCGCTGATTGCAGCCCTCGGACCTTTACCTCCTAGGGGGAGTTTCACCACGCAACCTGTACCGGCAGGCACCACCGGGCGGATTAATCTTCATAGCTGGGTAGGCAGTCGCAGTCACTGGTCGGCGATTCGGGCCATCGGTCGAGCAGATCAAGCAGCTCAGAGTGAGTGGTTCAGGTTTGTGAGGAATCCGAGTAGGCCGTTGAACCGAAGTATAGTCGATCAGAGTCCCTGGTTTCATGTCAATGTGGAAGATCTGATGCGGTTCTTCGGGCGCCGGCTCATCAATTCCAGTGGGATGCCGGTGGCTCGGGGTTTTTCCCTGGGTATCTACGCCCATCATCTTTTTGTTGCTGAAATTTCTGAGGAACTCTTTCAGTGAAAAGGGTGCGTAATCAGGTAAATGAGTTTATAAACAGCGATGTTGGAATTGGCAAAGTGAGATAACAGGCAAGAATGATTTAAAAGTATAACAACGGTTTTTGAATAAGGTGTTTGTGAGACAATTTAGAATGGATACTAGGGACAGACCCCGTTTAAAGTTCCAGAGGGGTCCATAGGCAGTATATGAAGACGTTCGCTGTTAAAGAAAAGCGTTTTGCACCGGCGATTCGTGGGTCTCAGCCTTCACGCTTCGGCTATTGTGGGCCACAAGTGAAGGCGCAGCAGGCGGAGATTCACCGCATCCTTCGCTCCACCGGCGCTCAGGTCAAGCTTACCATCGGCAGGCTGAGTGACAAATACGAACAGGAAGCGGATCGTGTCGCCGATCAGGTGATGGCCATGCCCGATCCGAAGCTTCAGCGCCAGAGCGAAAACGAAGAAGAGGAAGAAACACTGGTTAATGCGCGGTCGTTTACGCTAAGTAACACTGTTGTGTTTGGTACAGGACAATATTCCCCAGGTACCTGGGCAGGGAGAAAATTGCATGCTCACGAATTGACCCATGTCATCCAACAGACCGGTAGCGAGCAACTGCAGAGGAAATGACTGAGCCGTAGAAAACGTCCATGAAATTCTTCGAATAACATGCACAAAAAAATGAAAGTACCCCTTGCACAATCTTTTTTTGCTATTACTCCAACTATTTTTTGGGCAGGACAGGTTGTCATTATTTCGGTTCTTCGAAACCGTTAGAAAACTAACCAGTGAATTGCCATCGAAAGCTCAAATGTGACTTTGATCACGGATGCTAAATTGCCTTCGAGGCAATCACACTGCCCATTAAAAAATAGGGTGATATATATTGTCAGTAGGAATAAACAAAGCTTGCGGTTTAGACATCCATAAACGTTTTTTAATTGCCACAATACTCGGCAGATCAGATACAATTGCACAAGAGCGTTTCGAAAGGAATGATCAAGGAATTTTAGAGCTCAAATCATGGGTAATCGAAAAGCAGTGTGATGTTGTTGCATGTGAGTCAACAAGTGACTTTTGGGTTCCAATCTATGATACACTAATTAGTCACGTAACAGTAATTGTTGGAAATGCACGTGATATGAAGGCATATTCTCATAAAAAGACGGATAAGATCGATTCAGAATTTATTGCACAACTTGCTTTAAATAACATGATCAAGCATTCACGAGTTTTTCCCAAATTCCATAGAGAATTCAGATCATATGTGCGTCTTCGTCACAATCTTGTGCAAAAAAGAACTGATATAAAAAATCAAGCACATGCCATTCTATCTTCGGAAATGTTCCATCTCAATGATGTACTCACTGATATTTTTGGTAAGAATGGCAGAATGGTTCTATCGGGAATCTGTTCTGGTAAGAAGTTTGACCAAATAGTAGACAAACTCAGTCCAAATGTTCGTAAAAAAAGTGAGCAGATCAAAGAGATTCTTGAAAGTGAAATGTCTCAAAGTGCTGCAGTAAGGCTTCGAACATGTCTAAGCTTGATCCAACATATTGATGAGCAAATAAGCATTTTGGAAACACAATTATTCAATTATGTTTATAAGCATCATAAACATGAAATGGATATTTTGATGTCTTGTCCCGGTATCGGTGAAATAAGTGCTGCAACACTGATTGCTGAAATTGGTGATTTCAATGACTTTTCGTCAGGAGATAAGCTTGCTTCCTGGCTAGGCGTGGTCCCAAATGTGTATCAATCTGCAGATAAATATCATAGTGGAAGAATCACCAAAAGAGGTTCAAAGGTAGCAAGATGGATACTAACCCAGGTTGCTCAAGCAGCTTCAAGGAAGAAATTTAGTAAGTTGAAGGAATTCTTCAACCGGAAGAAGAAGACAATTGGATATCAAAAAGCAATAATTGCTCTGGCGAGAAAAATTGTAACGATAATATGGCATCTCATAACAAATAATGAAATGTATGAAGATGAAACAGGTTATCAAAAAGGAAACGTTCAAAAGAGGAGGATTGTTGAGATTGCAGAAATATCCATTGATGAGAGGATATCAATAATAAGTGAGATGTTTGCATTGGTAAACAAGAAGGAGACAGACGTAATATGACTAATAAGGACCTTTGATTTTAACATCCCCGGATATTGTTATTTTTCAGCGATAATCGCGGGATGTTAAGACAAAGGGTACTTTCATGCTAAATATTATACATCTCAAACCTGTACTTCACATCACACTACGAACACAAACAGGTGTAACTTTTCTCTTTCAGGATTAACGGATACACATATACAGCGAGACGAGGATGAGAGGCAGGAAGAAATTGCACGACTACAGGCACGTCTGACAGCTCTGCGAGAACGCCTGCGTTCCATAGAGACGCATACACCCAGTTCACCGGAGCAACTGGGCCGTATTGAAGAAAGGTCCATGGTACGACGAGAATGAGGTAGTGGCTACAAGTTGTGGAAGGGATCATTCAGCTGCAGCAACAGATCGAGAGATTAAGCCGCGAATAAACTATGATTTAAAATATGGAGATAAACCTTGGTTGAAAAAGTTGCAGTTCAGCCTAAGAAGCCTGAAGCAAAGAAAGAGAGTTCAAAATCCATCAAAATAAGGACTGAAGTCTCTCAATCTCTAAGCACACCAGCCGACCGCATCCTGTACCTTCAGAGGACCATCGGCAACCAGGCTATACAGCGGCTGATTAAATCTGGGACCCTGCAGGCTAAACTCAGGATCGTCCAGCCGGGAGATGTGTATGAGCAGGAGGCTGACAGGGTAGCTGATGCTTTGATGCGGATGCCTGAGCCGCAGGTAAAGCGGAAGTCAGTTGAAGAAGAGGAAGAAGAACAAATTCAAACCAAACCAATTATTGAGCAGATTACTCCATTGGTCCAAAGGCAAATTGATGAAGAGAAAGAAGAAGAGGAACTTCGCAAGCAGCCAATTGAAGAGGAGGAAGAGCTTCAAGCAAAGGTAACTTCATGTAATATCTCTGAAATAAATCCTAATCTTGAATCTCATATCAAATCTCTTAAAGGTAGTGGTCAGCCTTTATCAAAAAACAATCGCACCTTTTTCGAGCCGCGATTAGGTTATGATTTCGACCAGGTGCGGGTGCATACCGATTCTAAAGCTGTAGAAGCTGCACGATCTGTGAATGCAAAAGCTTTTACAATAGGAAGAGACGTAGTATTTGGCTCCGGACAATACTCCCCTGACACCTTTGGAGGAAGACAGCTTCTGGGACATGAATTGACCCATGTGATACAGCAGGAAGGTTCACATATCGGCCAATTTAATGATAAAACATCAGTATGTGACCGAGTAGAGCAGGAGTCCAGCTCAGTGGAGCAGGTCATATCCTACAACCAGCCAATACCAACAATCTCTGAAAGCATTCCCTCTTCGACTATTGCGGGTATATTTTATCTTTCTCAAGAAGTCAATGATGAAGTAGGCCAAGCTGAAGTAGTATGGGTCATTGATTATGATCAAAGGCAGGAAAGAATAGTGGCCTGGATTGATGTAATACGAGGAGAGGGGGGAGAAGTATCGGAAATATCGCCTCAACAAAGGGTACGAATCGGCAGAGAGACAACATTATCGGCTTCAGATATCGAGGTGCGCCTGGGTTTACCCTCGGGAACCCTTATAGCTGAAGAGCATAATCCAGTAGAAGGAGCTGTATACTTCGGAATCCTAAATCCCGAAGTTAATATACCTCTTTTACGTCGCCAAATCGGGGCAATAGAAGCAAGAGAGATAAGTCAGTTCCGCGTCCCTGGAGAAGGCGTGCTTCCTGGACCCGTCACCAACAACCCTGATGCTCTTGTGCCGGCAAGCCTGGAGATGCTGTTTCATTTGTATGCAACTCAGCAGCCTCGGTACAGGCTCATGCCGGCGAGGATTGTCTTTAGCCGCGATTGGGTGATGAGTGATACAGGCACAGCCCTGTTGCGCGGCACTATACGATGGAAGCTCATGAACAGACTTGGTCAGCTTGGTCAGCGACAGCATTTACTCAGTTACGTAGATGACAGAGTCCGGGGTTCAGAGCATCGCAAGGATGAACTTATAGATATAATCAACGAAACCTTTGATAGAGTCGCCGAATTGGGGCTTGCAAGGGCACAGCGTACTGCTCCTACTTTGGTGGACATCGGCCGTCGAGGACGAACATGGACGCGACGTCGTGCTGAACTCGCACATCTCACGATGCATGCCGCCATGGATGTTTTTGGCCCGGAGGGCACAGGCATCTACTCACCACTTGAAGGGCGGGTTGTATACAGGGGGCAATCGTCGACATATGGTAATCTCGTAAGAATACTGCATGAGTCACCTCCTCCTACCACCGCCGCTGAGGATGCACATGGTCGGTCTATTGTATGGCGCGGCCCGGTTGTGACCAGTTACGCTCACCTCCTTGAGCTTCTTGTGTCCACTGGAGATCAGGTTCGCTCTGGCCAAGCCGTGGGGACAATGGGTGCAACTGGCATTCCGGGTATGCTTAGTCATCTACACTTCAGTGTTATGCGTGCGCCAGGGGGAAGAGTGACTCGATTGACATCCGAAACAGAAGAAAATCCCATGCACCGAATTCGACCCGACACTTGGCTCCATGAGATTGGTCGTGTCTCCATATTTGAGACATACTACCCTCTCCCTACAAGGAGACGTAGGAGGTGATTCCAACCTTATCAATTTCAATTCGATCTAATCAACCAGAAATATTATACCCACTTAAACCAGAATTAAATTAGTGGAATGTAGCAAAAATCGAAATTAAATTAGGCATATCATCTATCTTTCGATTATATCAGCAACAAAGCAAACAGGTGATCAAATGGGTGGATTAGCGAGACAATATGCCAAATTACCAGAAACAAAGAGAAATTTGATTCTACGAATTCAAAGGACGAAATCTTCTCTACCAATAATAACTCCTGCTGACAGAATCCTATTTCTCCAACGAACCATCGGCAACCAGGCCGTGCAGCGGCTCATCAAATCAGGGACCCTGCAGGCTAAACTCAGGATCGGGCAGCCGGGGGATAAGTACGAGCAAGAGGCTGATCGGGTGGCGGAGCAGGTGATGCGGATACCGGAGCCGACATTATCATCTGGAGGTGCACCTCATATCAAGAGGGCGTGCCCCGGGTGCGAGGAAGATGAACTGAGGCGGCAGCCAGTTGAGGAAGAGGAAGAAGAACTGCAAAGGCAACCGATAGAAGAGGAGGAGGGTAAGAATTACAGGCGAAAGCAACTTCAGGATTCATATTACGGAATGATCTAGGATTAATTCTTCTCAAATTATCTGGATATATAATAAATAGGTGATTTCATTCATGATGATTATGCAAAAGGCACGGATTTGATTGATGGACAGCCTCTCTATAACAAAAAACCTATGTTAAGAGATTAAATTCGTCTCTTCGAGAAAAAAGCATCTCAGCCATTAAAATTTCCTGCTGATCGGATTTTATTGAACTTACAAGATAAAGTTGACGCGGATTTCAAAATAATATTGCAGAAAAGGAAAAAGAATAAAAATATGTACCTTGTGAATAATAAGATATAGCAATCAGATACAATATCCTGTGTAGATATGAAAGAAGAAACAAAAGTCGAAATCCCCCGGAAAAAGATCACGGAATTTTGCAAGCGGAACTACATTACCAGACTATCACTTTTTGGTTCAGCTATACATGGAGATTTTAAAGAGGATAGTGATATCGACCTGCTTGTTGAATTTGACCCGAACCATATACCTGGACTTATTCGATTGGCAGGGATGGAAATTGAATTGACTGGGCTTCTTGGACGAAAAGTGGATTTAAGAACAACACAAGATCTGAGTCGATATTTCAGACAGGAAGTAATTAATGAGGCACAGGTACAGTATGCAGAAGGATGATCTCATACGACTGCACCACATGCTGGATGCTGCAAGAGAATCCATTCACTTTGCCAGGAACAAAACCAGGAGTTCTCTCGATACGGATAGAAAACTGGTACTTGCTCTTGTAAAAACCATTGAAATCATTGGAGAAGCAGCAGCGAATGTAACAAAAGAAGGACAAGAGGCAACGCCACAAATCCCTTGGCCAAATATTATCAGCATGAGAAATCGTCTCATCCATGCATATTTTGACATTAACCTTGATATTGTCTGGCAAACAATCAATGAGGATCTGCCACCGCTTATCATCGAGCTTGAGAAAGTGATCTCAAAAAATGAACTATGAAATAGGACGAATCATGAAGTTACAGCTGCATTATCGACTGTAAGATACGTACAATCATAGAGTGCGAAACGTAGAGTATCTTCCATTTTACATTAACATTCAATCAAATCACCTCCACACAGGCAAATTCGTGAGATTTATCAGAAGAAATCCAATCAGTATTTTTACTTAAAAAAAGCTATCCCTTTTTTCGCTATGCAGTCTTTTTTCTTCCACAAATTCAAGTATTAATCATCCCCTTATCATAATCAGTCTAGTTTGAAACTCAAATCCAATGAAAAATGTCCATTTCTTACTTGGATTAAAAAGCCAGAAAATTATTTAAAATAATTACGCATGAATTCTCCTTTTCAAACGCCTTGCGATAAAGCTCAATGGTTGCAAAACCGCGCAGCAGTCTAGCAATCCATGTTGCAGGGGTTTGGTTAGATGCTCCCGGTCAAGTCTTTAATATAAATTGGATAGGCAAATAGATCATTGCATCAATGCCAACCCTTTTAATCCTTAAAAAGTTGCTCATCAGTTATATAACGTTTTTGGCATAGTATCTCAATTTTCCTTGAGGGTTGAATGATCGCTCCCGGATTACGAAATGTATCTATAGGAGTGTTACCTTCTGGCAGTCAAGGCCTCGCTCCTTCAAATCTTTTAAATATTCGCGCCGCTATAAAGCAAAATTTGTGAGATCAACACCAACAAGAGGCGGTTACTTCGTTAAGACCGTCACATTGCCAATGGGCCGTATGGGCGTGATCTCTATATACAAATACAAGTATAATTTCGTTACTGACTGGGAATTATTTTAAATACGTATGATAGAGTATATCAATTAAAAACAAGTTGAGATTGATACCATGAAATTTAACATCATCTGTGAAATTGATGAAGAAGG